>Ga0070675_100000554_pt1 | contig 25704 bp, 17 predicted proteins | sample KBSM43metaG_FD_65343 | JGI IMG/M metagenome (GOLD analysis project Ga0070675, IMG submission 65343) | Miscanthus rhizosphere microbial communities from Kellogg Biological Station, Michigan, USA - KBS M4-3 metaG | ecosystem: Host-associated > Plants > Roots > Rhizosphere > Soil ... | reverse complement strand
CCGGCCTACGCTCAGCGCGATCTCGCTGGCGAGTGGGCCGCGCTCTATCACGAAGACCAGCCGCACCGCATCCCAGGTCCAGAACTCGGCGACTATACCGGGCTGCCGATCAACGACGCCGGGCGCCTCAAGGCCGACAGCTGGGACGCCTCGATCCTGACGTTGCGCGAGCACCAGGCCAAGCCGCACCCGTCCACGTATTCACTGCGCGGGCCGGCCAATATCCGCATCCGACGAGAGCTCGATCCAGTGACGCAACAGACGATCGGATACGAGCTGTTCGGCACGTTCGGTCAGGCGACGCGCATGCTGTGGCTCGACGGACGTCCGCATCCACCCGCTCATGCCGCGCACACATGGGCAGGCTTCTCGACGGCTCGGTGGGAAGGGGACGCGCTCACGGTCTTCACCACGCACCTGAAAGTGGGATGGCTGCAGCGCAACGGTGTCGCGCACAGCGACCAGGCGACGATGACCGAGCGTTTCATCCGGCACGGAAACGTCCTCACCGTCGTGTCGATCGTGGACGACCCGATTTACCTCGAGGAGCCGTTCATCCGCACGACCAACTGGGTGCTCAACCCAGGCATGGAGATCCGGCGTACACAGTTCGACGTCGTTGACGAAGTCGCTGGCCGCCAGAAGGGTGACGTGCCGCACTATCTGCCGGGATCTCCGGGTGCGCTCCAGAAGCTGAAAGAGTTTGCGACGCGCGTCGGATTGCCTCCGGCTGCTGCACGCGGCGGCGCCGCCACGATGTATCCCGAGTACCAGCGGACGATGAACGTTCCGGGCACGTCCTCATATACGGCTGCCGCGCAACGGCTCGCTCGCGCCGACGCTCGCGCCGAGACGGACACCACGCTTCGCGTCGTGCACGTGCAGGGCAAGGTCCACATGATCGTCGGCGACGGCGGCAACATCGTCGTGCAGGCTGGCGATGAAGGTGTACTGGTGATCGATACCGGACTCGAAGCTCGCGGTGACGAGCTGCTCGCGGCCATTCGACGCATCTCCGACAAGCCGATTCGTTTCGTCATCAACACGCACGTCCACGCCGATCACACCGGTGCCAACGAACTGCTCGCCCGGGTTGGCGAGTCGCTGGGCGGCAACGCGCCAGGCAACTCGGGCCTGGCGTTGGCCACCGCACGCGTGCTCGCGCACGAGCAGGTGATGGCGCGAATGAGCGCGCCATCCGGACAGACGCCGCCGCGGCCCTTTGGCGCATGGCCCACCGAAACGTTCTTCACTGAAGACAAGGAACTGTTCTTCAACGACGAAGCGATCCAGTTGATTTACCAACCGGGTCACACCGACGGCGACGTGCTGGTGTTCTTCCGCCGCTCCGATGTCGTCGCGAGCGGCGACCTGTTCCAGACGACGACGTATCCGGTGATCGACATCGCGCGCGGCGGTAGCGTGAAAGGCATCATCAATGGGCTGAACCGGCTGCTCGACATCACCATCCCGAAGGACAAGGCGGAGGCCGGCACGTACGTCGTGCCTGGACACGGGCGACTCTCCGATGAGGCCGACCTCGTCGAATATCGCGACATGCTGACGATCGTTCGCGATCGGATTCAGGATCTGATTGCGGCAGGGAAGTCGTTGGCTGAAGTCAAAGCAGCCGGCCCGACCCGAGACTATGACGGTCGCTACGGCGCGACCACTGGTCCATGGACCACGGATCAATTCATCGAGGCCATCTACCGCGAGCTTGCCCGACGGTAGCCGGTTCCGCTGTAGTGTCCGGCTTTAGCCGGACGAGAACTATCGCCGGTCGTAGACCTGCGTGCTGCTGTATTCGGATCCCGCCCCATCCTTGCCCTTGGTGATGATGGTCAGCGTGTTGCGGTCGGACGAGAGCGTCCAGGTCGCGCTCTCAGTTGCGCCGCGATCGCCGGACGCCGTGCGTTCGATCGTCATCGCGTCCACGCGCTTGAAGACGACCTTCGCCGCCGATGCCGTCACCGCGTACTCCTTGCCATCGAGCTTGGCGGAATACGTGGTCTGCGCGAGTGGGGAGTCGTTGCCGTTGGTGCGCCGCCACGTGGACGTCGTGTGCGTGAAGCCTCCGTCCGCGAACGCGAGTGTCATCTCGCGGCGATACGGCATGGTGTTGGACGGTTGGTATTGCGACTTGAAGGTGTTGAGCACCCAGTCGCCGTCGAACGGCTCGTTGCTGGTACGTCGCGTCGTTGTCGCCGGCTTCGCCGTCTCGGCCGCCACGGTCCGCGTTGTGCTCGCGGCCGCGCTCTTGCCCTGAGGTGGTCGAACGGGAGCCGCTCGCGACGAGAGCCTTGTCTTTGCGACTCGCGCGCTCAGTTCCTTGAACGCCGTCTCGAGGAACTTGTCAGTGGTCCATGGACCGCTGTTGAGTCCATAGATGCCGTCGTACTCGAGCGTGACCTGCGCCGACGTCACGTCCTGCAGTGTGCCGCCTTCCTCGGCAATCAACTGAATCCGATCGCGGATGATCGTCAGCATGTCGCGGTACTCCACCACGTCGATCTCGTTGGCGATGCGGCCGTGTCCGGGAATCACGCGCGTGCCGCCCATGGCATTGAACTCGGGGATCGTGATGTCAATGATGCGATTCAACGCGTCGATCACACCCTGAAAGCTGCCGCCGCGTCCGGTATCAATCACCGGATAGCCGTTCAGCACGAACAGGTCTCCGGCGGCAACGACATCCGACTTGCGGAAGAAGACGATCAGGTCGCCGTCGGTGTGAGCGGCTGGCTGGTGGATCATTTCCACGGGTTCGCCGGTGACGAACATCGTTTTCTTGGCGGCCAGGAAGGCATCCGTCGGCAGCATCGCTGTGGGCATCGCCGCCGAGCCATCGCGCGGGTTGGCCATGCGCGAGAACGTGTTCTCATGCGCGTAGACGCGCGCGCCCTGGCCGAGAATCGCGTTCACGGTGCCTTCGGCGGACGTGGCGAGCGCCGCGTTGCCGCCGACGTGATCAGGATCGCTGCTGGTGTTGACAATGTAGCGAATCGGCGCGGGCGAGAGCGTGCGGATCGCCGCGAGCACCTTCTGCGACACCGCCGCTTCGTTGGAATCGACCACCATCACCGCATCCGGCCCGACCTGAACGGTGATGTTGCTGCCGGCACCGGCGAGCAGGTAGACGGAACCCTGGACGGGCAGGATTTGAATATCCCCGCGGCTGGCGTAGGTCGGGCGCCCCGGCCGATACATCGGCGCAGCGGCATTCTGCTGCGCGCGGATGTCGATGCCGAGCGCAAACAGCCCGACGGCAGCCACGATCCGTGCGAACGTCAGCGGCTTCACCGCGAGCCTTTCTTCTCCGTCGCGCGCATCATCTCTTTGAGACGTTCGACGTACTCCGGATACAGCGTTTCCTTGCCGCCGAGCGTCGCTTCGAACGGCAGGCCGTTGGCCTCGGCGTACTCGGGATGACGCGTACCGAGCGGATAGTGCGGCACGTCACCAGGCTTGAGGTCAGGCAGTTCTTCGGCGATTTCCACTTGCCCGATCGGTTGCTCGCGCTGATTGGGATTCCACCGCCAGGTTTGCGTTCGCACCATCGGTTCATCGAGAAAGATCGGATCGTCGATCTGCGACATCATCATCAGCAGGTTGCCGTGGCGGATGAAGTACTCAGTCATCACCGCGTATGGACTCGACGGGATACCGTTGCGCTGCAAAAACGCCTGCTTCATGTGCGTCGTGGTGACCTTCAGCATCCCGTTCTCCCACACACCTGTGGAGAACCCGTTCCAGAGATGCTCGGCGAACTCCGACGGATGCGGACGGCCGTCCAGCCAGATCGTCCGATTGGCGTTCTCGAACAGCCCGGTGATCGTGTAGCCACTCAGGCGCCGCGATACCGGGTCGATGATCTCGCCCATGTGGAAGTTGGGACCGGGACCGCGCATCGAATACTGCGCGGGGTGTGGCCGCGCCTGATGCTCAGGCACAGCCTGGATCGTCGAGTTCCAGGAGAGCGCTTTCTGACGGCCGGCGGCGTTGATGGGAAAGCCGGTGAAGTTGCCCAGCTCTGGTCCGGGATCGACGCGAATCAGCAGTTCTTCGTCGTTGGACATCGTCCACGAGCCGGCAAGATCGACCATCGTCGGCGGCGCGGTCTGGCCCTGGTCCTGCGCGGAAGAGGGCGCGCCGAGCGATGCGGCGGCCAGCAGCGCCGCGGTCGTCGCGATGAGTGTTCGATGCTTCAGAGTCTGCATGGCGTGGGTTTCCATTTCGAGCCATCGGCTTCACGCTTGAAGTGCGTGCTCGTCGTGTAGTCGTTCAGGAGATAGCGCGGATCGCTGACTACCGACGTGACGATGAGCCACACGTCGCCGTTGGGAAACGCCACGCGATCCCAGTACTCGAGCAGCGTTGCGCTCTCGCTGTAGGCGACGCCATTCTTGCGCAGCCAGCCTTCGCCCATGTTCGTCGTGACGACTTTCAGCGTGCCGCCCTGCGGAGGTGGGGCGCCGATGGCCCTGCCGTTGCGAAGCACGGGTGGGCCGCCAATCGGTTCCCATTCCGCCAGCGAGTGGCCCTGCAGCGAACGCGCGCCCGGCGACGCCGCTCGATCGAAGCGCAGCAGACGCGTTTGCTGTCCGGCGTCCGTTTCGACGCTCAGGGTGTCGTCTCCGCGCCACGTGATGCGCAGTCGAGTCGGGATGCGCATCAGGCCGCCGGCGCCGAACGCCTTGCACGAGCCGTCGGTCGACGGATCCCATTGATCCGCGACACGGCGGCCCTCGTCAGAGAGTGGAATGCTCGTGTAGTCGCCCTTCCTCGGCGTCCGCATCCGCCACAGCCAATCCTCGGTCACCACGGAGACCCAGTTGCCGGTGAGATCGACGGGAGCGGCCGTGCGCGGCGCGCGGGGTGCAGGCGACGTCGCCTGCTGAGCCAACGCACGGTAACCGGTCAGCGCTGCCATGACAGCTGCGCAGATCACGGCGAAGAGCACGACGCGACCGTTAGGTGTTCCTCGCGGCATGGTGGCGCAATCTACGTCCCGGAAAGTTCGAATGTCAACGATTGCAGTGTCCAAACGCCCGAAACCCCAAACCAGTTGACTTTTGGCCGTGGACCTCGGGTATCTTAACGCCGCACTGATATTCCAATCCTCCTCATTTCGGCCGTCCTGATTCTTTGTTGGTCGACATCGGGTCGCTGGGTCCGTCACGCGGGGCACCACGTAAGGCACTAGGAGGTTAGGTATGCGGATACTCGGGAAGCTCGGCGCCCTTGCGGGAGCGCTCGTGTTGCTCGTTCCTTCGATGGCGCTGGCGCAAGCGTCGATCACCGGCAACGTCAAGGACACGTCAGGGGCGGTGCTCCCCGGCGTGACGGTCGAAGCTGCCAGCCCAGTGCTGATCGAGAAGACCCGGACGGTCGTGACCGACAGCAACGGTCGCTATCAGATCGTCGATCTCCGGCCCGGGACATACACCGTCACGTTCACGCTGACCGGGTTCAACACGTTCAAGCGTGATGGCGTGGTGCTCAGCGGTGCGGCCGTGAACACCGTCGATGCCGATCTGCGCGTCGGGTCGCTGGAAGAAACGATCACGGTCACTGGCGAAGCGCCGGTCGTCGACACGCATAGCCTGACCAAACAACAGGTCCTGAGTTCCGACGTGGTCGATGCGCTTCCGAGCGCGCGCAACTACGTCACGCTTGGTCGCATGGTGTCCGGCACCAACGCCACCGGCAATGGCGCTAACGATGTCGGCGGGTCGCTGATCCAGGACGTCGGCGGCAGCCTCACCGTCCACGGCAGCCGTGCCACCGATCAGCGCGTGACCGCGAACGGCATTAACACCATGACGCTGCAGGCGGGCGGCAACATCGGCGGCCAGACGCCGGACGTGGGATCGGCGGCCGAGGTCTCGATCGACACCACGTCACTCTCCGCTGACCTGCCGACCGGCGGCGTCCGCATCAACTTCATCCCGCGCGACGGCGGCAACCGGTTCGCGGACTCCGCGTTCTTCACGTTCGCGAACAAGGGCCTGCAGGGCGACAACTTTTCCGACGAGTTGAAAGCCGCTGGCCTGGCGACGCCAACCAAGATCGTCAGCAACTTGGACTTCAACGAAGCCTTCGGTGGCCCGATGAAGAAAGACAAGGTGTGGTTCTGGTTCTCGACGCGGTACAACGTCGTCAAGGGCGAGGCCGGCATCTTCACCAACGCGAACGCCTTCAAGGTGAACGAGTGGCTCTATGTGCCGACGACCACGCCGGCCGTCAACGAGGGCCAGCAGTTCAACAACAGCATTCGGGTGACGTGGCAGGTGAACCCGAAGGTGAAGGTCGCGGGCACGTACAAAGCGGACAAGTGGTGTAACTGTCCGAACCAGATCAGCGCAACACGTGCTCCCGAGGCGGCGCGCGACCGGCGTTTCCCGCGCCTGCGGCAGGAACATGCCGAGGTCACCTCGCCGCTGACCAACAAGCTGCTGTTCGAGGCTGTGGGTCTGCACCTCTTCGAGCGCTGGGGCGACATGCACCTCCGCGTGAATGGCGGTTCGCTCGACGACCCGGCGCAGGAAGCCCTCCTTCCGCAGTTGATCTCGGTGACCGAGCAGAGCAACAACCTGATCTACCGCGGACGTGAGATCAACAACAACACGCTGGTGCCGAACTTCTCCTATCGCGCCGCGATGTCCTACGTCACCGGCACGCACGCGTTCAAGGTCGGCTTCAACCGCACGCACGGATTCCTCGAGGAATACCAGTACGCGATGAACCCGGTGAGCTACCGGTTCAACCTGGGCGTCCCAAACCAGATCACGCTGATGAACCGGCCCTACACGGCGAAATCGAACATGGATAACGATTTCGGCTTGTTCGCGCAGGACCGCTGGACGATGAACCGTCTGACGCTGAACCTCGCGCTGCGGTTCGACGCGTTCCAGACCAGCTTCCCTGAGCAGACGGTTGGACCGGCGCCGCTGGTGCCGACGCGGAACATCACGTTCCCGGAAACCGACAATCTCAATTGGAAGGACATCACCTACCGGACCGGCCTCGTCTATGACCTTGGCGGAAACGGCAAGACCGCGATCAAGGTTGCGCTCAACAAGTACCTGCTCGGTCAGACGCTCAACGGCATTGGCCGCAATCCGAACCCGGTGCTGGCGCTCACGCAGTCGGTCAATCGGTCGTGGACCGATACGAACGGCGACTTCGTTCCGCAGTGCGACCTCCTGAATCCGCTGGCGAACAACGGCGGGGATCCCTGCGGGCAGATCTCGGACCTGACGTTTGGCACCAACAAGGCCGGCGAGCTGTACGACAAGGACCTCACCACGGGCTGGGGACATCGTCCTTCGAATTGGGAGTTCTCGGTCGGCGTGCAGCGCGAACTGATACCGCGTGTCTCTCTCGACGTGGGCTACTTCCGACGCGTCTGGAAGAACTTCGAGGTTATCGACAATCTGCTGGTGGCACCGGAAGACTTCACGCAGTTCAGCTTGACGGTGCCGACCGATTCCAGGCTCTCCACCAGCGGTGAGACGCTGACCGGGCTGTACAACGTCCTGCCTACAAAGTTCGGACAAGTGCAGAACCTGCACGCGCTATCCGACAACTACGGCAAGCAGATCGACCACTGGGACGGCTTCGACATCAGCGTCAATGCCCGCTTGCAGAACGGACTCGTTCTCCAGGGCGGCGTTGGCAGCGGCCGGCAGATCGAAGACAACTGCGAGATCGTCGCCAAACTGCCGGAAATGCTGAATCTGGGAGGTGCCGCTGCGGCCAACACCGCAAACGCGCCGGGGCAGTGGCGGCCCGCGCAGTTCTGTCATCGCGAAGAGCCGATGCTGACTGGCGTCAAGGCGCTGGCCATCTACATCATCCCGAAGATCGACGTGCAGGTGTCTGGCTCGTTCCGCAGCACGCCAGGCACGAACCTGTCGGTGGGCTACACGGCGACCAACGCGATCCTCGGAACGTCCTCGACGCTCGGCCGAGCGCTGTCGGGGAACGCGCAGAATATGGTGATCGGCATCGAGAAGCCGAACGAGGCGTATACCGAGCGCCGCCAGGAGCTCGACATGCGGATCGGGAAGGTGCTGAAGTTCGGGAACACGAAGACCGTCGTCAGCATGGACCTCTACAACGCGTTGAACTCGAACGCGATGATCGTGCAGAACCAGGCGTACGCGTCGTATCTGCGCCCGGTCGAGATCCTCAACGCGCGGCTGATCAAGTTCAGCTGGGCGTTCGATTTCTGACGAAATCGAAGGTCAAAGGGCAAAGGGCAAAGGTCAAAGGAGGGGCCGCCTTCTTGGGCGCCGACGCGCATAGCGCGAAGGCGGCCGGGCGGCCCTTGCTTTGTACGTGCTACGCAGAGTGCTCGGCATGGTCGCAGGCGTCCGACTCCCTGGAGCGACGTTTTTCCGCGACGTCGAGCGGCGGCCGACGGGCGGTGCCGGACGCCGGTGAGTTGCCAGAGTCAGTTCATACTGGTCAGGTCCGGCTGAATCCGGCCACGGGCCTTGTAAGGGCGACGCATGCGTCGCCCCTACGAACGATACGGCTGACGGCCGACGCCTTGAATGGGGATGTCCTGCGCCTTGAGCACCTCATGCTGCAGCGCATACATGCAGGCCGCGGCCTCGTCGATGCGGCGAACGAACGCGATCGAGCCTTGCAGGATCGGTTTCAGCCGTTCGCGATCCTGGATGCGCGCCGCGGGGTACTCGTGCTCGACGACGAGATGCGTCTTCGCGATGTCGAGCGGCAGCAGCTCGCGTGCGGCGAGCTGGTGATCGAGCCAGTCCACGGTGCGGTTCTGTAGATACGCCAGCGGATCGTGGCGCGCGGTGCCCGGCAGCTCGTGCTCGCAGAGCACCACTTGTTTCTTCCACGCGTTGAGCTGATCGGCCGGCTGCGCTGACGGCTTGCCGCCGATCCAATCCCCGCGCTCCATCGTCTGGCCGCCGTAGCCCCACGTGGCGACGCCTGTGCTGTCGATCACCTGGCCCTTCACGTGGAAGCCGCCGATCAGGAAGGCGTAGCCGCTGTCCTTGAGGAACTGGAAGATCGAGCGCGTGTCCTGGCCCATGAGGATCGCGTGCGACGGGTCGTAGTGGATGCGGAATTGATCGCCGACGCCGTGCTTCTCGCAGATGCGGTGGAGCGCGATCCACGCCCCCGGCGTGTAGGCGATGTTGTTGTGCCAGTTGTCGCCAATCGTCCAGCCTGGCATCGGACACTGCTCGACGCGATAGGTGAGTCCGCGCTCCTTCACCGCCTTGAGAATCGGGACAAAGACCTCCTCGAAGTCGACGAGGTTCTCGTCCATGCTGCGCTGCTGATTGCGCCCGACGAAACCGCAGACGGCGTTGACGCCAAGCCGCACCGCCGCGTCGAGGACCTTGACGAGAAAATCGCGCTTCTTCTCGCGTGTGGCGCGATCGTGATGCAGCAGGTTGTCGAAATACGCGAGGTCGGAGATGCCGACGCCGCTCGAGGTCATCGCCGCGCTCACGCGTGTCGCGCGCGCCGCATCGAACGGACGGCGCAGGTCGAGCGTGTTGGCCACCGGATCGAGCATCGCCTCAGGCGGCACATCGGTCTCGGAGGGGTGCAGCGCCGCCGACAGTTGAATGTGGCTGGCGCCGAGCTCGCGGCCGAAGATCAGCCAGTCCTCGATGGCGCGATCGGGATCGGCATCGCGCACGTCGCGCGGCGTGAGTTCCTGCAGCGCCGCGGTGAGCACGCCGACCTGCATGAACTTTGGTGCAAACACAGTAATCCCCATTGGGCTGATAATACTCGCGCGAGGCGCCGCTCACACCGCGGGCGGCGCCGAGTCTCGCCGTAGCCGAAGGCGGAGGCGGACCACAAGATGAGTCGAACTGCATATGCGCTCGTGACAATGATGTTCCTGGGCTCATTCCTGCACGCGCAGGGACGGGGACAGGCGAGCCCTGCGTCGGTGCCGCCGCCGCGATCGACGACCACGCTGGCGTATCCCGCCGATCAGATCGCCGCAGGGCAGCGGCTGTTCACCGCGCAGTGCGGCTTTTGTCACGGCCGTGACGCCATGGGTGGTGAGTCCGGGCCCGATCTCACTCGTTCGACCCTCGTCGCCGAGGACGTGCGCGGCGACAAACTGGGGCCACTCCTTCGCGCCGGACGCGTGGACAAGGGCATGCCGGCGTTCACGCTCAGCGCCGCCGATCTCGGGGCCATCGTCGCCTTCGTCCACGATCAGAAGACCAAGGCGGAGTCGCTGACCGGCGGCCGCCGCACGGTGGACGTCGCCGACCTGCAGACGGGCGATCCCGAGGGGGGCCGCAGATATTTCGCCGGCGCCTGCGTGAAGTGCCATTCGGCCACGGGCGATCTCGCCGGCGTGGGCCGGCGACTGCAGGGCCTCGCGCTGCTGCAGCGCATGCTCTATCCCGCACCAGGACGCGAGGGATCGAAGGCCACGGTCACCGTGACGCTCGCATCCGGCGAGGTCGTGACCGGCAAGCTGGCCTATCGCGACGAGTTCACGATCGCGCTCACCGACGCCAACGGCTGGTATCGCGCATGGCCGGCACAGAAGGCGAAGTTCGTCGTCAACGACCCGCTCCAGGCCCATGTCGATCAACTCGGCAAGTACACCGATGGGGACATGCATGATGTCTTGGCGTATCTGCAGACGCTTCGCTGAGGGTGCGAGGGTGCGAAGGCACGAGGGTGCGAGGGTGCTCCTTCTCTGTGTCGTGCTCGGTGCCAGTGGCGTCGCACAGTCACTAGATCCATCTGCGCTGCTCAAGCCAACTCCGGACAGCTGGCCAACCTATCACGGCGACTACACCGGACAGCGGCACACCAGGCTGACGCAGATCACGCCCGCCAACGTCCACCAGCTCACGTTGGCGTGGGCGTTTCAGACCAATCAGCCGCAGCAGATCAAGGCGACGCCGATCCTCGCCAACGGCGTGATCTACATCACGACGCCCGACAACCTGTGGGCGATCGACGCGCGGTCGGCGCGGCAGATCTGGCGCTACACCTATCCGCAGAACGACGGCTTTCACATCGGCCATCGCGGCGTCGCGGTCTACAAGGACTTCGTCTACATGACGACGCCCGATGCGCATCTGATCGCGCTCGACGCACGCGACGGCAAGGTGCGCTGGAATGTCGAGATCGCCGACTCGCGTCGCGGCTTCTGGTCCACCAACGCGCCGCTCATCGTCGGCAATCACCTGCTCGTCGGTGTGTCGGGAGACTTCGACAATCTGCCCGGTACCTTGAAGTCGTTCGACGCCGATACCGGCACGCTCCAATGGACGTTCTACAGCACGCCTCCGCTCGGCACGCCTGGTTCGCAGAGTGGCGGCGCGACCGGCGGCCAGATGTGGATGACCGGCACCTACGATCCCGAGCTGAATCTCGTCTTCGTCGGCACCGGCAATCCGACACCGGTCCTGAACGGAGCCGCCCGGGCCGGTGACAATCCGTGGACCTGCAGCATCGTTGCGCTCAACCCGGATACCGGAAAACTCGTGTGGGGTTTCCAGGCGTCGCCGCACGACACGCACGATTGGGATGCGGCGGAAGTGCCGGTGCTCGTGGACGCGCCGATGAATGGGACCGCGCGCAAGCTGCTCCTGCAGGCGTCGCGCAACGGCTACTACTTCGTGCTCGATCGCACGACGGGGAAGAGCCTGGTGACGACGGCGTTCGCGACGGTGAACTGGTCGAAGAGTGTGGACAAGGATGGCCGGCCGATGCCCGACGCGGCGAAGGAGCCAGCGCGCGATGGACGTCTTGTCGCGCCGAATGAAGCCGGCGCAACCAACTATCGATCGCCAAGCTTCGATCCTGCGACTGGTCTGCTCGTCGTCAGCGCGCACGACGCGTACGGGATCTATTTCTTCAAGCCCGAGCACGGCGCGTACGGATGGGCGGGCGCGAACTACAGCGTGTGGGGCAAAGGAGTGCTCCGCGCGATTGAGTATCAGACCGGAAAGATTCGCTGGAGCCACGACATCGGCGAGGGCGCCGGCGGCGCGGGTGTGCTGACGACGGCAACCGGGCTCGCGTTCAGCGGCGACTCGGCGGGTAACGCGCTCGCGCTGCGCACGAGCGATGGTGCGACGCTGTGGCACGCCGGCATCGGCCGCGTCGGCAACTCGCCGATCACGTATGCGCTCGACGGCCGCCAGTATGTGATCCTTGGTGGAGGCAGCGCACTCTACGCGTTCGCGTTGCCTGAGAAGCCATGAAGAAAGCGATTGTGTTGATGATGGTCACGGCGGCGTGCAGTCGAACGCCGGCCGAACCCCCTTCTCCGAAAGCTACCGCTGTGCACAAGGACGCATCCACGCTCGCCAACGTTGACGCCTTCGTTGCCAAGCACCTCGTGCTCGATCTCACCGCTGACTTCACGGCAAAGACGTTGTCCGGCACCGCCGAACTGAGAGTCGACCGGCGCGATCCGAAGGCATCGGAGCTCGTCCTCGATACACGCGATCTGAAGATCGACAAGGTCGAAGCCGCCAGTGGATCCGGCGCGTGGGCGAGCACCACGTATCGGCTCGACGCAGCCACGCCGGCGTTCGGCAGCGCGCTGCACATCGCCATGCCTGCCGGCGCTGACCGCGTCCGGGTGACGTATTCGACGTCACCCTCTGCGCGTGGTCTCCAGTGGCTGGCGCCGAGTCAGACGGCCGGTAAGAAGCAGCCGTTTCTCTTCAGTCAGGCGGAGGCGATTCAGGCGCGGTCGTTCATCCCGCTCCAGGACACACCGGGCGTACGCATGACGTACGAGGCCACGATCCATACGCCGAAGGATCTCGTCGCCGTGATGGCGGCCGAGATGGAAGACGTTGGGCGCGTCCTTTTGGACGCGCCGACCAATACGCGCGTCTTCAAATTCAAGATGCCCCAGGCGATCCCGTCGTATCTGATCGCGATTGCCATCGGTGATCTCGCGTTCAGGAAAATGAGCGATCGCACCGGTGTGTGGGCTGAACCGTCAGTCGTGGACGCCGCGGCTCGCGAGTTCGAAGACACCGAGAAGATGATCACCACCACCGAGTCGCTCTACGGACCGTACCGATGGGGACGCTACGACCTGCTGGTGCTTCCGCCGTCGTTCCCCTTCGGCGGCATGGAGAACCCGCGGCTGACGTTCGCCACTCCGACGGTGATCGCCGGCGACAAGTCGCTCGTCTCGCTCGTCGCGCACGAGCTCGCGCATTCATGGTCGGGGAATCTCGTCACCAACGCCACCTGGCACGACTTCTGGCTCAACGAAGGCTTCACCACCTACCTCGAACGCCGGATCGTCGAAGCGTTGTACGGGAAGTCCGTGGCCGACATGCAATCGGCCATTGGCGTCAGCGACCTCGCCGAATCGCGCAAGACGCTCGACGTGGCCAGCGACCGCACGCTGCTGCCGGACCTCACCGGCCGCGATCCGGACGATGCGTTTTCGAACGTGCCGTACGAACAAGGGCAGTTGTTCCTGGTGTTTCTCGAGTCGAAGTTCGGCCGCGGCGCCTTCGACGCGTTCCTGAGAAAGTGGTTCGACGAGCACGCGTTCCAGAGTGCGACCACGGAGCAGTTCCTCGCGTTCCTCAAGGCGAATCTGCTCGATACCAAACCCGGCGCGGTGACCGACGCGCAGATTCAGGAGTGGCTGCACACCGAGGGCGTTCCGACGTTTGCGGTGCTGCCGACGTCGGATGCGTTCGCGAAGGTGGAGCAGGCGCGCGACGAGTGGTTGAAGGGAGGCGCGATGGACGCGCTCGCGAAGACCGCATCGGCGTGGTCCACGCAGGAGTGGATGCATTTCGTGGACTCGCTGCCTCGCAAGATGGAGGCGAGCCGGCTCGCCGCGCTCGACCAGCGCTTCAAGCTGACCGAGTCGATGAACTCCGAGATCGCGCACGTCTGGTTCCGCCTGGCGATCGCCAACCGCTATACAACGGCGTATCCAGCGATGGAGCGCTACATGATCCGGATCGGCCGGCGGAAGCTGATCGTGCCGCTGTATCGCGATCTCGCCAGCTATCCGGAGGGTCTCAAGCTGGCGAACAGAATCTTCGCGGAAGCACGTGACGGCTATCACCCGCTCGCCCAGACGACGGTGGCGGACATCCTGAAGAAGACGTAGTCCTTGGTCCGCGGGCTTTTCGTCGCTTCTGGTCCGGCGTATCCAAAGTGGCTTGCCACCGTCGAAGCATCCTCGCAATGCTCTCGTTCAGCGCGATCAAGGCGGCGGCTCCGAGAGAGCTCGGTCACGCTGAACTGCCGGCCGATCTCGCAGGGCGGCGACGCGATCGTATTGTTGTTTCGCAGCCTGCCCCACACGCAGGTCTTCGAATCGATACACACCAGCCATGCCCCTGCAGGAGCACGCGCGATGCCAGGCTGGACCAGGACCAAGGACCAAGGACGGACCTGGGACCAAGGACGGACCAAGTACCAAGCACCAAGGACCAAGAACCGAGCAGTGTTCAAACCAACAACTGTTGGGATACCCTCTCGTCCATGCGCATACTCGTCTTCTCCATCTGTCTTTGCGCGTCGGTCCCCGCCTTCGCGCAGCCCTTCACCAACGCCAAGACGTCGACCTCGAATTACTCGGTCGCCGACACTATGCCGGGCAAGCCGTGCGAGAGCCTGTCGGAGTACAAAGGCGAAGGTATCGTCTCGATCAACGCTCGTGTGGTGCCGGCGTCAGCGGACACTCCACAGCATTGCCGTGTGACCGGCATCATCACGCCTGAGGTCGCGTTCGAGATCAATCTTCCCGACCGCTGGAACCGTCGCTTCTACATGACCGGCAACGGCGGCCTCGCCGGCGACGCCCTCGATGGTCCGACGAATCCCGACCGGACATCGGCGCTCACCAACGGCTTCGTGATGGCGAGGACCAACACCGGCCACGACGCGCGCAAGGAGCCGAGCGGTTCGTTCATCCTGAGCGACAAGCAGAAGGCGATCGACTACGCGTATCGCGCGGTGCACGTGACCGCAGAAACCGCGAAGAAGGTGGCGACCGACTACTACTCGCAGCCGATTCGTTTCTCCTACTGGAACTCATGCTCGAACGGCGGCCGTCAGGGGCTGCTCGAGGCGCAGCGCTATCCCGACGACTTCGACGGCATCGTCGCCAACGCGCCGTGGGTCGATCAGACCGGCTTCACGATCGGCGCGATGTGGAATCAGAAGGCGTTGACCGAGGCGCCGATCACGCCGGCGATGCTGGCGCTGGTTGCTCAGAAGGTGATGGACAAGTGCGACGCCGTGGACGGCCTCAAGGACGGTCTCGTCGACGATCCACGCGCGTGCCGTTTCGACGCCGCGCGTGACGTGCCGGCCTGCAGCGCAAGCTCGACTGCCGCCGACTGCCTGACGCCGGCGCAAGCGGCCGCGATCAACAAGGTGTATAGCGGACCGATGAGCAAGGGCAAGCCGTTCATCGCCGGGTACATGCCCGGCAGCGAAGCGGTCAACACGGCGCCCAACGGCGCGATGACCAGCGGGTGGGTCGGCGCGATCGTCGCTCCACAGGCCGGCGCGAAACCAGCGGACTTCAACCTGGCCGAAGGCGTGATGCGCTATCTGATCCTCGACCCGCCGCAGCCAGAATATGACTCCCTGAAGTTCGACTACGACACCGCCGCATCGGTCGTCGAGCGATGGGGCAAACTGGCCGACGCGAAGGAGACCGACCTGTCGAAGTTCCGCAAGCGCGGCGGCAAGTTGATCATGACCTACGGATGGGCGGACCAGATCCTGCAACCGATGATGGGCGTGCACTACTACGAGGGCGTGGTCGCGAAGAACGGCAAGGATTCCGCAAACTTCGCGCGTCTGTTCATGATGCCCGGCGTGGCGCACTGCGGCGGCGGCATCGGACCCGATCGCAACGACGCCGTGACCGCGGTGATCGACTGGGTGGAAAAAGGGAAGGCCCCCGACTCACTGCTGGCGAGCAAGGTTACCGACAACAAGGTCGTGCGCACGCGGCCGCTGTGCCCGTATCCGCAGGTGGCGCGTTATAAGGGGCAAGGCAGCATCGACGAGGCGGCGAACTTCAGCTGCGTCGCGCCGAAGTAGGCCGGCCAAGGGGGGGCCTTGGTTCTTAGTGCTTAGGTCTTGGTCCGTCCCTGGTCCTTGGTCCGTTCTTGGTCCTTGGTCCGGGGCCGGTCCTTGCCCTGTTTACTCGTCTGCTCCAGAGGCGTCAACGTGGCCTGCCAGCGGCGCAGCATCCTTGCGATGCTCTCGTTCAACGCGATCAACTCGGCCGTCTCGTCGGCGGCGAGATACTTGCGGCCCTCCGCGGCGTAGTAGCCGGATTTCAGTTCTCCGTTCGACGCGAACGCGTAGCGCAGAAACTGCGACGTTTCTTTGTTGAGACGTCGCAGAAATCCCTCACTGATGTTGAACATCACCGAGAGCGCGGCGCCGTTCATCTGATCCGATAACTGTCGATCCCCACGAAATTCCGGCCGAGACAGCAGCGCCCCGACGCGATCGCACTGTTGTTTCGCAGCCTGCCACACGCGCAGGTCCTCGAATCGGTACACACCCATGGGGGGTCGAAGGGCACGTTTGGTGCCAGGACCAAGGACCAAGGACCAAGGACGGACCAAGGACCGAGGACGGACCAAGAACCAAGGTCCAAGTACCAAGGACCGGTGTATCCTGTGCCCCTTCCGAGGGACTGCATGGCAATCACCCGTCAGACGATGACCGACGAGCAGCGCAAGTCGATCGCGCTCGAGTACTTGAAGGCGTTCGACAACAAGGGCGTGACGTCGAGCGGCGGCAGCATTCTCGACCTCTTCGCCGACGATGCGCAGGTGTTCTTCCCGAAGTGGGGACTGGCGAACGGCAAGAAGCAGATCGGTCAGCTCTTCACGGATTTCGGCGGCGGGATCAAATCGATCCTGCACGACTACGCCACGTTCAACTGGATCATGACCGGCACCGATGTCTTCGCGGTGGAGGGAACGAGCGCTGGTGAGCATAAGGAGGGCCCGTGGCGAGCGGGCGTGTCGCATGCCGGTCGCTGGTGCGACGTCTTCGAGGTTCGCGACTTCCTGATTCAGCGCTGCTTCATCTATCTCGATCCGGATTACGCGGGGCTCGACACGACGCGCTATCACTGGCTGTCAGCGGGTGGGCGCGATCCGTCGAAGCCGATGGGATAACTCACGATGCGAAGATTGCTTGCCGGACTGCTGCTCGCGCTGTCCCTCGCCGCGATCGTCCACGCGCAGGGCGGCATCGCCAGCGCACCCGCGAAATTCCTCGTCCCATCGTCGCAGGTCATCGCGATTCGCGCCGGCCGTCTGTTCGATAGCCGCACTGGGGCGATCGCCAACAACCAGATCGTGCTGATTCGCGGTGACCGCATCGCCGACGTCGGTCCATCGGTGGCGATTCCCGCTGACGCGCGTGTGATCGACTTGAGCGCGGCGACGGTGATGCCCGGCATGATCGACGCGCACGTCCACGTGTATCCGTCGGACGACCTCTCCCAGTCCACGCGGACCATCGTCGCCGTCGCCAACGCGCAAGCCGATCTCGACGCCGGCTTCACCACGGTCCTCGACATGGACTCTCGCGGCGGCTATGGCACTGTCGATCTGCGCAACGCCATCAATCGGGGTGTCGTGCTCGGGCCGCGCATGCAGGTGGTGGGGCAGTCGCTCAATCAGCGCGCGAGCACGCAGTACCCGTCCTTCTTCGAGCGCTTCCAGGATCGCTTCACCGAAAGCAAGAACCCGAACTCGCCGTGGCTGGCTCGCGCCGCCGTGCGCGAGGCCAAGCTGCACGGCACCGACTGGGTGAAGATCTACACGACGCAGGACTTCATCGGCGACGAGTACAGCGTCTTCAAACCGGACGGCACGCTCGTCAACAGTCCGTCGCTCACCGAAGAAGAGGTGATGGCGATTACCGACGAGGCCCATCGTCTCGGACTGAAAGTGGCGTGTCACACCTACGGTGGAGAAGGGCAGCTCAGTTGTCTCAAGGCCGGCGTCGATGCGCCGAACCATCTCACCGATCTGGACGATGCCTCGCTGAAGCTGCTGCTCGACAAGAAACTGCCGTTCGAGTTGACGGTTGACGATCTCGTCGCGCTCGAGCCCGCTGATTTGAAAAAGACCGGCGGACGGAACAGCCGGTTGAAGATGGCGGAGCAGGCGTTCAAGAAAGCCTATGCGGCCGGCGTGCCGTTCGTGTTCGGCAGCGGCGCGACCTCAGCCGACGTCCCACACGGTAAGCAGGCCGACCAGTTCGCGTACTTCATCAAGTGGGGGATGGAACGGCTTGACGCGCTGAAGATGCCGTTTCTTCCCACGGCGCGTATGCTGAACTACAACTGGGTCGATCAGATCGGCAGCCTCGAGAAGGGCAAGTATGCCGATATCATCGCAGTGGCCGGCAATCCGCTGGCCGACATCAGCGAGATGCAGCGCGTGCGCTTCGTCATGAAGGGCGGCTATCTGGTGAAGAACGATCTCGGGGCGCGTTGATCGAGCGCTGATGAGCCTGGCCCCCGGCACTCGAATTGGCATTTACGAGATACGCGACTCGCTCGGAGCCGGAGGCATGGGCGAGGTGTATCGCGCCCGCGATGCGCGGCTGAATCGCGACGTCGCGTTGAAAGTCCTGCCCGAGGCCCTCGCCGGCAACGCGGACCGACTCTCGCGCCTCCACCGTGAAGCGCAGGTGCTCGCCTCACTGAACCACCCCAACATCGCGATCGTGCACGGGTTCGAGGAGTCCCCTTCGACGAGCTCAGGGCAGAGGGGCGGCGTCCATGCGCTGGTCATGGAGCTGGTCGAAGGGCCGACGCTCGCCGATCGCATTGCGGTGAGCTCGAAGCTGGGTCTGGACGAGGCGATCGCCATCGCGCGACAGATTGCCGACGCGCTCGATGCGGCCCACGAGCACGGCGTCATTCATCGCGATCTGAAGCCGGCGAACATCAAGATCCGGCCCGACGGGACGGTCAAGGTACTCGACTTCGGTCTGGCGAAGATGATGGATGGTCCGTCTAAAGGCGGACACTACGAAAGCGATGGCAGTGTCCGGCTTCAGTCGGACCTGTCCCAATCACCGACGCTGATCTCGCCGGCGATGATGACCGGCGTCGGAATGATCTTCGGCACCGCTGCCTACATGGCGCCCGAGCAGGCGAGAGGCAAGACCGTAGACAAGCGTGCGGACATCTGGGCCTTCGGCTGCGTCCTCTACGAGATGCTCACCGGCACGCGCGCCTTTGGTGGCGGCAACGAGATGTCAGACACGCTCGCGGCCGTCCTCAAGGACGAGCCCGACTGGACGCGAATACCGATGCGCGCGCGGCCGCTCCTGCAGCGCTGTCTCGAGAAAGACCCCAAGCGGCGGGTCCGCGACATCGGCGATGCGATGGCCTTGCTCGAGACCGGCGCGCAAACAGCGGCGCCAGCGCCGCGCCGGCTCCTGTGGGCCCTTGCCGCCATCGCCGGCGTGAGCATCGTGGCCGGTGGCGCACTGGCCTTCGTACACTTTGGTGAGCGGACGCCCTCGCTTCCTCCCGTGCACTTCGTGGTCCCGCCCCCCGAGCGCGGGGCCTTCGGCCCTACCTTTGCGTTGTCGCCCGACGGCCGCATGGTCGCCTACATCGGCGTGAGCGATGGCGCAACGTTCATGTGGGTCCATTCGTTCGGCACCGGCCAGTCGCGTCTGCTGACGGCCGCGGGCAGCTTCGCCAATGCGATGTTCTGGTCTCCCGACAGCCGGTTCATTGCGTATGCGATCGAGGGCCGGCTGAAGAAGGTGAGCGTTAACGGCGATCAGGTCCAGACCATCTGCGACCTGCCGACGGCCGGAGGATTTGGAGGCGGAAGCTGGAGCCGGGACAACGTGATCCTGTTCGGCGGCAACTCTTACCCAGTGATGACGGTGTCCGCTGACGGCGGTACGGTCCGCGCAGTAACGTCGCTGCGCGGTGACGTGGGGGATGTCGGCCCGACATTCCTTCCAGACGGCAGGCACTTCTTGTACACGCGGATTACCGGGCGCCCGGAGAACCGCGGCATCTTTCTGGGCTCGCTCGACGTCCCCCCGGAGTCGCAGAGCACGACCCGGCTTATCGTCGCTGGATCACGTCCGGTGCTCTCCAACGGCGGTGCCACTCGGACGTCGTACGTCATGTTCCTGCGCGAACGGACACTCATGGCCCAGCCCTTCGACCTCGATCGATTGACGACATCGGGCGACGCGTTTCCGATCGCGGAACAGGTCGGCATCGAGTTGACCACGGCGGCACTCGTCAGTGCAGCCGACGATGGGACCGTCGCGTATCGCGGCGACACGGGATCGGTGGCCACGCCGATCTGGACCAATCGCGCCGGCATCGAAGTGGGCGCCGTCAGCGGGGAGATCAAGAACCCTCAGTTCCCACGTCTGTCGCCGGACGGAACACATCTGGCGCTCGTCGTCGACAACGAGCTTTGGGATTACGACCTTCACGGTCGCCCGCCGGTGAAATTGACGACCGAGAGCAACGTCTACTCACCGTTGTGGACGCCGGACGGCAAGAGCCTGATCTACGAGTCGAACAACGCGTCGGCGTTGCGCATGGTCGCGGCCGTTCCGGGAGCTTCGTCTCGTCAGGCATCACCGGATGGGCATTTTCATCCGCACGGCTGGTCGCCCGACGGCAAGGAACTCATCGCAGTGCAATTCACGGGTGGTGAATCTGGCACCGATCTGGTTCGGTTCGCCGCGGACGCGACGGCGAAGCCGCAATTCATCGTCCGTACACCGGCGCGAGAAGGCGTTGAAGGGACGACGGTGTCACCCGACGGCCGCTGGCTGGCGTACGTCTCGAATGCGACCGGCGACTTCGAGGTCTGGGTACAGTCGTTTGGGCGAGAGGGCAACCCGGTACGTGTGTCGCCGCGGGGCGGCGTCGAACCTGAGTGGGCGCGAGACGGGCGCGAGCTGTTCTATCTCGAAGGTAACAAGCTGATGGCGGTCGCCGTAGAGGCGAAGGCCGACTTCAACTTCAAGCCTCCAACGTCGCTGTTCGAGTATCGCTATCGGCGCAGCAGTCAGCCGCCTTCGTACGCCGTGGCCGCCGACGGCCGCTTTCTCTTCATCAAGCAGGCGAGTGTCACGCAGCCCCCTATCGAGGTCATCACCAACTGGGCCCAGAACGTCAGCCGGGCGAAATAACCGACAATCGACGTCATGATCCTCAAGCAGTACTACCTGAATTGTCTCGCCCACGCGTCGTATCTGATTGGTGATCAATCGAGCGGCACCGCCGCCGTTGTCGATCCGCAGCGTGACATCGACGCCTACCTCGACGATGCGTCGAAGAATGGGCTGACGATCCGCCACGTTTTCCTCACGCACTTCCACGCCGACTTCCTCGCCGGTCATCTCGAGTTGCGCAATCGGACCGGCGCCAGGATCCACCTTGGCTCCAAGGCGCAGGCCGAGTTCGAGTTCACGCCGATGGACGACCACGACAGCCTCGATCTCGGTCGAGTGCGGTTGACCGTCCTCGAGACACCTGGTCACACGGTCGAATCGATTTCGATTCTCGTCTTCGACCTCGATGTGGATGCCCGTCCGCAGGCGATTCTCACCGGTGACACGCTGTTCGTCGGCGACGTCGGACGTCCGGACCTGCGCGCGTCGCTCGGGTGGTCGGCCAACGATCTGGGGAAGATGCTGTATCACTCGGTGCGCGAGAAGCTGTTGCCGCTGCCGGACGCCACACTGGTCTATCCCGCGCACGGTGCCGGATCGCTGTGCGGCAAACAATTGAGCAAGGAGACGGTCTCGACGATCGGCGAGCAGCGCCGCACCAACTACGCGCTGCAGCCGATGAGCGAGCCGGAGTTCATCGAGCTCGTGACCGCGGATCAGCCCGATGCGCCGTCGTACTTCACGTATGACGCGGTCCTCAACACGAAGGAGCGGCCGACGCTGTCGCAGATGCTCGAGCATCAGCTCAAGCCGCTCGACCTCGAGGTAATGCAGTCGCTGCAGGCGGTCGGCGCGCAGGTGCTCGATGTGCGCGACCCCGTCGAGTACGCACGCGCGCACATGAAGGGCAGCCTGAACATCGGTCTTGGCGGCAGCTACGCGACGTGGGCTGGCACGGTCCTCGATCGCGACAAGCCGATCGTCATCGTCGCCGAGCCCGGACGCCAGGAAGAGGCCGCGATGCGCCTTGGCCGCATCGGCTTCGACAGCGTCGTCGGCTACCTGCGCGACGGCATCAGCGCGCTCGAATCGCGTACCGACCTGATGACCGGCACGACGCGGGTGACGCCGGCAGAAGCCGCCGACGCCTTGGCCTCGTCAACGCCGCCGATTGTCCTGGACATCCGCGCGCCGCGCGAGTGGCAGAAATCGCACATCGAGGGCAGCGTGAATATCCCGTTGAATCATCTCGCCGAGCGGATCGAGGAAGTGCCCGCCAACCGGCCCGTGCTCGTGCACTGCGCGGGTGGGTATCGCTCATCGATCGCCGCGGGAATGCTGCAGCGCGAGGGCCGCCTCGACTTGACAGAGCTGAATGGCGGGATCGCTGCATGGGAAGCCGCCGGGCTGCCGGTGATACAGTAATTGGTTGGTGGTTAGTGGTTGGTGGTTAGAGGTTGTTGACGATCCACTACCAACTACCAACTACCAACCACCAACATGGTCGTCCAGAAGTTTGGCGGCACGTCGGTCGCCGATCCAGAAGCTATCCGACGTCTGATCGAGATCGTCAGGACTGCGCGCACACGCGACGGTCGTGGGCCAGTGGTCGTCGTGTCGGCGATGAGCAAGGTGACCGATGCGCTGCTGACGATCGCCTCGACCGCCGGCGCTGGCCGTCCGAGCGACGCGCTCCCGCGTGTAGAAGAACTCCGCGAGCGGCATGCGGCCACCGTCCGCGCGCTCGTCTCCGGTCCGGCTCAGACTCCGCTGCTCGCGCACATCGCCGGTCAGTTCGATCAGCTCGCCGACATCGTCCGCGCGCTCGCCATCCTTCGCGAGGCCTCGCCGCGCACGCTCGACGTCGTCGCGGCGATGGGCGAACTTCTCAGCTCCCGCATCGTCGCCGCTGCGCTGACCGAGGCCGGCGTGCCCGCCGACTGGGTGGACGCCCGTTGCGCCATCGTCACCGACGGCGAGCACACACGCGCCAACCCGCTCGGCCCCGAGACCAATGCCGCGCTGCGCAAGACGGTGACGCCGATTCTCGACGCCGGCACGGTGGCGGTCCTCGGTGGATTCGTCGGCGCGACGACCGATGGGCATACGACGACGCTGGGCCGCGGTGGCTCTGATTACTCAGGTGCGATCGTTGGCGCCGGCATCGACGCGCGCGAAATCCAGATCTGGACCGATGTGGACGGCATGCTCAGCGCCGATCCGCGAGTCATCGCCTCGCCGCGTCTGATCGCCCAGCTCTCGTTCGCTGAGGCCGCCGAGCTCGCCTACTTCGGCGCCAAGGTGCTGCATCCGAGCACGATCCTGCCCGCGGTCGAACGGAACATTCCGGTCCGCATCCTCAATTCGTGGAGACCGGACGGCGCCGGCACGTTGATCACGGCGCAGAACGAAACGGAAGGCACGCGTTTAACCGGGTTGGCCAGCAAGAAGGACGTGACCGTCATCGACATCACCTCGACGCGCATGCTGATGGCCTACGGCTTCCTGCGCCGGGTGTTCGAGGTCTTCGAGCGCTTCCGCACCGCCGTCGATATGGTGACGACGTCCGAGGTGAGCGTGTCGGTGACGGTGGACGACCGGCGGAACATCGACGCGATCGTCCAGGCGCTGTCAGAATTCTCCGAAGTGTCGATCGAAGGTGATCTCGCGCTGCTGTGCGCCGTCGGCGACAGCTTGCAGGGAGCGCCGGAGATCGCCGCACGCGTCGTCGGCGTGCTCGAAGAGGTGCCGCTCAAGATGATTTCGCAGGCGGCGTCGCGGCGAAATATCACGGTGGTGTTGCGACAGAGCGATCTGCCGCACGCGATGCAAAGACTGCACGAGGAGTTCTTCGCATGAGCATCAAACTGCTCCTCGTCGGCTACGGCAAGATGGGCCGGATGGTGGAGGAAATGGCCGCCGGTCAGGACATCGAGATCGTCGGGCGCGTAGACGAGGGGCGCGACGAGTGGCGTCCGGCGGATGTCGCCGTGGACTTTTCGACGGCGTCGGCGCTGCTGACCAACTTTTCGAAGTACATGCAGTCGAAGACGAACGTGGTGATCGGCACCACTGGCTGGGGTGAGCACGCGGCCAAGCTGCGTCGCGATGCCGAGCAGGCCGGCCTCGGCGTGGTCGCCGCGCCGAATTTCTCGATCGGCGTGAACATTTTTCAGCACCTGGTCGCCGAAACCGCGCGGATGATGCAGGCCCAGCCGCAATATGGCGCCTGGGTGCATGAGATTCACCACAGCGCCAAGCGCGACGCCCCGTCGGGAACGGCGCTCCAGTTGAGGGATGCGATGAAGGCGGCCGGCTTCGAGCGCCCCATCGATTTGGCGTCGAGCCGGGTCGGGACGGTTCCCGGTACCCACACGGTCGGATTCGACGGTCCTTCGGATACGATCGAGTTGATTCACACGGCGCGCGATCGCCGCGGGTTTGCCAGCGGCGCGCTCGTCGCGGCGCGCTGGATCAAGGGTCGGAGCGGCTGGTATTCCATGCAGGACGTGTTGGGGGTGTGACCATGCGTACGCGATTCACGGGCGTCGGCACTGCATTGATTACGCCGTTCACCAAGGACGGCTCCCTCGACGAGTCGGCAATCAAGCGCCTGGCGCGACGGCAGATCGACGGCGGCGTCCACTTCCTCTCGCCCTGCGGGACGACCGGGGAAGCGCCCACGCTGAGCCATCGCGACAAGCTGCGCGTCGTTGAACTGGTTGTCGAAGAAGCCAACGGCCGTGTGCCGGTGCTGGCCGGCGCCGGCGGCTACGGCACCCGCGAGGTGATCGAGCTGGCGCGCGATATGGAACGCGTCGGCGCCGATGGTCTGCTCTCGGTCACCCCGTACTACAACAAGCCGACGCAGGAAGGCCTGTATCAGCACTTCAAGGCGATCGCGGAAAGCGTCCGCATCCCGATCGTGCTCTACAACGTGCCGACGCGCACCAGCGTGAACATGTCGGTCGAGACGACGCTCAGGCTGTCCGAGATTCCCAACATCGTCGCGACCAAGGAAGCCGCGATGAATGCCGAGCACTGGTCCACGATCGTCTCGAGCGCTCGCGAGGGATTCCACCTGCTGAGCGGCGACGATCCCCTCACGGTGGCAGCAATGGCGGTCGGCGGGAAAGGCGTGGTCTCGGTCGCCTCGAATGAAGCGCCCGCGGAGATGGCGCAGATCGTCGAGCTATGCGAGAAGAACGACTATGCCGCGGCGCGCAAGCTGCATCACTGGCTGTATCCGCTGATTCAGGTCAACTTCATCGAAACCAATCCGATCCCGTGCAAGGCAGCGATGGCGGCGATGGGCTTGATCGAGGAGAGCTATCGCCTACCGATGGTTGCGCCATCTTCGATGGCGCGCGAGAAGATCATGCGCGTGCTGCAGCAGCTCAAGATGCTGGGAGCAGCAGCTCGCGTGTAGATGGCGACGACGATTGATCCGGTCGAGCTGACACGCAGTCTCGTCGACATCGATTCCACCACCGGACGTGAAGGGGAGGCCGGCCA
>Ga0070675_100000553_pt1 | contig 25717 bp, 17 predicted proteins | sample KBSM43metaG_FD_65343 | JGI IMG/M metagenome (GOLD analysis project Ga0070675, IMG submission 65343) | Miscanthus rhizosphere microbial communities from Kellogg Biological Station, Michigan, USA - KBS M4-3 metaG | ecosystem: Host-associated > Plants > Roots > Rhizosphere > Soil ... | reverse complement strand
TCTTTGATCAGATGCTCAATGGTCTTACCGTTGCATCGGCACTGGGTCCCGTGAATGGTTCGACCGTAACCGGATCACAGTCGTTGCGGGCAAATACAAACACCAACGCGATGTTGGCAAATAACAATGTTGGCGCGTTCGCCAACTTCCTCAACACGACCACGAACTTTACCGGCATCGCCGGTGAACTCATCCGCCGGGCCGGTCTGCCCGAGAATCTCATCGTTGCGAGCCCGCAGTTTCTCAACGCGGGTCTGCTCGGCAATTTTGCAAACTCCACCCACCATGCTGTTCAAATCGAATGGAACAAACGATCCTCAAATGGATGGGCACTACAGACCAGCTACACCTTCGCCAAGACACTGGGCGAAACTCCCGGGGATGGTTCGGGATTTGTCGAAGGCGGATATCGCAGCGTCCGTAACCGGCAGGTGGAAAAGCGCCTCCTCCCCTTCCATCGCACTCACGCGCTTCGAGCGAATGGGTATTTCGAGCTTCCCATGGGCCCCGGCAAGCCTTTTCTCAACAGCCAGGGCGGAGTGCTGGCACGCCTGCTGGAGCGATGGCAGTTTGGCGCAGTCCTGAACGCATACTCCGGCGAGCCGATAGCGTTTACGTCCACGGTGAGTTCTCTGACGCAGAGCACGATCAACACGCCGGACCTTGTTGCGCCGGTACTGAAGAGCTTCGGCAACGTGAACTTCGATTCCACCGGCGTTCTCTACTTCCAGGGACTGAAACTCATTCCCGACCCGTCCATCGCGGGCTTAACGACACTACAGGGTCTGAATACCCGCAGCACTTTGACGGCTTTGGCGACACAGGACAACACACTCATTGCCGTCAATCCGAGACCGGGCAAGCTGGGGAGTATGTACCAGACCTACCTTGAAGGGCCGGGAACGGTCCGTTTCGATTTGAATGTCATCAAACGCATTCGTCTCGGTGAGACAACGGAACTGGAATTTCGCGCGGACGCCATCAATGTATTGAATCGAACCAATTTCGCGAATCCGGACTCAAACATCAACAGTCCGACATTTGGTCGCATTACCACAACTAACGGAGGAAGCCGCCTTGTTGAACTTCATGCCCGGTTCAATTTCTAAACGCTCGATCGTCACATTCCTGCTGGTCCTTCCGGGCGTGTTGGAAGCTCAGGCTCCCGTCCCCACGCCGAAGGTCACCGGGCCGATTGCCGCGACGGCCCGGCCCGGTGATCCTTCACACAACTATCCGTACGGTGCGACGAAAGCAGACCTTGCCCGGTATGGCTACCGAGAAGACGAGTTCTTCATTGAGGGGCTCACCAACGAATACAGGACGGACGGCATCAAGACTGCCGTTATCGTTTCCGGGCCCTATGCGTACAAAGCGCGCGTGATCGTACGCCGGCCGATATCGGCTGCAAAGTTCAATGGCACCGTGATCCTGGAATGGAGCAACTCTGTGGTGGGCTTTTATCAGGAGAACGACTGGTACTGGTCACACGAACACCTGATGAGGGCCGGTTATGCGTATATCGGCGTCGCTTCCCAGGCGCGCGGGATAGAGAGTGCGTATGGATTGAAAGCATTCAATCCCCAACGCTATGCATCACTGGACACGGACGCAGGAGGAAAGTTCCGTGGGAACGCCCTTGCACTGGCATTCGACATCTATTCACAGGCAGCGCAGGCCGCAAAACAGTCGCAGACAACTCGGCTACTGGGTGATTTGAAAGTCAGGAATGTCATTGCGACCGGGCATTCCCTGCCACACCTCTATCCTTACTACAACGGCATCCAGCCGCTGGCGCGAGTGATCGACGGATTCGTCATCCATGGCGCTACGGGTCAGGCTCTCCGAACCGATCTCAAAACCCCTGCCTTCCGACTCTTTTCGGAGCTTGAAGTCGTTCAGAATGCACTCGACCTGCCCGACCGCGACTACCTGCGTACATGGGAAGTTGCCGGAGCAGCCCACGCCGACAGGGACCTGATTGATGCTCTCGATGCCGTTCTCGAAAGGGATCTTCCGCAATTCGCCGGCAATGAGGCGTGCGACAAGCCACCGATGAGCCGAATCCCGGCGCGGATGGTCCAGCATGCGGCTTACGACTCGATGAAAGTGTGGATCGAGAAAGGCAAGCAACCTCCAGGTGCGCCTAAGATCCAGGTCAGTCCGGCGCCCAGTGAAGGGGAACGTCGTGTGATCGCGCGCGATACGAATGGAAATGCGTTGGGTGGAATCCGGCTCGCACAGTTTGCTGTGCCCGTTGCGACCGATACCGGCGAGAACTCCGGCGGACAATTCTGCAACATCTACGGTTCGCACGTTCCGTTTGACCAGATGAAACTGGATCGTCTGTACCCGTCTCATGCCGCATATGTCGCCGCGGTTGAAAAGATCACCGAGAGTAATCTCAAGGCCGGTTTCATTACAAAGGAAGATGCGGAACAGACAGTAAGGGAAGCGCAGCAATCAAAGATCGGAAAGGGCCAATAGGAGAAGCACCGCGGAGGGGTGCATCTTAAGTCGAGATGCGCAACGCTTCTATTTTGCCCGCTCTATAACCTGGATATTGCCGCGGTCCCTGTCACGCGAGTACACCACGGCACTGGCGTCCTTCGCCCAGCCGCCGGCATGCACGTGCCAGGCGCCCTTCCCGAACGTAATCTGTTTTGGCTGACCGTCAGCAACTGGAAGCTGGCCTGGTTGCGTTGTCGGCTTCAATCGAAGCGCCCACAGGTCCATGGAGAAATGGCTGACTGCGTCGAGAAATGACACCGCCCCGCCGTCTGCAGCTACCGCGAGTTCGGCGATCGCGCGCTTGAGCAATACTGTCCAGTCACCGGTGGAAATATCCGTTGCGACCAGTTCCTGCAGACCCGATCCGTCAGAACTCTGACGGATGTAGAGCATGCGCCGGCTGTCCTTATACCAGCCAAAACTGGTGGCGTTGCGGATGGATGTGACGCGAGGCTCGCCGCCCTGGGGATCGACGACCCAGATAGCGCTGGTGCCGTTAGCCGGCGCAAGATAGGCAATCAGTTTTCCATCGGGAGCCCAGCGCGGGCCGCCTTCGGCTTCCGCCGTGTGGCTTGCAATCGGCAGATTCTGTCCCGTCAGTCGTCGTGTTGCCAAGGTGTCGGTTTTCGCAATCCACAGTTCGACGGAACCTCCGCGATCGGACATAAAGACGATCTCCTTACCATCAGGAGACCAATCGGCCAGCCTGTCCGCCGGGTTGGTGGGATACTCCGTCAGATTCCGAGGATTCCCGGTCTTAAGATCAAGCGCCCAAACCTCATAATTGCCACTCCGATTGGAGTAATAGAGCACCTGTGACCCGTCCAGTGAAATGCGTGGGCCAAAACTCTCGCCCGAAAAGGAAGTCAGTTGCCGGGGCTCGGTGGCGAGGTCCGCAACAGATGTCCAGTAGACATTCACATCATGCGAAAATTCCGAATATGCAACGGACCCATCCCGCGCAACAGCAGCCGCAAGATCGGCTCCGCCCCCCGACGTCAGCTGCCGTACCTTGCCTGTTGCAAAGTCCATTTCCCACAGATTCGGCGCTCCGCCGCGATCAGACGTAAAGACGACTCCGTTGCTGTCGGGTTTCCAGGCGGCGCCAAACGCATCCTCAACCAGTACGGACGGTTCGCCGCCATTTGCAGGAACGACATAAACCGAGCCACCGCGATCGAACGCGATTCGTGTGCCATCAGGGGACCACGCCGCGCCACCATCCTCGGTTCCGGCTGCGGGCATCGTCAGTTGTGTTTCCTTCTTTGTAGACAGGTTCATCTTCCACAACGCGACATCACCTGTTGGCTGAAGCCTCGAAAACACGATTTCCGTTCCATGAGGCGACCACGGATTAGCGCCAAGGACATTCGCCCACGCACCCATCCTCTGGAGAAATGGGATGTGCGTCTCGGTGATCAAATGCTCGGTGCCGCCTGTTTGACGGATCCAGTAAATATTCGTGCCCGACCCACGGTCCGAAGCAAACAGGATCTTTGATCCGTCGGGCGAGAATCGCGGAATAAACTCGTCGGCACGGCTATCCCCGGTCAGAATTAGTGGCTCGCCACCCGGGGCCGTTGGAATGATTGCAATGTCAGCGCTGCCTCCTGCCGTGTCGCCGTATGCGATCAGGTTCCCTTCCGGGGACCAACTCGGATTGACTTCCCAGGTGTCAAGACTCGTAATCGGCCGAATCCGCGTCGGCCCGAGAGTTTCAGCGGGCGCTTTCCTGACTTGCGTAAAAACAACCCACCCTCCAAGCAGCAACAGGATCAGAACCAGCAAAGTGGTATAGACGGGAAGGCGACGGGAAGGCGCAATCCGGTCCAGCGCTGGAATCGCCGGCGCGTCCTGAATCTGTTCGAGCGCAGTCCGCACCTGCGAACCGTTCTCATAGCGCTGCTGAGGATCTTTCTCAAGGCAACGCTGGATGATGGTCTTCAGCGGCGTCGATATTGTTGAAGGCAACGGCGGCGGATCCTTTGCCAGAATTGCCGAGCTCAAATCCAGGGTCGTTTCACCCGCAAAGGGCCGGTCGCCGGACGCCATCTCATAGAGCACGACTCCCAGCGCCCAGACGTCACTTCGAGCATCTGCGGAATGCCCTCGTAGTTGTTCAGGCGCCATGTACGGCAGCGTGCCCACCACAAGACCCGGTTGCGTTATGGATGCGTTCGTGACGGAAGTCACTTCCACGACTTCCTCGCGATTCAGACTCTTGGCCAGGCCGAAGTCGAGCACCTTCGCACGACCTTCAGGGTTGACCATTACATTGGCGCTTTTGAAGTCTCGATGAACGATGCTTCGAAGGTGCGCGTGCCCCAGCGCATCGGCCAACTGCACTCCGTACCGAATAACCTCCGCGGGCTCCAGTGCGCCGGACTTCAGCCGCATGCTGAGCGATTCCCCTTCCACCAGTTCCATGGCGATGAAGGTTTGCCCGTCAACGTCGCCCACTTCGTGAATCGTGCAGATGTTCGGATGGTTCAGTTTGGAAGCTATGCGAGCCTCGCGAACAAGCCTGAGGCTGGCCGTGGAATCGACAAACCCCGAGCGGGGCAACACCTTGATGGCAATATCGCGCTCGAGTTTGGAATCATGCGCACGATAGACCTCCCCCATTCCGCCTGCTCCCAGTCGCGAGAGCAGGCGATACTGGCCTATCTGTCGCTCTTCAAAGCCTTCGCCGGACTCGCGCGCGACCGTCCTGGCAAGATCGTTCAACGCTGTCGTATCCAGGAATTCGGCCGCCTTGTCGTGAGCAGACAGCAGCGCCTCCACTTCGCGGCAAAGACTCTCATCCCCGTCACACTGCTTCTTCAGGAAGGCAGCGCGCGCGCCGGCATCAAGGTCCAGGCTCGCGTGATAGAGCTCGTCAATCAACTTCCAGCGATCGGGTGTCATTGGGCTGCGGCGTATTATAAGGATCGACGGCAAAGCCGCAAAGTCTACGACTCAGCGCTCATCTGAGGTTTTGCAGAACACCTTGTGGCCGCGCGAACTCCGCTATCGGTGCAAGCCAGGGCCGAAGGGAATTCACCTGAAGTGACGTGTGGATAAACAAGCTCGTCTTGTCGATGGGTAGCGACCCGATGTTCCGCGCGTACCCTTCAAACACGGGGTCGATGTAGTCTTCGACATTGGACAGATAGAAGACACTTGCGATCGCTCCATGATCGCGAAGGTACTGCCCCACCATGCGCAAGGCCTTTGGCCCCCCAAAGTCTCCGACAACCGGAATAATCAGATTTTTTTGATGCATCGATCGGACGCGTGCGTAATTCTCAGCCGACGCAAGGTAACTCCAGTTCCGCCCCATTCCATCTGACGCGAGCATCAGAGCCGTGTATCCCGGACTCTCGATGCTGGAATTGAAAGTAACGACGCCCTCACGGAGAAATGTCAGATAGATCGCCCGCATTCTGATTTCATCGCTCGCACTGAGCACAAACCCATGAGCCTTCAGCCGCGCCAGGATGTCCTTCAGATGCGTCTCCGCCAGTTCTGAACTGCCCGCGGATCTGGGAAAGGCCTGAAAGATCGCCTCGACAGAAGAGTCAGCCCGCAACTGTGCAGGCCCTGGCCTTGAAAACAGATTGCTCACGAACTCGACGCGGTCAGCAGACATCTCGAAAACAGCCTTATAGATCAGATGCTCGAGCATCATGTTGCGACGAATATCGACAATGAACGCGATTTTGGGACGAAGAGCTGCGATATAGGTGAAATTCTGTTCAGGCCCCACGCCGAGATACGCGCCGCCTGGCGCAATCGCTTTCGTTAGTTGTGGAATCACTTCCTGGTAGGCAATCTCATTGGACGTGATCACTGTGTACGGGTAGTGGCCATCCGGCTCGGAGAACTCCGCAATAAGCTTCCAGTAGTCGCTATCGCTGAGTTGCGTGGGAAGTGTGTCAGCGCCTCGGAAAGATGTCACCCCGAAGACGAGGACTGCTGTCGCGATAACCAGGACGGTCCTCAGCCGCATTTGTCTTCTCCCTGTAGTTCTAAGTTGCATTCATCCTAGCGGATCCCTGTTCGACCGCCAAATTTTTGGCATGGGTGTGGCAGCAACTGCCGAGCTGCTGGGTGCCGAGAACGATTGAAGCTCCGGTGCTCCACTGGTAGCATGTCCGGCATGTCCACTGAATCTCCAACGGACCAGGCACAGCGCCCAAGGCTCGGCCTCGCTGTTGCAGCGCTGGTCTTCGGCCTGCTTTCCGTTGGCATGAGTATTGTGATCGTGGGTGGCCTTGCCGGCATCGTCGGGTTGGTTCTCGCGGTAATGCATTTACGTCGGCGGCCAGACCAGCCGCGCAGCATGGCCTATACAGGCCTCGTCCTCTCATTGGCTGGGGTCGTCGCGAGCATTGGTTTTGGCGTGTTTTACTACACAATGGTTGACGACGTTCTCACTTCCATCGGCAGCCAGGCAAACAAGTGGGTCGGCCGAGAGTCTCCGGATTTCACCGTCACCACGATGGATGGACAGACTTTCAAGCTGAGCGATTTCCGGGGCAAGCGCGTGGTCGTGGACATCTGGGAGACCTGGTGTGGTCCCTGCATCGAGGAGATTCCCAACTTTAACCAGCTACGAACTGCCGTCACTGAGGACGATCTCGCACTGATCGGGATCAGCAGCGAGAAGGAATCAATTCTCAAGCCATTCCTTGCTAAACATGAAATGGCCTACACGATCGCTTCGTCGCAGAGTCTTCCCGTTCCGTACTCCAACTCCTACATTATTCCGACGACGTTCTTCATCGACCGCAAGGGAATCATTCAATCCGTATTGGTCGGGTACCATGATTTCGATACGCTGAAGATGCACTCGACGGCGAACGACTACGAAGGAGTAGTCAAGCCCTCCCCTGACAATCCTAGTTCCACGACAGTCGAGAAATAGCTGTGTCGTTTGTTTGGGAAACGATCCTGGCAACAGTGCCCGCAATGAAAGCGCACTTCCTGATCGTGCTTGCTTTCACCGTCGTCGAGCTGGTGATTCCGGCGGAGCGCCGTCAATCGACACCTGAACGCTTCGTACATGCCGTGTATAACGTGTCGTACTTTGTGCTGACGCCTTTCGTCATGATCCTGCCCGCAGCGCTGGTCGTCGCCTTCACCCGACGTTTGGGGCCGGGACTGATTCATCTCAATCTCGATGGGCTGACCGCGGGCATCGGAGCACTGAGCTGGCCAGTAAGGAATATCTTTCTGCCGCTGGTGCCGCTGTTCGTTTCAGATTTTTTCTATTACTGGCATCATCGGCTTCAACATCGCGTCCCCGCGTTGTGGACGTCGCACCGGCTGCATCACAGCGCGGAGGGACTGAACGCGCTGGCGTCGTATCGCGTACATTGGCTGGAGGAACCCCTGCGAGTTTTCACGATGGTGATTCCGATGGGGATTCTCTTCAATATTACTGCCGTGCAGGGTGCGTGGATCGCTTTCGCGCTCGCGCAGATGGGGCTTCTCATCCATGCGAATGTACGAATTCCTTATGGCCCCCTGACACCCGTCATCCTGGGCCCACAGCTTCATCGTCTGCATCACTCTCCGGCGCCGGAGCACCGTGACCGAAACTTCGCTGCAAACTTCCCGATTTGGGACGTTCTGTTCGGCACCTATGTGCCCCCAAAACGTGGGGAGTGGCCGAAAACCGGATTGGTGGATGGCGACCGTGCGCATAGCATTCCCTATGAGCTGGCGTATCCGTTTGTCGCGTTGTGGCAGAAAACACGCGCGCTCTTATCCGGGGAAAGGCTTCCCGCACGAAGTGGCAACTTCAGGGAGTAGTGACGGGCTGCTGCCTGGGAATCTCTCGGATGATGGTCGGCTTTGGAGGGATTGCGAGTTCAACCTGCACGCCACGCAACGTCTCACCCGGCTTGACCTGAATGATCCGGGGCGCTACCGACGCGACATAACCTTCGGGCGCAGTTTCCGGATCGACTCGTAGTTCATAGAAGCCGGGCCTCAAGGATCCGATCGTGATGTTTCCACCGACGTCGGAGTACGTGTCATGCTCGCTGTCCGCGATGACACGTGCTTCAGGCAGAGGCTTTCGAACGGGACTGTCGGGATCAGCGTAATCGAGGTAGGTCACCTTTCCAGACAGCGTCCCAGTACGAACAACCGGGAAATTCTGCACGTTGTTCTTGAAAGGCAGGACGGCAACACGGCGCTCTCCGGATTCCGCAAAGACCATGTCGGCCGGTACTTCAGACAGGTCCGCCTTGATTGCGTGCGTGCCGGACTTCAGATGTTCGAAGCGGAAGAAACCCGTCGCGTTTGTTACCACGGATGTTTGCTCGTCCAGCCACATCGTGATATCGGACATCGCCACATCGGTTCCCGGATCGAACACACCATCATCATCAGAGTCCTGGAAAACACGGCCTTCCAGTGTCGCCTGTGCGATGACGCTGACGCGACCGTCCGCGTCCTTCCGCAAATCCTCCCGGTCAACAAGCGGACCTCCGATCACGAAGCTAAACATATGAGCTCCGCGTTCACCGGAGTATGTGGCGAGCAGCCGCTGCTTGCCCGGCAACGTAAACGTAAATCCGACCAGCGGAACATAGGCGCGATCTGAACTTCGACGGTCTGCCCATCGATCGAGCCCCACGCGCAGGCTACCGTGAGGAATAACAAGTTGCCATTCGGCGCCGTAGCGATGAACACCGTTGAACTGAAGTTGATCGTGGACGGCGAGATGACCGTACGAAAAGAAATCTCTTCCCGCACTGGCGTTGATCGTTCGCGACGAGGCCCCATTGAACTGAAGATCCGTGAACATCACGTTCGCGGAGTACTGAAGCAGACTCACCAGAGTCGCAGAGTACTGCGATAGTTGAAGCCTGCCGGATGTAGAGGCCGCTGTGTTCTGGACCACTCTGAAGTACCCAAGCTGTAACCATCGCCAGGACGGAACACTACCAATCGCGCCGAAGTCAAAGCCGTGCATCAGGTCAGGATCGCCCGCAAGATATCGGCGTCGCGTCAGCCCTCCGTAAAGACTGAGCGTCGAAACCGGCCGTAATGTCGCCGAGACTCGCTGTGTGGTCTGGGCGCTGAATCCCGAATCCTCTCTGGGAGTGAGAAAGTTCCTCCCGTAACGCTCGAATTGACCGGTGATCGTGAGAGCCTCCAGCGGCTTGTAGGTATCCACAAGACTCAGTCCCAGGGCGCCGCCTTGCACTCGAACCTTTTGAGAGATCTGCAGAGGCAGGATTGACGGATCAAGAGAGATAGCGGGATTGCCGCCAGAGTTGGTGGCCGTCCGGGAGCTTAGCCCGGAGAACCCCCCAGTGATTACCTGCGCTCTCAGTTGGTTTCTTGCGGTTGTCCTTACGAATGCCAATCCGGCACTTGTGCCGCTGCGTTCCGGCCCTTTGAAGCTGCTGGCTGCGAAGGACAGTTCACGCTCAGGGCTTCTCTTGCGTAAGGCACCGCCCAAAATCGTCGTGTCATAGTTTCCAACGCCTGGCGTTCCCACCATCGCGCGAACGCTGCCCGCGGTTCGGCCTCCGTAGGCACTCGCTTCAAATGTCCTGAAGGTCGTGTCGTATCCGGCTCCGCGTACAGCGGCTACCATGGAGTCGATTCCATTAATCGAGGTTTGATCTCCCAGAGTCAGCCTGTGGCGCCGTCCCAAATCAGCTACAACCGTTCCCTGCTGCAATTGGAAATCGGAGCCCTCACTGGCGACGAGAAAGCTGCTAAGGATGGGAATCCCTCCCATGAGGCCGCCACTGCGAAGCGCCGTGTAATGTCCTTCACTCTCCCCTGCTTTTGTGAAGCCCACGTTGTAGTCCAGATCGGAAATACCAACGCGGTGAGCGGAAGGCGGATTGAAGAGATGATTCGATGAATTGATGTACAGGATTCTTTCGCCGGGATCCAGCCGGACGTCAACGGCGAGAAGCGTAATCAAGCCGTCTACAGGAAACAGCAATTCTTCCATTACCCCAGAGATAGTCACCTGCTTGTAGTTTTTGAGCTGGCCTGCGATAACCGGGCCATAGCGAATCTCTCCGGTTTGGCCGTCATATTCGATCGCGGCCCCCGCCCCGCGGCGCAATATCAAGCTGTTGGATTGAAGAACAGGCTCAACCTGAAAGCCCAAAACGCGAGTGATTGGCATTAGCGGTACAAACAGGTCCTGGCCCTGTGAGATTGCCGGTCGCGATAGCGGCACCGGGACACCGTCTACGACGACACTCCATTCGGCAGGCTGGGCAGAAGCGGACAGAGCGAAGCTGAGAATCACGGCAATACACGCCGCGGCAGTCAGCTTCTCTCTGATGGTCATCACGTCACTGACGCGCTGAAAGCGAAACGATATCGACCTTCCGCTTGATCGTCTGCACAGGCTGGCCGTCATGAAAATCGACCTGGGCCTCAATCTCATACTCACCGGGCGCCAATGGCATCGGAACAGTGAGCGTTTCTTTCGTTGTTGCAGAAGGCAGCAGCACTGTCGTCTCGACGTTCTTCTCGGCGACAAGTTCTTCCGTTCCAGAACGGAGGAACCAGCTGATCATGGGTCGAATATGCCGTGTGCCTGTGTTCTTGAGCTCGCAGACGATTTGCGCGCCCTTTGCATCACGGGTCAACTGAAGATCGGCGATCTCACCTTTGCCGGAGACTGGCTGCACGATGACATAGAGGGTTACGACATACCGGAAGCGGAAGAAAATCAGCTGCTCTCCCTTGGTCGGCTGTCTGGCCGGAGGACGCTCCTGTACAAAGAGAGCGGAGGTATACACGCCCGGAGGAGTGCCTGGAGGGACATTGGCAGTAATCCGCACAAGTCTCTCCTGACCTGAGCTGATCGTCAGATCCGTGGGACTGAACACAATCCATGGTGAAGCGGACCGTGCCTGCGAACCGGCTTCGATATACGAGACGGACGTGTCCTCGTGAATGAGCCAATCCGTAAGGCTGAGAATCAGCCGCCCTCGCACGTCAACGTCCGAGGGCGGAGATTCGATAACAAAGGAAGCGGTCTTCGACTTGCCCGGCATGACTTCCATTTCAAGCCGCATCGGGCGAATGCCCAGACCGGCGGTCTGGGCATAGACGCTTCCTGAAAACGTCCCGACAAGGAACATGCATAAGAACAACGCTCTAAGACGGGACATGGACACTCCAATCACTGAGACGCCATCGTCAATGTAATAACGGCCGAGAAGTTCGTATTCGGGGTAAAGAACTGAGGCAGAGTCGCCACGCCAAACGTCACCGAGATGAAGTTATCGGTCGTCATCAGATTGCCTTTCTTGCTGATGCGGGTTCCCTGCAGGATCTGCTGAGCAGTCTGGATGTCGTTAAGAGTCCTGCTAAAGCTCGGCGTAAGACCGTCCGTGGATGCAGGCCAGCCCGTCCCCGGCAAGGCAAACGCACCTGCAGACTCTGTTCGAGAGCCACTGCTGGCAACATTGCCACCAGTCAATGTCATTGCCGTGACCGCGAATCCGATATCCGTCAGAGCAATGTCGTCGCCCCCATCCGTCGCCCCGCCGCCGGTAATGGTAAGTGCTGAAGACTGAGCCGTGACCTTATAGGCCTTGTTGCTTCGCATGTTGACGGTCGCCGTTCCGCTTGTCACGGTGCCCGTATTGGCGGGAGTCAACACACCGAGCGAGATGGTGCTGCTCAAGGCGCCCCCAGCGGGGTTTGTTAAGGAAAATGCCTCAGGGGTGTTCCCATTCACGGTTATCGTCCCCGTCTGGGCGAAAGCTGCCGACGCCATCATCATGGCAGCGCCGAGCAGAATAGGTAGTCTCTTAAACGAAATCATCCGTTCCTCCTTAATTGTTGAACCACTAAAGAATCCATTCGTCATGGGCCATCCACCAGCCTGACATTCAAAATGCCGGACAGTGTGGATGGCGTGAAAAACTGCCCGACGAGTCCAAAAGTAATCGTTACCGTAAGAAAGTTGTTTTGGTTGTTGATGCCCTGGTTGTTGGCGACCTTGGGTCCCGAAAGAAGCGTCATGTTCGGGTTGGCAACGATGTCCGCAAGCGTTGCGAGACCCAATGCCGCGCCCGTATAAGGCGTCATACCATTTGTCGCCGCAACTGTCGCCGGATCGTAATTGAAGCCCGCGGCGATCGTGTCGCCCCGCGGAGAACTCGTGGCATTTCCGGGAATGATTGAGGAAATTCCCACTCCGATATCCGAAGCGGAAACTGTATTCCCACCCTGCACAAGTGCAGTCGGAGTCACGTTGAATACCGCCGAGACCAGAATCTTGTATCCCGTGCTGTTGTTGGATCGAATTCGAAACTGAACTTGCGTGCTTGCGGGCGTGGTGGAGGTTCCAGGAGTCAGATTTCCAAAGGGTATGTTTGCGCTTAACACGCCATTTGACGTGTTGGTCAACACCTGAGCGATTGCCTTGCCACGCGACATCATGATCGCCACCGCTGCAAAAAACACCACCTTCATGCTTCTGCCAAGAACCATCGGAGAGCCCCCACCTCGTGTGCGAACTCGCTACGCTGCTGACGATTAACCGATATCTCTGGATTGGGCCTCTTCAGAAAGCTGTCACTCGGAGGACCCGAGCTCTTTCACAGTGGAAGGAATCAGAGCTGCAGCACGTATCGCTATCGTCCATCCATGAATTTCTACGTTCAGTCCAGGCGATTCACCCTACCTGTCAAAATTCCAACAACCCGAAATTAGGGTCGTGACATGGTGCGTGCAAGCCAAATAATCTTGAACGAGTTGGGCTGTCCGAATGCGAGTGCGGGACGGCGAAAAATCAATCTCTCGACGCCAGCGTGGAGCAGCGGTCGATCGCGGTGCGCAGGGCAGCAAATGCCCTGTCGGTCTCGGCGTCCCGCGGCAGATCAAACTGAACGAAAGGCGGGAATTCCGTTCGATTTCCCTGGTTCAGCGACAATCGTTCCAGGCGAATCACACCCGGCCTCAGGCCTGTGACCACGATACGACTGATGTCCCGGCTCGGCGTGATCGAGGCCTGAACCGTCCTGAGAGAGAATTGCTGGTTGTATTCCTCCGTCCAGGCGCGTCGTGGATCTCCAGGGTCGTTGAACCTGTCGGTATCGAGAATCTCAACCGAACAGTCCTGGAAAATCCGGACGTCCTTTACGACATAGATCCTCTCACGACCGTTTTCGACAGAGCGCACGGTTCTGCCGATAAGCCCGCTCGCGATCGTCGTGCTTAGATCGCTGAGCGATCGGTTCGCCACGACAGGCGGTAAGAAGTTGCGCTCCCTGCCGACGAGCGGCCTCAAAGGAGAACCGCTGAAGAATCGTTCCCCGTAGACCTTATTGGGCGGGACATATGTACCCAGTCCGAGCTCTTCAATGACCTGTCCAAATGCGTCCTCCCACGCATCGCGCTTGACTGTTCCACCCGCGGCGAGTGTTGCCAGACCAAGCTGCTTGAGGACCGGATTGCCCGTTACGGCTTTCAGAAATTGATCCTTCGAAATCCCCAGTTCGTAAGCGGCGGTAGCGGAATCGACGGACTTTGCATAACGCTCCGAAAGCTCGGCAATGGGCTCAACACCGGCCGTCACGCCCGTCTTCTGCACAGCAGCCTGAAATCGTTCCTGATCTTCGACTACGAGCCTCTTCATCACCTCGTTTTCGACGTAGAGCGACTCTGCATAGTCCTGCTCATAGGGTGACAATGCCCGGAGAGTCGCGCGAACGTCGTCGGTGAATGGTCGCATTCCATTGGCGTGGCACGACATGCAGCTCAAACCATTTCTAATTTCAGCGCGCGATCCTCCCTTGTCGAAAACGATATTGGTTGGAGCCTGATTGATTCTTTCCCCTTTGTCATTCACCAGAAGGTAAGCCTGCAGGCCATTGGGCAGGTTGAAAATGATCTCACCACCTGCGCGCCTGAAATCCAGGGGATGCTGAAAGATGTTGTGTTCTCCGATGTTGTCGGAGAAGTCGTGAGATTTCCAGTAGGCGCCAAAAGGCGAACGATGGCGTTCGACGATTCGATTGCTGTTGGAAACACCAGATTCCGTGAAGCCTGCGCGTACCACGCGAACCCCGGCGGAGTCTCTCAGGTTTCGTTCCGTATCGATGTGCAGGCAACGTTTCGTGTTGCTCCCGCAGCTTTCCAGATCCGTTTCGTTCGCCGGCAGTTCAAGAATGTCGTGATAGAGCGGAGGGACGGAAGCAGCGGCAAGAAACCAGTCGGCGCGAATCAGGGGTATCTGCGACGACGTCAGGATTTGAATGCGCGTGTAGGCGGAGCCCGAGAGCTCGACGCCATACGGATAACCGTCAAGGACCGTCTCCCATGTCCCAGCCGGATCCGTCCAGCCGTAGTCCCGCAGATCAACCCGAACGATCGTCTCTTCCTTGTCGATGATGGCGGGCCGAATGATGTCCTTGTCCCAGGAAAGACTGTTTAGAAGCTTGAAGAGTGCCGCACGATAAGTTGCGAGCTTTATGTCACCGCTGTTGTAAAGACTTGTCAGAACAAAGTAGCGGAGAAACCTGCGGCTGGTGTCTGCGCGAAATGAATTCAAGTCCTGCTCAATGGCCGAGACGACTTCGTCGTTCGTAATGAATTTGCGCGCCGGCGTTCGCGCGAGGCTCCATTCCGGAGCACCCTCAGAAATCCACTGTTTGATAAGGGCGATATCGCTGTCCGCCAGCTTCGGCCCGACTGCGGGCATAAGCGGCTCGATGCTGCCGGTAACTCTTAGAAAGAGGGGTGACTCATCGGGTTTTCCGGGGATGACACTGCCTGTTCTAATCATTGCCGCGTGGTCCAACAGCATGTAGGCGCGGGCGGAGCCCGTATCTCCGTGACAAGACGAACACCGCTTTTGGAAAACCTCAAAGACACGCGCGGCGGTTGACGGGCCGGCCTGCTGAACGGGAAGCGCTTCTGTGCGAAGGACGATTGCCACCAACACCCCCGAACAAACCAACAGCCATGTCCTCATCGATTCCTCCGTGCGGCCCCTTCTCCCCCCGGGAGAAGGTGGCCCGAAGGGCCGGATGAGGGATCATCAGGACCTGCAGATCCCTCACCCGTCGCTTCGAGACACCCTCTCCCGGAGGGAGAAGGGCTTCTAAGGACTAACTGTTGAGGGAGTGTTTTTATTAGGGAGCTTTCGCGGCGGATTCGGCCATCCAGCCGATATCTTCGTAGGTGATGCTTGCGAAACCGTAGGCACCCATATTGGCAAGGTTGCTCTTGGTAGCCCAGATGTCGGGTCTTTGATACATCGTCAGGGAGTGCACTTCCTGCCAGATGAGCTTGTCGATCTCGTTCGCTTTCTCAATCGCTTTCGCAGGATCAAGTTCCTGAGTGACTTCGCGGTAGAGCCGGTCGATGTCATCGCTGCCGATCCGCGCGTAGTTCTGCCGGACGGTTGTGCCCGTCGGTTTCTGGTAAATCGATTGTGCGGAACTTATGGGGAACTGCGTGCCCATCCAGGAGAAAACCGTAAAGTCAAAACTGCCTGGCGTGATGTACTTGTCGAAGAAATCATCCAGAGGAACGGCGTTGATCTCCAGCTGAACGTTGACCTGCGAGAGAAGGTTCTGAATAACGAGAGACTCCGACTTGCTGGTCGGAACGGCCGCCGGAATGAGCATATTGACCACAAGCGGCTTGCCGTCCTTCATACGCTTGCCGTCCTTCACCACCCAGCCGGCCTCATCAAGCAACTGTTTCGCCTTATCGAGGTTGTAAGCGACAACGCCGGAATTGTCCTGATATCCCTTTTGATTCTGCATGAACAGGTGGTTGCCGAGTGGAACAGGATTCACGGGCAACGGCCCCAGTTGCGCCCTTGCAATCGCGGATCGATCAATGGCCATCGCGAGCGCCTGTCGCACCCGCACGTCCTTGAGAACAGCAGCCTCGCCATTCATCGTCAGATGCCTGAAATTCGGGCCACCCGCGACGCGAATGTCCACGCCGGGAACGACCTTCGCCTTGTTGTAATAGTCCGCGCTGGGACCGATATCCATGAGGTCTATTTCCCCATTGGCCAGCGCAGTCGGCGTCGCGTCGTCATCAATGACGCGGAAGATCATGGAGTCCAGCTTTGGCTTGTTTCCCCACCACTTCTCATTCGGTACGTATGTGAACGTCTTCGCGGTCGCATCGTAGCTCTGAAACTTGAAGGGACCGCCGGAAGTCAGGAACTTCTGTTTCCACCCCGTATTGAACACCTTGGGGTCGGTGTTTGTTGACGCCGGGTACAGGGGATAAAACAACGACTTCCAATCGGAAAATGGCGTCTTGAAGGTTACGACGACTTCAAACTTGTCGGCCCCCTGGGTCACGCTTTCAATCTGGTTGTATCCCGTATTCGACGAACTCTGAAAAGCGGTATTCGAGCCGTTTAGAGCTTTCCATTGAGCGATAAAGTCCGCCGCTGTGATCGACGTTCCGTCGTACCAGATGGCCTTTGGGTTCAGCCGATACGTCACGACCTGCTTCGGGCTCGTCACCAGTTCAGGTTCGGCGACAAGATAATCGGAGTCGTGAATTGGTGTTCCGGTGGCATCAAAGCTGAACAGCATCGGCATCACGGCATTGATCATCATGGCGCCATCAAAATTCGTGCCGTCCAGTTGGCCATAGTTGAAGTTCGCCGGAGTACTGGTTGGCCAGACGAGTCTTCCACCCTGCTGCACTTTGTCGCGCGGCTGCGGATTAATCTGGTTTTCGTCGGCCTTTTGAGAAATACGGTTCTCGGGCGCTGTAGTGTTGCCGTTACCGTTACCCCAGCAACCGCTGCTGAGCAAACCGAGTGCGAGAATCAAAGCGCTTAGTATTCCCGTTCGACTCCTATAAGCCACGTATGCCTCCAGTCTTAAACCACTCTGTCACTTTCCGCCGACGTCGTCCAGCACCGCATAGCTTTCGGCATAATGGCAAGCGGCCAAATGATCGCCTTCGGGGCCATTCTGCGCCGTCAACAGCGGCTCTTCGTCGATGCAGCGTTGCCGCTGCTGGTCGTTAAGCTCGCCCGCGAACTTCTGGCAACGCGTTCGAAAACGGCATCCCGAAGGGGGATCCGACGGATTTGGAATATCGCCTTTCAGGATGATGCGACGCCGCGCGCGTTCCTTGCGGGGATCCGGCAACGGAATTGCGGACAGGAGCGCCTGCGTATACGGATGCGCGGGTAAGCTAAAGACGCGGTTCACTTCCCCTATCTCAGCAATCTTGCCCAGATACATGACGGCGACGCGGTCAGCGATGTGACGCACCACGGAAAGATCATGAGCGACGAAAAGATACGCCAGACCGAGATCCATCCTGAGCTTCTCGAGCAAATTGATAACACCGGCCCTGATGGATACGTCCAGCGCGGAGACAGGTTCGTCCAATACCACCAGCCGGGGCTTTAACGCCAGGGCTCGCGCAATTCCCACGCGCTGGCGCTGCCCGCCGGAAAACTCCTGCGGATAGCGGCTCATGTGTTCCGCGCGCAATCCGACAATCTGCAGCAATTCTTCGATACGAGCCGTACGCTCGCCTGCGGGAACTCCGTGAGTCTCCAGAGGTTCGGCCAGAATGGACGAAACCGGCATTCTCGGATCGAGAGAGGCCTGCGGGTCCTGAAACACCACACTCAGATCTTCACGGACCGCGAAACGATCCTGAGCCGTCATGCCTGCAGTGTCCTTTCCAAACACCACGATGCGCCCGGAAGCGGGAGTCGTGAGGTTGAGAATCTCCATGATCGTTGTCGTCTTGCCGCAACCGGATTCACCGACAAGACCCAGGGTCTCGCCCTCCCGAATGTCCAGACTGATTCCATCCACGGCGAAAACCGTTCCGACTCTGCGGCGAAGGATCGCGCCTTTGACAAGCGGGAAGTGCTTCACCAGGTCCCTCAGCTCGAGCACGGCCTCTCTCTGAGCCCGGGGAACAGCACCGACTTCAGGCTCGCCGATGACAGGCGCCGGAAAAATGTCCGTGCTCTTCAGATTTTGTTGCTCGATCTCATTGCTTCGATGACACGCGGCGGCGTGCCCGGCACCTGACGCGTTTAACACAACAAGTTCAGGCTCCACCTGCTCACACTTCTCGATCCGCATTGGACAGCGCGGAGTGAATGGACATCCGCGAGGCAGATTGATCAGCGATGGCGGACTGCCCTCAATTGGAGTCAGCGGTTGCCGTTCGGCCATATCGAGCCGAGGTATCGAACCAAGCAAACCGAGCGTGTAAGGCATCCGAGGCTGGTAGAAGACATCGTCGATCGCACCGGTCTCGACCGGCTTTCCGGCGTACATCACGGTCACTCTATCGGCAGCGCCGGCAATCACGCCAAGATCATGAGTGATCATGATGATCGCCGCGCCGGTGGTTTCTCTCGCCTTCTCGAGCGTTTCGAGAATCTGCGCCTGGATGGTGACATCCAGTGCGGTTGTTGGCTCATCTGCAATGATGAGTTCCGGATCGTTGGCGATTGCCATCGCGATCATCGCGCGTTGCCGCATGCCTCCGGAAAACTCATGCGGAAAGGCGGACGCGCGCTGGCGTGGATTCGGAATGCCGACCAGCTCCAGCAATTCGACGGCGCGATCCATCGCTGCATGCCCGGACAACTTTTGATGAATGAGAACAGCTTCCGCGATCTGGTCTCCGACAGTGAAGACAGGCGTCAACGCGGACAGAGGATCCTGAAAGATCATTGAGATTCGGCGGCCACGGATCGTGGAAAGATCCTTGTCCGACTGGCCCAGCAGTTCCGCTCCCTTGAACCGAATCGATCCTGTGATTTTTGCGCGCGAAGGCAGCAAACCCATCACCGCGAGTGACGACACCGATTTGCCGGAGCCGGACTCTCCCACGATTCCGAGCACTTCTCCCGGCATGATGTGGTAGCTGAGACTCCGCACTGCCGCGACGGGGCCGGCCTCGCTGGGAAACGTGACGGACAGGTTGGAGACTTCAAGCAGGGGCTGGGCCGTCATCGATCTCCGCCGATCCCGGCGTTCGGGTCAAGCGCATCCCGCAGGCCGTCACCCACCAGATTCACGGCCAGCACCAGCAGGATGAGCAGAAACGCAGGAAGGTAGAACTGATAACCATTAGGCGTGCTGGCCGACTGCCAGTGGTCATTGATGAGCGTGCCGAGTGATATGTCCGGTGGTTGCACGCCGAAACCAAAGAAGGAAAGCCCCACTTCCGAAAGGATCAAACTGCTGACGTTGATCGTTGCGTCAATGATCAGAAAGGAAGACATGTTGGGCAGGATGTGCCGGACGATGATCTTCCAGTTCGATACACCCGTGAATCGAGCCGCATAGACGAATTCTCTCTCCTTCATGGAAAGAGTCATGCTGCGAACAACACGCGCCGTGATCATCCACTGAAAGGCGGAAAGCAGCAGGACGAAAACCAGCCAGGTTCTGCCGCTGAATACGGGAGAAAGGATGGCGATGATGAGGAACGAAGGAAGCACGAGCAGAAGGTCTATCAGGGCGATGGTGACCCGGTCCGTCCACCCGGAGAAATAACCCGCTGCAGCACCCGCGACTGCCGCAATTCCCGTGGAGAGCACGGCGCCGATCAGGCCGATGATCAGCGACTTCTGCATGCCTCTCATCGTCAAGGCGAGCATATCGAAACCGTTTTGAGTCGTGCCGAACCAGTGTTCCGACGAAGGCGGCTGTAGAAAAGCCTGAAAATCGAGCTGGTTGTATTGCCACTTGTAGACGAATGGCCCGAGGTAAGCGAACACGAAGAACAGCGCCACCAGGAACAATCCCGCGACAGCCAGCCGCCGCCGCAGAAATCTTCGCAACACGAGGCGGCTTCGAGAATCCGGATCGGCCTTCTTTGGAACCATCGTTCTGGTCAGCTCCTCCGGATGCGCGGATCGAGCGCGACGGTCACCACATCGGATAGGAATCCGGCGATGAGCACAAGAATCGCGACGAACATGCCGATCGCCGCCGTGGCATTCACATCATTCTTCTGGATCGACTGAACAAACCACTCGCCCATGCCATGCCACGTGAAGATTTTCTCCACAAAAATCGAGCCAATGAAGATCAGGGCGAACTGATAGGCGAAAAACGTTCCCATCGGAATGAGCGCCGTACGCAGCGCGTGTTTGATCAATGCGCGCGAGCGCCGAAGGCCCTTGGCCTGCGCCGTACGCACGAAGTCGCTGCCCAGAACGTCGAGCATTGAGTTGCGCTGGTAGCGGCTATAGAACGCGAATCCCTGGAGGACAAGGACGAGGGACGGAAGAATCAGGTGCTTAAGGCGGTCTACGATCCCTTCCGATGTCCACGCCTCGAGCCCCGGCGAGTATTCCCCGGTGTTGTAAACGACGCGATTGCCCACCGCATTGTTGAAAGAGGTACCTGCATTCGCCAGGAAGACCGCAAGCACCACGGTGTTTACCGACAGAATCACAAACGACACCAGCGTGATGGCATGATCGGAGAAGTTGTATTGCTTCACCGCGCTGTAGGCTCCAGCAGCCACACCGGCCAGCGTGCCGAGAAGAGATCCGATCAGCAGGAGCCGCAGACTCACCCAGACGCGCCTGCCCATCTCATCGTTGACTGAGCCTCCATCAACCGTGAGGCCGAGATCCGACCGGACGAGGCCACTTACCCATCGGGTGAAACGGTCGGTGATCGGTGTTTTGTCATTGAGATTGAGTTCGTCGAGACGCGCATCGACAACTTCGGGCGGAGGAGGCGGATTGCGACCCTCGAAGTTTGACCGAGGATTCAAGGCCACAGCTGCAAGGAGATAGGTTGCGGCTGTCGCGATGACGACAAGAACGATGAGATATGCAAGTCTGCGAAGCAGGAATCGTCCCACGCCGTCAGCTCTCCCTTTTCACAGCGCTATTGTATTCCAGCAACCGGGGAAGCTGCGCCAGAGAGAGGATTCGAGGCCGATGGGACGGGGAGAGGTCATCGCGGTCCAGAAGGACCACGTCCATGCCCGCCGCGCGGGCGCCCGCAACGTCGTGCTCGAGACTATCCCCGATATACAAGGCGTCCCCCGGATCGATAGCCATGCGTTCCGCAGCGATTTTGAAAATCTGCGGATGTGGCTTGGCGTACCCGACATTCCCTGACCCGACAACCATCGAGAAGTAATCCCGAAGGCCACTGCGCTGAAGAGTCTGCTCCAGCGTCGCGGGCCAGTTGGAGATGATGCCCAGTTCGTATCGCTGCTCTCGAAGTGTATTGAGCACAGCGAAAACATCTGGGTAAACCGCCAAACCCTCTGTCAGAAAGGTTTCCTCAATGATTTGTGCGGCAGTACCTGCATCGCCGTCGAACCCCACGAGATGCAGTGCCCGCAAATGGTGACCGACCCAGGTCGAAGGCAGATCCGAAAGTTCAGGCTTACCTCCACCGTCACGCCATTCCTGAGCAATCTGTCGAACAGCAACCGAGTAGGCAGAGGCAGACACGGTGCCCAGATGCGCTATAGCTTCCACGGCAAGTTCGCCTGGATCCCGGACGATCTGGAGCAACGTGCTCCCGACATCAAAGATGATTGCCCGATACTTGTTCGCTGTAGTCACGTTCACTCGCTCGAAGGCAAAACATAGCACACGATGCTTGGCCTCCGAGGTTTCGGAGGCCAACTTGTCGTTGTTGAATGTTCAATTGCCGTTTGTTTCGTCTTCCCGCTGCGGATGGAATGACGGATTTTCTTACAACTTTCGATCGGTGTAGGGCCCATCCTTATCTTTCGCGCAACACATTCGGTTCCTATAACTTAGTAATCATCGCACGCAATTCAGCATTCCATGCGGCGACACTCAGTCGGATTTTCTTACACGTCTTTAAGCGAGAGGTCCGGTTCGAGGGCTCGGGCGCTGGCCTAAAACCGCTGATGAATCCTGACGAATTTCTCTCGGGCAAAGTTTGGTTCGGTATTTGCTCATGCGTGAGCAAAGCTTTACCCCGTCCGATTCTTTGCAGACTGGCCTGAAAACACGAGTCTCTGCAGACTGCCTGAAAACAGAGGAAGGAAACTCTATGCGTTCCAGAGCCACCCTATGCATCCGTTTGTTTCTGACGGCGTCCGTGATTGCTTGTTTTGCATTGTCCGGATTCGCCGCGACGATCGATCCGTTCTACGCTGGTTCATACACAGCGACAAGCCTCGGTAGCGTACCAGGACTGCCTCCTCTTTACGGCGGCCTCACATTTCTCAGCAACACTACGGTGCTGATTGGCGGGAACGCGAATTCCAGTGCCGGCAGGCTGTACCTCGCCACTGTGACGCGCGATGCCTCGAACCACATCACGGGCTTCGCCGGTCCGGTGACACAGTTTGGTGGCGCATCGTCGCTGATCGGCGACTTCAACGACGGCGGCGTTGTATTTGGTCCCGGAGGGGTCCTGTTTCTTGCGCGCTGGAACATTAATGAAATCGGTCAGGTGAAACCCGGCGACACCGCGGATGAAAGTAAGGTCTCACCCGGACCGGCTGGCGCGAACAGCTCTGTCAGTGCCCTCAACTTCGTCCCCGCCGGCTTTGGTGGAGCAGGGAAACTGAAGGTCGTGACCTATCCAGGCGGACAGTGGTATGACGTCGCGTTCGTCGCGGATGGCAACGGCACGTTCAATTTCACTCTCTTCACCCAGGTCGATGTTGATCCCGGGGTTGCAGGAATCCAGAGTTTGTCGGGCGGTCCGGAAGGATTTGTCTACATTCCTGCAGGGAACGCGCTGTTCCCGACGAACAGCATGCTCATTGCGGAGTTCGGTGCCAACCTGATTGGCGCCTATCAAGTCGATGGCGACGGTAATCCGCTGGCCGGTACCCGACGGACATTCGTGAGTGGCCTCACCGGGGCTGAAGGCGCAGCGATCGATCCACTGACCGGCGATTTCCTGTTTTCAACTTTCGGCGGAGCAAACGAGGTGGTGCGGGTCAGTGGTTTCATTCCACCGACACCCGAGCCGCCGCCCGTCGGTGTACCTGAACCGAATTCGTGGCTCCTGCTGATGTCGGGTTGCATCGCCCTGGGATACGCAGCGCGTCGTCAGCGACCCTCTGCGGCTGAGCACCGCTAGCGAGTTGCCATTCTGCCGTTGGCCATTTTCGGATGCGCCGTCAACACAGCATCTTCAGGAGAGATGTGCGCGGCATTGGCGTGCTTCCGAGTCCAGCGCTATACTCCTCCGAACACCGTCGGAGGGTAGTCTCATGCGCTCCAATAGGCGACGATTGCAGGCATTCATTGCAGTGCTTGTCATGCTCGGAACAGCTAGTCTGACCCTGGCCGCTGGAGAACCTAACATCCTCCTGCTTGTTGCAGATGATGTCGGTGCTGAAGCCTCCAGCCTGTATCCCAAACTTGCCGGCAGCAGTGGCGCCGTTTCGATGCCGAACCTGGAGAAGCTGGCGGCGGGTGGACTCGTCTTCGACAATGCCTGGGTGAATCCGATGTGTTCGCCCACGCGCTCCACGATCCTGACAGGCCTTTACGGACACCACACGGGTGTGCTCGTTGCAGGCGATGTGCTGGCGACGTCTACCACCACCATCTGGGATTACATCCGCAAGGAAAGCCCCGCGAAATACGACATGGCGGTTTTTGGAAAGTGGCACCTCGGCGGCAATGGAGGAAACGTTCAGCACGTCATCGACATGCGTGTCCCCAACTTCCACGGATTCCTTGGCGCGCAGGTTACGGACTACTACAACTGGATGGCGTACGATTCAACCGGTGCGTCTTCGACCGTTACGACCTACACCACAACAGCGCTTACCGACTGGGCGATCGAATTCATTAAGAAGCATGAAGCAACCCGGCCGCAGGATCCGTGGTTCGTCTATGTTCCATACAATGCCGCGCACACGCCGAATCAGGTACCACCGGCAAATCTGCACTCTGTCGATGTGGGCACATTGCAACCGGGCGCCAGAGGCGGCAGCAGCGTTCCCGTTTACAAGGCAATGATGCAGGCGCTGGACACGGAAATGGGCCGCCTTCTGAAGAACGTGGACCTGAAGAGCACGCTGGTGATTTATATCGGAGACAATGGGACACCGGCAAACGTTAAGGACGCAGGAGCCGGTGTGCGGGGATCCAAGATGAGCACGTGGGAGGGCGGCGCGAAAGTGCCGATGATTGTGGCCGGCGCGGGAGTGACGCGCCAGGGACGTGAGGCCGCGCTCGTCAATGGCGTCGATCTCTATGCGACCATTGCTGCTGCCGCAGGAATTCCGGTCAAGAAGGCCAACGACGGGTACAGCGTTCTTCCTCTGCTCGGCGACGCGAAAGCGTCAACCGGGCGGAACTTCGCATTCACGGAGTTCTGCACCGGCAACGTTGCGCGTTTCGCCATTCGAGATCAGGAATACAAGCTTATCTATGACAACGCCGTGGGCTGGGGACTCTACGATTTGCTCAAGGATCCGGTGGAAGCGAACAACCTCTACGACAACCCGACATACGCTGCGGCGCAGGGAAAACTCCAGGCAGAGTTGAACAGGCTAAAGGCCTCCGCGACCAAAGGTTGCTTCAAATAATGAAGGGCGCGCCTCGACGGCTCGCCCTCCTGGCATCTGTGACCGCGGTGATTGCCCTGGCGGCGGCCTGGTATTGGTGGCCTTCGCGCGTAACAAGTCCTGCCCGATACGTCGGGTCCTCCTCCTGCAAGACCTGTCATCCGTCTCAGTATTCACAGTGGCTGGAATCGCATCACCGTCATGCGGCGGAGGCTCCTTCCGCCAAAGCCGTCGTTGCCGACTTCAACAACGCGGAACTCCTCTACTTTGGGCGAAAGACGCGCTTCTTCAAGGAAGGTGATTCCTTCCGAATCACCACTGAGAATCAGCAGGGGAAGCCGCAAACATTTTCTGTCGCTTATACACTCGGATTCAGTCCGCTCCAGCAATACCTCGTGGAGACTGGCGATGGACGTCTTCAGGCTCTTCCCTTTGCATGGGACAACAGAGAGCGAAAGGACGGCGGTCAACGCTGGTTCCATCTTTATCCCAAAGAGGACGTGGCGCCGAACAACCCGCTATTCTGGACGCGCCCCATTCATAACTGGAACCACATGTGCGGCGATTGCCACACAACCGGCTTTTCCAAGAATTTTTCCGATGGAAAGTTTGACTCCCGGTGGAGCGAGACTGGCAATGGTTGCGAGAGCTGCCACGGCGCAGGATCCATGCACATTGAAGCGCGGCAAACCTCACGTAAGGACGC
>Ga0070675_100000551_pt1 | contig 25734 bp, 21 predicted proteins | sample KBSM43metaG_FD_65343 | JGI IMG/M metagenome (GOLD analysis project Ga0070675, IMG submission 65343) | Miscanthus rhizosphere microbial communities from Kellogg Biological Station, Michigan, USA - KBS M4-3 metaG | ecosystem: Host-associated > Plants > Roots > Rhizosphere > Soil ... | reverse complement strand
CGACGCGGACGCCGACGCGGACGCCGACGCGGAGGCCGACGCGGGCGCCGACGCGGACGCGTGCCCCACCGGCGTGCCGAGTACGACGCGGACCACGTTGGCGCGTCCTGGCGTATCACGGGTCCCGGCACCGACGCCGACGACATCGACAATCATCGCTGGAAGATCCTCGCAGGTCACACAGAGCGCGCGGACGACCGCCATCCCGGTCGGCGTCGCCAGTTCCCCGGTGCCGCCGGCACGCACACGCCAGCCGCGGGCCAGTTCCGCGACCGCCGGCACCGGAACGGGCAGGTCCCCGTGGGCCGTGCGGGCCCGGCCGGAGCCGACCGCCACGGCCGAGCAGGAGACGGTGCCGACGCCGAGATCATCGAGCGCGGCGCAGACGCCCACCACGTCGGCGATCGCGTCCAGCGCGCCGACCTCGTGGAAATGCACGTCCTGCGCGTCTATGCCGTGCACGTGTGCCTCTGCCGTCGCCAATCGCGCGAAGACCGCCAGCGCGGCGGTGCGCACGGTGTCGGACAGCGCGCCGTCCTCCAGCAGGGTGCGGACGTCGCGCCACGTGCGCCGCGCGGGACCGGGCTGCAGCGTCCGCACGTCGGCCTTGACGGCGCGCAGTCCGGCTCGGACAACCGGCGTTGTGACCACCCGTACCGCGCCGGGTGCCACGGCGTCCACGGCGTGCTGCACCGCGTCCGGATCGGCGCCGGCGTCGAGGAGCGCGCCCAGCAGCATGTCGCCCGCGACGCCGGCCGAGGCGTCGATCCAGGCGTGCCGGGCGCCGCTCACCGCGCCGGCGCGGCGATCTGTGCGGCGAGGTGACCGGCGCCGTAACCGTTGTCGATGTTGACCACGGCGACGCCCGGGGCACACGCGTTCAACATCGCCAGCAGAGCGGCCAGGCCCTCGAAGCTCGCGCCGTAGCCGACCGAGGTGGGCACGGCGACGACCGGTGCGGCGATCAAGCCGGCCACGACGCTCGGCAGGGCACCGTCCATGCCGGCGGCGACCACGACCGCCCGCGCCCGCCGCAGCGTGTCGAGGTGGCCGAGGATCCGGTGCAGCCCGGCCACGCCGACGTCCACGACGAGTTCGGCGGGGCGGCCGAGGTAGGTCGCCGTCAGGTACGCCTCGCGGGCGACCGGCAGGTCCGACGTGCCGGCCGCGACGACGACCACCCGGCCGCCCGTCGGCGCCGGTGCGCGCGGTGGCCACACCAGGAGCCGTGCGCCGGCGTCGTGATGGGCGTCGGGCAGCTCCCGCCGGACCGCGTCAGCGTGCTCAGGTGCGGCGCGGGTGAACAGCGTGACGATGTCCGGCCGCGCCCGCACCGCCGCCGCGATGCCGGCAACCTGCTCCGGTGTCTTACCCGCGCAGTAGACCGCCTCCGGGAAGCCCCGGCGGGCGCTGCGTTCGAGGTCGAGCGTCGCGTACGCGTCGAGGTCAGCCATGCCCCGACCGGACGAGTGGCAGGGTGAAGGCACCGGACTGGATGCCCGCGAGGTCCACGGCGACGAAGCGGAACCCGGCGGCGGTCACGGCGCGGTGCACCTGTGTGCGCAACGGCTCGGTGACCGCCCGGACGAGGTCCGCCGGTGGCAGTTCCACCCGGGCCACCTCGTCATGGTGGCGCACGCGTAGGTCGGTGAAACCGAGGCGGCGCAGTTCCGCTTCGGCCCGCTCCACCTGACCCAGCTTCGCCTGGTCCACCGGCGAGAAATGCGGAATGCGCGAAGCCAGGCAGGGCGCCGCCGGCTTGTCGGCGCACGGCAGCGCGAGCACGCGCGCCACCCGGCGCACGGCTACCTTGTCGAGCCCGGCGTCCGCGAGCGGGCGCAGGACCCGGTGCCGGGTCGCGGCCCGCGCGCCCGGACGGTCCGGACGGCGCACGTCGTCCGCGTTCTCCCCGTACGCGACGGCGTCGAGCCGGTGGGCGGCTACCACCTCATCACCGATGCGCGTGAAAAGCTCGTCCTTGCAATGGAAACACCGGTCGGGTCCGTTGACCCGGTATCCGGTGCGGTCCATCTCACGCGTCTCGACCTCTACCACCTCCACACCGATGAAGCTGGCGACGCGGTGGGCGTCGACACGTTCCGCCGCGGCGAGACTGGGCGACACGCCGAGGACCGCCACCACTTCGTCCCGGCCGAGGACGCGCGCGGCGAGCGCCAGCAGGACCGACGAGTCGACCCCTCCGGAGAACGCCACGCCGAGGCGCCCGGTGTTCGGCAGATGGCGCCCGACCGCGACGGTCGCAGCCTCGAGGAAAGCTGTTTCGCGCTCCGACATCGTCACGGCGGCTCCCTATGCTCTCCGTGCCATTCCAGGCGTCACACCGGGGTTTGGCAAGGACCCGCCCGACCAACGGTCAACGGACGTCTCCCGGCCGATCGCTTACCCGCCGGCAGCCCTCGCGCAACGCGGGGCCGTGGCGCCCCGCCGGGCCGCGGCTGCGGACGGCGGCCGTGCGGCCGGTACGGCACATGCGACAGCCGGCTCGCCGACGGTCGGTGGGGCCGCCGCATCCCGCTGCGCAGCGGTGTGGGCCGGCCGGCGTCAATGACGTGGTTGGGGCGGATCGTGGGGATTTTGCGAGCGGGCGCGGGAGATGTGGAGATCAGGTTCAGACCGAACGGGGCGAGTGCCAGCCCGGCTGCCAGGACGAGTCCGTGTCCGGTCGCCACCCCGACGGCCATGAGCGATACGGCCACCACGAACAGCAGCCAGCCCGACCGCCGGACCCACGCCGGCCGACGCCGGATGGGGGAGGTCGCGTGTCGTGAGTGGTAGCCGTCCATGAATCCAGCATCGTCGCCTGGCGGCCGAACATCCAGGGGCGGCACGGGACGACAACCGGGCCCCACTTTGCACGCCGTCGGCAAAGCCGGAGGTCCTGCCGGCCGTCCCTGGTTTGGCCGGGCAGCCGGCGGGAAGGGCGCAAGCTACTCGGTGCGCACTAGGCTTCCAGGGCGACGCCGCACATCAGCGCGACCCGCCGGCCGGACGGGTCGCCTCGGGAGGTCTCATGACGGGGTCGGCTGTTTCGCATGTACTGCACCGCCTCGCTGAGGTCCGCGGCTGGCAGGAGGGCTTCTACCGGGATTTGCACGCCCATCCGGAGTTGTCGCACCAGGAGACCCGTACCGCCGCCAAGGTGGCCGACCGGCTTCGAGTCCTCGGGTGCGAGGTGCACACCGGTGTGGGCGGCACCGGCGTGGTGGCGATGGTGCGCAACGGCGAAGGGCCCGCCGTGCTGCTACGCGCCGACATGGACGCATTGCCGGTGCGGGAGGCGACCGGTTTGCCGTACGCGAGCACGGCGACCACGATCGGGCCGGACGGTACCGAAGTGCCGGTGATGCACGCGTGCGGTCACGACGTCCACGTCGCGTGCCTGCTGGGAGCGGTCGACCTGCTCGCCGGCGCCACCGCGGACTGGCAGGGCACAGCGGTCGCGGTGTTCCAGCCCGCCGAGGAGGTCGCCGACGGGGCCGCCCGGATGCTCGCCGACGGTCTGGCCGCGATGGTCGGCGACGTCGACGTCGCCCTGTGCCAGCATGTTCTCCCGTTTCCGGCCGGTCAGGTCGCCACCCGCAGCGGCCCCACCCTGTCCGCCGCGGACAGCATGCGGATCACCGTGTACGGCCGCGGCGCGCACGGATCGATGCCGCACGCGTCGATCGATCCGGTCGTGCTCGCCGCGATGATCGTGGTGCGGCTCCAGACAGTGATCTCGCGCGAGGTCGAGCCCGGCGAGCCGGCCGTTCTGACCGTCGGCAGCGTGCAGGCCGGCACCAAGAGCAACGTCATTCCGGACCACGCGACCATCCTGCTCAACATCCGGACCTACAACGAGGGCACCCGGTCCGCGTTGCTGGACGCGATCAAGCGGATCGTGACGGCCGAATGCACGGCGTCGCGGTCTCCCCGACCCCCGGAGTTCGAACTCTTCGACCGTTTCCCGCTGACCGACAACGACGCCGCGGTCACCGAGCGCGTCGCGACGGCGTTCGCCGCACACTTCGGCGCCGACGCCAGACAACTCCCGCGCCAGACCGCCAGCGAGGACTTCAGCGACATCCCGCGGGCGCTCGCAATTCCGTACACCTACTGGGGCATCGGCGGAACCGATGCCAACCTCTACCGGCAGGCCGAGGCCACCGGCCGGCGCTCCGAGGACGTCCCGGTCAACCACTCCGCCGGCTTCGCTCCGGTGCTTCAACCGACCCTCGACACCGGAACAGCGGCGCTGACGGTGGCGGCGCTCGCCTGGCTCGCCGGGCCCGCCGGCGACGCCGCCCGCGTCGGGTCCCACCGGTGAACACCGCGCACCCGCTGTTTCTTGTCCTCGACCTGACCGGCACCTTCGCCTTCGCCCTCAACGGCGCCCTCATCGCGGTGCGCGCGGCCAACCTCGACATCGTCGGAATCGTGACGCTCGGGATGGTGACCGCGTTGGGCGGCGGCATCCTCCGCGACGTCATCATCGACTACCTGCCGCCCGCGACGTTCAGCGACTGGCGCTACCTCGCCGTGGCCGCCGCCGGCAGCCTGATCGCCTTCTTCCTCGGCCGCCGGCTGGAGCGGCTGCTGGGACCGATCACGGTGCTGGACGCCGCCGGCCTGAGTCTGTTCGCCGTCACCGGCGCCAGCAAAGCACTCGCCCTCGGGCTCGGCCCCGCACAGGCCGTCATCCTCGGTGCGGTCACGGGCGTCGGTGGCGGGACCATCCGGGACGTCCTCACCCAACGAATCCCGATCGTGTTACGCCGCGAGCTCTACGCCATACCCGCTCTCGCCGGGGCGCTCGTCACGGTCGTCAGCATCCGTCTCGGGTTCTACGGTCTGGCCGCCGCCGTCGTCGCCGCGGCGATCTGTTTCGTCATTCGCATGCTCGGCGTCCGCTTCAACCTCAACGCTCCGCGACCACCCGGAGAAGCCGACGATCAGCACGTCGAATGAGCACCAGTCCCGCGATCGAACGGGCACTGGGGTCCGCTGCCGAATCGGTGGTCTGCTGCGAGGATGGTCGAATGGGTGAGCCCGCCACGATCACGGCCGGCCGTCGTGCCTGGCACGCGGTGCCCGTTTCCGAGGTCGTCGTGGGGTTGGAGGTGGACCCGGCCGCGGGGTTGTCGTCGGGTGAGGCGGGTCGGCGGCTGGAGCGGTACGGCCAGAACCGGTTGGCTGATGCACCCCGTGAGCCGCGGTGGCGGGCGTTCCTGCGGCAGTTTCAAGACCTCCTCATCCTGATCCTGCTCGGGGCCGCCGTGGTGAGTCTGGTGGTGAGCCGGGAGTGGGAGACCCCGGTCGCGATCGCCGCGGTGGTGCTGCTCAACGCCGTCATCGGGTTCGTGCAGGAGTCGAAGGCGGAGGCCTCGCTGGAGGCGTTGAAGCGGATGCTGGTGACCACGGCGACGGTGCGCCGGGACGGCCGGGTCGTCCGGCTGGATGCGACGGAACTCGTGCCCGGTGACGTCGTGGTGGTGGAGCCCGGTGATCGGGTTCCGGCGGACGGCCGGTTGCTGGCCTCGGTGTCGCTGGAGGCGCAGGAGTCGTCGTTGACCGGTGAGGCGCAGCCGGTTGCCAAGGCGACGGACGCCGAGGTGGACGAGGACGCCGCGCTGGGCGACCGGGTCACCGCGGTGTTCATGAACACGATGGTCACCCGCGGTCGTGGGGAGGTGGTGGTCACCGCGACGGGCATGGACACCGAGATGGGTCGGATCGCGGGCCTGCTGCGGGAGGCTCAACCCGGGCAGACGCCGTTGCAGCGTCAGATCGGCACCCTGGGTAAGACGTTGGCCGCGGTCGCCGGTGTGGTCATCGTCGTGGTGTTCGTGTTGGGCCTGGTGCGTGGGCAGGACTTCGCCGACCTGTTCGTCAGCGCCGTTTCGCTGGCGGTGGCGGCCATCCCGGAGGGGCTGCCTGCGGTGGTGGCGTTCACGCTGGCGATGGGTACCGGCCGGCTCGCGAAGCGTGGGGCGATCGTCAAGCGGTTGGCGTCGGTGGAGACGCTGGGCAGCACCTCGCAGATCTGCACGGACAAGACCGGAACGTTGACGCTCAACGAGATGACGGCGCGGGAGATGCTGCTGGCCGGGCGGCGGTTCACCGTCACGGGTCAGGGTTACGGGACCGACGGGCGGATCCGCACCACCGACGGCTCGCCGCTGCCCGAGACGATCGAGTACGCGTTGACGGGGATGGCGTTGTGTACCGACGCGGTGTTGCGGGACGGGGATCTGGTCGGCGACCCCACCGAGGGTGCCCTGGTGGTGCTCGCGGAGAAGGGCGGCATCGACGTCGCGGGCCTGCGTCAGGAGCGGCCCCGGCTGCTGGAGATCCCGTTCGACTCGGACTACAAGTTCATGGCGACGTTCCACCGCTGGACCGACGACCGGGGTCGGCAGGTGGTGCGGTGCTTCATCAAGGGCGCGCCCGACGTGCTGGCCGGGCGGGCGGACCGCTATCTGGCCGAGGAGGGCATCCTGCCGCTCGACGACGCCGTGCGGGCCCGGTACGACAAGGCCAACACGACGCTCGCCGAGCAGGGGCTGCGGGTGATGGCCGTCGGCGGGCAGGACTTTGCGGCCGACGGGTTCGACCCGCCCGAAGACCCGAAGGACCTGCTGGACCGGGTGGTTCTGCTCGCCCTGGTCGGCATCGTCGATCCGCCGCGACCGGAGGCACGGGACGCGATCACGCAGTGCCGCCGGGCCGGTATCCGGGTGCGGATGATCACCGGTGATCACGCGGTGACGGCCGGCGCCATCGCCGGTGAGCTCGGCATCCCGGGACGGGCCGTCAGCGGCGCGGACCTGGACGCCGTCGACGACGACGCCGAACTGGGTCGCCGGCTCGACGACATCGGCGTCGTGGCGCGGGTGTCACCGGCGCACAAGATCCGGATCGTGCGGGCGCTGCAGGACCGCGGCGATGTCGTCGCCATGACCGGCGACGGGGTCAACGACGCGCCCGCGTTACGGCGGGCCGACATCGGTGTCGCGATGGGCGTTGCCGGAACGGAGGTGACCAAGGAAGCGGCCACCATGGTGCTCACCGACGACAACTTCGCCACCATCGTCGGCGCGGTCCGGGAGGGCCGCGGGATCTACGACAACATCGTGAACTTCACCCGGTTCCAGGTGTCCACGGCGTTCGGGTTCGTGCTGACGTTCCTCGTCGCGTCGATCACCGGCATCGCGGGCGGCGCCCCGTTCACCGCGCTGCAGGTGCTTTTCGTCAACCTGGTCATGGACGGCCCGCCCGCGATGTCGCTGGGCGTCGACCCGGTCAGTGCCGACGCGATGACCCGGCCCCCGCGGCCCACCGACGAGCGGATCCTCGGCCGGCAGCGGCTCGGACGCATCGTGCTGGCCAGCATCGTCATGGCCGCGGGCACCTTGGCGGTGCTGCAGTGGGCACCCGGTCCCGAACCCCGCCTGGGCGAGGCCACCGTCGCCGGCACGATGGGGTTCGTCACCTTCGTGTTCTTCCAGGTGTTCAACCTGCTCAACGTGCGGCATTTCAGCCGCAGCGTCGTCAGCCGCGAGACCCTGCACAACCCGTCGGCGTTCGTGGCGATCGCCGGTGTCGTGCTGATGCTCGTCCTGATCGTGGAGGTCGGTGCCGTGGCTGGGTTGTTCACCGCGGCCGACCTCACCCTGGACCAGTGGCTGGTGTGCGCCGCTGTCGGCTCGACCATCCTGATCGCCGGCGAAGTGGTCAAAGCGGTCGTCCGCGCCCGGCGACGCCGGCGCGCCGCGCCAGAATGAGCGCCTAGATCGGCGGCGGGGACGCATCGGCGCGTGCGATCTGTACGGGGTCACCGGGACCCGACGGCCGCAATCGATACCGCACGTTACGTTCACCCGGACCCGGGTAGGACCGGGGCTGGCGGGGTCAACGCCCGCAAGATGCCCAGGCGAGCGGTGCATGGCGGCCGCGGGAAGGTTGGTCGCATGACGCAGTTGGCGAGCATGGGCGGGGATACGTCGGCCGATTTCGACAGCAGCGGCACCGGTGAGACGGTCGGACCGCAGCCGTACGCGCTGGGCGAGGTCGAAGGAGTGCTGAGCCGGGAGGAGTTGGTCGCGATCGACGCCTGGTGGCGGGCGGCCAACTTCCTTTCCGTCGGGCAGATATACCTCCGGGACAATGCGTTGCTGCGCGAGCCGTTGGTGGCGGAGCATGTCAAGCCGCGGTTGCTGGGGCATTTCGGTACGGTGCCGGGCCTCAATCTGGTGTGGGCGCACGCGAACCGGCAGATTGTCGCTCGTGGACTGGATGCGGTGTTCGTGGCCGGTCCGGGTCATGGTGGGCCGGGCCCGAATGCCTGCGCCTGGCTGGAGGGCACGTATTCGGAGTTGTACAGCCACATCCCGCAGGACGCCGAGGGGATGACGGAGTTCTTCGCGCAGTTTTCGGCGCCGGGTGGCGTGCCCAGCCACTGTGCGCCGGAGACGCCAGGGTCGTTCCACGAGGGGGGCGAACTGGGGTACTCGCTGCTGCACGGGTATGGCGCGGCGTTGGACAACCCGAATCTGACCGTGTTCTGTGTCATCGGTGACGGCGAGGCGGAGACCGGTCCGCTGGCGGCGAGCTGGCATGCGAACAAGTTCCTGAACGCGGCCCGGGACGGGGCGGTGCTGCCGATCCTGGCGCTGAACGAGTACAAGATCGCCACGCCGACGCTGCTGGCCCGTATTCCGGAGCCGGAGCTGCTGGAGCTGCTCCGTGGCTACGGCTACGCACCGCACATGGTGTCCGGGGACGATCCGGCCGCGGTGCATCAGCAGTTCGCCGCCGCTCTGGACGACTGTCTGGACCGCATCGACGAGATTCACCGGGCGGCGCGTGGCGCGGGTGATACGGGCCGGCCGGCGTGGCCGATGATCGTGCTGCGCACGCCGAAGGGGTGGACCTGCCCTCCGATCGTGGACGGTCAGCAGGTGGAGGGCACATTCCGCGCTCATCAGGTGCCCTTGCCCGCGGCCCGCACCAACGATGAGCACCGGCAGGTCCTGGAGCAGTGGCTGCGCTCCTACCGCCCGGAGGAACTGTTCGACGACGCCGGCCGCCCGGTCACCGAACTGCTGCGTCTCGTTCCGGCCGGGGAGCGGCGGATGAGCGCGAACCCGGTGGCCAACGGTGTCCCGCTGCGGGATTTGCGGCTGCCCGACTGGCGCGACTACGGCGTCGAGGTGAAAAGCCCCGGCGGCACCCAGCATGAAGCCACCCGGGTGCTGGGCGGCTGGCTGCGCGACGTCACCGTGGCGAACCCGACGAACTTCCTGACGTTTGCCCCGGACGAGTTGGCCAGCAACCGGCTGCAGGACATTCTCGAGGTCACCGGCCGCAACTGGCAGGCCGATGTGGAGCAGTTCGACGAGCAACTCGATCCGCAGGGCCGGGTCATCGAGGTGCTGTCCGAGCACATGTGTCAGGGCCTGCTGGAGGGCTATCTGCTCACCGGCCGGCACGGCGTGTTCACCTGCTACGAGGCGTTCATCCACATCGTCGACGCCATGTTCAACCAGCACGCCAAGTGGTTGCAGGCCTGCTCGGAGGTGGCGTGGCGGCGCCCGATCCCCAGCCTCAACTACCTGCTGTCGTCGCACGTGTGGCGGCAGGACCACAACGGCTTCACCCACCAGGACCCGGGCTTCCTCGACGTCGTGATGAACAAGAGTCCCAGCATCGTGCGGGTCTACCTGCCCCCGGACGCCAATACCCTGCTGTCCACCTACGACCACTGCCTGCGCTCGCGGCACTACGTCAACGTCGTCGTGGCCGGCAAACAGCCGCAGGCCGACTGGCTGTGCGTCGAGGCCGCCGCGTTGCACTGCGCCCGCGGCCTGGGGATCTGGCCGTGGGCCAGCAACCACGACGAGCCCGGCACGCTGCCCGACGTCGTCCTGGCCTGTGCCGGTGACGTGCCCACGCTGGAGACCCTCGCCGCCGCGGCCATCCTCCGCGAACGGCTGCCGGACCTGCGGGTCCGTGTGATCAACGTGGTCGACCTGATGCGGCTGCAGGCGGAGACCGAGCATCCGCACGGGCTGCCGGACCGCGAGTTCGACACACTGTTCACCACGGACCGGCCGGTGATCTTCGCATTCCACGGATACCCGTGGCTGATCCACCGCCTGACCTACCGGCGCACCAACCACGCCAACCTGCACGTGCGCGGATATAAGGAAAAGGGCACCACGACCACCCCGTTCGACATGGTGATGCTCAACCACCTGGACCGCTTCCACCTGGTGGTCGACGTCATCGACCGGGTTCCCGCACTCGGACCACGCGCAGCCGGCCTACGACAGGAGATGATCGACGCGCGGCTGGCCGCGCGCACCTACACCCGCGAACACGGCACCGACACCCCAGACGTGGCGAACTGGACGTGGCCCGGGTGAGCGCGGTGGGGGCGTCATTCTCGACGCCCTGCTGCGGTGCCCAGCCTGGTAGTCCGTCACCGTCGGGTTCGCTGGCAGGGCACGCAGAAGCCGGCGTGCGGCAGGATCTCGAGCCGCTCCACCGGAATCGCCCGTCCGCAGGCTTCGCAGACGCCGTATGTGCCGTCGGTCATGCGCTTGAGGGCCTCGGTGGTGTCGGCCAGGGCCTGGCGGGTGGAGTCGAGCAGCGCGGTGACCGTGTGCCGGTCCATGCCGTTGTGCTCGGGGTTGCTGGCGTGCCGGCTCAGCCGGCTCAGTTCCTCGGCCTGCGACTCGAACTGGTGATGCAGGGCCGATCGCAGGCTTTGCAGCCGGCTGTCGCTGATGGTGGGCATTCTGTGCTCCTGTTGCCGATGCGGTGTCGCCGTTCCGGTTCACGGCGACGGGGAGGGGTTGGTCGGGTACGGATGCCTGACGTGGTGCGGTCAGCCGATCGTCGCGGCGGTGCGGCGCAGGGCCGCCAGTGCGGCCAGGCCGGCACCGCGGGCGGCTGCCAGTCGCGGGTGGGCGGCGGGTCGCACGGCGGTGTTCAACGCGGCTGCGGTCTGGGCGGCCAGTCCTGGTTGCGCTGCGCCCCCGCCGACCAGCAGGAGTCCGGTCCGGATGGCGGCCGCTGCTGCTCGGTCGCCGTCGTACGCGTCATGGCGTAGCTCGCCGACCAGGTCGGTGATGGCGCGGACGACGGGCCCGGTCGCGGTCGGTCGAATGAGGTCGTTCATGCCGAGGTCGGCGCGGCGGGCGGCGGCCACACGGCCGCCGTCGAGGAGGGCCACCTCGGTCAGGTGGGCGCCCACGTCCGCGATGATGCGCGGGCCCGGCGCGGCGCCGGCACCGATGGCGGCGGCGCGGACGGTGGCGATGGGCAGCACCTGGGACGGGGCGAAGACGTCGGTGAGCAGCCGCCGTGCGGTGTGTTCGTCGTCCGGGGTCGCCAGCACCGGGTGGCAGACAACCAGGACGGCGCCGGTGGGTATCGGCCGGTGGTGGTAGCGGTGAAGGCGGGTGAGCAGGTTGTGCAGTCCGGCTGCGTCGGTGATGCGGCCGCGCCGGATCAGCGGGGTCGGGTTGGTGAGGCTGTCGCTGACGGTGGGCACGTGGAGGGTCGGCCGGCCGGAGGCCCAGATCCGGGTGTAGCCGCTGCCCAGATCGACTCCGACAGCGGCCGGCTCCGTACCGGCCGCTGTGGCCCCGGGTGGTGCTCCGGAGAAATGCACGGAGACGGGCGCACCGGACGCCGAACCGCCGGGGCGAGCCGAGAGCTCAGCGAACCGATCGATCGTTTCCATAGTCGAACTCCTGGGGTGTATGCGCATGAAGAAATGACGAAGCACACGGTGTTCTGCCGGCAGGCAAGGTGTGGGGATCGCCGATCCGGCACAACCGCAACAGCGGGCGCTGAGGTCGACGACCCCGTGTCGCCCGTCAGCTTGCTGGCGGGCGGCTACGAACTCCTGGATTCCAGCTCTGGCAACGGCAGAATGCCGGATGGGACGCGGCGGCGTGGATCGGTCAGCGGCAACCGTCTGGTTGTGCGAACAGTCATTACCGCCTCCTCGTGATCGCCCCTCGGGTCGAAGCTACAAGCTTCCGGCAACGGGAACCCGATCTCATGGGCACCCGTCGGAAGAGTCGCCCGGGTCGTCGTTGCTGACGGTCGGCAAGCTGCCCCGCTACCAGTTGGCCGGCGGATCGCTGGCGGGGAACGACTGCATGCCCCACTCGTCGACGATGTCGCGCGTGATCCCGATGCTCGCGCGGATCGGGCCAGGTAGCCGGACGTTGCGACCCGCCCGCATACCGTCCGCGCCACTGCCGGCCGGCCTGAGCGGTAGCCACGAACCGGTTACGTCGGCGGATTGATCGCTGCTCATCGCGCCGCGTCCGTTCTGGTGACCTGTTCGGCGTGGACTGCCAGGCTGTGGTTGTTCGTGGCGTCGGCGGTCTGCCGATAGTGGCGGGCCGCGTTCCAGAACCCATGCATCGGGTCGTGGTCCGGCCGGTGGTTCGCAGCCGTAACAACCGCGTCCCCGGTGTCGTCGGTCTCGAAGGTCAGGTGGTTGACGACGCCGGTGACACCCGCGACCGCTTCGGTGAGGCCAACCGCGGCGAGCGCGGTGGTCTTGTGTCGGGTGTGCCCGGTCAGGGTGACTTCGCCGTCGTCGACGCTTGCCTGCACCGATCCAGGCTCGATCATCAGGGTGCGACGTAGGACGTCCTGCATCACCTCGTCGCGGATGACAGGGTCCAACCGTCCATGAACCTTCAACAGGTCGCGCCGGGTGACGATGCCCATCAGCCGACCGGCCCGGTCGACGACCAGCAGTCGCCCGACTCCGCGGCGGTGCATCAGCCGGCCGGCGGCCGACAGCGAGGCGTCGGATTCGATGGTGAGCGGGGACCCACTCATCACCTCCACCGCTGTGGCGGACGACCAGCGCAGCCGGGTGCGGCGCCGGCGGCGGATCCGTGTTCGGCCTCCGGCGCGGTCGGGCCGGACAATCTCGAGCTTGGCGTGAAGGTCGGTCCACGAGACCACGCCGATGACGACATCGAATTCGTTCACGATCGGGACGCCGCTGATCTGGAATTCGATCAACATGTCGACGATCTGGACGATCGGTGTGTCGGCTGGGGCGGTGATCACGTCAGTGCTCATCACGTTGCGTACCTGCCATTGGGGCATGGCGTGGCTCCTTTCAGAATCACGATGTCGCGGAATGGTGATGTAGGTGGCGCCGTTCGCGCAGCGCTCCTTGCGGGTTACGTAGCCGGCCTCGTCGGCGGGTGCCGACCTGTCGATGCGACGTCGGGGCCGGCCGGCTGTTGTACGGCAGCGCCGGTTGCGCATCGGCGCGCAACGCTTACAGCGCGGCCGATGCGGCGGCGGCAGCCGGCCCGGGCGAAATCGCGCGGTGGCCGGCACTACCTCCATTCTTGCCCGGTTCACCGGGGCAGAACAGGGCGGCGGCGTACAGGAACCGCCGTTGCCAGTCTGCCGACGCCCGGCAAAGTGGAGTAGAAGGGCCTGGACAGGCGGATGGTGCCGGTCGACCCCAGCGCCGGTTCACCCTGCAGGCCACGGCACTCGGTGTGAAGCTACTCAACTGGCCCACCGACCGACTTCCCGCCGCCGGACAAGTCGACAACCCCCCGGATTGCCGGTCTCCGGCAATGAACACCGCTTCGGGATGGCCGAGCGGGACGGATGTCGACCGCTCGGTCGCTGATGCAACCTGAAGGCAGGACGCCTATCGATGCGTACGGCCGGGTATGTGCCGCATCCACGAAAGCGCTGAAGGCGTTGTCGGCCAACGAAAGAGGGGGAGACCCGTGTTCCGAACCATTGCCGTCGCGACCGACGGCTCGCCATCAGCAGTCAATGCCGTCGCCGCAGCGGAGGACCTCGCCCGACACTTCGGCGCGAAGCTGACATTCATCCACGTCCAGGAGGTGACCGTCGGCCGCGGCGGCACCTTCGTCCGTCCGAGCCAGAGCACGCTCGCCGCATTGCGCGACAGGACGGCACAACTTCAGGGCGAGGGCATCGAGGCAACCATGTCGGTCTCCAGAGCCACCCACAGCGGGATAGCGGGCGAAATCACCGACCTCGCCACCAAGGCCGGCGCCGACCTGCTGATCGTCGGCAGCAGCGCACACGGCGCGCTCGCACGAATGGTCCTCGGCAGCGTCGGAGGTCAACTACGGCGAGGCGCGCCGTGGCCCGTCCTCACAGTGCCGTTCGAGTACCCGCTCGCGACCGCAGCCCAGGACGGCGAACCTGCGCCGGGCCTGAGAGCCGTCGCGAAGTAGCCGAGCAGCCGTCGGGCTGTCCGGCGTCCACCTGAGCGCCCACGAACACCGGTACGTCGTCATCACGTCGGGCTACCTGGCTCTCGCTGTCGCGTCGCTCGTCTTCGCAACGGCCCGATAGTCACGACGCGTTCCACGCCATTGGCGGACGGCCGTCGATGTAGATCGCAGAGACCGCTTCCGCTGGCCTACCTGGCCGGAATCGTCGCGGTCGGGTTCGCTCTGCTGGTCGCGGTGGCGTGTCTGCCTCGGCCGTACAGGGTCTGTCCGGCGGTGAGGAGGCCTTCGGTGAGCAGGTCGAGGACTCCGACGGTGACGTGACTGGTGGCCCGGCCGGTGGTTGTCAAGCCCGCGTGTCCTTCGGGGACCGGCCAGATTCGCAGGATGGTGTCGATGAGGGTCTCGGTGCGATGGCGGATGCGCTGTTCGTCCCAGCCGGTGGCGCCGAGCTGACGGACGTGCCGGTTGAGCAGGAGCACGTCGTGCTTTTCCAGCGCGGCCCATTTTCCGTGCTCGCCGGCCCACGGCCCGTGTGAGATCTTGGTGTTGAGCCGGCCGGTGAGCAGGGTGAGATTGCCGATCAGGTGCACGCTCTGGCTGCGTTGTGCCTTGGCCGTGGGGTCGGCACCGACCGGCCAGTGGGTTCCCACTGCTGCGGCAGCAGGTGTTCGATCGCGAGCCGGTCGCGGGTGACGCGTTGGGTGGTCATCGGTGTCTGCCCGGTGTCGAACCCCCGCAGGCGGTCTTCGGCGGCTTCGAGGACCATGCGGACCCGGCTGCGGCGCAGTCGCCGGTAGATGGGCAGAGTGCGCGGTGTGAATCCAAGGCTGGCGTAGGTTCGAAGAGGAGGACCGCTGTCCGACGTGCGGTGATCCGATCGCGGTTGGATGTCTCCTCCGGGGCTACGGCGGGGCGCGCGGCTGGCTGACATGATCCGCGTATGGCGGTTGCTGAATGTCTCGGATGTGACCTGCTTTCCGGTCGTCGTCCTGTTCCGGGTGGAATCGTGTATCAGTCGCCCTGGTGGGTGGTGAATCACGTTGTCGGCCCGCTGAACGTGGGCACCTTGGTCGTGGTACCACGGGAGCACGTCACCGCTGTCTCCGATCTGGCTGAAGAGGCTGCGGTGGAACTCGGTCCGCTCTTGCGACGCACGACGCAGGTCATCGAGGCGCTTACCGCGCCGGAGCAGACCTACGTATGTATGTGGTCACATGGGAAGGCACAGCGCAAGCATCTGCATTTTGTGGTTCAGCCCGTTACCACCACTCTGATGGACAGGCATGGCGGCCTACGATCCGAGCAGTTGCAGGCAGCGATGTTCAACAGTGGTGAGCACCCTGACCCGGTGAAGGTTGAGGAGTTCTGCCGTCAAGCCCGCGACTTGTTCACTGGTTAGGGCGTTTCGGGACAGGCACGGGTCGCGGCTGGGCGCCGGTGATCTCGCATTCGAGGACGCCTCCGTAGCAGCTGTGGGGACGAGGACGCCGGCGAGCATCGGGAGGACGGTGCTCAGGCCGTTTCCGATTTCCGTCACGCGCGGGACCACGGCGGGGGGTCTGCGGAGATAGGGTGGCATGAATGATGATGATGAGCGATCCCGTGGCGCGGCGGCGGAATTGGGTTATCGCGAGCATCGCCATGTTGGTTGTGTTGGCGGGTGTGTCGCTTGTGTATAGAGATCAGGAGTTTGGGGATCCGGGTTCCCGGAAGACGGTGCCGGCGGGGCAGCCAATCAGGATCTATTACTCGGACGGTTCGACCGAGATGGCGCAGGTCGGTGACCAGGATCGCACAGTCGTGCCGTTGGACAAGCCGACCGGGCATGTGGTGCACAACGTGATGGACGAGTTGAGCAAGCTGCGCAAGACCGACCGCAACATCGCCAAGGCAACCGCGCAGGATCCGGGTGAGTCCGAGGCTCGGGCGATCACGAACAGCGGACTGAGGATCATTACGACGATCGACAAGCCGACGCAGGACGCGGCCGAGTCGTACGCCGACGTGGCGAAACCGGGTTCGCCCCTGTACGGGGTTCCGGACAACGTCCAGGCGGCCCTGGTGGCGGTGGAGCCGAATACCGGTCGGGTGATCGCCTACTACGGCGGCCCGACGGGTGAAGGTGCCGACTTCGCGGGTGCGCCGGCCGACCCGGTCCTCGACGACGGCAAACTGAAGACGTTCGGGTTCCACCCACCGGCGTCCTCGTTCACCATCTACACGCTCGGCGCGGGTCTGTCGGAGGGCGTCTCTGTCAACTCGTACTGGAACGGCACGTCGCCGCGGCAGTTCCGTGGCCGGACCGTGAGGAACGCGACCGCTGAGGGCGCGTGCCCGTCGTGCCCCTTGTGGCAGATGACGGTCAACTCGCTGAACGTCCCGTTCTTCGCGCTCACGCTGCGGTTGAAGAACCAGGCGGCATCGGTGCTCGACTTCGCGCGGGCGGCAGGAATCCGGTACATGCGCGACGACAACGGCGTGGTGCACGACCTGAACTCGGCCAAGGCGACGGAACTGGCCAGCACCGGCACCAACGACAACACGGTGTTCGGCACCGAGATCGGCTTCGGTCAGTACGGTGTCACGGTGCTGGACCACGCCACCGGCGTCGCCTCCCTGGCCGCCGGCGGCAACGCCGCCAAGGCACACTTCATCCGGGAGGCGTGGCGGGACGACAGAAAGGTCTACGACGAGAGCATCGAGCCCGCCCCGATCCCGGGCTACAGCCCGGAGATGGCCGCCGACGAGGCGTGGACCCTGCTGAAGGTCGCCGACAGGTACGGCTGGAACCCCCCCGATCGCAAGGTCGCCGCGAAGACCGGCGCGTGGGAGATCGGCCGTCCCGACTACAAGGGCGCCAACGCGCACTCCTGGACGGTGGGCTACGCCGGCGCCGCGCGCGGGGACACGGACCCGGCCAGGAACTGGAACGGGTTGGCGGTCGCCGTGTGGGTCGGCAACAAGACCAAGGAGTTGCCGATCAAGCTCAAGGACGGCAGGACCAACATGCAGGGTTCCACCGGTGCCGGCCGGATCTTCGAGGCGTTCATGAAGGCGGCCACGCACGGCAAACCTGTCGGCAATTTCCCCGAGCCGCGTTTCGTGGGTGACGAGCACGCCGGCGACGCGAGTCCCAGGACGTCCTAGCCGAGCGGGTCGCCCGACAGCCTGGTCGACAGTAAGCCGCTGGACGACCGTACGTGGCTGAGGACGCGTCGCTCGACGAGCCGCCGGCACCCCAACCACTGCGGGCCGCCCAATTTCCGCGCCCGCCGGGTTGCCGGTCGTGATCAGGCAGATCCCGCGCGGCTGTTGATGCCATCGGGTGCGTGTGGCAGGGTCCCGTGCCATGGCCGAGGACTTGATGAAGCCGTATCTGCACAACTACCTGAGGGATGTACGCCAGTCAATGCTCGACAAGCTCGGCGGGCTGTCCGAGTACGACGCCCGCCGCCCGCTGACGATGACCGGAACCAACCTCCTGGGTCTGATCAAGCACCTGGCGATCTGGGAAGCCAGATACTTCGGCTTGGTCTTCGACCGTCCCTTCCCCGAGCCGTTGCCCCGGTGGGACGTCGAATCCGAACGCCTTGCCACCATGTGGGCGACCGAGCACGAGTCCCGCGCCGACGTCATCGACCGGTACCGGCGAGTGTGCGAACACAGCGACGCGACGATCGACGCCCTCGCCCTTGATGCCCCCGGCCACGTGGAGTGGTGGCCGGACCCCGAGGTGACACTGTTCGACGTCCTGGTGCACATGATTGCCGAGACCAGTCGGCACGCCGGCCACGCCGACATCCTCCGCGAAGGGATCGACGGAGCGGTGGGACCAGACGCGGAGAGCATGGCCAGGAAGAGGCACGACGCGGCGTTCTGGGAAGAGCGACGCGCGCAGATCGAGCGGGCCGCCCGTGCAGCCGACACGGCCGACGGCTGAACTCACCGCACGGCATGGTCACCGGCGGACCGTGCGCCGAACCCGTCATGCTCGGCCACGCGCGGACCGGCGGCCGCACGCGGATAGCCGGCTCTCTTGACCGCCGACTTGCTGCTTTACTATGGTACTAGCAAAGTAGCAAGGGGCTACCGTGTTCGTCTTCCGGCTCGACACCCACTCCGGCGTGCCGCCGTACCTGCAACTCGTCCAGCAGGTCCGCCAGGCGGTGCTGCTGGGCTTTCTCCAACCCGGTGACCGCCTCCCGCTCATCCGCGAGGTGGTCGAGGACCTGGCGATCAATCCGAACACCGTCGCCAAGGCGTACCGGCAGATGGAGCAGGAGAACCTGGTCACCGGCCGGCCCGGCCAGGGCACGTTCGTCAATGAACAGCAGTCGGCCGCGATGTCGGCATCGACGTACACGTCGCTGCGCCGCGGCCTGGCGACCTGGCTGCGCCGCGCCTACGCGGCCGGCCTCGACGAGCAGGCGGTCAACGCGCTTTTTACTTCCGTCCACCAGCAGACGAGGAATGAGGACGTGGCGTGACAGCGACCGAGTTCGCGCTGCGCACCGACGGTGTGGGCAAGCGGTACCGGAAGGGCTGGGCGCTGCGCGACTGCACCCTGGCCCTGCCGGCGGGCGGCGTGATCGCCCTGGTCGGGCCGAACGGCGCGGGCAAGACCACGCTGCTGCGCCTGGTCGTCGGGTTGCTGGCACCGAGCACCGGCACGGTGGAGGTCCTCGGCCACGACGTCACCGCCAGTACCCCGCAGACTCTGTCCCGGGTCGGGTTCCTGGCCCAGGACCACCCGCTGTACAAGCGCTTCACCGTCGCCGAGATGCTCCGCTTCGGCCGGGCCTGCAACCTGCGGTTCGACCAGGGGCTGGCTGAGCGCCGGCTGGCGAAGCTGGGCATCCCGCTCGACCGCAGGGCCGGCACGCTCTCCGGCGGGCAGCAGGCCCAGGTCGCATTGGCTCTGGCCCTGGCGAAGCGGCCGGACCTGCTTGTCCTCGACGAGCCGGTGGCCAGCCTCGACCCGCTGGCCCGACACGAGTTCCTGCAGGTCCTCATGGGCGCGGTGGCCGAAGGCGGGGTAACCGTCCTGTTCTCCTCCCACGTCGTGCACGAGCTGGAGCGCGTCTGCGACCACCTGGTCGTGCTTAACCACGGCCGGGTCACGCTCACCGGTGACATCGACACCCTGCTCGCCGAGCACCGGCTGCTCGTCGGCCCGCGCACGGCCACCGACCTCGACCGGGCCGGCGCCGTCGTGGAGGCCGTCCACAGCGACCGGCACACGACCCTGCTGGTACGCGACGGCGCGATCCCGACCGCGCCTGGGTGGCAGGCCCAGCCGATCGCGCTGGAGGACCTGGTGCTGGCGTACCTGCGCCGGCCGTCCGAGCCGAGGGCCGCGGTCACGTCGGGGGTGGCGGCATGACGTGGTTGATCTGGCGCCAGCACCGGACCGAGGTCTGCGTCCTGGGTCTGCTTGTCGGCATGTTCGGCATTGCCCTGCTCGTGCTCGGGACGGGGGCCCACGACCTGTTCCCCGACGGTCCCGCCCGGTGTGCGGGAGAGGCCGGTATCAACGAGGCCTGCGCGGCCTCCTTCCGCCGGCTCGACGAGGAGTACGGGTACGTCGAGAACCTCCTGGCGGCCTTCTATCTGGTCCCCGTCGTCATCGGTGCGTTCCTCGGTGCGCCGCTGCTCGCGCGCGAGCTGGAGGACGGCACCTGGCAGCTCGCCTGGACGCAGGCCGTGCCGCGGATGCGCTGGCTGGCGGCCAAGCTCGCGGCACTGGCCGGCGTCACCGTCGCGCTCACCGGGATGTTCACCGCGGTGCTCACCTGGTTCCGTCAGCCATTCGACGCGTGGGAAGGGCGGTTCCAGTACGACGCCTTCGACCTGGAGGGACTCGTTCCGATGGCGTACGCGCTGTTCGCGTTCGGCGTCGCCACCGCCGCCGGGGCGATCCTGCGGCGCAGCCTGCCCGCGTTCGGCGTCGCGTTCGGGGCGTTCCTCGCCGCCCGGATGTCGGTGGCGTTGTTGGCCCGTCCCGCGTACGCCACCCCGCTCACCACCATGGAGCCGGTCCCCGTCGGCGGCTCGAAGGACCAGGCGGGGCACCGGCCCGTGTCCAGCTTCGCTGGCTGGATGATCGAACACGGCTACGCAGACGCCACCGGGCGCAGGCTGAGCTGGACCGAGTACTACGAGCTGGAGGGCGCCGCCAACCGGGCCGGCACCAACCTCAACCAGTTCCTGCACGCGCGGGGCATCCAGCAGTTCGAGGTCTACCACCCGGCCGACCGGTTCTGGACGTTCCAGCTCATCGAGGCGGCCCTGTTCGTCGCCGCCGCGGCGGTCCTGATCGGTGTGGTGGTGTGGCGGGTACGGCGCCGTATGATCTAGTGCCCTGACCACAAACGTTCACGGTGTTGGTTGACACGCTGTTCGGGTAGCGCTGGTGAGTGCCACCCGCCTCCACGCGGTGAGCCTGCCTCGCGGCCGGGTGGGGGCTACACCAGAAACCCGGCCCCCTGGTCGGCAGGTCAGCCCCCTTTTCCGGACAAGCTCGATGCGGTGAGCTAGGGCGTGACGGGAGTTACGGCATCCGATGTCTGGAAGGACATGGGATGAATTGGAGCGGGGTGCGGCTGTGACGACTCGTGACCAGCGTGGCGCCAGCGGGGCCATGCCGCCCAAGGTCCGGGCAGACGCTCCGCGGCGGCGGCCCACGGGTGCGCCACCCCCGCTGCCGAGGAAGCTGGGGGCCACCGGCAAGTTTTGGCTCGTCCTCGCTGTCCTGTTCGGCACGGGAATGGTCCTGGTGTTCCCGAACGGGCAGCCGCAGGTCGCCGTGGACTTCGAGGCTTCGATTCTCCGCTGGATCGCCGGACTTCGGGCCGACTGGCTGACGCCGACCATGCGGGTCCTCAGCGCGGTGGGCACCGGATGGACGGCCACCGTTCTCGGCTGGGGCACGGTCGTCCTGCTGCTCGTTTTCAAGCGTTGGCGGCACCTGTTCACGTTTCTCATCGCGCTCGTGGTGCTCTTCAACGTCATGAGTTTGATCTACATCAGGGTGGCACGGCCGCGTCCGTATGACGTCGAGATCATCGGCTCGTGGACGGGGTTCGCGATGCCGTCATATCCCATCGCCGTCCTCACGGCGGGACTGATCGGGATCGTATATTCGCTCGTGGTTGCGGGCCGACCACGCCAGTGGGCGAAATGGGGAGTCGTGGTCATCGTCGCGGTCGTGGCGTTTGCCAGGCTCTACATGGGCGTCGATCATCCCGCGGACATCGTGCAGGGGGTGGTGTTGACGGTCGCCTTCATGCTCATCGCATTCCGATGGTTCGCCCCCAACGAGGCATTCCCGGTCACCTACCGGCGGGGCAAGACCGCTCACCTCGACGTCACCGGCGCGCGAGGAGACGCGATCCGCCAGGCGATCAACGACCAGCTCGGGCTCACCGTCAAGGAGGTCAAGCCGATCGGGCTGGAGGCATCGGGTGGATCGACCCCACTGCGCCTGCGGATCGCCGGCGACCCGGACAGGTACGTCTTCGCCAAGCTCTACGCCAAGAGCCATGTCCGCGCCGATCGGTGGTACAAGCTCGGCCGCACGATCCTGTACGGCACCCTTGAGGACGAGGCGCCCTTCCAGACAGTGCGTCGTTTCGTCCAGTACGAGGACTACACGCTGCGACTCATGCAGGACATGGATCTGCCCGTCCCGGCGCCCTACGGCATCGTCGAGATCACCCCCGAGCGCGAGTACCTCATCGTCATGGAGTTCTTCGACGGCGCCGTTGAGATCAGCGATGCCGAGGTCGACGACGGGATCATCGACGAGGGCCTGCGGCTCGTTCGCAACCTGTGGGACGCCGGCCTGGCCCACCGTGACATCAAGCCGGGAAACCTCATGGTCCGCGACGGCCGGATGCTGCTGGTCGACGCGTTTTTCGTGCAGGTGCGACCCTCGCCATGGCGGCAGGCCGTGGACCTGGGCAACATGATGCTCGTCCTCGCGGTCGGGTCCGACCCGGAGCGGGTGTACCGGCACGCGCTGAGCTACTTCACCCCGTCAGAGATCGCGGAGGCGTTCGCGGCGACCCGTGGGGTCGCCAGCCCGACGCAGCTGCGCGCGGTGATGAAGCGGGATGGTCGAGACCTGCTGGCCCAGTTCCGGCGGTTGGCGCCCGAGCGCCGGCTGATCGGTATCCAGCGGTGGAGCATTCGACGCGTCGGTCTTGCACTCGGAACCTTCCTGCTCTTCACCGCCGCGGTCCTGTTCGTCGGCCAGTTTCTGCTCCCGATACGGGATATCGACGTCACCGCTCCACCGACCTGCAGGGCACAGAACGTCACGGTGTTGATGGCGCAGGCGGTACCGTCGGCGACCGCCATACCGTGCATCAGGTCCCTCCCGGCCGGCCTGTCCTTCGGTGGCGCGAATGTCCACAACGGACTCGCCAGATTCTGGCTCAACTCCGACCTGGCCGGCCGCAAGGCCATCACGGTGACGTTGACCAGCGCATGTGACGCGTCGACCGCCCGCACCGTCCCCACAGACGAGCCGGCGACCGAGCGGCTCGACAGCACCGACACCACCTCGAGCGGAGGACCGCGGGTCGAGCGGTTCTACCGCTTTGCCGGCGGGTGCGTGTCCTACGACTTCTCCTTCCCCACGCGGAACGCCGCAGACTTGAGCGCTGATGCGGAAGCAGCACTCGGATTCTTCCCCAGAGACCGCCTCGTGGAATGGGTCGACGCCCGGGACAACCTGACACTGTGCGGCGCCGGCACCGCCTGTCCGGGGTGAGCTAGGGTCGCGGGCCAGACCGGACAGTTCCGACAGCCGATCCAGCACGACCGTGCCCCGCTCCAGCCCGGACAGCTACGCCGCCGACGGGTCGATCAGACCGGCCACCGTGGCCCGCGGCCCTTTCGGTAGCCTCGTTCACTATGCAACACAACGTGTGCCGTTGGTGGTCGGACCGGATCGGTGCGGGATCGGTCGAGCGCGTCGTGCGACGGATGACGTACGGACGCCGGCCATGACGGACGAGCATGCGCCGGTGCGGGTCGTCCGCCCGGGCGAGGGCCGCATGGGCGACCTGGGTGACATCACCATCGACTTCAAAATCTGGGGAGCCGACACCGGCGGCGCCTTCGCGATCGTCGAGCACGAGTTCCGGCCGGGCGCGCTCGTGCCGCCCCACATTCACACGCGCGAGGACGAGCATTCGATCGTGACCGCTGGCCTGATCGGGTTCCGCTCCGGGGACAGCGAGGCCGTCCTCGGACCGGGCGGCTACATCACCAAGCCGCGCGGCGAGGCCCACGCCATGTGGAACGCCGGCCCGGAGCCGGCACGCATGATCGAGGTGATCAGCCCGGCCGGGTTCGAGCTGTTCTTCCGCGCCGTTGTCGACATGCTGGAGGCCGGCGACACCGACCCGGACCGCGGCGCGGCCCTCGCCGCCGAGCACGGGCTCCGGTTCGTCGACACCCCTTGGCTGGCCGACGTCATCCGCCGCTTCGGACTCAACGCCTCGTAGGACGCCCCTCACGTCGCATCACGCATTGATGTCCATTGTGGACAGTTCGACCTGGCCGGCCTCGTCCAGGCGGGTCATGGTCGCCTCGTCGAGGGTCAGTTCGGTGGCACCGAGCAGCTCGTCGAGCTGGGCGACGGAGCTGGCACCGGGGATCGGGATGATCGGTGGCCGACTAGCGAGCAGCCACGCCAGGACCATCTGGTTAGGGGTGGCGCCCACGTCCCGGGCGACCTCGTTCAACACCGCCAGGCGGCGGGTGTTCACCGGGTGGGCGTACTCGGCACTCAGCCGGCCGCGCCCGGCGTACACGCCCTTGAGCAGCGGTGAGTACGCGAGCAGGTGGAGCCCGTCCGACTCCGCATAGTCGAGCGTCTCCTCGGTGATCAGGTTCGACTGGCGACGGCCGGGCAGCGGCAGGAGGTACGAGTGCTGCTGCTGAATGCAGGAGTACCCGGGCCGCCCGGCTGCCCGCGCGATCCCCCGTGCCCGTTCCACTCGCCATAGCGCGGTGTTGCTGCAGCCGAGCAGCCCGACGGTACCCGCCTCGGCCAGTTCGGCGAGCGCCTCGACCGTCTCCTCCAGCGGTGTGGCCCGATCGTCGATGTGTGCGTAGTACAGGTCGAGCCGGTCCCGGCCGAGGTTGCGCCGGCTGGTCTCCGCGTCGGTACTGATGTGCTCGCTGGTCAGCCCCTGCCAATGCTCGGGCGACGGGTCACCCGGGCGCAGCGTGCGCGCGCCGACCTTGGTGGCGACGACCATCCGGTCGGCGACGCCGCGCGAGCGCATCCACCGCCCGAGGACCCGTTCACTTTCCCCGGCCTCGCCGTGCCATTGGCCGTAGTTGTTAGCGGTGTCCAGGAACGTCCCTCCCGCGTCCAGGAAACGGTCGAGGATCGCGAAAGCCGTCTTCTCGTCGGTCCGGTACCCGAAGTACATGGTGCCCAGGCACAGCTCGCTGACGGTCAGGCTGGTCCGTCCATCACTGATCACTCGCTGTCGCACGTCGTCCTCCCGCCTCGATCAGGTTCTCCCAGTGTTCCGCGCAAATGGTGTGGTCGTACTATCCAATTCGATGTCGGAAACCCAGTCCAATCTCGGATGGCACGCGCTGCTGAACCTGGACGAGCAGCCACCGGGTCCGCGGTGGGCGCGGCTCGCGCACGCGGTCCGCTCGTCGATCCGAAGCGGCGCACTGGCCGCCGGCTCGGTCCTGCCACCCAGCCGGTTGCTCGCCGCCGATCTCGGCTGCTCACGCTGGACGGTGACCGAGGCGTACCAGCAACTTGTCGCCGAGGGGTACCTGCAGGCGCGGGTCGGTTCCGGAACCCGGGTGGCGTGGCGGGAGGGCACCGGCCGCCCCGGCCGCACGGTCGCCGCCGAACCGGCCGGTCGCACCGGCATCGATCTGGCGCCGGGGCTGCCCGACCTGCGCGCGTTTCCGCTCGATCGGTGGCTGGCCGCCCTGCGGACGGCGGCCGCCGCGTTGCCGCACCGGCAGTTCGGCTACCCGACGCGGGGCGGGGAGCCGCGGCTGCGTCAGGTTCTCGCCGACTACCTCGGCCGGGTGCGCGGCGCGGTCGTGCACCCCGACGACGTCACCGTATGCTCCGGCGTCACCGACGCGGTGACGCGGCTGTCCAGCGTGGCCTGCGCCGCGGGCGTCGGGACCGTCGCGGTGGAAGATCCGGGCTGGACCCGGTTGCGCGAGGCGATCGCCGCGACCGGGATGCGCGTCGTCCCGGTACCCGTGGACCACAGCGGCATCCGCGTCGACGTGCTGGCGCGCCTGGACCAGGTCCGGATCGTCGTGGTCAGTCCGGCGCATCAGTTCCCGACCGGCGTGGTACTCGCGCCCGACCGCCGCGCGCAACTGCTGGACTGGGCACGGCGGGTGGACGGAATGGTCGTGGAGGACGACTACGACGCCGAGTTCCGCTACGACC
>Ga0070675_100000544_pt1 | contig 25840 bp, 17 predicted proteins | sample KBSM43metaG_FD_65343 | JGI IMG/M metagenome (GOLD analysis project Ga0070675, IMG submission 65343) | Miscanthus rhizosphere microbial communities from Kellogg Biological Station, Michigan, USA - KBS M4-3 metaG | ecosystem: Host-associated > Plants > Roots > Rhizosphere > Soil ... | reverse complement strand
GATCGCGGGACGGATCGTCGATCTCAAGGTGCGCGAGGGCGACACCGTGCAAGCAGGCCAGATTCTGGCCTGGCTGTCGAGTCCCCAGGAAGAAGCGAACCGTGATGCGCAGAAGGCCCGTATCGAGCAGTTGCAGCGGCAACTTACGACATACGAGGAACGGATACGGGGTGCGCAGCTCTATGAAGACCAGGCGGTGATGGATTCCCCCGCAAAGGTCAAGGAAGCGGAAGCCGCGCTGGCGCAGGCCAGGGCGGAACTTGTCCGCTGGGAAGCCGAGTTGAAGCAGGCGCAGGCGGATGCGCTACGCTATCAGCCTCTGGCGAAAACAGGCGCGGTCGCCCAGCAGCTCGCCGACCAATACCAGACGAAGGAACAGATCGCGATGGCTTCCGCTGAAGCAAGCCGCAAGCAGGTCGCGGCGGCAGAAGCCTCGCTGGATCAGGCCCGCGCAGGGCTGGAGAACCCGCGCATCAAGGCCTCTGATCGTATGACTTTGCTCGGACAGGCCGAAGAAATCCGTTCACAGATCGATGCCAATCAGGCAGAGCTTCGCAGAATCCAGGCAAACCTCGCCGACCTGACGATTCACGCGCCGATTACAGGCACCATCCTCACACGATCAGCCGAACCTGGACGGGTGATCGCAGCGGGCCAGACGATCCTCACCATGGTGGATCTAAGCAAACTCTATTTGCGCGGCTTTATTACCGAAGGCGATATCGGAAGAGTGAAAGTCGGTCAGATGGCCGAAGTCTATCTTGATTCGAATCCAAATGATGCGATCCCCGCCGAGGTGATCCGCATTGACCCGCAGGTGATGTTTACCCCGGAGAACACGTACTTCAAGGACGATCGTGTAAAGCAGGTGATGGGAGTGAAGCTGGGATTGAAAGGAGCGGTCGGACTCGCGAAACCCGGCATGCCGGCCGACGGAATGATCGCAGTGCCGGGGGCGCGCGTCGCCAGAGGAGGCTAATGTCCGCGCAGGAAGTCGTCACTCACCAGGAAGTCGTCGCACCGGAAGTCGTTGTTGAAGCCAACGCACTCTCCAAGAGCTACGGTTCCATCAAGGCGCTCGATGAGGTCAGCTTCCAGGTAAAGACCGGTGAAATCTTTGGATTCATCGGGGCCGACGGGGCCGGAAAGACCACGGCGTTTCGAATCATTGGAGGAGTGCTCGCGCCGGGTGGTGGTGAGGTCCGCGTACTGGGGACGACACCTCGTGAAGCGCGTCCGGGGGTGGGATACCTCACGCAGCCGTTCAGTCTCTATATGGACCTCAGCGTGGATGAGAATCTCGGTTATGGCGGTGGACTTCGCGAAGTTCCGGAAGCCGATTATGCTGCCCGGCGAGAACGCTACTTCAAGCTCTTCGACATGATGCGCTTTACGGACCGCCTTGCGGGCCGTCTGAGCGGCGGCATGAAACAAAAGCTCGCGCTGACGACTGCACTCATTGCCGGTCCCAAGCTCCTCCTTCTGGATGAACCCACAACGGGCGTCGACCCCGTGACGCGGCGTGACTTTTGGGACGCGCTCACGTCGCTGGCAGGGGGCGGAATGACGATCATCGTCGCCACACCGTATCTCGATGAAGCGGAACGTTGCCACCGCGTCGCCCTGATGGAGCGAGGGAAGATTTACGATATCGATTCGCCCGCCAACTTTCGTTCAAAGATGGGTGTCACACGTCTCGAAGTCAAGATCACGGACCTGGCGAAAGCCGAAGGTGTGCTGGCCGCCTCACCGGAAGCGGAGGACGTCCAGCGCTTTGGCGACCGGTTGGACGTCATGGCGCCGCGACCTGACACGGCGGAAGCCGACTTGCGCCAGCGTGCCGAAGCGGCGGGTCTGAAGATCACCGAAATAGTTCGATCACAGCCCACGCTCGAAAACGCGTTCGTCGGCCAGCTTCGAAAAATGCGCGGATCGAATCCCACGCCGCCTTTTCCGAAACCATCGCCTCCAATGAGCCGGAAAGACGTGCTCATCGGTGCAAAGGACCTCAACAAGATCTTCGGGAAATTTCAGGCCGTGAAGAACTTCCAATTGGAGATTCGGAACGGCGACATCTACGGCCTGCTGGGAGCCAACGGAGCCGGCAAGACAACCTCGATCAAGATCATCTGCGGCCTGATCGACCCCACGACCGGCACAGTGACCCTGCTGGGCAAATCCAAAGGGCTGCGTGCCGCTTCTGTGCGCAGCAGAATTGGATACATGTCCCAGAAGTTCGCGCTCTACGACGACATCACAATTGGAGAAAACCTCGATTTCTATGCGCGGCTTTACGGCGTGGACGACAGCGTTCGTGAAGAGCGCAAGAAATGGGTGCTCGCCGCCGCCGAACTCAGCGGCGAAGAGAAAATGCTGACGAAATCCCTTCCTGGTGGCTGGAAACAGAGAGTCGCGTTCGGCGCCGCGGTCATGCACGAGCCGGAAGCCATCTTTCTGGATGAGCCGACATCCGGCGTAGACCCCCTGGCTCGCCGAGCCATGTGGCGAATGATCAACGAACTCGCCGACAGAGGCGCCGGCATTGTCGTCGTGACGCACTACCTGGAAGAAGCCGAACAATGCAACAACCTCGGCTTTATGGTCGCCGGCGAGATCATCGCTCAGGGTTCTCCAAGCCAGGTGAAGGCGAATATGAAGGGAGAGCTCTACGAACTCGAAGTCGATCGTCCGGATCGCGCACTTGGCGCCCTGAAGAAAACATTCGGTGCATCCCGTGTTTCCCTGTTTGGCGATCGGCTTCACGTGGTGACGGAAAACGATGACCAGAAGCAGCAAGCCAGGTCGATCCTTGACACAGAAGGCGTAAAGGTCACCAGCCAGAAGCCCGTGCCGTTCTCCCTTGAAGACGTTTTCATCTCACTCATTGAATCTCGGAGATCGGAGATTCCGTTGTGAAAAAAATCTTTGCTCAAGCCTGGAAAGAATTCATGTTGTTCCGCCGCGACAAGCTGCTCATCCTGCTTGCCGCCCTGATGCCGATCGTGTTGATGTCGCTCGCCGGCGGAACCCAATCCCTGAGGCTCCGCAACGTTCCCCTTCTCGTTTACGACTACGACAACACGCCTCTCAGCCGGACCTACCTGGAGACCTACGGAGCCGCGCTCAGTTTCAAAATCGTCCCCCGCAGAACCGATGAGTCGCCCGAGCGGGCGCTCGCCAGCTGGCGTGGCCGCGCAGCACTCATCATTCCGCCGAACTTCGAACGTGACTTTCGGCGAGGCGCAGCGCCTGTCGTGCAGTTGATGATCGATGCGACCGATTCCAACGCGGCGACGGCATTGGGCAACTATGCACAGTCTTTGAACATCAACTTCGCCAGGAAAAATGGGATCGATGTGCCTTCGCCCAATCGTGTCCGGATGCAGCAGCGGCTTTGGTTCAACCCCGGGCTTTCAAACCGCCTCTACTTCGGCTCGGGCGCGATGGGACTGATGCTGATCATCTTTCCCGCGCTGCTTGGAGCGCTCACTACGGCCAAGGAATATGAGACGGGAACGATTATCCAGGCGTATGCATCCAGCCTCACGGCAGTTCAATGGATCCTGGGAAAGGCCCTGCTTTACGTCGTAATAGGCATTGTTGAATTCATCGTCTGTTTTGCTTTGGGCCTGATTGCATTTGAATACCGGTTCCCAACGGATCCGAGCGTCCTGATTGTCGCCACCTTTTTGTATCTGCTCGCCGGAGTCTTCTTCGGAATGATGATGGGCAATGCCAACAAGACCCAGAGCGCGGCCATTCAGGGTGTACAAATGGGGTCATTCCTGCTTTCCATGTTGCTCTCGGGATACCTGTTCGCCATAAGAAATATCCCGGAGCAGATCCGGTGGGTATCGAGTTTTCTGCCCGCGACGCATTACATCCAGATTGTCCGGAATTCCATTCTGCGCGACGTGGGTTGGGGCACTTCGCTTCAACCCATGCTGATGCTTCTCGGCCTTGCGTTTCTTTTCTTCATGGTGAACGTGATTCAGATGCGCAAGATGCAGTTCCAGGATTAGGAGGCCTTCCATGCCTGCAGCAGTCCGTCGATATCTCGCCCTCGCGACAAAGGAAGTCCAGCAACTCCGACGCAACCGCGTCCTGCTGATTCAGTTGATGTTGCCTCCGACAATTGTGCTGATCATCTTCGGATATGCGCTGAATCCCAGGGTACGTGACCTCCGTCTGGGTGTGGTAGACGAAAGCCTCACCGCAGAAAGCCGGCAGCTCGTCGACTCGCTGACGGAGAACGTCAATTTCGAAGTAAAGCACCGATATGTACGTGCAGATGAAGCCGAGGCCGCGCTCAACCGCCTGGAGCTCGACCTCTTCATCGTGATCCCGTCAGACTTCTCCCGAGTTGTTCAGCGTGGCCAGACAGCCACCATCCAGGTCGTCATCGATGCCGTAGATGCCAACACCGCACAGATTGCGCAAGGGTATTTGGGATTGGCGATGGATGACTACAACAACCTGAACACTGAAGCCCCACTTCCCAACTATCGATACCGGGCGGTGCTGGCACGCGCGGGAATTCCTGCTCCGCGGCCAGGCGTTCCCGAGGTTCGGGCGGCCTATCTCTACAACCCCGGCCTGGTGACCTCCTGGCACTACGTGACCGGCATTATGAGCATCATCATGTTCATCAACGCTTCACTTGTCGCGTCAGCACTAGCGGTCAAAGAGAAGGAAACCGGCACGATCGAACAACTGTTAATGACTCCAGCTCAGACGGGAGAAATGTTGCTGGCCAAGACCTCGCCGGTCTTTGTCCTGATGATGGTCGTCCTGTTCGTGGCACTCGGTGTCGGTATGCTCGTCTTCGGAGTTCCAGTCCGGGGAGACTTGTGGCTGTTTGCGGTTGCCGGAGCGTGCGCCGTGCTGGCAGGTACGGGAATCGGCGTGACGATTGCGACTTTTTCGAAATCGCAACAGCAGGCACAACTGCTGACCTTCTTCGTGAACCCGCCCATTACGCTTCTGTCGGGAGCTACTTCACCCCTGGAGAACATGCCGGAATTCTTCCAGAAGCTCTCTTATTTCGATCCGTTGCGGTATCTCGTCACGATCGTCCGCGGGGTCACACTGAAAGATGCGCCCTGGAGCGCCCTATGGCCGAATCTGGTGGCCCTGGCCACTTTTGCAGTCATCCTGTTCGCAATCAGCGCCTGGCGATTCCGGAAGCAGTAGCGCCGGCAAAACAAGTTCCTAACGAGGCAACATGGGGAAAAAGAAAGATTCAAAGAATTCCAACGACGAACCGAAAGACAAGATGTCGCGCAAGGACTATGAAAAGGCTCTGGATGAGCTTCAAGTGGAGCTCTGCATACTCCAGGACTGGGTGAAGCGGAAGGGCGAACGCGTCATTATCGTGTTTGAAGGCCGCGATGCGGCGGGCAAGGGCGGACTCATTAAAGCCATCACGGAACGTGTCAGTCCCCGCATATTCCGCGTAGTTGCGCTGCCTGCACCATCGGACCGGGAAAAGACGCAAGTCTTCCTGCAGCGTTACATTAAAGAATTTCCCGCCGGCGGCGAAATCGTGATTTTCGATCGCAGCTGGTACAACCGTGCCGGTGTCGAGTACGTCATGGATTTTTGTACGCCGGAGCAGCATCGTCGCTTCCTCGACAACTGTCCCGCATTCGAGAACTATGTCGTGGCCAGCGGCATCAAATTAATCAAGATCTGGCTCGAAGTGGGCAATGAAGAGCAGGAACGACGGTTTCAGGCCCGCATCGAGGATCCCCTTCGGCAGTGGAAGCTCAGTCCAATGGATCTGCCGGCTCGCGAGAAGTGGTACGAGTACTCTCGAGCTCGCGACATGATGCTGGAAGCGACCGATACCGATCACGCGCCCTGGCACATCGTGCGAACCGATGACAAGAAGCGCGCCCGGTTGAATTGCATCGCGCATCTGTTGAGCCTCATTCCTTACGAAAAGGTTTCCGCGAAGAAGGTGAAGCTGCCGAAACGCTCGACGAAGAAAGCCTACGACGATCAGGCCACGCTCGAAGGCAGGCGATTCGTGCCGGAAAAGTATTGAGGAGGGCCGGATTTTCGGAGCGAGCGTTTATTTCCCCTACGGAAAAGCGCAAGTGTCCAAATCGTCCTCGCACCCCGCTGGGGTAATGTCACAAGGTTTTCCGCCCCGGGAGGGGCGAACGGAGAATAGCCAGGGGTGAGAGAGCGAAAGCGAGCCACACCTGGAAATTCACATCATAGAAATACGCACCCGAAAGGGGTTCGAGGCGCAGCATACGCGTCAATAGGGACTCATTGTTGTGGGAAAGGCCATAACTCCGACCGACAGCCAGCAAGTCCTCCGCGTCGACCGGCCAGCCGGCCAGCGCGGAATCTTTCGCTGGCTTCCTGGCCTGCACACACTGCGCAATTATCAACTGCCGTGGCTCCGCTCGGACCTGTATGCAGGACTTGTTCTCACCGCAGTCCTCGTCCCGGTCGGCATGGCCTACAGCGAAGCCGCAGGCCTGCCCGCGATCTACGGCCTGTACGCGACGATCGTTCCGCTGATCGCCTACGCTATCTTTGGACCCAGCAGAGTTCTCGTGCTCGGCCCAGACTCTTCACTGGCGCCAATGATTGCCGCAGCCGTCCTGCCACTCGCTGCAGGCGATCCTCAGCGAGCCGTCAGCGTGGCAGCGATGCTCGCCATTCTGACCGGATTGTTTGGAGTAATCGCGGGAGCGCTGCGCCTCGGCTTCATTACGGATCTGCTGGCAAAGCCCATCCGGTACGGCTACATGAACGGCATTGCTCTTACCGTTCTTGTCAGCCAACTGCCGAAACTCTTCGGCTTTTCCGTTAAAAGCGAGTATCTGCTCGCGCGCATCGCAGAATTGGTCTCGGGAGTGTTCTCGAGCAAGGTGAACTGGGTTGCCTTCGCTGTTGGCGGAAGCGCGCTGTTAATCATTCTCTTGCTGAAGCGGTTCCTGCGAACGCCGGGTGTGCTGATTGCCGTGGGCGGTGCGACCGTCGTCGTGGGGCTATTCAATCTCTCCCGCTATGGAGTCGGCATACTGGGCGAATTGCCGCAGGGCTTGCCCCGTCCTTCCATCCCGTTACTCAGCTTGGACGAAATCGGTGCACTGTCGGCGGCTGCTCTCGCCATCACGGTCGTTTCGTTTGCAGATACCAGCGTTCTTTCGCGCGTGTACGCGGCGAAAACGAAAACCTATGTCGATCCGAATCAGGAAATGATGGGTCTTGGTGCCGCGAATCTTGCCGGAGGCCTTTTCCAGGGATTTCCCATCAGCGCAAGTTCTTCTCGCACGCCCGTCGCCGCAGCCAGCGGCGCAAAGACCCAGCTCACGGGAATCGTGGGTGCTCTCGCAATAGCTCTTCTCCTACTCTTTGCGCCGCAGTTGCTTCGCAACCTTCCGTATGCAGCACTCGCCGCGGTCGTAATTTCTTCCGCAATCGGTCTGTTCGAGTTCAAGGAGCTGGGCCGGCTGTATCGCATTCAGCGGTGGGAATTCTGGTTATCGATCGCCGCGTTTTTGGGTGTTGCTTCGCTCGGGCCTGTGCCTGGGATGATGATTGCGATCGGGATTGCCCTTGCGGAGTTTATCTGGAGCGCATGGAGACCGCACTACGCGATTCTCGGTGAACCCGACGATGTCCGTGGATTTCATGATCTCAAACGCTACCCCCACGGACGACAGTTCCCCGGTCTGCTTCTCTTTCGCTGGGACGCCCCGCTCTTCTTTGCCAACGCTGAACAATTTCGTGAGCGCGTGCTGGACGCTATCGCCTCCGCGCCTGCGCCGGTGAAGTGGCTGGTTGTAGCGGCCGAGCCTGTCACCGGCATCGATGTGACTTCCGCCGACATGTTGACGGAGTTGGATGCTGCCCTTCAGGAAGCTGGTATTGAACTCGCCTTCGCGCAAATGAAGGATCCCGTCAAGGATGAGCTCAAGCGTTTCGGTGTGTATCACCAGCTGGGGGAACATCAGTTCTTCGCAACAGTACGCGAAGCGGTGGACTCGTATCGCAAGACTCATCCGTCCGAAATATGAGAGTGGAGTCCCGACCCAGCAATCGCCGCGTTACGCTCTCACCTTATGTGAAAAGTTATACCTGAAAGAGAACTGCAGCTTGCATGCGTCAGTGTGAAAACCGTCGGCGAAGTTTTGACGGCGGCCCCACTGAAGTTCTCCGCCAACCATCACGTTAGGCACAGGATTGTAAAGCAGGTTCGCGAGTGCATATTGCCCGCCTTTAAAAGAGCCCGGCGTCTGCGCATTGCTGTTGTCGATATCGATTTGCGAATAACCGATAGAACTGGTCCACTTCTCCGTCCACTGATGATCGAGGAATGCGACAATCCCCGTGACCGGCAGCGGCTTCCCTTTGATCGGCCGACTGACATTCCCGGCATTGAGGACCCCAGCAATGTCAGCGGGAGCATCGTTCATATAGTTTTCAATTCCCTCGCCAAACACGAACTGCAACCGGACGACATTCTTTTCACCCGCGCCAACATTGACGTTTGAACTCAGATTCACGCCCCACCCAGTGGCGCTGCCGCTGAGATCGAAGGCATCATCAAGAGTGTCATCCCAGTAGATTCGTCGAAGCGCGCCCGCAAGACGGAGATACCCCCATTCGCGCGCCCAGGTGAACTGCCCGGTGAAGTCAGGCAGCGGGAAACGTGGCTGGATGTTCTGCAACTCGATGCGATTGGCAAAGCGGCCACCGTCGCCACTGGCGCCCGGTTGCTCGAGCGCGAATGTGAGATTCGTGTCGCCCTGGATCGGCATCCAGCGAACTTGAACATTCAGGAAATAGACCATTCCCGGCGGCCCCCAGTATTCAATGGAATTTGGAAAAACGTCCGGATCCATGAACACGCTCCAGGTCTGCCCGGCACCGAATCGTCCCAACTCCCCATAGGCATGCCGCACGTGAAATGTCGTCTGTCCGTCGTCAATGCCTGTGCCGAAGAGATCGAATTCAAATGTGGTTTTCAGTTCACCCAATGATGTCGGCGCCGAGGCATTGACGCCGAATTGCGTCTGTCGCACGCCGGCGAAGGTGCTGTGGTTCTTTCCGAACTCGCCTTCGAATGAAGGCAGTTTTGTTGCGCGCAAGGTATCGGACCAGTCAGGATCGATCGATTTGAAATTGTGCCCGATGTCCAGCATGGCGAACCCGTAGAGTTCCAGAGAGGGATTCGCATCCTGCGCGTGGGCATTGCCGACGAAAGCCACCAACAACATCATCCACAGAGCAGATCTGCTGACATTGACCGAATTCAGCGTTTGTGCCCGAATCTCCTACCTCCTGCCGTTCAAAAAACGCATTATCCCGTGGAATCGTGCGGACAGCCTCCGAATTCGCACGCTCCATCCTTTTGGTGGGTCTGGTGCCGCGAATTCGGAGGCTGTCCGCACAATTCTTCTACCTGCCTACTCAGGCAGTTAATCCACGGCGCGCGTTGTGCCATACAGACAGAAGTGACGGAGGCCACGCATGAGGCTTTATGCCATAAGTTCGCTAGTGCCGGGAATTCTGCTAGTCGCGCTATGCGCCGCCGCACAGGTGCCTGCGACTGCGGTCGAGCCTGCCACGCTCTCCTTTGAAAATCGCGAGATCGTTACGTTGCGCATGACGCGAGCGTCCTTCACGCCTCGAGATCGCGTCGAGGCGGCGAAAAGGCGTCTGCGTGATGAGTTGCGGGCTTCCGGCCCTGGAGAAATCAGGATGGTGCCGATAGATGGCGCCGTCGCCGTCGCAATGAACACGACCGTTATATTCACCGTACTTCCAGGTGATGTCGATCCTGAGCTCGTGGGGCAGGACGCAACGACAGAAGCAGTTGCACAGGCCGCTGCAACACGGCTGAATACCGCTGTTCGCGTGTGGTCGGATCAACGACAAATTCCAGTAATCGCTTCAGGGGTGCTGCATTCCATCGTAGCGCTGGCTTTCGCTGTAGCTGCAATATGGATTCTCTCCCGCACGCGTCTCGCCCTGACACGATGGCTAACCACGGAAGCCAAACATCAGGTAGAAGGACGGAATGCCGCCAAGGCAATCAACCTTCTCGATCCAGTGCTCAGGCTATTGCAATTTTCTGTCGGTCTAGCGCGTGTGATCGTCATGGCAGGAATTATCTATGTGTGGTTAGCCTATACCTTTTCGCATTTCCCTCTGACAGCTCCCTGGGCAAGTAAGTTGGCCGACTTCATCACCAGTTCAATCGCCACCGTGGGTTCCGGAATTCTGAACGGAATCCCTTCAATGTTTCTGGCGGTGCTGATTCTCTGCGTTGCCCGGCTGTTCGCGTATACCGTCAGCCTGCTGTTTAATTCGATCGCGGACGGCCGGGTGACGGTGAAAGGCATCTACCCCGATACCGCTGACGCGATGCGCCGAATCGCCGTAGTGCTTGTTTGGGTGTTCGGCATCGCGATAGCGTTTCCTTTCATTCCTGGCTCCGGCAGTGATGCCGTTAAGGGTATCAGCGTCTTATTCGGTCTGATGATCACACTGGGTTCGTCGGGAGTCATTACCCAGGCGATGAGCGGATTGGTGGTTGTCTTTTCGCGGGCAATTAAGGAGAACGAATACGTATGCGTCGGTGAGTATGAAGGCACTGTTACGCAGGTTGGGGCGCTTTCCGCCAAAATACGCACACCGCGAAACGAGGAGATCACCATACCGAACTCGGTCCTCGTCTCGAGTCCCACGCGCAATTACTCGAGGCTTGCCGGCGACAAAGGAGTTGTGCTCCAAACCATGGTCGGCATCGGCTACGATGCAGCATGGCGTGACGTCCATGAAATGTTGATTGAGGCGGCACACCGAACACCGGGAGTGCGGACGAGCCCATCCCCATTTGTGCGTCAGGCCAATCTGTCCAGCTTCTGCGTGGATTACACCCTAAACTCTTATCTCGAACATCCGGAAAACAGACTCGCGGTGTTGTCGGATCTGCACGCAAACATTCAGGACATTTTCAATGAACGTGAAATTCAGATCATGACGCCCGCTTTCGAGTCACAACCGTCGGAACCCGTGCTCGTCCCCAAGAAACGGCTGGGAGCGACGGCCGGTGGTCCAGGGCAGTCCAAGGAAGGGGCCGCGTAGCGCGGGAACTGTAGGCGCGGTCTATGACCGCGCAAGTTGCTCGATTCACGTCCTTGCGCGGTCATAGACCGCGCCTACAGTTCCCTCACTAAACTGAGGGTTGTTGTGGTTTGCTGCCGATGAACTGCGACGGCCTTTGGTCGAACTTCGTCTTGCAGGCAGCGGAGCAAAAGTAGTAGGTCTTGCCCTGATAGGTTGAGGTTTCTTCAACGTCATCGGGGTCAACGGACATGCCGCAAACGGGATCTCTTTGCATCGATGCACTCCTTTTCTTTAGATGGATGAGCATGGAGCGTCAGAGGCTCCGTGGGTCTAGAGCAGGTTGTGCGCCAATCGCGGCACTTCATTTGCAACCGAACGCGACGCGAGGAGCCATCAGACTGCTTTTTAAGGAATCGTCTTGATACGCTGATTAGATTTGAGGCACATGACACAAGAGCGCACCCTATGGCACAAGACAACGCCCTCCCCTACAGTCTGAACCTGCCTTTCGTTGAACAGCTTTACGAGCAATATCTGCAGAATCCATCATCCGTCCCTGCAGATTGGCGAACCTATTTTCAGGCGACGCCACCGAGCGGTGCCAACCACGATGGTCAAACCGCGTCCGCGTTGCAGGAACGCGTCGACCGGCTCATTCGCAACTATCGCGTACGCGGGCATCGCATTGCGGAGGTCGATCCTCTCGGCCTCCGCCGTCTGACGGCGCCCGAACTGGATTTCGCATCTTACGGATTTTCGGAACGGGACCTCGATCGCGAGTTTTCCTGCGGCACGCTTTGCCAGCAGAGCAGCGTCACTCTGCGAGAGATTGTACAACGCCTGCGCGCTACCTATTGCCGGACCATTGGCGTGCAATTCATGCACATCGATGATCCTGCTGCGCGTGAGTGGCTTCAGCAGCAGATGGAGTGGAGTCAGAATCATGTTGCACTTACGCGTGAGGAACAACTCCGCATTCTCACGAGACTCACCGACGCTGTCGTCTTTGAAGAATTCATCCGCAAGAAATTCATCGGCGCAAAGAGCTTCTCGCTCGAAGGAAGCGAGAGCCTCATTCCGTTGCTCGACCTTGCGATTGAAAAAGCCGGCAACGACGGGATACAGGAAATCGTCCTCGCGATGGCGCATCGAGGACGGCTTAACGTCCTCGCAAATGTCCTCGGGAAGAACCCGAGAGACATATTTCAGGAATTCGCCGACAAGGATGCCCAGCAACTGCTCGGCCGCGGCGACGTCAAATACCATTTAGGTCACAGTTCTGACTGGACAACGCAACGCGGCCAACGCGTCCATCTCTCGCTCTGCTTCAACCCCAGCCACCTGGAGTTTGTGAACGCGGTTGCTCTCGGGCGAATTCGCGCAAAGCAGGATCGCGTGGACGATGCTACCCGCGAACGCGGCATGGCCCTGCTCATCCACGGCGACGCGAGTTTCGCGGGCGAAGGCATCGTTCAGGAAACTCTCAATCTCAGTGAACTCACGGCATACCAGACCGGAGGCACGCTTCATGTTGTCGTCAACAACCAGCTGGGATTCACCACGCCATCGGATCAAACAACCTCCAGCCCGTATTGCACTGACGTAGCAAAAATGCTTCAGATTCCGATTTTTCACGTCAACGGCGAGGATCCTGAAGCCGTCGCCCAGGTGGTTCGAGTGGCTATGGATTTTAGACGTACCTTCAAGACGGATGCCGTCATTGACCTCTTCTGCTATCGGCGACTTGGACACAGTGAAGCCGATGAGCCCTCGTTCACGCAGCCGCTGCTTTACAAAGCCATTGCGGAACGAAAATCTGTGCGCGACGGATATCTGGATCGACTGCTGCGGCTTGGTGGCGTGACGCGGGAGGAGGCTGACGAGATTAGTCAGCGACGACAGGAGTATTTCATCAAGGAGTTGTCCGAAGCTCAGAAAGAGGAAACCCGCGAACTCACAAGCTCACTTCGCGGAATCTGGACAGGATTTAGTGGTGGCCGTGACGGAGACGTTCCAGATGCCGAAACGGGTGTGGAAAAACATCGAATCGCCGAGCTGCTCGAAGTCCAGGCGCGAGTTCCGGAATCGTTCCACGTACATCCCAAATTAAAAGGTGGAATGGAACGCCGGCGGGAAATGGCTGAGGGCAAACGTCCGTTGGACTGGGCTGCGGCCGAAGCGCTCGCTTTCGCGACGCTTGCCGGCGAGGACGTCCGAATTCGATTAACCGGCCAGGATTCGGAACGTGGAACATTCAGTCAGAGACATGCCGTGCTTCACGATGTGCAGACCGACGCCCGATATGTTCCACTCCAAAATCTCGCACCGTTTCAGGCGACGGTCGAAATCTGTAACAGCCCTCTTTCAGAGGCGGCGGTGCTCGGCTTCGAATATGGCTACAGTCTCGACTGTCCGGACGGTCTCGTGATGTGGGAAGCGCAGTACGGAGATTTCTGTAACGCCGCCCAGGTCATCATCGACCAGTTCATCACCAGTGCGGAGGATAAGTGGCGGCGCTTGAGCGGCATGGTCATGCTGCTTCCCCATGGCTTTGAAGGAGCAGGGCCGGAGCACTCCAGCGCGCGGCTCGAACGATTTCTGCAGCTCGCGGCGGAAGACAACATTCAGGTGACAAACCCGACAACACCGGCGCAGTACTTCCACCTTCTCCGCCGACAGATCATGCGACGATGGCGAAAGCCCCTCATTATCATGACGCCAAAAAGTCTACTCCGGCACCCGCGGTCGGTCTCGGAGCTGAGAGAATTCGAAGCGGGCCGCTTTCAACGGATCCTGCGGGACCAGCGCACGGATCGAGATCAGACGGATCGGATCCTCCTATGCTGCGGGAAGGTATATTACGACCTCGAAAAAGCGAGAGAGGAACTCCGTTCGGAAGCCATTGCCATCGTTCGCCTCGAGCAGCTGTATCCGTTGGCGGACGATGTTCTGTTGCGCGCGCTGGAGAGGTATCGCGACGGCACTCCCGCCGTCTGGGTGCAGGAGGAGCCGCAGAACATGGGTGCGTGGCCGTATTTGCGCGCGCGATTCGGAGAGACGCTCTTGAAGCGTTTCCCTCTTTCCGTGGTCTCGCGTCCTGCATCGGCGAGTCCCGCCACAGGATCGTCTGCGAGTCACAAGCTGGAACAACAACAAGTGATTGCCGATGCCTTCCGATCATGAATCCAGGAGGATCCCATGCCCGTGCCGTTGAAAGTGCCGAACGTTGGCGAGTCCATCACTGAAGTCGAAATTGGGGAATGGCTGAAAAAGAGCGGCGATTTCGCGGCGGAAAATGATCCGGTCGTGGTCATCGAAACGGAGAAGGCGACCGTGGAACTGCCGGCTCCGATTTCGGGCAAGGTGACGGAGGTGCTGAAGAAACAGGGGGAGAAGGCCGCGGTCGGAGAGGTCATCGGCTACATGGAGGACGCTGCTGCGCCGGAGAAGAAGCCGGAAGCTAAAGTAAAAGAAGTTGAAGCGCCAAAAACTGAAGCCTCAAAAACTGAAACCAAGGAACACCCACCCGCGCCCGCTCCTGCTTCGCCGCCCCCGAGCCCGCCCGCTCCTGCTTCGCCGCTCCCAAGCCCGCCCGCTCCTGCTCCTCCAGCCGCTCCTCCAGCTACTCCCCCTGCGTCTCCCACCTCAACGTCTCGCGGAGAGCGCGTGATCCCAATGACTCCCATCCGACGACGCATCGCGGAGCGATTAGTGGACGCCCAAAAAAACGCCGCCCTGTTAACGACATTCAATGAAATCGACATGACCGCGATTGCGGCTTTACGAGCCGCGCACAAGGACGCGTTTCAGCAAAAGTACGGCGCGAAATTGGGAATCGTGTCGTTCTTCGTGAAGGCCGTTATCGAAGCGCTGAAGCAGATACCGCAGCTCAATGGGGAGTTGCGCGGCGAAAGCATTGTCTATCGCGACTTCTACGATATCGGAATTGCGATCGGTGGCGGGAAAGGATTGGTCGTACCCGTGCTTCGCAATGCCGAACAAATGGGATTTGGAGAAATCGAGAAGACGATTGCGGACTTTGCAAAACGCGCGACGGAGAATGAGCTGAAGGTCGAGGAGCTCCAGGGCGGCACCTTTACGATCAGCAATGGCGGGATCTATGGGTCGCTGATGTCGACGCCGATTGTGAATCCGCCGCAGAGCGGCGTGCTTGGATTGCACGCAATTCAGGATCGGCCGGTGGCCCGGGGCGGGCAGGTGGTGATTCGCCCGATGATGTATGTCGCGCTGACGTATGACCATCGTGTGGTGGATGGGAGAGAGGCCGTCACGTTTCTGAAGCATGTGAAAGATATAGTGGAGGATCCGGCGCTGATGCTGCTGGAGCTGTGAGGGGGGAGATCTGGGGACAGACTCCGAATTCGAACTGAAGAATCTTCACGAACTAAGGATTCTGAGTTCGAATTCGGAGTCTGTCCCCAGATCTCCCCCTTCAGTTCACGCAGCTCTCCGCACCAACTTCTTCTCAAACCAGTCACTCGCCAGCGCCGCAACTCTCCCCAGCGCTCCAACCTCCTCGAACAAGTGTGTCGCGCCTGGAATTACCTCAATCGCCGTCTCCGCCTGCATCTTATCTGCCGCATCGCGATTTAGCTTCACCACGGTCTGGTCAAGCTCCCCCACGATCAGCAGCGTCGGCGCGGTGACGTTCCTGAGCGCCTCGCCCGCGAGATCCGGCCTTCCCCCACGCGACACGATTGCTCGAATGACATCCCGCCGGTCCGCAGCGGCAACAAACGCCGCGGCCGCTCCAGTGCTCGCTCCAAAGTAACCCACCGGCAACGCGGACAGTACTGGATGTTCCATCACCCAATGCGTCGCACCAACAAGACGCTCTGCTAAAAGATCGATATCGAAGCGGTGCTCGAGGGTTTGGTTATCGCGCACTTCCTCCTCCGCGGTCAAAAGATCCACCAGTAGCGTCGTGATTCCGTGTTGGTTCAGCACCCCCGCCACATATCTGTTCCGAGGACTTTTACGGCTGCTTCCGCTCCCGTGCGAAAAGATGACTGCCCCTCTTGCAGGCGCGGCCCTCGTCAGATCGCCCTGGATCACGTCCCCGTGCACCGCGATTGAAACCGACCTGGATTGACTCAACCGCGAGGTCAAATCCCGCACCTCTTCATCCGTGGTCTGCTTGAATTCCGTATACCACTGACTGACGGCATGAAACGACTCCGGCATCGCGGCACAAACTGCCTCGTCAGCCTCGCGGCTAATTGCCTGGCAAACGTCCAGGGCCCCTGCAGGCACGGCAACGACAATCCGCGCCGGTCCTCGCTGACGAAGCGCAGCGATTGCGGCTCTCATTGTTGATCCTGTGGCGAGGCCGTCGTCTACCAGAATTATCGTCTTGCCCTGGACATGAGCAGGGGGACGATCACCCCTGTAGACGCGCTCACGCCTCTTCATTTCTTCTTCTTCGATCGTACAGACTGTCTTGATCGTGTTGGAATCGATCTGCAACGCTGCAATCACGTCCTGATTTAAAAACAGAACTCCTCCCGTTGCGACCGCGCCCATCGCAAGTTCTTCATGGCCCGGCACACCCAGCTTCCTCACCACGAAGACATCGAGCGGAACGTTTAGCGCTCGCGAGATCTCATATCCAACGGGCACACCTCCTCGCGGCAAAGCGAGAACGATTACGTCCTGCCGATCCGCATACGTCCGCAGAAGGCGCGCAAGGACGCGTCCAGCATCGGCTCTATCTCTGAAAATCATGGGTTTCTCCATGTCGATTGATGCGTCGATTGATGCGTCGATTGATGCGCCGATTGATGCGACTATTGATGCGACTATTGATGCAAAGCGCTTTCAACTCGCAGAATAGGCTCATCTGGCCTTTTGAATGCACTTCGATTCAGGAGGTGTCCCATGGAGACCGACCGAATCGAAAGGACGATGTTTCTGCCTGCTCCCCGGGCGCGTATATGGCAATTACTAGCGGATTCTCGGGAATTCGGCAAATGGTTTGGCATCGAATTCAATGGCCCCTTCATCACGGGCGCCCTGCTGCGTGGCCGCGTCACGCATCCCGGGTATGAGCACCTTCGGGTTGAGATCACGGTTGAACGCGTTGTGCCGGAACGGGTGCTCTCGTGGCGATGGCATCCCAATGCCGTCGACGTAACGCGCGACTACTCTGCGGAACCGACTACCCTGGTTTCGTTCGCCCTCGCGGACTCAACACCGGGCACCCAACTCACCATTGTCGAGTCCGGCTTCAACAACATACCGGTGGACCGACGCGAGGTCGCGTGGAGTGAGAACATCAAGGGCTGGAATATGCAGACGGACGCGCTCCAACGGTACGTCTCCCGTGCCGCATAACGCTACGCAGACAGACACCGGCCCGCCGGCACTGTCTGGAATGACTCTATTCTGGACACATGCCGGCGTCGTGCCTGCTCCTTCCGAAATCAGGCCGAAATCAGGCTGCGGGTGCAATGGCCTTTGGATTCAGACGGCTCTGAATCACGTTCCAGTCCACATTTGCAAAAAATGCATCGATATACTTCGGCCGGTCGGCCGGAGCGTAATCGAGAATAAACGCATGCTCCCACGCATCCATCACGAGAATCGGATTGAATCCACTCACATTTCCAACCTCGTGTAGCGTGATCCAATGATTAGAAATCGCCCCTGAGTTCGGATCCTGGTAACAGATTGCCCAGCCTACGCCTCTCATCTTTCCGACACTGACAAAATCAGTCCGCCAGAAATCATAGCTGCCGAAAGTCTTCTCGGCAGCGGCAGCGAAGGTTCTGTCCGGAGTCCCGGAGCCCCCGCTCTTGAGATTGCCGAAATAGTATTCGTGCAACACCATGCCGTTATATTCAAAGCCAAGACGGCGGGTGAGTTCCGAATACGCAGGAAATTCCTCGTTGTCGACCTTTCCGTCCGCGAGAAGGTCCCCGATTTTTCGGTTCAACTCGTTCACGCTCTTGACATAGCCCTCATAGAGCTTGAAGTGCATTTCCAGCGTCTTGTCGGAGATGCCCTGGAGCTTGCTCAGGTTAAATTGCTTTGGTCTGTAGGTTTGATGCATTGTATTGGCCCTCCAGGGGTAGGTATGCAAGTGGCAGGCCACAATCGGAGGATTGATTACCGAAACCTCCCGCGCTCAATCAACCTCGCCAGCGCATCCAACGACGCCGGCGAACCGAGAAACATATCCTTCGGCATCCTCGGCCCATAGGCCACCATGCTCCTATAGATCTCGTTTGCTCGATACAAATTCAACCCAAACCCCGCAACGTACTGCAGTCTCAAATTCCGATCCGTATTGATCGCGGCTCCCGCAAGCCACGGTTTGAAATCAGCGGCCTGTCCGGCAAACGTCGCCAGCAATTCCGTTGTCGAGTTGAACCCGATCTCTCGAAGAGATTTGGTAATCGCTGCGTACTCAGGAGTCTCCATTCGCTGCGCCAGTTCGTCGATATCGATCCGTGTCGGCTCCAATTGCCCAAGCAAAACCAAATCGTAACCTTGCCCATCAATGTTATTCACCCAGACGCTCCCCGATGGAAACACCTCAAAGAACGTCGCAATCTGGCTTTTCACCGCCTCCGCGTTTGTCTGGTACAGCTGCATCCACTGTGTGACGACGCCACCCGCATTGAGATGCGCTTTGGCTGCTTCGAAGAACTCCCTCGAGTAGAGCGCGGCAGATCCTTTCACCCACGGATCCAGCGGATCCGATGTAATGCCGTCAAACTTCTGGTCCGTCGTCATCAGGTAATGGCGTCCGTCATTGATTTCGATCGTGACTTTCGGGTTCTCGGCAACATCAAAGTTGTATTCGCTGAAATACGTCGAAACGAACTTCGGCACCAGCGGCTCAATCTCAACCACCGTTTCATGTTCGAAAGCCGGCTGCAGGCTGACCGCGCCTGCCGTCGCACCGGAGCCGAACCCGATGACAAAAAAGTTCTTCGGGTTTTTGGGAATAAGTGTTGTCAGATGGCCGAGCATTCGCTGAAGACGCATGTCCGCCGGATCGCTCGATGCCTGTACCTTGCCCGCGTTGTGATACTTGAGGCTACCGTTGGACTCCTTCGAAACCGCGACGAACGCCATCATTCCCTCACCCACATAGGTCACATTCGACTTTCCCGCCATCGTTGGGACGAAGCGTCCGTAGGCCACAAAATCACCTGAAAGAGGCGGAACAGCGACGAGAAGAACTCCCGTGAGAACCATTGCGATCATCAGGGCGAAAATCAATCGGGGTTGTGATTGGGAAGAATCCGTGAGAACCAGAAGCGCGGAAAGCGCGGAAAGCGCGATGAGTCCCTGAAGAGAATGCTGGATGCCGAAGGTGGACACCAACACAAGACTCGAGAGAAGAGATCCTGCAATGGCGCCGACAGTATTTGCGGCATAGACGCCACCGACAAGCTTGCCGGGATCTTCGCGTTGCGATGCAACCGACGCAAGAGCAAGCGGGAAACTTGCGCCCCACAAAATCGCACCAGGCAAGACGACCCACAGCGCCCTGGCGGCGTCGAGTTGAACCTTCAGCAGCGGATTTGTGTTAAGCGTGACATCGACCGGCCACCACGGCAGGGACTTGAGCAGCACATATGCGGCCCACGCCATCGCGATGCAGAGAAGCATCTGACACCAGCCGAGAGCAACGCGGGGTGTAGCGATTCTGCGAGCAAGGAAAGAACCGATGCCGGTTCCAATGCCGAGGCCGAGCAAAAACGCGGCAAGAATCAAAGAGAAGGTGTAGACGGTGGCGCCGAATAGCAATGAAAGGACTCGCGTCCACAGAACTTCGGCGGCCAACGCGGTGAAGCCGGACAGCGCAATGGTGATGTAGACCGATGCTGCTTCCGGTGGTGCGACGGCTTCGGTTTCTGGTTCGGAAATGGAATAAGGCGTTTTCTTCCCCATGCTCAAGCTGAGAAGAGCAACCGCAACGTTAATGGCAATGGCGATGAACGTAGCGATGGCGATGTCGTAGACGCGAAGAAGATAAAAGCCTGCCAGCAAACTGCCGAGGACTGCGCCGGCAATGTTGCCGCCGTAGAAGAATCCGAGCCAGGAGACACCTTCGGGCGTCGACTTCACCCAGCGGGAAATGGCGGGGAGCGTTGCGCCCATGAGGACGGTCGGCGGAAGGAGACAGATCGCCGCCAGGTACGAGAGACGCGAGAGAATTGGGATACCGATAAGAATGAGCAAGCCGAGAAGAGCAATGCCGAGTTCAAGGAAGGCGTAGACGCGCAGAGGATGCTGTGTGCGAGAGATCAATCGTGGCGCAAGAAGACTGCCAAGACACATGCCCCCCATGAAGGTTCCCAGGATGATGCCGAGCGAAATCGATGAGAACCCGACGATGAGTTCAAGAATCTGGAACCAGACGATCTCGTAGATGAGCGCCGCGCAGCCGCTACCAATGAAGAGGAAAAGGAGAAGCGGAAGGTATCGGCCCTCTTTGTGTTCCATACGAAGCGCGGATCCGCTATACCCCTCCTGCCAAAAGGGGCGAAACATTTACCGTCTTCCAGCTGCCGCACCCTTCGGCAGGGCGAACACGTACAAGGTTGCGCCCGACCTCCGGAACCGAACATCGGAGTCCGGGGCCGCATCGGCCTCTACGCGTGTGTTCGCTCCCAATTGACTGCTGATGATCGCGATATATTGCCGTCCATCCGGCCCCACGTAGCTAATGGGCGAACTTCGGAAGTTACTGCCGGTCCGGAACGACCACACAATCTCGCCGGTCTTTGCATTAAACGCGCGGAACACACCCTCATTCGGGCCGCCCTGAAAGACCAAATCTCCCGCCGTCGCCATCACTGGAGCGTTGTTGACAGCCTTCCACGGCACGCGCCACACGGTCTTGCCCGTCACGGGATCGTTCGCCTGCAGCTCTCCGGCATTCGTCGCACCAGGAGCCATAGGATTCGGATTCACACCTTCACGCAAGGTGTAATCCCCCGGAGGATTAAACTTTCCTTCGATAGCCTTCTGCGTTCCGCACTGATTCGACACCGCCGTGTAGATGAGACCAGTCCGGGGTGAGTACGCGTCCTGATACCAGTTTCTCGCGGCAATGCCGGGGCACCACGTCACCAACGTGTCTTTGGCATCCGGCACGTACTTCTGCCGATCCTCGAGCTTCGTGAACATCATCTTCTTGATGTCGTAGAGAGCCCGTCCGGACTCAATATCGACGCCCTTGATGAGGTCGTTATAAACAAATGGCCATGGATTGAGAATCATCTCGCCCGTCGCGCGATCGAAAACGTAGAACCAACCGTTGCGCGCCGGATGCACCAACGTCTTTCTCAGGCGGCCGTTGATCTGAAGGTCCACGATGATGCCGGCGCTGGGTTCGTCGAGATCCCAGCCATCCTGCGGCGTGACGTTGTACGCCCAGATGAGTTCACCGCTATCCGCATCGCGCGCGAGTATCGACGAGCAATAGTTGTTGCGATAACTCGCGAGGCCGCCCTTCTCATCGAGATCAATCTTTCCGAACTCTCTTCGGTAGTCCGGATTCCATGGACCGCAGTTGCTGGTGCCGTAATAGAAAAGATTCAACTCCGGATCGAACGTGTACCAGCCCCAAACGGTGCCACCGCCGCGCTTCCACGAGTCTCCGTACCAGGAGTCGAGCGCGGGGTTGGGAACCTTGTCGTCCTTGTAGAAGGGTTTGAAACGCGGACCGATACCGACCTCGTTGTTAGGACCCATGCTGTAGAAGCGCCAGCGCATGCTGCCGGTATTGATGTTGTAAGCAGTGACGTGTCCCCGGACACCTTTCTCGCCACCCGCGACGGCAATGATGACCTTGTCACCAACGACGAGCGGCGGGGCGGTGACAGTCTCTCCGAGCGCTAGATTCGCATTCTCCGAGCGCCAGACGACTTTGCCGTTGTCTGCATTGAGAGCGAAAACCTGACCATCGAGGGTGGAATAAAAGATCTTGTTGTCGGCATAGGCAAGTCCGCGTGTCTGCGCGCCACAGCAGGCGGATTTAACGGCTGAGTCGAGGTTCATCTCCGGCCGGAACTCCCATTTGATGACGCCGTCCTGAGCGAGGTCGAGCGCGTAGATGTAGTTGGGCTTCGGTGTCACGATGTACATCGTGCTGCCGATGACAAGCGGGGACGCTTCATGCGTGTCGAGAATCCCAAGCTGGAAGGTCCACGCGGCCGAGAGGTTCTGAACATTCGAGAGGTTGATTTGGTCGAGCCCGGAATAGTTCCAGCCGGAATAGTTTCCGTTGGGCATGACCCACTGCTTAGGGTCGGACTGCAGGGCTATGAGACCCTTGTGTGCAAGGGTTGTGGAGGACGCGCTGAGGAGGATCAGAAGCGCGAACCCCATGATCAGAAGACTACGATTCTTGGATAGATTCACAGTTTCACCTCACGCGGAGAAATCGGGGCCAGGCACGGTGTTTCCCTATTTTCTCGCCCGAGAGTCGCAAGTCCTTAACGGATGCAAGCGAGAAAATAGAGAAACACCGTGCCTGGCCCCGATTTCCAATCTCAAATTTTACCAGGCGGGATTTCCCGTCCCTTTGTACTGCCACTGCGCGTTGCCTTCGTTGTAGATCTTCCGTTTCGTGAAGAACCACTTCCCGTTCACCTTCACGAGATCGTCTTCGTAGTGTCCGAACCCGCCGATCGTGTTTGCCCTCTGCGGATTGTCATTCCCGACATGGAACCATGAAGACCTCGACATCGCCTTGTTCCCTTCGACTTTGATCACGATATTCGTAATCTGATGCCTTCTCGCTGCCGTAGTCGAGTACCCCGTCCGGCGTAAACGTCGACGCATAAAGCGTCGGATCATGAAAGTCCAGAGCGAAGAGGTACCGCGCCTGAAGGTCCTCAATCTGCGCGGCCAAACGTCACGGCGATCGTCGATTTACGCATGTCCGTTCTCCCTTGATCTGAGTGAAGTAAATTTTGCGAGGCGAGTATATCGGATTGGAGACTACGGAGGGAACTTTCGGGAGCAGGAAGGCTGAGGAATCCGGCCAAGTTCAATTGTCATCAGGCAATTGAACTTGGCGCTATTGAATCTTGCTTGAACTACCGAGCGGTCGGCACCGCGGGGACGCCGTCCTTTACACCCATCAACTTCTCGAGCAGCTCGACAGTTTTCGGCTGCGCACCCGCCGCCGCGGTCTGGCCGCTCCGCGCCGCCCCGCCGCCGCCTCTCGCCACATCGAGAGCCGTTCTGCCGCTTGCATCCTTCGCGTTGAGATCCGCTCCATTCTTCGCGAGGAACTCGACGTATGGGGTGAACCCTTGCTGGGCCGCGATATGCAACGCCGTTTGATTCGGCACCGCGTTCGCACTCGGCACCTGGCTGCCTCGTCCGCCCCCGCCGCCACCACCGCCGCCGCGGCCACCGGCACCACGACCGCCCTCTGCGGCAGCGCCTCTCGGCGGTTCCGTGATCGTCTTTGCGTTGACGTCGGCGCCTGCATCGATCAGGAGCTTCATGGTTGCGAGGACACCTTCGTCGGTTCTATTGCGTCCCCGCGTGACGCGAGATCCGAAATCGAATCCTGCGGCTGCCATCAGCGGCGTCGCGCCGTCTTTGTTCGGCAGGTCCACCAGCGCTTTGTGTTTTAGCAGCAAGTCCACCATCGGCGCATCACCGGCTCGGGCCGCGCGGAACAGCGGCGTCGCGCCCTGAGCGAGAGCGCCATCTCCGCCCCGATCCTGCGGAACATCGCGATAGGGCGGACGTCTCTTGAGTTGGATATTCGGATTCGCGCCTTTATCGAGCATCGCTTTCGCGACATCCAGCGCGGAGATCTTATCTTCACTCGGGAGCACGGCCATCGCGCCGTTCCCCTTCATCGGCAATGTACTGACATCGGCAGCCATGTAAACAGGAGACCGTCCGTACAGATCCCAACGATCCAGATCCGCTCCGCCATTTACGATCGCCATTGCAGTTTCGAAATGCAGATTGAAGAGCGCCATGGTGAGCGCGGTCATGCCATCCGGGTCCTGCAAATCCGGATCGGCGCCGGCCGCGAGCAGATTCTTCGCGCATTCGGTGCAGCCTTCGCGGGCCGCGTAAATCAGCGCGGTGAATCCGCCTTTGTTCATGTCCTTCGGACGCGGCTCCTTGATGATCTTTCGCTCCCACTGACGGACGACACCGTGCGCATTGAGGTCCGCGCCTTTTGACGCGAGGAACTTCACCATCTCCGGTTGGCTTTGGGCCGCGGCCCACATGATTGCCGTTTGCCCGCCCCAGCCTTCTTTCGCATTGATGTCGGCTTTCGCATCGAGCAGGACCTTTGCGGCGTCCACCTTACCGCTGCGGGCCACAGCCAAGAGTGGAGTTTCGCCTTCGGGGTTTTTGAAATTCGGATCGGCGCCGGCCTTGATCAGCGCGTCGAGGATAGGAGCTGAGCCGATAATTGCCGCTTCGGTGATGGCCGACGTGCCCAACTGATTTTTCAGTTTCACGTCCGCGCCGGCCTTGATCAGCGCGCGAACCAATTCCAGGTCATCGTTGGCTGCGGCATACATGATGGCGGTCGTGCCATCGGGTCCGGTTGCATTGACGTTCGTGCCCTTTGCAGAGATGAGCTTCAGCGCCGTGACGCGATCGCCGGCTTCCGCGGCATCAAGTAAAGACGGCCCCGGTGCGACGGCAGATATAGTTCCGGCGAACAACACTCCGCACAGAATAGTGACGGCAACCAGGAGTCGCATGTTTCAGACCTCCGACAACGGGCCGTTGCTATCGCCGATCGACTTCACCGGTATGTTGTTGCGATCGAAGATGGTCTGCAGCAGGTCCGCATGACGCGAATCCTGAGGATACTTCAGGGCCTGTCCACCCTTGATGCGTCCGTTCGCATGGCCCACGAGGACAGACGGCAGCGGATCGTTATTGTGACGGTTGCTGTCGCTCATGTTGCTGCCGAACAGGATCGTCGCGTGATCGAGCAGCGAGCCCGTGCCATCCTTCGTGGCTTCAAGGCGCTTCACAAATTCCGCGAATTGGGAAGTCAGATACTTCTGTATGTCCGCCAGCTTGTCCATCTTTGCGCCATTGTTCCCATGATGAGACAGCGGGTGGAACGCTTCCGAGATATTGAGATTGTTGTAGGTCCTCATGCTGGCTTCGCGATCCAGCGAGATCGTGATCACGCGCGTGATATCCGCCTGGAGGGCGAGCGCCATGAGGTCATACATCATCTTCATATGCGCGCTGAGATCGTTCGGTGTGCCGATGGGTGCGTCGGGAATATCGAGCGCGCTGTTATCGGCCTTTTCGGCCATTTCGACACGGCGTTCGATTTCACGCACAGAGTCGAGATAGTCGCTGACGATCACGCGGTCGCTCACGCCGAGGTTGGACTGCAGGCGCGCAGCCTGTCCCGTAACACGATCAAGGATGCTGCCGGTCTCGTGAAGAATGTCAGCGCGTTCCTTTTCGGTATCGCCGTAACCGAAGATTTTTTGGAAGACCGACCGCGGGTTGCCCTCCTGGGGAAGAGATTGTGTCGGCGTGCGCCACGCAACGCGCGTGCCACCGGGCGCAGTCGTCAGTTCGAGTGAGGGTATGCGGGTTTCCTGACCGATGTGACGCGCGATGATCTGATCCGCGCTGACACCGGAGTCGGGGCCCGCCTTGCCGAAGTCCCAGGGCTTGACGCAGGTCAGCCAGCCTTGCTCGATGTAGCCATGCGGCTCGGGAGTTTCCGCGGGTTTGT
>Ga0070675_100000540_pt1 | contig 25910 bp, 22 predicted proteins | sample KBSM43metaG_FD_65343 | JGI IMG/M metagenome (GOLD analysis project Ga0070675, IMG submission 65343) | Miscanthus rhizosphere microbial communities from Kellogg Biological Station, Michigan, USA - KBS M4-3 metaG | ecosystem: Host-associated > Plants > Roots > Rhizosphere > Soil ... | reverse complement strand
CGATCGTGTCCTTCGTGTCTAATGTACGGTGATGACCTCCAACGAGATTCGCGCGTCGTTCTTGAAGTTTTTCGAGAAGAACGGCCACCGCGTTGTCCCCAGTTCCCCGCTTGTGCCCGGCGACGACCCGACATTGCTGTTCACCAACGCTGGGATGAATCAGTTCAAGGATCTCTTTCTGGGCCGCGAAAAGCGCGCCTACACCCGCGCTACGACTTCGCAGAAAGTGATGCGCGTCAGCGGCAAGCACAACGACCTCGACAACGTCGGGCCATCCTTCCGCCATCACACCTTTTTCGAGATGCTCGGCAATTTCTCGTTTGGTGACTACTTCAAGAAAGACGCGATCGCATTCGCCTGGGCGTTGTTGACCGACGTGTGGAAGATGTCGCCCGATCGGATGGTTGTCTCGGTCTTCAAAGGCGAGAACGGCATCCCGCGCGACGACGAGGCGTACGACATCTGGCGCAGGTTCGTGCCTGCGGAGCGGATTCTCGAACTCGGATCGGACGACAACTTCTGGCAGATGGGTGAAACCGGGCCGTGCGGCCGCTGCTCGGAGATTTACTACGTGCGCGGCAGCGGCACCGACCCGGAAATCGAGATCTGGAACAACGTCTTCATGGAGTTCGAGCGCAGCGCCGATGGCGCGTTGAAGCCGCTCCCGGCACCGTCGATCGACACCGGCATGGGGCTCGAACGCATTACCGCGGTGATGCAGCAGAAAGACTCGAACTACGACACCGACCTGTTCATGCCGCTGCTGGCGGAAATCGGCCGGCAGTCGGGCCACACCTACAGTGGCAGGATGGAGCCGTCGGACGTGTCGATGCGAGTTGTCGCCGATCACATCCGCTCGACGACGTTTCTGATCGGCGACGGCGTGATCCCCTCGAACGAGTTTCGCGGCTACGTGCTGCGCAAGATCATGCGGCGGGCAATGCGCCACGGCAAGCATCTCGGCTTTGACAAGCCCTTCATGGGATCGCTGGTCGGCATCCTGGCTCGCGAAATGGGCGACGCCTACCCGGAACTGCGCATGAACCGCGAGACGATCGAGAAGACGATTCTCGCTGAAGAGAACCGTTTCGAAGCGGTGTTGACGGAAGGCCTGCCCCGGCTCGAGGCAGAGCTGGCCAAAGTGTCCGGGACCAGGGGCAAGATCTTGAGCGGCGAGGTGGCGTTCAAGCTGTACGACACGTTCGGCGTGCCATCGGACTTCATCGAGGACACCGCCGCGACGCAGGGAATCGCGATCGACAAGGCGGGATTCGGTGCTGCGATGCAGTCGCAGCGCGAGGGATCGCGCGCCGGCAGCACGTTCGGCGCTAGAAAGGGCGAAGAGTTTTCGGTTGACGATACGGCGCTCGCTGGCGCCGGTGATCAGTTTGAAGGCTATTCGGCTACGCGCGTGACTGGAGTGTCGGTCCTGGCGCTGTTCGACGACAACCGTCAGCCAGTTCAGTCCCTTTCAACCGGTACGCAGGGTTACATCGCGCTTGCGAAGACTCCGTTTTACCTCGAGGCTGGCGGCCAGGTGTCAGACTCAGGCCGCATCACCAACGAGGCGACCGGCGCCACAGCGACCGTCCAGGGGCTTGTTCGCATCCGCCCGGGACTGCCGAGGGCGCATCGCATCCGGGTCGACTCGGGAACGCTGAATCTTCGCGATATCGTTACCGCGGAAGTCGACGCGCCGACTCGCGATGCCACGCGCCGCAACCACACCGCGACACATCTGCTGCACGCTGCACTGCGCCAGGAATTGGGCACCCACGTCAAGCAAGCGGGCTCGCTGGTGGCACCGGACCGGCTGCGATTCGATTTCGTCCATTTCCAGCCGGTGACGCGCGACGAGCTCGACCGGATCGAACGGATCGTCAACGACGAGATCGTGCGGAATACCACCGTCACGACCGAGGTCCGCTCGACCCAGGAGGCAATTCAAGCCGGCGCGATGGCACTATTCGGCGAGAAATATGGCGACACCGTTCGGGTCGTCAGCGTATCGGGATTCAGCATGGAGCTGTGCGGCGGCACACACGTCCGCGCCACCGGCGACATCGGCATGTTCGCGATCGTCGGGGAAAGCGGGGTCTCGGCCGGCGTGCGCCGGATCGAAGCGATCACCGGAAGCGGCGCCATCGCGTGGGCGCAGCGTCAGCGCGCCGCGCTCGCCGCAATTCTTGACACGCTGCACTCCCCCGAAGATCAGGCGGTCGGCGCAATCGAAAAACTTCAGACGGAAAGCAAGAAGTTGACGCGCGAAGTGTCGCAGTTGAAAACCAAACTGGCGATGGGTGGCGGCGGGGCCGCGGCCGATGCCGATGAAGCTGTGGAGGTCGCTGGCATCAAGCTGGCACGGCGCAAGGTAGCCGACCTCGACAAGGATGCGCTGCGCAGCCTTTCCGATTCGTTGAAAGCCAAAATCCAAAGCGGCGTCGTCGTCCTGGCGTCGGTGAACGATGGCAAGGTGCAGATCGTTGTCGCAGTCACGCCCGATTTGACCGCGAAGGTCAAGGCTGGCCAGATCGTCAAGGAAATCGCGCCAATCGTCGGTGGCGGAGGCGGCGGACGGCCGGATTTCGCCGAAGCCGGCGGCAAGCAGCCCGAAAAGATCGACGAGATGCTGGAGGCCAGTAAGGGCGTGGTCGCCAGGATGTTGGCTCCTGGAAATTAAGGATCCTCAACTTCCAACGGTTGCCGCTTTTTGCACACTAACGCCCGCAAAGCAGCCGCCGATAACTGATCCAGCCCCGCCCCAGAAATATCTGGGGTGTACACTTGATGATCCCAGCGTCCCCCCGCCGTTACAAATTTGTCTGGACCGGAAAGAACGCTCGAAAACTCTCGCGCCATAAGGCTTGAACCGCTGCGTCGCGCCCTGATCGCGGTGGCGGTGTGCCTGCTGGGCGTCTCGCCCGCGCAGGCACAGATCTATTCCTGGACCGACGCCAACGGCCAACTGGTGCTGTCGAACTACCGCAAACCACCTGCCGCAACACCGGTGAAATCGTATGCAGTGCCGCAGACTACCGCGGTTCGTGCGACCCGCTATGTCACGTCCGATCGGTTGCGCCAATACGACGAGCTGATTAGCGAGCATTCGCAACGCAACGGCGTCCGATCGGATTTGGTTCGAGCCGTCGTGCAAGTGGAATCCGCGTTCAACCCTCGAGCGGTGTCGCCGAAAGGCGCGATGGGCTTGATGCAGCTGATGCCGGCGACCATGAAGGAATACGGCGTCGAGAATCCTTTCAATCCGGTCGAAAACATCCGGGCCGGCGTCGCCTATCTACGACGGCTGCTGGATCGCTTCGCCAACGACGAACGTCTGGCGCTTGCCGCCTACAACGCCGGGCCGGCGGCTGTGGACAAATACGACAACAACGTGCCGCCATATCGCGAAACCAAGGACTACGTCGCGCGAATCGACCAGATCGCGGCCCGACCGCTCGAAAAAATCGGCACGCAGCTGTACAAATATACGGAAATCGTCGACGGACGTCCGATCACGAAATACACCAACACCAAGCCGCGCAGCGGGGCCTACGAGGTCGTCCGCTAGGAGCGAGCAGCGAGTAGCGAGCGACGAGCGACGAGCGACCAGCAACGGCTATTCCGGTCGTTCCACCGCCAGTAAATCGAGCTGCTCGTACGCCGGTCCCAGCAGCTCGGTCATCACCAGGACTTCCACCAGTAACAATCCACTGCAGACAGCGGCCGCCGGTATCAACGCCATCGATCCGACGAACAGGCTGAGCGCGAACCACACGATGCCGCCGGCAACCGCGCCTGGAAGCGCCATGACCAGCAGCGCCAGCCAACTGCCGGCCAGGGTAATGATTCGCTGCCCCATCGCGTCGAACCCGCGGGCGCGTTGACTGCCAAGCGTCACCCATGCTGGAAAGAGCAGCGCCATTCCGTTCTGGATCGCCAGCTGCGCAAACGCCAGCCCGGGGGCGAGCACTGCAACCGCCACGCCGATGCTCACGCGTAGCGTCGTACCCAACCGCGCGAACAGCGCGCCCGACAGGATCGTTGCGAAGGCGATCAGCGTCCACGCCAGAGCCGTAATCAGCGCCCCAGGCCACAGCAACTCGCCGCGGACCACGTCGGCTGCCCGGACCGGCCAGGTCTTCAGCAGCTCCAGATGCTGCAGGTCCTGGCGCATGTCGATGCGGACCGCTTGCGGCGCCAGGAACACGGCGAATCCGGCCCCGCTGAGTGCGAACATCGCAAACGCTCCGAGCAACCCATTGCGCTGTCCGACCGTGACGGCGACGACGCTCAGCGCGAACAGTACCGCGACCAGCCGGGCCAGCAGACGGACGTCAACGACGCGGAAGGTTTGCATCGCCGCTTTCCAGACGAACGCCATCTCGGGCCGGCCGGACGTCGCCAGCGTCCAGGCCACCGAACGCGCGCGATATCTGGCGCTCTTCCCTTTCGGCTGCTGATCTTTGGCCTCGGCGACCTGCCGTGCCGCATCTTCAAACGTGGCGTCGCTCTGCAGCACCCACACCGTCACCGCCACCAGCACGATCAGCGCGCCGGCCAGCGACGCGGCAAACGGTCCGACCTCGGTTGCAAACATCGGCCGTGCGAGCGCGACGAACGGCCACATCAGCGCGCGCGGTGCGCCGGTGGACGACACCTCGGCAACCCGTTCAAAGAAATCGCGCGGACCGGTGAGCGGCGATGCCATCAGCCGCTGGTACAACGCCCCACCAACGATCGCCAGCGCGCCGAGAATCGCTGCCAGCGGCAGCCGAGCGACACGACGGGCGTTGGCGTCGCTGTCGGCCAGCCGCGCGCGAGCCAGCGAAACGCCGGTGAAGAAAATCTTGCCGGTGCACAGCAACAGCCAGACACCAAGGCTGAGGCGAAGCCGCGCGTAGCCGGAAACGGACGGCGTGACGAGCCCGGCGATGAGCGCTCCGAACAGCATCCCGACTTGCGACCGCAGCAGCCGGTGAATGAGCAGCGAACGCCGCGGCACCGGCGCGGGAAACAGGAATTGCACCTCGGCCGTGGAAAATTCCAGCAGCCCGCTGTCGAATGGGATCAGCCAGGCCAACGCCGTGACGATCATCAAGCCTAGACCGGCGATTGCTGGTCCACTGGCGGCGATCACCGCGAATGGATTGACCGCGGCGCCGCGGGCGCGCCGCCGCGCCGCGCTGGCGCTCTGGCCGCGAAACCGCGCAAAGAAACTGAAATAAAAATAGGCCACGCCGACGACCGCGCCAATCAGGTAGCGCGGTTCGCGCAAGCGCCGCAGCCGGACCATCAACCGGTTTTTCGCGGTGCAGCGAATGATGTAAAGCGAGGCGCTGACCATCAACTAGACCTGGGCGTCGCGGCCAGTGACGCGCAGAAAGATCTGCTCCAGGTTGGAGCCGGCTTCGGCGAGGTCGGCGCGCGACGCGAGTTCGGCGAAGGTGCCATCAACAATCTTCCGGCCGCGATCCATGATGATCACGCGCGTGCAAATCTCCTCAACCAGGTGAAGCAGGTGCGAAGAAAGCAGGATCGCCGCGCCGGCCCGGCCGCGCGACAGGATCGTTTCCCGCATCCTGCGAATGCCCAGCGGATCGAGGCCTGTTAACGGCTCGTCGAACAGCAGCGTCGTCGCATCACGAACCAGGCCGCAGGCGATCACCACTTTCTGGCGCATGCCGCGCGATAACTCGCCGGGCAGCGCGTTTTCCTTTCCCTTCAGCTCGAGCTCGTCGAGCAGCGCGGCACCTCGACTCTCAATCTCTTCCACGTGATAGAGGCGCGCGGTCAGGCGCAAATGCTCGACGACGGTCAGATACTCGAACAAGTGCGGTTCGTCGGGCATGAATGCCAGGCGCCGCTTCGCTTCGATCGGTTCGGCGGCGAGATCGTAGCCATCCACCTTCACGTGACCGGAGGTAGCTTTCAAAATGCCGGCAAGCGCCCGCAGCGTCGTCGTTTTGCCGGCGCCGTTCGGTCCAATCAAGCCGACGATCTCTCCAGCGCCGACGGTGAACGAGAGGTCGTCGACCGCCGTGAAGTCGCCGTAAGTCCGCCGGAAATGCTCGAGCGCTAAGGCCATGTTATGATTAGGGGTTCCGGAGGGTATAAATTACGTGGCTTCGCACGAATCCGCGCTGAAGGCGCATCGACAGAGTCTGAAGAACCGTGAGCACAATCGCCAGTTCCGTTCCCGTCTGCGCACCGCGCTGAAGAACGTCCGCACGGCGATCGACGGCAACGACAAGGCCGCGGCCAAGTCGGCGCTGCGCGAGGTGGTGTCGCTGATCGACAAGCTGGCCAGCAAGGGCATCATCCATCGGAATGCCGCCGGCCGCTACAAGTCGCGGCTCACCACGCGCCTCGCCGCACGGCCCTAGCCCGCTTCCCCGCGCACAGTTCCACGACGAGCCGCTCGAGCAGGATCCGCGGCTCGCCGGCCGATCGTTTCAAGTCCACATCGGTACGGAAGACCGCTTCAACTGCCGGTCGTACGTCTGTCGGCGCGAGTTGTGGGAACTTGGTCCGGACCAGCCAGCCGAGCTGACCGAGAATTTTCTCGGGCGGTGCGCCGGCATCGAGCATCAGCGCCAGTTGCCGCAGCGCCTCGCCGGTCTGGGCGGCCTCAATCGCGTTGGTCATCGCCCAATCGTCGGTCAACGCCATCGGACCAGCAATCGCCTTGGCGTCGTCGATTGAGATTCGCGCCTGGCCCAGCGCATAGAGGAGGAGGCGATCGACCTCGGCGCGAAGCCGCCGCACGTCGAGACCAGCCCGTGTCACCAGCAACCGCGCCGCCTGCGGATCGATTTCGGTTCCAGCGGCGGCGACTCTCGTTCTCACCCACCGCTCGGCGTCGGCCTGATCCTCGATCACGCCGCATTCGACGATCGTCGCATTCTGCTTCTGCAGCAGTTTGAACATCTTGCCACGCTTGTCGATCGACGACGCCACCAGCACCAGTGTGGTCTGCGGTTCGGGCGCCTTGAGCAGCGATTCGAGCTGCTCGAGCGCGCGAGCCGCCGCGTCACTCTCGCGCTTCGGCATCAACAGCGTTTCAGCCTGCAGCACGGTAACGACGCGGCGTGGCGCCATCATCGGCAGCGTTCGCGCCGCCGCGATCACTGTGCCGACGCCTTCAAGCAGCCGCTCGCCGCTGGTCCAGTCGGCCGCATGAATCCGCTCGACGTTGAACGCGCGCAGTCCTTCTTCGATCAGTTCGGCAAACTCGGCGGCGAGCGCCGACTTCTCCAGCTCGTCTTCGCCGGTCAACAGGTAGACGAGATCGGGGGTGCCGTCGGCGATTTGTTTGCGGACGGCAGACGGCGTCAACCTAGAACGCCTCCAGGATGGCGCTGACGATGGTGCGTGCGAATTCGGAAGAGATCCGTTCGAGCGCGTTGGTGTCCTGTTGAAAGAAGGCGACCGGATCGGTCACGCCGCGGCCGCTGGTCGCTTCGTGCTCCTGTCGGAAGAGTACCGCCGGATTTTCCCACAAGACTTTGTTTTCCTTCAGGTCGCGCAGCTCGACGCGTGCCGTCATCGTGATCGCATAGCGTGACGCGAGCTGGGTCGTCGTGAAACTGGCGGGAACAATCGTCACGGCGGTCACTTCGCCAGTCAACAACGCATCGACGCCGGTATTCTGCGGCAGGATCTGATACTTGCCGCGGCCGATGAACTCGGAGCGCACTTTCTGGGTCAACAACGTTTCCAGATTGAACACCGTCGTCCGGTTGAGGAACATCGGGACGCCGATCGTCTTGATGTACGGGGGAAGAAATGAGCCTCGCCCGGCGAGCGAATAGCCGCAGCCGCTACAAGCGAGACCGCAGAGGACGCAGAGAATGCCGAGCAACTTCTTCACTTAGGACACCACTACGCTGACGAGTTTTCCCTTGGCCACGACCACTTTCCGTATCGTTTTTCCCTGCAGATGATTCTTCACCACTGCATCAGCCAGCGCCAGGTCGCGCATCTCGTCTTCGGAGGCATCGGCCGGCGCATTGATCCGCGATCGCACCTTGCCGTTGATCTGAACCGGCACTTCGATGACGTCTTCCTTCGCGACGGCTGCGTCGAATGACGGCCACTGGGCTGCCGCCAGCCCGCCGGCGTGGCCGAGCATGGACCAGAGTTCCTCGGCCATGTGCGGCGCGAACGGCGAAATCATCAGGACCAGCGCGTCAATGGCTTCGCGAAGTACGGCAATCGTCTGGGGACGTTCGATCTGGCCGGCCGGCCGTTCGGCCCGGCTCGGCGCACCGTGCCCCGTCGTCTCGCTGAACGTGTAGAGCTCGTTGACGAGTTCCATCAGCGACGACACCGCCGTGTTCAGATGCATGCGGTCTTCGATATCAACGGTGACCCGCCGGATCGTATCGTGGGTTTTTCGGCGCAGTGAGCGCTCGGCGTGGCTACCGTCTGGACCGCAGGCCGGAATCCCTTCCCCACCGATCGTCTCGACCCAGTGATCGACGATACGCCAGACGCGAATCAGAAACCGGAAACTACCCTCGAGCCCGGCGTCGCTCCACTCCACCTCTTTCTCTGGCGGCGCGACGAACATCACGTAGAGCCGTAACGCGTCGGCGCCATATTTCTGCAGCATGTCGTCGGGGTCGACCACGTTCCCCTTCGATTTCGACATCACTGCGCCGTTTTTCATGACCATCCCCTGCGTCAACAGGCGGGTGAATGGCTCGTCGAACGTCACCAGGCCGATATCGCGTAGCACCCGCGTGAAGAAGCGGGAGTAGAGCAAATGCAGGATCGCGTGCTCGACGCCACCACTGTAAAAATCCACCGGCATCCAGTAGGCGGCCTGGGCGGGACCGAATGGCAGCTCGTCGTTGTGCGGATCGCAGAACCGCAGAAAGTACCACGACGAATCGACGAAGGTGTCCATCGTGTCGGTTTCACGGCGCGCGGCGCCGCCACACTCAGGACACTTGACGTTCACCCAGTCGCTGACCTGCGCCAACGGGGAATCGCCGCGTCCGGTGAACTGCGCCACTTTCGGCAACTCCACCGGCAGCTCGTCGTACGGGACCGCGACGACGCCATCCTTGTCGCAGTGGATGACCGGAATCGGCGTGCCCCAGTAGCGCTGCCGGGAAATACCCCAGTCCTTCAGGCGATACTGCACCTCGCCTTTGCCAATTCCGCGCTGCTCGGCGTCCGCGATCATCCTCGGCATCACCGCGGGCGCCTCCTGGCCGGTCCACGGACCGGAATTGACGAGCCGGCCGTAGTTGGTCGTCGCCAGCGCCATGGTGGCGGGGTCGGTCGACGCATCGCCGCTCTCGACCACCACCTGGATTGGCAGGCCGTACTTTCTGGCAAATTCGAAGTCGCGTTCGTCGTGCGCCGGAACCGCCATGATCGCGCCGGTCCCGTACTCGGCCAACACGAAGTTCGCGATCCAGAGCGGCACTTCCTTGCCGGTGAATGGGTTGATCGCTTTACGGCCGGTGTCGAAGCCTTCCTTCTCGACCGCGCCGGTGAGGCGTGCGCCACGGTCGAGCGCGCGGAACTTCGCGATTTTGTCGCGAAAGGTCTGCGGATCGCCGCTCTCGCCAGCTAATCGATCGACCAGGCGATGCTCGGGCGCGAGAATGACGAAGGTTGCACCATAGATCGTATCGATGCGCGTCGTAAAAATCTCGACGCCGATATCGGTGCCGACGATCGGGAAGGTGACCCGCGCGCCTTCGGATCGGCCGATCCAGTTGCGCTGCATCACGACGACCTTCTCGGGCCAGTCCTCAAGCGTGTCGAGGCTGTCCAACAGCTCGTCGGCGTAAGCCGTGATCCGGAAAAACCATTGATCGAGATCGCGCGGCACCACGGTCGTGCCGCAGCGCCAGCAGGCCCCGTCAACCACCTGCTCGTTGGCCAGCACCGTGTTATCGACCGGGCACCAGTTGACGGTCGAGCGTTTGCGGACCGCCAGGCCACGCTCGAGCATCTTGAGAAAGATCCACTGGTTGAACTGGTAGTAGTCGGGCGAACAGGTCGCGATTTCACGTTCCCACGCGTAGCTGATGCCGAGCCGCTGCAGTTGGCCCTTCATGTGGGCGATGTTGTCGAGCGTCGAGGTTTCGGGGTGCGTGCCGGTCTTAATCGCCGCGTTTTCGGCCGGCAGCCCGAACGCATCCCACCCGAACGGGTGCAGCACGTTGTAGCCGCGCATCCGCTTGGTCCGCGCCATGACGTCGCCGATGATGTAATTGCGAACGTGCCCGACGTGGGCGTGCCCCGACGGGTACGCGAACATTTCGAGCGCGTAGAACTTCGGTCGGTTCGGGTCGACATCCACCTCGAACGCGCGCGACGACGCCCACTCGTCCTGCCATTTCTTGTCCAGTTGCTGTGGCTTGAATTCGGTCATGAAAGACTTCGACTATTCTAACTTGATGGAGAAGGTCATCGTCATTACCGGCGCGAGCAGTGGCATCGGCGCGGCGCTGGCGGAGCAACTGGCCTCCGATGGCGCAGCGGTCGTGCTCGCCGCACGCCGCGAGGACGCGTTGCAAACCGTCGCCGATCGATGCGGCGGTAAAACACTGCCGGTCGTCACCGACGTGACGCGGCGTGACGAGGTCACGCGCTTGGTGCAGCGCGCGCTGGACCGTTTCGACCGGATCGACGTCTGGGTGAATAACGCCGGCCAGGGCCTGTCTCGGATGCCGACTGAACTGACCGACGACGACATCGACGACATGATGCGCGCCAACGTGAAGTCCGCGATCTACGGGATGCAGGCGGTGTTACCGCATTTCATCGCGCGCGGCAGCGGGCAAATCATCAATATCTCGTCGATGCTCGGCCGGATTCCTTCGGCGCTGGCGCGATCCGCGTATTCCGCGTCGAAGCACTATCTCAACGCCCTTACCGCGATGTTCCGCGAAGAGGTCCAGCAACAACATCCCGGCATTCAGTTCTCGCTGGTCTCGCCCGGCGTCGTTTACACCGACTTTGGACTGAATGCGCGCTACGGCGGCGTCGACTCGCGCAAGATTCCCGGGGGGCAAATTCCCGAAGAAGTGGCAGCCGTCATCGCGGGCGTCATCGAGAGCCGTCGCCCGGATGTCTACACGCGACCGGGAGCGCGGCAGCAGGTGATCGACTACTACACCACGATCGGTGTGGACGGGGCGTGATTGTCCACCTGGTTCAAGGCAAGCTCCAGTACGGGCGAAGCGACGGCCGCACTTCCTCCACGGCAATTCGCCCGCGCGTGGATGGAATGCCGGACGACGGCCAGGCCGGTTCGCTCGCACGCGCTTCGAGCGTCTCGATGACGAGATTGGAACATTCGGCGAGCGCCACCAGGTCGTAGCCCCCTTCGGTGACGGCGACGACGCGACCGCGGCAGCATTCCTCGGCGATGCCGCGCAACGCCATCGTCATCGCACCGAACACCTCGGTGGTCAAACGCAAACCGCCAAGCGGATCGTCGGCGTGCGCATCGAAGCCGGCGGAAATCATCAGCAGGTCCGGTTCGAATTGTCGCAGCACCGGCAGAACGACGTCGGTGAATGCTACCTCGAAGTCTTCGGAAACGGCCCCGGCCGCGAGCGGCAGGTTGACGGTGAATCCCGCGCCGGCACCGTGTCCAATTTCGTCGGCCGCACCGGTTCCCGGGTAGTACGGGTACTGATGCGTTGAGATGTACAGCACGTGCGGATCGGCTTCGAAAATGTGCTGGGTTCCGTTGCCATGATGCACGTCGTAATCGACGATCGCGACCTTGGCCGCACCGCCGGCACGCGCATGCGCCGCGGCAACCGCAACACTGTTGTAGAGGCAGAACCCCATCGCCCGGTTGCGTTCGGCGTGATGGCCGGGCGGACGCACCAGCGCCACCGAAGCGTGATGCGATCCGCTCATCACCCGCTCTACGGCGTCAATCGCCGCGCCTGCGGCGAGCAGGCCAACTTCGTGCGACTCTGGCGAGGTGTAGGTGTCAGGGTCCAGCTTCACCGCACGGCCGGCCGTGCTCGCGATCGACCGCAAGTAGTCGTCGTCATGGACGCGGGCCAGTTGTTCGTGGGTGGCCTCGCGCGGCGCGACGATTTCCATCCCTCGTGCCCGCCAGCGCTCGGCGACGACATCGAACACTTCTGCTCGCTCCGGTCGCTCGGGATGCCCGGGCGGCGTCTGATGTTCGACAAAGCGTTCCGAATGAATGAGGATGACCGGCACATCCGGATTCTACTTCGCACGCTTCACCAGGCAATCATCTGGCGATCGGCGAAGAACGATCCGGTGGGACCGTCGTCCGGGAGCGTGGCGAGCCACACAATCGTGTCGGCGCCTTCCTCGACGGAGCGCGGCGCGTTTCGGCCGCCCATGGCCGTTTGCACCCAACCCGGGCATGCACTGTTGACGAGCACTCCAGAGCCGTTCGTCGCGTCCGCCAACTGTCGCGTGAACGCGTTCAACGCGGCTTTCGACATCGAGTAGGCGGGAGCGTATCCCGACATCGTGGTCAATTGTCCGGCGCGCGACGATACATTGACGATTCGTCCGTAGCCGCGGTCCACCATGCCAGGAACGAACGCCTGGCTAGCCGCTACGGCGCCGAGGACGTTGGTCTCGAAGGTCCGGCGTAGATTATCCAGCGGCGTTTCGAACAGGCTGTCGTATTCGTTGAGCAGGATGGCGGCGTTGTTGACGAGCACGTCCACGCCGCCAAAGCGTTTATCGATGTCGGTTTTCGCGCGGTCGATCGAAACCGCGCTACTGACGTCGAGCCGGATGGCCTCAACGTCGAGACCGATCGCTCGCGCGGCGGTCGCTGCGGCATCCGGGTCGCGCCCGCTCAACAGCACCTGAAGGCCGCGGCCGGCAAGCTGCCGGCACACCTCCAGGCCGATCCCCCGATTGCCTCCCGTGACCAATGCCGTGCGGGCGCGGGCCATCTGCACACAGTAGCACCGCTGGCGGCGTGGCTATTCGGCGCGAAGTGCGAGCATCGGATCGACGCGGGTGGCACGCAACGCCGGAATATAGCTGGCGACAAACCCGACGCCGGCGAGCAGGACGGCCGACGCCGTCAGCGTCACGAGATCACGTGCATCGACGCCAAATAGCAAGTGGCTGACAAACCGGCTGAGTGCGATTGACGCGGCAGCGCCAAATAGAAGGCCAATCGCCACGAGCCGCATCCCGTCACGAACGACGAGTCGTCGGACACGATCGGGCGACGCGCCGAGCGCCAATCGCACGCCGATCTCGCGAGTGCGCTGCATCACCTGGTACGCCATCACGCCGTAGATGCCGATCGCCGCGAGCATGAGCGCCAATACACCGAACGATCCCATCAGCAGCATGTTCAGGCGACGATCGGCCACCGACGCGGCGACGACCGATGGCATATCGCGGATCTGCGCCGGCGGAACCTCGGGATCCAGCATCCGGAGTGCACTTCGAACCGCGGGCACCATCTGCATCGGATCGGCGGCGGTCCGAATTACCGCCGTGAGGCCGCGCGCCTGGCCAGTCGGTGAGAAATGCTTGAACTGGGCGAGCGGTATGAACATTTCTGCCGTGACCGGCGCCGCGAGACCGCGATGACGTACATCGCCAACGACACCGGCGATGGTCCGCCATGGCTGATCGCGGCCGCTGAGACGTAGACGATGACCCACCGCGTCTCCGCCGGGAAAGAACTGGCGCGCGGCGGCCTCGTTCAGGAAAATCGCCGGATTCGACTTCTGCAGATCATCGCCGGCTTCGGGAAAGCGCCCCTTGACCAGCGGGATGCGCAGCGTTTCGAAGTATCCCGGCGTCACGCTGTACCAATCGAGTGCGCCGGAGTGGCGCTTCCCGGGCGCGAACGGCCGGCCCTCGATGTCGAAACTCCAATCCCCGGACGCGTTCGCCAGCGGCAACCCGGTCGAGGCACCGGCGGATTGCGTGCCGGGCAGTCCGCGGACGCGAGTCAGGAACGAATCAAAAAAGCGTCCGATGTCGGCTTGTGATTGATAGGTCGCGGGTGGTGGCGATAGGCGCAGGGTCAGCACCCGATCGGCGACAAGTCCACTCGGTGTGGTGGTGACGTTGACGAAGGTGCGAATCAACAATCCGGCTGCTACGACCAACACTACGGCAACCGCAACCTGCGCGATGACGAGCGTGGCGCGCGTGCGCGCTCGAATGGCGGCAACCGTTCCACGAGCGCCCGATGAAAGAGCGTCATTGCAGCCCAGGTGTGCGAGTTGGACCGCGGGAAGCAAACCAAACGTCATCGCCGTCAGCAACGCCAGGCCGGTCGAAAACATCAGGACTGGCACACTGAGCGTCAAGTCCGATACCCGTGGCAGCGTCGACGGATCCACCGTCACGATGACGCGCTGGCAAATCGCGGCGATGCCAAGCCCCGCCACAGTGCCGGCGAGCGCAAGCACCACCGATTCAGTGAGTAGCTGACGGACGATGCGAAATCGGCTGGCACCAAGTGCGGCGCGGACCGCTAGCTCGCGTCGCCGTACTTCGCCGCGCGACAGCAGCAGGTTGGCGACATTGGCGCATGCGATCAACAGGACGAGACCAACCGAGGCGAGCAGCGTCAACAGGACCGGCCGCGATGCGCCGAGCAAGTGCGTTCGCAGCGGACGCACGACGATAGCGAAATTTCCCTGGTTATGTTCGTCCGGATACTGTCGCTTGAGCGGTTCGAGGATCCGAGCCATGTCGGCGGTCGCGGATTCGACGGTCGCCCCCGGTTTGAGCCGTCCGTATCCGGCCAGGTAGTGACCGCCACGGCGGTTGCGTGGCGCCGCTGGATCGAACGATTGCGGCATCAGCAACGCGACTTCTTGCGTCGAACCGAAATCCGATGGCATGCGAAACGACTCGGGCATCACGCCGACGACTTCTGCGCGCGAACCGCTGACCAGAACTGTCCGGCCAATAATCTTCGGGTCGCCGGAATAACGTCGCTGCCAGACGCGGTAGCTCAGAACGGCCACCTGGTCGTGGCCGTCACCAGTATCGGACTTCGCGAACGGACGTCCCAGCATCGGCCTGATGCCGGCGACGTCGAAAAAGTTCGGCGTAACGCCGGCCATCACCATGCGTTCGGATTCGATTGCCTCGCCGGTGACGTTAACCGCATTGGTCGACACTGCCGCCAGCGCCATCGTCTGTGTCCGCTCGGCATAGTCGAGGTACTCGGGGTCCGACAGCGCAGCGGTGGGTGCACCATCCCAACGATTCGAGACTAAAACGATACGATCCGGGTCCGTGTACGGCAGCGGCCGCAACAGCACCGCATGCACCACGCTGAAAATCGCGGTGTTGACACCGATACCCAGCGCGAGGGCGGTGACGACGACTGCCGAAAACGCAGGCGCGGCGATCATTCCGCGCAAGGCATATCGGATGTCCTGCTGCAACTGATGCACGTGCTCGCGAGGGCCGATTGCCATATAGAACCGTCAGACTACTACGTTCGACGGTATAGATAACGGAAGCGTTGCCGGCTTGGGGTTAATTGCGGCTTGAAGCTGGCCGTTTCCCGATTCGCCGCACCACGTCCTTTTCGAATTCGCCGAAGGTGAAGCCAAACCGCTGAACGGCGTCTTCGAACCGCTCGCCCCGATCAAGGTCCTGTAACAGCTGACCGAGACCGGATGGTCCGATGCGTTCGAGCAGAACGGAGGTCGCGAAGAGGCTCTCCGCATACGCGATCGTCGCCTGTGCCGTCGTCAGTCCCTCGAAGCTGTACTGGAGTTGAACGAGCGGAATGAACACGCGCAACCGCGTCAGCGTCTGCCCCATGGCGGCTGCGTCGTCGCCCTCGAAGTGCATCGCCAAGCCTTCGTGGAGCCAGACCGGGACGTTTCGTGGCGCGACCTGCGTCACCATGGCGTGCACCAGTTCGTGCACCAGCACGCGGTCGAGCAATTGTGGCGTGGCAAGCGCGCCACGGACCGGCAAGCGGATTTGACCATCGAACCCGCCGTCCGCCCATTCTGGTGCGCCAGTGACGTCGTGAAACTGCTTGTCCGAGTAGAGAATCACGTTGATCGGATGGTTCGGGTAGGCGCCGATCGCCTTACCGATATTCCAGAAGGCGTTGCGGAGCACGGTCGTCGCACGGATCGCCAGTTTTTGTTCGACCGGGCCGTCGAACATCACCGAAAAGCGATCGTCTTTGACCGTTGAAAAACTGCTATGAACCGACGCCTCGCTGCGCCACGCTTCAAGTCGAGACCGCAGCCACGCCGCACTGCGCGGCGCCAGCTCGATGGCCTTCTCGTAGGTCTTGATCGCGAGATCGAGTTCGCCTTCTCGATAGGCTATCTCGCCGAGCAACTCTGACGCGCCGGTGAGACGCGGTGCGATTTCGAGCGATTTCTGCAGCAAGCGCAACGCGTCAGCGTCGCGCCCTTGCAGGTGCGCCGCGACCCCGGAACCGTACAGCAACTCGGCATCCCGCGGCTGTCGCGACAGCGCGTCACGGAACAGCGACGCCGCCTTGTCCGCGTCGTTCGCTTCGATCGCCTGCCATCCCGCAACAGCGAGCTGCGCCGTCGTCGACTGGCCGCTTGCCGCCGAAGCGGTAAGTGCGAAGGCGCAAGCTACCGAGGCCACGTATAAACGCATGCCTCAAGGTCAGCAACGGGTATGCCGCGCGCCTTTCCCGTCCTGCCGACAGCGCCCCGCAAACCTCGCCAGTAGCGCCACAGAGTTGTCAGTCGAATTACAAATGCCGGTGTTTAGCAGGCTGCGGAAGAACGCAGCCTGAACAGGGTGGCGTTCTTCAGCACCCTGTTAGGTTAGGTTAGTTTAGATTAGAGCATCGCCAGGGCGCGGGTTTCGAGCGCTCGCAATCGCTGTTCCAGCAGGGCGCGCGCCGCTTCAATGCCCGCTTCATCGGCGTCCGCGGCCACCTGGATCGGTTCGCCGATCGCGAGTGCGACCGCCGAAAACGGCCTGGGGATTTGCGTGCGGTCCCAGCTGCGGAGCGTCCAGTGGCGCCTGGCTTCGATGTGAAACGGCAGCAGCGGATTGCCGGTGGCCTTTGATAACCATACGGCACCGGCCTGGGCGACCTGTGCCGGTCCCCGTGGGCCATCGATCGTGAATGCGGTGGGTTTGCCGGCAGCCATGTCGCGCGTCATCTGCAACAGCGCCTTTCGCGCACCTCGCGACGTGGAACCGCGCGCGGTGCCGTAGCCGAATCGCTCGATGATGCCAGCGATCCATTCGCCGTCGAAATTCTCGCTGGTGATGACGACGATGCTGCGCCGACGCCAAAAGTAGGTGGCCGGCAGAATACGGCCGTGCCAGAACGCAAACACCGGTTGATGGCCACTCTTGACGATCGCGTCGTAGTGTTCGAGCCCGTCAGTCGTCCAACGCAGTGTTGACCCGAGTAACGCAACGACGCGATAGCCGAACGCAGCGATCAACCGCGCTTGCAGGCGTCGGGAGGGCGAGTCGCGCCATGAAACCGTCGGCACTTACAGTTTATTTTTCACAAACGTCATCAGGTCGACGAATTGCGTGTCGGCCCCGGCGCTGGCCTGTGCGCCTTTCAGCATGATCGAACAGAACGGACAGGCAGTGACGACAGTATTCGCGCCGGTCGCCTGCAGCTGCTTGAAGCGGACGTCGCTGATGCGCGAGCCGGGCTCCTCTTCCTTGTCGGCGAACAGCAGTCCGCCGCCGGCACCGCAACAGTACGGATTATCGCGGTTGCGTTCGGGCTCGGCGATATCGGCGCCGAAACGGGTCAGCAATGCCCGCGGTTCGTCAACCTTGCCAGCGTACCGTCCGAGATAACACGGGTCGTGGAAGGTGACGCGCTCGGCCGAGGCGGTGGCGCGCATCTCGCGCGTCAGTTCCTCGACGAACACCGACGAGTGAACGATTTCCACTTCGTAACCGAACTTGCGATAGTCGTTGCCGATGGTTTTCACGCAGTGCGGACACGACGTGACGATCGTTTTTGGCGCGGCGGCTTTCAGGTCTTCAATGTTGGCGTTCGCCAGCTCCTGGAACATGTACTCGTTGCCGGTCCGCTTGGCAGGATCGCCGGTACATTTCTCTTTCGACAGGACGCCGAACTTGACGCCGCGGGCGCGCAGAATCTCGAACAGCGATCGGAGCGATTTCTGGAAGTCGGCGTCGAACGATCCGGCGCAGCCAAGCCAGATCAGCACATCGTGTTTGGTTGGATCAAAGGTTTCGAGCGCCGCCGTCTGAACAAACTTGGTTCGCTGGTCGTACCCGAGGCCCCAGATGTTGCTGCGGCGCTCGAGATGGTTGTACATCGCGCCGAGGTACTCGGGCGCGTCGCCATTCGAAACCAGTCCGCGCCGCGATCCGATCAAGATGGGTAGATGCTCGATGCCGACCGGGCACTGGCTTTCACAAGCGCCGCAGGTCGTGCATTGCCACAGCACTTCCTCGCTGTAGATTTCGCCCAACTTCCGCGCGTTCTGGGCCTCCGCGCTGCCGCCGGCGAGCAGCGCCTCCTGGGTTTGCAGGATGATCTTCTTGGGATTCAGCGCCTTGCCCGCGCCCCACGCCGGGCAGTTCACCTGGCAGCGGCCGCACTCGACGCAGGTGAACGCGTCGAGCCGCATCTTGCTCTGCAGGTCCTTAACGGTTTCCAGCCCGACCTGCTCCTTCTCGAAATCGAGGTTCGGCAGGTTGCCGAGTTCGGGCGATTTCAACAGCACGGTCAGCGGCGACAGCACCAGATGAAAGTGCTTCGAGGCCGGAATCAATGCCATGAAGGCGAGGATCACCAGCATGTGGGTCCACCAGTTGACGACGCCGGCCGCCGAATGTTCCTCCAGGGTGAAGGTCAGGAGGAAGGTGACCATCAGGGTGGTGATGAACAGCGCGATCGCGATCGACTCGATCGAGACGTGATCGCCAAGCGCGATCGGCCGAATGAACGCGCGCCGAATCAGCAGGTAGACAATTCCGAGCAGCACCGCCGCCGCAAACGGCACCAGCACCAACCGATAGCCGTGGAACCACGACGTCTCCGTCAGATCGACGATGCCGAGGCCGTGCAGGAATTCAACGGTGGTGTAACCGCCGAACGCGACAAACCCCCAGAACACGAACGCGTGCATCAGGCCGGCGAGCGGCCGCTCCTTGATCGTCCGTTTCTGGAGAACGACGTCCACCAGGAAGCGGTTGATCCGGAACGGCAGGTTATCGAGGGAGATGTTGTTGGGTGCGGCGGCGATTATCTGGACACGTTTGGCGACTTGCGCGGCGAAGGCACCGGCGAAGGCAAGGAAGAGGAGCCAGAACGCGAGAACGGAGATCACGATCTCAACGCAGAGCTCGCGAAGAACGCCGAGAACAAATTTCTCTCTCTGCGGACTCGGCGGTCTCGGCGTTCCATGTTTTTACGACTTTACCGCGGCGATGATCGCCGGCACGATCTCGAAGAGATCCCCGACGATGCCGTAGTCAGCAACTTCGAAAATCGGCGCGTCTGGATCTTTGTTAATCGCGACAATCGTGCTGGCGCCCTTCATCCCGACCAGGTGCTGAATCGCGCCGGAGATGCCGAGCGCGAGATAGAGCTTCGGCGCGACGGTCTGGCCGGAGCTGCCGACCTGCCGTTCCATCGGCAGCCAGCCGGCGTCGCAGATCGGGCGGGAGGCGGCGATTTCCGCGCCGAGCGCCGCGGCGAGTTCCTCGGCGACGTGAATGTTCGATTGCTCCTTGATGCCGCGGCCAACCGATACGATTCGCTCCGCCTGCGACAGGTCGACCGCTTGCTTCGCTTGCTGAAACGGCGGTTCCGGTTTCTGCCGAATCTGCGAGGCGTCGAGGTTCACGGTCAGCGCGCGCACGCCGGCTGGCGACGCGCCCTTGGCGACTTGATCGATGCGATAGGCGCCGATCTGAAACGTGATGAAATGCGGGCCGGGACCTAGCGGCGCGACATCGGCGGTCAGCTTTCCCTGAAACATCGGCCGGATAAAGACGGTGTCGGCGCCTGATTGCTTGACGCCGGTCACGTCGGTGATGATCGCGCGATCGAGGCGCGCCGCAAGCTTGGGTGCAAAGTCGCGCGTCTGGTAGGTGTGCGGCAGCAGCACGAAGTCCGGCGCGAGCTGGCCAATCGCGTCCTGCAACGCCGCCGTGAAACCGTCCGGCGTGTACGGTTCGAGCGCGGCGTGCTCCAGCGTGACAATCTCTTTGACCTGCGCCGCGGCCAACTCATTCGCCACGGCACCGGTCTGCGTACCGGGAACCAGAACGGTAATGTCGCCGCCAAGCTGCTGAGCGCCGACAATCGTTTCCCACGAGGCGCGGTTCAGTTTGCCCTGCCGTTGTTCGGCGACAACGAGGACGCCGGCCATCAGATCACCCTCGCTTCGTCGCGCAGCTTTCGCACCAGTTCCTTCGCCGCTTCAGCCGGCGAGCCACCGATCAATTGTGTCTTCTTGCCCTTTTCAGGGGTATAGAGACTGACGATGCGCTGCTTGCCGGCACCGTCCGACGACGACGCGGCTTTTCTGATTTCCTTCTTCTTCGCCGCCATGATGCCTTTGAGGGTGGCATACCGCAGTTGATTGATGCCGCTCTGGATGGTCAACACCGCCGGCAGCGGCATCGACACCATCTGGAACCAGCCGCCCTCGAGCTCGCGCTTGACCCGCAGGTTCGAACCGTCGATCAGCACTTCCATGATGATGGTCGCGTGCGGCAGCCCGAGCTTCTCCGCCAGAATGACCCCGACCTGCGCAAAGCCCTGGTCGTCGGACTGCAAACCGGTGAGGGTGAGATCGAATTTCTCGTCCTTCATCGCCGCCGCCAGCGCAGCGGAAGTCACAAAGGCATCGGCGCTCGCCAGTTGATCGCCTTCGACATGGATAGCGCGGTCGGCGCCGCGCGCGAGCGCTTCACGAATCACCTGCGCAACGCGGGCGGGTCCGGCGGAACAGACCACCACTTCCCCGCTGTGTTTCTCTTTGAGGCGCAGCGCTTCTTCCAGGGCATAGGCGTCCGGTTCGTTCATCTCGAAGCTGGCATCCGCCTCGCGGACCCAGGTTTTCGAGTCGTCCAGGCGCGGTTGCCACTCGCGGGTGGGGACCTGTTTGATGCAGACCGCAATCTTCATGGCGCCAATCGGGAACGCCGCGGACGCTGAGCACGTCGAGAATCATTTTTCTCGGCGAACTCGGCGCGCTCCGCGCTCAACGTTTTCTCACGGTTCATATCGCTTGAACAGCAGCGCGGCGTTGGTCCCCCCGAACCCGAACGAGTTCGACAGCGCGTATTCAATCACCAACGGGCGCGCACGGTTGGGGATGTAGTCGAGATCGCACGCCGGATCCGGGCAATCGAGGTTCGCGGTCGGCGGCGCGAGCTGATGGTGAACAGCGAGCACGCTGATGCCGGCCTCGAGGCCGCCGGCGGCGCCGAGCAGGTGGCCGGTCATCGACTTGGTCGACGACACTGGCGGTACGTTCTCTTTGCTGCCAAACGCGCGCTTGATGGCAATCGTCTCGACTTTGTCGCCGTGTGGCGTAGAGGTGCCGTGGGCGTTGATGTAGGACACCTGTGATGGCGCGATGCCGGCGCTCTTCATGGCGCGCTGCATCACCCGCAGTGGGCCGTCGCCGTCTTCCGACGGCGCGGTAATGTGGTACGCGTCGGCGGCCATCCCGTAGCCGACCAGTTCCGCGTAAATCCTGGCGCCGCGTGCCACTGCCAGGTCGTGTTCCTCGAGAATGATCACGCCGGCGCCCTCGCCGACGACGAAACCGTCGCGGTCGTGGTCGAACGGCCGGCTGGCGCGGTGCGGTTCATCGTTCCGCTGCGACAGCGCGCGCAACGCGCCGAAGCCGCCGATCCCCATCGGGGTGATCGCCGCCTCGGAGCCGCCGGCGATCATCGCATCGGCGTCGCCGCGCTTGATGATTTCGTAGGCGTCGCCGATCGCATGCGCCGACGCCGAGCAAGCCGTACAGGTCGCCGAGTTGGGACCCTTGGCGCCGAATCGGATCGATACCTGTCCGGCGGCGAGGTTGATGATCGCCGACGGAATGAAGAACGGTGAGATCTTCCTCGGCCCGCCCTCGAGCAGCGACTTGTGCTCGCGCTCAATCGTGGTAAACCCGCCGATCCCCGAAGCGATGTAGACGCCGACGTTCGGCGCGTTCTGCGGCGTCACCTTGAAGCCCGAGTCGTCCATGGCGAATTGCGACGCGGCAATCGCGTACTGGATGAAGACGTCCATTTTCTTGACGTCTTTCTTCTCGAGGTACTTCAATGGCTCGAAGCCGTGGACTTCACCGGCGATTTGCGTGGCGAAGTGCGACGCGTCGAACTTGCTGATGGTCGTGATGCCGCAGATGCCGCTGGTCAGCGCGCTCCAGTTGGCATCAGTGCCGATCCCGAGCGATGACACCAGGCCGATGCCGGTGACGACCACTCGCCGAGGTTTGGCCATTTCCCTACTTCTTCGACTTGGCGTGCGATTCGATGTACTCGACCGCTTCCTTGACGCGCGTAATCTTCTCGGCGTCTTCGTCGGGGATTTCGATGCCGAACTCTTCCTCGAACGCCATCACGAGCTCGACGGTGTCGAGCGAGTCGGCGCCGAGATCGTCCACGAACGAGGCATCCGGCGTCACTTCTTCTTCGTCGACTCCGAGCTGCTCCACGATGATGCTCTTGACTTTGTCGGCTACGGCCACTGCATCCTCCTATGCTCGCGGGGCTTCACTCCCGCTCGCGTTGCTCCCCGGCTGCGCTCGTCGCAACGGCCGCAGGCGCTCTTCCTACGTGTACATCCCACCGTTCACGGCCAGAACGTGCCCTGTAATATACGACGCCTCGTCCGATGCAAGGAAGCAGGCCGCGGCCGCGACTTCGTTCACGGTACCGAGACGGCCGAGTGGAATCTGCGAGGCCCAGTCCACCTGCGCCTTGTCGTTCATCGCCCGGGTCATGTCGGTTTCGATCATCCCCGGCGCGATGATGTTGACGGTAATCGACCGCGACGCGACTTCGCGTGCCAGCGCCTTGGCAAAGCCGATCAAGCCAGCCTTCGACGCGGCGTAATTCGTCTGGCCGGCGTTGCCCATCTGCCCGACCACCGAACTGATCGCAATGATCCGGCCGCCGCGCTGGCGAAGCATCGGCCGCACTGCCGCCTGCGCCAGCACGAACGTCGCGGTCAGGTTCGTGGCGATCACCGCATCCCAGTCGTCGCGCTTCATCCGCATCAACAGTTGATCGCGGGTGATCCCGGCATTGCTGATCACGATGTCGAGGCGGCCGAGCCGATCGACGATCTGGCCGGGCGCCTGCTCGAGCGCCGCGCTGTCGGTCACGTCGAGCGCGATCGCCTCGGCGCGATGGCCGGCCGCCATCAGCGCCGCCGCACAGTCGTTGGCGTTCGTGCCGCGCGCCGCCGCCACGACCGTGGCGCCCTGCTCGGCCAGCTGCGCGGCGATCGCCCGCCCGATGCCGCGCGACGCACCCGTCACAAGCGCCACTTTGCCAGTGAGATTAAACATGAAGCCGCGATTCGATCGCTGTGAGGTCGTCAGGCTTGTCGATGTTCAGAACGGCGGCCTCGCGGTGAATCCGTTTGACCATACCGCTCAGCGCGGTACCGGGACCTACTTCAACATACGTTGTCACGCCTTCCGACGCAAGGCGTTGCACGACTGCTTCCCAGCGGACCGGCGCCGACACCTGCCGAACCAGCGCGTCGATCGCGGCCGCTCGATCGCGTTTCGGTTCGGCGTCGACGTTCGCGATCACCGGCACGCGCGGGTCGTGAGCCGCCACCGCGCGAAGCTCCGGCGCCAGCCGATCCTGCGCCGGCTGCATCAACGCGCAGTGAAACGGCGCACTCACCGGCAACGGGATCGAGCGCCGTGCGCCCATCGTTTTCGCCTTCTCGCTGGCCCGCGCCACCGCATCGCGCGCGCCGGCGATGACCACCTGGCCGCCGCCGTTGAGGTTTGCCGGTACGACCACTTGCCCATTGGCGGCCTCGGCGCACGCCTGCGCGACCGCGTCCGCCTCGAGACCGATGATCGCGGCCATCGCGCCCTCACCGACCGGCACCGCTTCCTGCATGAACCGACCGCGCCGCCGCACCAGGCGAAGCGCGTCGGCAAACGAGAACGTGCCGGCCGCGACGTTCGCCGAGTATTCTCCGAGGCTGTGCCCCGCGACGAACGCCGGCTTGATGCCACGCGATTCGAGCAGGCGATAGGCGGCGATGCTGACGGTGAGGATTGCCGGCTGCGTGTTCTCGGTCAGGGTCAGCTGATCCTCGGGGCCTTCGAAAATGATTCGGCTCAACGGCTCGCCGAGCGCCGCGTCAGCTTCCTGAAACGTCTGCTGACAGATCGGATGAGCGTCGGCGAGCGCCTTGCCCATGCCCACCTTCTGCGCGCCCTGACCTGGAAAGATAAACGCAATCATCAATCGTTCACCGTCAGCGTGGCGGCGATATCCTGTTCAACGCGCTCGATGAATCGATCCGCGGCAAACCGGTAGGCCATCGCGACCGCATTGCGCACCGCCCTGGCGCTCGAGCGGCCGTGTCCCACAATCGTTGCGCCAGCCACCCCGAGCAGCGGCGCGCCGCCGTACTCGGAATAGTCGACGCGCCGGCGAAAGTGGCGCAGGGCGCGACGCGTCAACAGCGATCCGACCCGCGTCGTCACCGTGCTCGACAACTCTTCGCCGAGCAGCGTCTCGACCATTTCGACCAGCCCTTCGCTGATCTTCAACGCGACGTTGCCGGTAAAACCATCGCAGACAATCACGTCGGCATCGCCGCTGTAGACATCGCGAGCCTCGACGTTACCGATAAACGCGAGCGACGAGGCTTTCAACAGGCGATGGGCTTCCCGCGTCAGCTCGTTCCCCTTGGTTGCTTCTTCGCCGATCGACAGCAGCCCGATGCGCGGCGACTCGACGTCGAAGGCCACCCGGGCGTAGAGACGGCCCATCACTGCGAACTGCAGCAAATGCTGTGGCCGGCACTCGACGCTCGCTCCCACATCGAGCAGAATTGCCGGCCGGCCCTTCCGTGTCGGAATCGCGGCCGCAAGCGCGGGACGATCTACGCCCGGCAGCATCCCGAACGCTCCATGCGCCGCCATCACCGTGGCCCCGGTGTGGCCGGCGCTGCATAACGCCGCGGCTTCCCCCCGCTCGACCAGTTCCGCCGCGACTCGAATCGAGGCGTTCGGCTTCCGCCGCAGGGCCGCCGCCGGCGACTCCGCCATCGAAACCACCTCCGGCGCATCGACAATCCGCACGCGACCTCGGTCGACGAACCCGGTCGCGGCGTGACGGACGACTTCCGCTTCGATCGCTGCAGCCGGCCCAACCAGCGCGACGCCCAGATCGAAATGCCGCGCTGCCGCCAGTGCGCCGTCGACGACGTTGGCCGGGGCAAAATCCCCGCCCATGGCGTCGACCGCTACCCAAATCATGAGAGGGTGCTGGGTGCTGAGTGCTGGGTGCTGGGTGCTGGTGCCTCGGTGCCGGGTGCCAGGGTGCTAAAAGCAAGGGTGCCGAAGGTGCCGAAGGTGCCGAAGGTGCCGAAGGTGCCGAAGGTGCCGAAGGTGCCGAAGGTGCCAAGGGCGCCAAAGGTGCCCACGGCGCCAAAGGTGCCCACGGCGCCCAAGGTGCCCACGGCGCCCAAGGTGCCCACGGTGCCCACGGTGCCCACGGTGCCCAAGGTGCCCAAGGTGCCCAGGGTGCCAAGGGTGCCAAAGCTGCCCACGGTGCCCAGGGTGACCAGGGTGCCGGAAGCACCCGGCACCGAAGCACCCGGCACCGAAGCACCCGGCACCCAAGCACCCGGCACCCAAGCACCCGGCACCGAAGCACCCGGCACCCAAGCACCCGGCACCGAAGCACCCGGCACC
>Ga0070675_100000538_pt1 | contig 25937 bp, 27 predicted proteins | sample KBSM43metaG_FD_65343 | JGI IMG/M metagenome (GOLD analysis project Ga0070675, IMG submission 65343) | Miscanthus rhizosphere microbial communities from Kellogg Biological Station, Michigan, USA - KBS M4-3 metaG | ecosystem: Host-associated > Plants > Roots > Rhizosphere > Soil ... | reverse complement strand
AGTTCGGGGCCCCGGTCGTCGCGCTGATGCGGCGGCTCAAGGAGGCCTGGGACCCGCACGGCATTCTGAATCCGGGGAAAGTTTTCCAGACGACCTGACCTTTTTCTTTTTTTGGGGGATCCATGCGCGAGTTCAAAAGCCGGGTGCAGCCCGGAGGGGCGCTTTTTGCCCTGATGTTTGCGGCGACAGTCGGCGCTCAGTCGGTCGACACTGGCACGATCGAGCAAGTCACGGTGACCGCGCGTAAACGCGACGAGTCGCTGCTGGATGTGCCGATCTCGATCACGGCCGTGAGTCAGGACGCCATGGAGCGCAACGGTCTGCGCTCGGTCGCAGACGTTGCGGCAACTGTGCCGGGCCTGAACATCAACTCCGACAGCGTCGGTCGCGCGTTCGTTTCGATTCGCGGCATCGGCACGGCGTTGCAGGCGGGCGTGCAGCCCGGCGTCGGCGTGTTCCAGGACGGCGTGTATGCGCCGCAGACTTCGTACGTCAACAACCCGACGCTCGACATTCAGCGCATCGAAGTGCTGCGCGGCCCGCAGGGCACGCTGTACGGCAAGAACACGCTGGGCGGCGCGATCAACATCATCACGCGTCCGCCGAGCGAGACCTTCGAAGGAAAGTTCTACGCGGGCTACACCGATCAGGACAACGGCCAGGAATTAGGCGGCCGCATCGGCGGTCCGCTGGGCGATTCCGTGCGCGCGAAGATCGCAGTCGCGACCCGCGACGCCGACGGTTTCTATACGAACAAGCTGATCGGCGGCAAAGTCGACGAGTCGAGCAGCGACCAGGTCGATGGCACGGTGGTGTGGGACGTGGGCGAGGACTCGCGCTTCACGGTGAACGCCTACTACCTCGACTTCTCCGGTCCTTCGACCAACTACAACCACGTCAACGGCGTGACCGACTACCGCGACAACGTGGTCATGAACGTCATCGGCCGGCAGGACTTCGATTACACGGGCGCGAACGTGAAGTTCGAGTTCCCGCTGGATTCGCTGAACACCAAAGTGACGGCGATCGCGGCGTACGACAAGCGCGACGTCGAAAGCGTGAGCGACGGCGACTTCCTGTCGCTCGACATCGTGCGTGCGAATGGCACCGGTACCGACAAGACGTACACGGGCGAGCTGCGCTTCGACACCACGTTCTCCGATACGTTCTCGACGTTGATCGGCCTGTATGCGAGCCGCGAGGAATCGGATGCGGTCTCCGCTCAGACGCTCGTGCCGGCAGCCAATCGCACGGTGACGTCGTTCGCCGAGCGCAACGGCGACACGTACTCGATCTTCGCGACCGGCTTGTGGAAGTTCGACGAGAAGTGGGAACTGTCAGCGGGCGTGCGCCTCGACGAAGAGAATCGCGAGCAGGACAGCCACCTCACGTCCACGGCATTGCCGCCGGGCACCGTGTTGACCGATCCGCATCGCGAGATCGATTCGTCGGAAGTCGAGCCGCGCGTGTCGCTGACTCGCTTCCTGTCGAAGGACGCGATGGTCTATGGCTCGATCGCCAAGGGCTATCGCGGCGGCGGATTCAATGCCGCCAGCGTGCCGCCGCAGTTCTCGACGTACGACGGCGACACCGTGTGGACCTACGAGCTCGGCGGCAAGGCCAGCTCGTCCGACGGCCGCTGGCTGGTGTCGAGCGCGGTCTACTACAACGACTACAAGGATTTCATCGGCCAGAACGCGCTCGCGATCGGACCGGGCGGCGGGCTCGTGTCGATCGACCTCAATCTCGGCGACGTCGAGTCGTACGGCCTCGAGACCGAAGTGGTCGCGGCGGTCAACGACATGTGGAAGCTGAGCGGCAGCGTCACGCTGATGCACGCTCGCATCACGGATCAGAGCGGCTGGCTGGAAGTCACGGGCACGCCGCTCGCGACCGATCGACTGCTGTTCCAGCCGGACTGGAACGCGAGCATCAGCTCGGATCTGACCGTGCCGGTCGGCATGGGCGATGTGTCCTGGAACATCGGCGTCGTTGGCAAGGGCAGCCGTCCTGGCTCGAGCTTCGATCCGACGACTGCGTCGATTCTCGAGAGCTACACGACGGTGAATACTTCGGTGAGCTACCGCCGCGGCGGTCTCACGGCCACCGTGTTCGCGAACAACCTGCTCGACGAGAAGTACTTCGAGTCCTTCATCGACGGCTCGCTGCTGCAGGCGCTCGGATTGTTGAATCAGGATCTCGGCATGCTGGGCACGCCGCGCAAGGTCGGCCTGCGCGTGCAGTACGAGTTCTGATCTGATGGGCCAGGTCCGATGAAAATGGGGGCGGCGGGGGCGAGCACGCCCCCCAGTGCAGTTCTGCGCAAAGCAGCGTGGCGACTGATCCCGCTGCTGGGCGTGCTCTACTTCTTCGCCTTTCTCGACCGCGTGAACGTCGGCTTCGCGGCGCTCACGATGAACGCGGACCTCGGCATCTCGTCGGCCGCGTTCGGTCTCGGTGCCGGCATCTTCTTCATCGGCTACACCGCGTTCGAGATTCCGAGCAACGTACTGCTCGAACGCTTCGGTGCGCGTATCTGGATCGCGCGCATCATGCTGAGCTGGGGCGTGCTCTCGGCGTCGATGGCGTTCGTGCAAGGACCGAAGAGCTTCTACGCCGTGCGCTTCCTGCTCGGCATCGCCGAAGCGGGATTCTTTCCCGGCATCATTTACTACCTGACGTGCTGGTTTCCGTCGCGCGATCGTGCTCGCATCATTGCGCTGTTCATGATTGCGCTGCCGCTGTCGAGCGTCATCGGCGCGCCGATCTCCACGGCGCTGCTGGGCATCCAGAGCGGCGGGCTGCACGGCTGGCAATGGATGTTCCTGCTCGAAGCGATCCCGACGATCCTGCTGGGCCTCGTCGTCCTGCGCTTCCTGCCTGATCGACATCATGATGTCGCGTGGCTGACCAAGGAAGAGAAGGTGTGGCTCACACGCGAGCTGGCGAGCGAAACGATCGCACACGGCGCTCACACCCACAGCCTGCGCCAGGCGCTCCTCATGCCGCGAGTGTGGCGTTACGGGCTGGTCTACTTCTGCGTGCTCGTCGGGCTGTACGGTTTCAGTTTCTGGTTGCCGCAGATCATCGCTTCGCTCGGCAAGCTCACGAATCTGCAAGTGGGCGCGGTGACGACGATTCCGTACGCGCTTGCCTGCGTCGCGCTCGTGCTGTGGGGTCGACATTCGGATGCGACGGGCGAGCGAACGTGGCACGTCGCTCTGCCGCCCGCGCTCGCGGCGCTTGCGCTTGCGGCGGGCGGCTGGCTCACGGATCCGATCGCGGCATTCGGCGGACTGTGTGTCGCAGCGATCGGCATTTATGCTGGATTGCCGGCGTTCTGGGCGCTCGCGAGCCGAGGATTGCAAGGCGCCGCCGCCGCGGGCGCGATTGCGTTGATCAATTCGCTTGGCAACATCGGCGGCTTCCTCGGCCCGTTCGCCATCGGCCTGGTGAAGGAGCGCACGGGGAGCTTCGCCATCAGTATGCTGTTCATTGCCTCGTGTCTGGCGGTGGGCGCGGGTATCGTGGTGTGGGAACGCGCTCGCGAACAGCGCGCGGTCGGTTTGCTCAGCAAGGTGTCGCAACAATGAAGAAGTACATCGCTCTTGCCATCCTCGTATCGACTGCAACTCTGGCGCATGCGCAGGACGATGCGACCGGTGCCTGCGAGCAGCTCAAGACATTTCAGATGCAGGACGTCTTGATCGACAGCGCGACGCCGGAGCGGTCGGGCTCGTTCACGACTTCGCTCGGCCCTGTGCTCACGAACCTGCCGGCGTTCTGTCGCGTAGTCGGTCACGCGACGCCCACTGCGCAATCTCGCGTCGGTTTCGAAGTCTGGCTGCCAGAGAAGAATTGGACTGGCCGCTACGTGCAGGTCGGCAACGGCGGACTCGCCGGCATCATCTTTCATCAGTTGCTGGGACAGATGATCGAGCGCGGTCATGCGACGGCTTCGACCGACAACGGTCACACCGGAAGCCCGGTCGACGGGCGCTGGGCCATCGGTCAGCCGGAGAAGGTCCGCGATCACGCCGAGCGCGCCGTGCACGTGCTGAGCGACATCGGCAAGCGCATCACCGCGAAGTATTACGAGAACGCCGCAAAGCGTTCGTACTTCTTCGGCTGCTCTGAAGGCGGCCGCGAAGCTTTGATCGAAGCGCAGCGCTTTCCCGCGGACTTCGACGGCATCGTGTCCGGTGCGCCGGCCGGCTACTGGACCGACCTGATGGAAACTTTCATGAAGAGCGGTCAGGGCCTGCACAAGGATCCTGCGAGCTTCATTCCGCCAGCGAAGTTGCCGATCATTCAGCAGGCTGCGCTGGCGGCGTGCGATGCAAGCGACGGTGTGAAGGACGGCTTGGTCTCAGCGCCTGCGAAGTGCAAGTTCGATCCGCAGGTGCTTGCGTGCAAGAGCGGTGGCGATGAGTCGCAGTGCTTGACCGCGCCACAAGTCACCGCGCTGCGAACGCTCTACTCAGTCGGCTACGTGCCTTCCGGCGAAAACGAAACTGCAGCGATGGGCGGCGGCGTGCGCCAATACGCATTCGGCGCGGCACCAGGACAAAGCCTGCAGATCATGTTCGCGAGCGGCTACTTCGGCGGCTTCGTGTTCGAGAAGCCGGATTGGGATTACCGCACGTTCGATCTCAGCAAGGATCTGGCGACCGCGCGCACCAAGCTCGGCGCGCTGATGGATGCATCGAAGACCGATCTCAGCGCCTTCAGCGGTCGCGGCGGCAAGCTGCTGCAGTATCACGGCCTGCTCGACGGCTCGATCCCACCGGGCTTCTCGACGAAGTACTTCGACGGCGTCGCGAGGCAATCCGGCGGCGTCGCCAAGACACAGGATTTTTATCGTCTGTTCCTCGCGCCCGGCGTGCTCCACTGCGGCTTCGGCCCGGGACCGAATTCCTTCGGCAATCTCGGCCCGCGTCCCCCCGCCGACGCAGGTCATGACACGCTGTTCGCGCTGCAGAAGTGGGTGGAAGAGGGCGTGGCGCCGAAGCAGATCGTCGCGACGAAGTACCTCGATGACGATCCCGCAAAAGGCGTCGTCATGAGCCGGCCGCTGTGTCCGTATCCGCAGACCGCGCACTGGGACGGCAAAGGCAAAGTCGAAGCGAGCGACAGCTTCACCTGCAAGTAGCGATACACTTGCGCAGGTGAAGGCTCTCGTTGCGCTACTCCTGCTGTTTGCGTCGAGCGCGTCGTGCTTCGCGGAATCGAAGTACACGGTCGTCAACGTCGACGACCCGCAACGCCTCGAGCTGTTCCTGCGCGACGACAAGGGAATTCCTTTCCATCGATTCGGGAAGCTGAGCTCCTGGCTGCAGGCCAGAGACAAACATCTGCGCTTCGCCATGAACGCGGGGATGTTCGAGCCGGACTATTCGCCCGTGGGTTTGTTCGTCGCGCGAGCCGAGCAGCTGGCGCCGCTGAACCTGCGCAGCGGCCGGGGCAACTTCTATACGAAGCCGAACGGCGTGTTTCTCGTCACCAGAGACGGACCGCGCATCGTCGAGTCCTCGAAGTACTCGGAGAAGCTCGGCGACGTGCTGCTCGCAACGCAGTCGGGCCCGCTGCTGGTCGAGCACGGCGTCATTCATTCGCGACTGAGTGCGGTATCCAAATTCATCCGCAACGGTGTCGGCGTGAGCGGCAACAAAGTCACGTTCGTCATCAGCAACGAGCCCGTCAGCCTGCACGAGTTCGCAACTTACTTTAAGGACGAGCTTGGCTGCGAAGATGCCCTGTATTTCGATGGCACTGTCTCGGCGCTGTATTCCAGCGAACTCGGTCGGAACGATTCGACCGTCGACCTGGGGCCGATCATCGCCGTCGTCGACTGAGGCATACTGCGCTGCATGGATACTGAGCAGCCGGAGCCGATCGTCATTCCGCATCGAGAGCTTTCGCCCGAAGCGCTGCGCGGCGTGATGGAATCGTTCGTGCTCAGAGAAGGCACCGACTACGGCGAGCGCGAAGTTTCGCTCGAGCAGAAAGTCGCGCAGGTGTTGCGGCAACTGGAGCGCGGCGAAGCGCAGATCATCTTCGACGCGACGTTGCAGAGCGTCGCCATCGTCGTGTCCAAACCATCGCGGTAACAGCGGCATTGCAAGGAGTCGTCATGACACAGATGCGCGTGGATGCTTACGAAGTGCTGTACTCGGCGAATGGCTTCCCGCCGCGGATCGCGCTCAAGAACGCCGGCAATTACATCGGCCAGATGATCTTCCTGCCCAACGGCGCTGCACTGCCGGCCGACACGGTCGTGAACAAGCAGGCGCAGCTGCACTATCACCTGGACGATTTTCAGAACGCCGTCGACCTGCTGCGCAACGAGAAGCCGATCTACATGTACTACAACGGCTCGGGCGGCGGGTTCGAGAACGGCATCAAGACGATGAACGAGAAGGTCGGCGAGGGGGAGATCTCGCAGGACTGACGGGCTATTTGGGTTTCTTGCCCACGCGACGCTCGTTCAAGCGCGCGACCATCTCATCGAGCTGCGCGGCCACGTCGGCGCGCGAGCCGGGCCGCAAGCCCGTGATGACGTTGGTGCCCTGTGAAATGGTGTACTGCTGCCAGACGTCGCTGCTGCCGTCGGGCGCAGCGACTTCGGAGATTTGGTCGACCTGGAAAGGGACTTCTAACACGTCGGTAATTTTATAGCCGCGCACGACCATTCCTGATGTGCGCGGCTACCGTTCAGCTCAGTAACGACGACCGCCGCCGCCACCACCACCGCCACCGCCGCGAGGCTTGTCTTGCGCCTCGTTGACCTTGAGCGGGCGACCGCCCATGTCCGTGCCGTTCAGACTCTGGATGGCGCGCTGCGCATCGGCACGCGGCATCTCGACGAATCCGAAGCCGCGCGGGCGGCCGGTCTCACGATCGTTGATCAGGGCGACCGACTCGACCGTGCCGTGCTGCGCGAACAGCGCACGAACGCTCTCTTCGGTAGCGGAGAAGGGCAGGTTGCCCACATAGATCTTGCTCATTCGATACTCACTTATGAAAAACGCGGTCCATCGGTACCGAAGGAACGCACTACACAAGACAGCGCAACTCGCTGTCCTCCACGGTTCGAAAACGATTCGGTTTAGGAGGAGTGGCCGAAGAGCCGGAGGCCGAGGCCAAACTAGATAAAGAGAAAGGTTACGAGCCGGGCGACACTATACACAGCCGCCGGGGATTCTGCCGCACTTTAGGCCCCCCGCTGCGGGGTCGCCGGGCCCTGTCCGGTTTCCGGCACAGGCTGCGTTACTCCCCCCGAACCAGAAACGGGGAGTTCTTTCATGTCCGGAAGACCAATTGCATGGCTGCTGCTGGCGGTGTGCTTGCTGACCGCGTGCGGCGGAGGCGGCGGCGATACGAGCGGCGGGAGCGGGAACAACGGTGGCACACAACCGCCGAGCGGCATCGGCTCCGCCGGAGGAACTGTCAACGGGCCGAACGGCGCCAAGATCGTGGTGCCGGCCGGCGCACTCGCACAGAACGTCAACATTGCGGTTGCGCAGTCGAGCACCGGCGCGCCCGCGCTGCCTGCGGGTCTTACCGCCGTCAGCGATATGTTCGCGCTCACGCCGCACGGTACGCAGTTCGCGGCGCCGGTAACGATCACGATTCCGTTCGATGCGTCGGCTACCAACGGTGCGACTCCGCTGCTGTACAAGACCAACGCGCAAGGCACTTGGGAAACCGTGGCGGGTGCGACGTTCAACTCCGGCCTGGCGACGGCGCAGATCTCCAGCTTCTCGTATGCGCAGGTCGTGATACCGCCGCTGACGAGGAACGAGCCGACGCGGTCGTGGATTTTTCGTCTCTGGCCAGGCGACGGAGGCGATCCGATCGAGCTCGAGAACCTCGTGCAGGAGGGCGGTGACCTGGATCAGATCATCGACTTCGGCGAGTCGAGCTCGCTCACCGGCGAGTTCTCGCGATTGAACGAGACGGTGCTCGAGGACTTCATCGCGAACGGTTACGTGTTCGGCACCAACAACGGTGTCACCTATGGTGCGGTGGCCGAAGCACCGGACGGCAGGCTCGGTACGCCCGAGGCGATCGGCAGCGAGACGCTGTTCGGGCAGGCGCAGAGCTTCGTCAAGAACGCGGACGATGCGCGGCTCAAGTACACGATCACCGCCGTGACGATCATCACCGAAGACTTCAATCCGCCGCTGCTGACCGGCCCGGCACCTCTGGTGGGGCAGGTCACGTTCGAGCTGGTCGGACTCGAGCCGCAAGAGTTCTACAGGATCGCCGGGACCGCGTCGCTGTTCGGCGCGAACGATCACTTCTTCTACGAAGCAGAGACCAGCGCCGATTCGCCGGAGTTCCTCTGGTTCAACGAGCACTTCACGATTCGCAACGAAGACGTCGCGTTCGAGTTTCCCCGGGATCCTACGTTGAGCTGCGAAGGCACGCGCGCGACGCTCAAGCTCGTGCGGCCAATCACCATCCCGGTGGACATCTCGCAGATCAAGACCGGCGAAGAGTTCACCGTGTGGTCGAGCGTCAGCGCCTACACCTTGAATCGTCGCGGCGGCGGCGGCGGCGCCGATTGCCAGGCCTCGTACGTCGGCGCGTTCCTGCGAGACCCCGCCAGCATCGAGGGCACGACGATCGAGTTCGAGGGCCTCACGCCGACGAATAATCCGTTGCCGCTGGAAGCGCTGCAGCCGCGACCCGACGACCCAGTCGTCTGCACGGCGGCCACCGATCCGTTGCCCGAAGCCGGCACGCTGCAGTTCGAAGCGCAGAACTTCGTCGTCGACGAGTCGCCCAATGCGACCCCGGTGATTGCGATCACGCGCACTGGCGGCGCCACCGGCAAAGTCAGCGCGAACTTCGCGACGATCTCCGGCGGTACTGCGACCAGCGATGAGGACTACACGGAGGTGAACACGACCGTGTATTTCGCCGACGGCGAATCCGGCCGACGGCTCATGCGGGTTCCAGTCCGTCGCGACATTCGTCCGGAAGGCGATGAGACAGTGCGAATCGCATTGTCCGAGCCGGGTGGCTGCGCGGCGCTCGGCAATCAGCAGAAGGCACTGCTGACGATTCGCGATGACAGCGAAATCGTGCCGGTGCTCGTGTTCTCGGTCGGCGGCTCGGTTGCGGGTGTCAAAGGCAGCGGCCTCGTCATCGAGGAAGTGACGACGGGTACTCGCGTGACACCGACTGCGGATGGCGACTTCACGTTCGTCTATCGCTTCCCGCAGGGCACGCCGTACAACGTACGCATTGCGAGCAATCCGACGAGTCCGCTTCAAACCTGCCGGGTCAACAATCCCACGGGCACGGTGACGGAGAACATCACGGATGTGAACGTCATCTGCACGGACCGGCCGTCGTCGGGTTCGCTCGATACGAGTTTCGGATCGCAAGGTCGCGTGACGACAGGTCTCGTCGGCGGCGCCGCAGCGATTGCGCTACAGATCGATGGCAAGATCGTCGCGCTCGGCGACATGCGTCTCGCGCGTTACAACGTCGATGGCACGCTGGATACGACGTTCGGTACTGCGGGCCAGGTTGCCATCACACTCACTGGCGGCCTCAACGACACGACGACAGACATCGCGATCCAGCAGGACGGCAGGATCGTCGTCGTCGGCGCGGGTCGGCCGGGCGGTAGCAACGCGCGTAACGACTTCGCCATCGCGCGCTTCAACAGGGACGGAACGTTGGATGCGACGTTTGGCACTGGCGGCAAGGCGTACGTGGACTTTTTCGCCAATCACGACGTGGCGAATGAAGTGCTGATTCAGCCCGACGGCCTCATCCTGGCGATCGGCCACGCAGCCACCGCGGCTGGCAAGAACGACTTCGCAGTGGCCCGCCTCACCACGGCTGGAGTGCTCGACACCACGTTCGACACGGACGGCAAAGTCAACGTGAACGTCGCGGGCGATATCGACCTCGCGTTCACCGGTGCATTGCAGGCCGACGGCGCGATCGTGATCGCGGGCGAAGTCGCCGCCAACAACAGCAACCCGAGCGATACCGGCCTCGTGCGTCTGCTCGCGGACGGCAAACTCGACACTTCGTTCGACAATGACGGCATCGTGCAGATCGCCTTCGCAGCCGACACGGATGAGGCCGACGACATCGCAATCCAGGCGGACGGCAAGATCGTGATCGTCGGTCCGGTGCTCGTGGGCAGCACGCTCGACTTCATGATCGCGCGCTTGAACAAGGACGGCAGTCGCGACAACTCGTTCGGCACGGCCGGTCTGGTCACGACCGGATTCGGCACGCTGCAGGATTTCGCGCGAGCAGTCGCGATTCAACCGGACGGTCTGATCGTCGCCGCGGGTGACGCATCGTCGACCACAGCGTCCGACTTCGGCATCGTGCGCCTGCGCAGCGACGGCACGTTCGATTCGAGCTTCGGCGGCGGTGGCAGCCTCGTCGTCGACTTCTTCGGCAGCTCGGACGGCGCAGCGACGCTCGCTCTGCAGTCGGACGGCAAGATCGTCGCGGCCGGTGCCGCACGCAACGGCACCACCACCGGCGTCGGGCTGGCGCGGATCGTGCCGTGACCCGGGCGCGTGCGATGCGGGCTGAACGTTCAATTGCCTTGGGTTCCCACGCGGCAGTACCCTCTGCCGCGTGGGGATGGACGCGGATCTCGGCCAGCTTATCGAGCGTGCGCAGTCGGGCGACGGCAGCGCACTCGACGCACTTTTTGCCGAAACATACGCAGATCTGCGGCGCCTCGCTCGTGCCCGCCTGCGCGCCGCGCCGCGGGTCACCGTTCTCGATACCGTCGCGCTCGTCAACGAATCTTGGATGCGGCTCAACCAGGCCGGGCGGCTGCGCCCGCAGGATCGGGCGCACTTCATCCGCTATGCCGCGCGAGCGATGCGCTCAGTCATCGTCGACTACGCTCGACGCCGCCTGGCCGAACGCCGCGGCGGGGATCGCGCGCGCATCGAACTCACGACCAGCATCGCCAGCGACGCACCGGGCGGCGAGAGCGAAATCCTCAACGTGCACGATGCCCTCGAACAGCTGGGAACGACGGATGCGCGCGCTGCTGAAGTCGTGCAGATGAAATATTTCGCCGGCATGAGCGAGACCGACATCGCGTCGGCGCTCGGTATCACCGAGCGGACCGTGCGGCGCGACTGGACCAAGGCACGGCTGCTCCTGGCCGAAGCACTGGAAAAATAACCCGAACGGGACGAAGCGGATGAGCGACGACTCCGCGAGGCTCAGCGAGCTGCTCGACACCGCGCTGGAACTGCCGGCCGCAGATCGCGAACGGTGGCTCGAGTCGCTGCCGCCGGAGCACTCGGCCCTCAAGCCGCGGCTGCGCGCGCTGCTCGCACGGGCGGCGAGCATCGAGACCAGCGATTTTCTCGACACGCTGCCCAAGGTCGACGGCGACGAAGATGCTGCCGCGGGCGATGAGATAGGCCCGTACCGGTTGCTTCGCGAGATTGGCGTCGGCGGGATGGGCGCGGTCTGGCTGGCCGAGCGTCATGACGGTGCGTTGAAGCGCGCCGTGGCGTTGAAGTTCCTGCGGGCGGCCGGGTCGCATCAGGCCTTGTCGCAAAGATTGGAACGCGAGCGCGATATTCTCGCGGAGCTCACGCATCCCAGCATCGCGCGTCTCTACGATGCGGGAATCAGTACGGCTGGTGTTCCGTGGCTGGCTCTCGAATACATCGAAGGCCTGCACATCGATCGTTACTGTCGAGAACAGCAGCTCGATGTGCGAGCGCGCGTTGCACTCGTTCTGCAGGTTGCGCGCGCTGTGGCGTACGCGCACAGCAAGCTGGTCGTGCATCGGGATCTCAAGCCGACGAACGTGCTCGTATCGGCAGAGGGGCAGGCTCATCTGCTCGACTTCGGCATCGCCAAGCTGCTCGAGGACGGGCGCGCGGTCGAAACCAAGCTCACGCAGGTGGGCGGCAGAGCGCTGACGCCGGAATATGCGTCGCCCGAGCAGATTCTCGGCCAGCCTGTGACGACCGCGTCGGATGTGTATTCGCTCGGCGTGATTCTTTATGAGCTGCTCACTGACTCGCGGCCTTACAAATTGAAGCGCGACTCGCGCGGCGCGCTCGAAGACGCGATTCTGGAAATCGAACCGCAAGCGCCGAGCGCTAACGCCGGATTCGCTCAGCTTGCTCGTGCGCTCCGCGGCGATCTCGATGCAATCGTGCTCAAGGCGTTGAAGAAGGCGCCGCAGGAGCGCTATCGCACGATGGACGCGCTTGCCGACGATCTCTCGCGCTACCTCGAAGGCCGTCCGGTGCTCGCGCAAGCGGATAGCAACTGGTATCGGTTGCGGAAGTTCGTGAGACGCAACCGCCTCGCAGTCGGTGCAGTTGGCGCGATCCTTCTGGCGGTGTTGATCGGTGCGGCCGTCGCGATCTGGCAAGCGCAGGTCGCGATCGCGGAACGGGCGCGGGCGGAGGAAGCGAATCAGCTCATGGCGTCGATCTTCACCGATGCCGATCCTTATGGTGTCGCTGGTGGCAAGGTCACTGCAGTAGATCTGCTGAATCAGGCGTATCAGCGTATCGCCGCGAGCAAGACCGCCAGTCCGGAGCAGCGACTCGAACTGCTCACGCTGCTTGCTTACACGCTGAACAACTTTCAGGAAGTCGAGCGCGCCGAGGCAATCGCGAGCGCTGCGGTTACCGAAGCTGAGCAGGTGCTGCCGGCGCGGCACCCAAAGCTCCTGCACGCGCGTGTCGTGCTCGCTTTGACGCATCGATACGTCGGCGAGCCGTCGCGCTTGCAAGCTGAGCTCGATGTTCTGCTGCCGATGCTTCGCGAAAGCACTGATGCGGATCCAGAAGACCTACCCAGCGCTTTGGAGAGCGCGGCCGTCGTGGCCCTGGGAGAAGGCCGCAACGAGGATGCCGAACGGATCGCGCGCGAAGGTGTCGACGTCGCGTCGCGGCGCTTCGCTAGCGATCATCCAGTGGTGCTGACGATGCAATGGATGGTGGTGCAGACGCTGGTTCAACAGCGCAAGTCGGATGCTGCCTATGCGCTTGCGGCCGAGATCATGCCCAAGACTCTGGCTGCGTACGGCGGCGACACGCGCAATCCGCACGTCATCGAAGCTCGCGAGCTCTACGCCCGCGCGCTCGGCCGCGTCGGGCGGATCGCGGAAGGCGTCGACGAGTTGGCCGCGGTTCTCGCGGGTGCGCGCGAGCTGTTCGGGCCGACCAGCGTCGCTGTCTGCTATTTCGCATCCAATCTCGCGGGACAGCGACTGCTGCTGCGTCAGCTCAAGGCCGCGCGGGACAACATCAAGGAATCGCTCGCGGCTTGTGCGATTGCTCCGGGCCGCGACTCGATGGTGTATGCGATCACGCAGGATCTCGGCGCGTCCATCGAGCTCGCTGCGCGCCGGCCACAGCAGGCAATCCAGGACTTCGATGCTGCCCTCGCAGCATTCGCACTCGCTGGCAAGGGCGCCGAAGGACGAACGGGCGACGGGAAAGCCGAGCGTGCACTCGCGCTCGCGATGACGGGAGATCCGATCGCCGCACGTCGTGAGTTCGACGCACTGCTTGCCACGCAGCCTGATTACTCGAGCAAGGCCGAGTTCACGCACATCCGCGGCACCATCGAACACCTCGCGGGACGCTACCCCGACGCGATCGCCCTTCAGCAGCAGGCGCTGAGTCAGATCAAGGAGAGTCCGACTGCCGACCACACTCGCGCTCGCTTTCTCGCGCAGTCGGGACTGAGTCGCGTGGAATCCGGCGACTTCGCTGCCGCCGAGGCCGAGTTGCAGCGTGCGCTCGAATTGTCGAAGTCCCTGGGATTGCATCCTGATCCTCTGCAGGCAGATGCGCGGGTGGGTCTCGCGCGTGTGCATTTGAAGCGCTCGCAGCCCGCCCATGCGTTGCAGTTGTTGCAAGAGGCCGATGGTTTCTGGCGTGACTTCGATCCCGAGAATCCCGCTGCGCGCGAGACTGCGCGCTGGCTCAGGGTTGCGCTGGAGCGCGGTGCCAATGCAAAGTGACGCTCATCATGCGTTACCTGCTATTCATCGGCGCCTTGAGCGCCTCGGCTGCGCTTGCAGCAGATACTGCCGTCACCATCGATCCTGAGCGTCTGTCGCAGACGGTCAAGATTCTCGCTTCGGACGAGTTCGAAGGCCGCGGGCCCGCAACGCCGGGCGAGACCAAGACCATCGAATGGCTCACGAAGAGCTTCCGCGACCTCGGCCTCGAACCGGCTGGCGAGCGCGGTAGCTGGACTCAAGCCGTGCCGCTCGTTCGTACGCAGATCGGTTCGCCTGCGACGATGAGCATTGCGATTCAAGGAAAAGACCGGCCGCTGACGCAGAGCAAGGACATCTACGTCAGCACTGTGCGCAACGTCGATCGCGTGTCGATCAAAGTAGCGCCTCTCGTGTTCGTCGGTTACGGAGTCACTGCGCCCGAACGGCAGTGGGACGACTACAAGCAGGTCGACCTGCACGGAAAGATTGCCGTGTACCTGGTCAACGACCCGGATTTCTACGCCAAGCCGGGAGAGCCTGTTGCAGGCCGCTTCGGCGATCGACGCATGACCTACTACGGTCGCTGGACCTACAAGTACGAAGAAGCGGCGCGACGCGGAGCACTCGGTGCGCTGATCGTCCACGACACTGATGGCGCCGGCTATGGCTGGTCGACCGTCACTGCTCCGGCCGGCGAGAACTACGACATCGTGCGCGACAAGCGCGATGAGCGGGTGCTGCTGCAGGGTTGGCTTGCAAGCGCGGCGGCGAACGAGCTTTTCAAGTCGGCCGGACTTGATCTTGCTGCGTTGAGCGTGCAGGCGCGGCGCGCCGACTTCAAACCCGTCGAGCTCGCGAGCGTACGCTTCAATGCCGACTTGCCTGTGACGGCGAAGCTGGCGGAGAGCCGTAATTTCCTGGCCAGGATCCCGGGCAGCAAGCGTCCCGATGAGACGATCATGTTCGCTGCTCACTGGGATGCGTACGGCATCGGTCCGCCCGATGCACAGGGCCATGCGATCCGGCCGGGTGCCAATGACGATGCGCTCGGCCTCGCCGGTGTGCTCGAGCTTGCGCGTGTTTTCAAAGCGGGACCGCAACCGGAACGCACACTGGTGTTTGCAGCGTGGACGGCAGAGGAGCGCGGACTCCTCGGATCGCAAGTCTACGCAGCGAAGCCGCTGTACCCGTTGGAGAAGACCGTCGCGAATCTGACGCTCGACATCCTGCAGACTGCCGGCCTCGCGAAGGATGTGTTGCTGGTGGGAGCGGGGCAGAGCGAGCTGGAAGACGATCTCGCTCGCGCGGCGGCAGCGCAAGGCCGCGTCGTTACGCCGGAGTCGCTGCCGGAGCGCGGTCTCTTCTATCGCGCGGATCATTTTCCGTTGGCGCGTCAAGGCGTGCCGGTGCTGCTGCTGATGGGAATCAGCGGCGCGACGGACCTGCGCGAAGGCGGCCGCGAGGCCGGCAATCGCTGGCTCGAAAGTTACATGCGCTGCTATCACCAAACCTGTGACGCGTGGAGCGCGAGTCTCGATTTCCGCGGCGCTGCGCAGGACGTCGAGCTGTTCCACACGATGGGCAAGAGCCTCGCAAATTCGACACGCTGGCCGCAGTGGCGAACCGGCTCGGAGTTTTTTGCAACTCGCGCGAAGTCGAACTCTCAGCGCCGTTGAGTCTGCAGTCGTGCGAATCCGTTTCGAAGCCGTCGATGCGGGCGCCATCAGCATGGTCTCAACGTTTTCAAGTGACGGTGGCATGATCGCTGCCCATGGCGGCACGGATCATTCAGGTCAAGGTCACACCGCGAGCACGCGAGTCGTCGCTCAAGCAAATGGCTGACGGGACATGGGTGGCGAAGTTGAAGTCGCCACCCGTGGATGGCAGAGCGAACGCGGAGTTGGTTGCGCTGGTCGCGGACCAGTTCGGGTGCAGGAAGGCTGCGGTGTCGATCAAGGCCGGAGCGTCCGGGCGAGTCAAGCTCGTCAGGATCGATGGTGAGTGATCGCGCCTACGCCGAATCCTTGATCCACAGCGGACTGCGCCACGCCGCAAGCGCTGCCAGGAACACGCTCAGTCGCGTCGGCAGAAATTTCCGGCTCTGATACACAGCGAACACCGGGATCGGCGGTGAGGTCCACTTCGGCAGCAGGCGCACGAGCCGGCCGCGCGCAATGAGTTCCTCGCAGTAGATCGAGGGGACCGCACCGATCCCGTGGCCGCGCAGCACGAACGTGCTGACGGTGTGCAGATCGCGGCTCGAGATCGGTCCCGACACGTGCACGCGAGTCTTGCGGCGGCCGCTGACGAACTCCCACTGGGTTTCGTTGTTCTTGGCATTGAGCATCACGCATTGGTGCCGCGCCAGATCCGCGGGTTCCGTCGGCCGCTCGCGCCCCTTGAGGTACTCGGGGGCAGCCACGACGTAGCGAACGTCTTGACCGAGACGCTTGGCCACGACGCTCGAGTCCGGCAGATCGCCGAAGCGCACCGCCACGTCGATATTTTCTGCTACGAGATCGAGAAACGTGTTCGTGATGTGCAGGTCGACGCGAACTCCCGGATACGCGTGCAGGAATCCAGAGAGGAATTGCAGGAACGAGTCGTGACTCAGCACGACCGGCACCGTGATTCGCAACAACCCTGCGGGCTGCTTCTGCGACTGAGTGAGCACGCGCTCCGCTTCCTGCAGCAGGCTCAGCGGCTCCTGACATTCGTTGAAGTAGTCCCGTCCTTGCGGGGTCAAGGTCACGCGCCGCGTCGTGCGCCTGAGCAATACGACGCCGAGCTGCGCTTCGAGCACCGACAAGCGGCGGCTCACCGTCGAGATCGGCATGCTGAGCGAGCGCGCGGCGCGACTGATGCTCTCGTACTGCGCCACCTTGACGAAGATCAGGATGTTGTCGAGATCGGCCATGCGTGCACTTTGCCATTAATGCAAAACAGATTACAGCGTTTCCCATCTAATCAAACCTGACGGGAGCCGCGACACTGTGCCCCACAGGTCATTCTTCTTCAGGAGACGCACATGGGCACACAACGCAAGACCGTCATCGTGACGGGCGCATCGCAGGGTATCGGAGCGGGAGTGGCGAACCTGTTCCTCGAGCGCGGTTACAACGTCGTCGCGAACTCGCGGCGCATCACGCAGAAGAACGAGCTGCAGCGCTCGGACAACGTCGCGCTGGTCGACGGCGATATCGCGCAGCCCGTCACAGCCGCGAAACTCGTCGATACGGCCGTGAAGCGCTTCGGCGCAGTTGACGCGCTGGTGAACAACGCCGGCATTTTCATCGCGAAGCCGTTTACCCAGTTCACTCTGGAGGACTTCCGCTCGCTTTCGTCAACCAACTTGGACGGCTTCTTCCACCTCACGCAGCGTGTCATCGCACAGCTGCTCGAGCAGAAGCGGGGCGGCAGCGTGGTCAGCATCACTTCGTCCTTGACGGACAACCCGATCGCCGGGTTGCCGGCCGCTGTGCCGATGATTACCAAGGGCGGCATCAACGCGATTTCGCGCAACCTCGCGATGGAGTACGCAAAGCAAGGCATACGCGTGAACGCGGTGTCGCCGGGAATAGTGGACACGCCGTTGCACAAGGGCTTGTCGAAAGACCTCCTGCAGTCGTTGTCGCCGATGGGCGAGATCGGTACGACCCGGGATATCGCCGACGCCGTGCTGTTCCTGACCGAGGCGCCGCGAGTGACGGGCGTCGTGCTGAACGTGGACGCCGGTGCACACCTGGGCAAGTGGTGAGGAGTGCCGACATGAACAGCAGTGTCGAGCAAAGACTCAAAGTATCAGGCATCCAGCTGCCGCCCGCGCCGAAACCGCTCGGCGCTTACGTCGAAGCGGTGCAGGTCGCGAATCTCTTGTTCGTGAGCGGAGCGCTGCCTCTGCAGGGCGGGGTCCCGCAGTTCATCGGGCGTCTCGGCGGCGAGTTGAGCATCGAAGATGGAAGGAGCGCGGCCCGATTGGCCGCGCTCAATGCGCTCGCTCTTGCAAGGCAACATCTTGGATCGCTGGACAAGGTGCAGCGTGTCGCTCAGCTGACCGTGACACTCGCGACCACGCCCGACTTCCAGGAGCACCCGAAGGTTGCCGATGGCGCCTCCGAGCTGTTCGCTGAAGTGTTCGGCGCGGATCGCGTACCGACACGCACAGTGTCGGGCGTGACGAGCCTGCCGAAGGGAGCGTGCGTGGTCGTCTTGATCACCCTTGCGTTGAACTGAGCAGGTCACGGCACGGGCGGCGCTTCCTTCACCTCGACGTCGCCCGGATTATCCGGTTTGCGCCGGAGCCGGCGCTGCCGCTGCGGCGGTTGCGGCCGCAACAGGCAGTGCTGCACCAAACGAAAACTGCACTCGCCGCAGGCGCTACGCCGCGAGGATCTCGTGCTCGTAATACGGAGTCTGCCGATCGCTGAGGATCGCTTGTAGTTCGTCGTCGCTGCGGCCCTTCGGCGTCAACCAGGCTTCCACATTTTCCTGCCGCAGATTGATGATGCAGCGATCGTGTCCCGCCGCTTTGATCTCCGGCGGCGGCTCGTCAGTCACAGCCGCAAACGACAGCAGCCGACCTTCCTGCGGATCGCTCCAGTCCGCATACAAGCACGCGACCAGCATCTGATACGCAGGTCGCGGCGTGAAGTGCAGCACGACGTTCTTCCCCTCACGCTCGACGTTCTCATAGAACGAATCGACGACCATCAGTGCGTGCGTGCGACCGAACTCGCTGCGCCAGTAGCGATCGAGATTGTCGCGCCGCGCGTTGTACAAACCCGGAAACTTCTGATCCGTGAACGCAGGCTTGCCTTTCTGCCGCAGGTGATAGCGCGCGAGCGTGAGTACGTTGCGGCCATCGCGCTCGAGAATGATCGGTGCATACGTCAGCGGAAAGATTCGATGATCATCCTCGTGCGGCTGCGTGCCTTTCAGCAGCGAGATGCGCTCGAGCGACGCATCGATCTTCGACGTCGCGACGCGCTGCTCGTTGAGCGCAGCCTTGGTTTCTTTCACCTTCAACTTGCGCTCCGCATCGGCGAGCCGCTTCTTCTGCTTGAATACTTCCTGCTCGAGCTCGGACACTTTCTTCGCTTGATACTCCTGCGACAGCTCGTGGATGCGACGCTCTTCCGCGGACTGCGGATTGGAAAAATTCCACTCGAAGCCACGGGCGAGGCGAATCGGGCGGCCGGCCAGGCGCTCCATCAGCAGGCGCTCGACCTCCGAGTAGTCCATGGTCGCAGCGAACTGCCGCGCCAAGTCTTTGATGTTCTGAGAAACCTTTGCGGAATAGCACATGGATGGTCGGACCTCGCTGCCGGCATTTTAGTTCGCGGCGAGCTCGGCTGTTGCGGAGATCGACTGAACTGTATATAAAGCCAGTCACACCGGAGGATCCCCGCATGTTCATCGAACCGCGTCAGCTCATTGCCGAGACGATCGACAAGCTCGAAACCGTCGCCACTTTTTTCGCGGACGAAGTCGACGAGCGCGTCCGGGCGCCGGAAAAGTTGTCTGTCGAGGCTCTGGCTGCGAAGGAAGCGCTGCAGACGATCAAGATCCTGATCCCCAAGCTGCGAACCGCGCAGGGTAGTCTCGCCGTCGCGAGTGCGCAGCTGCAGTTCCGCGAGTGCATGCACTGCGAGTAATGGTGCCATGCCAGCGAAGCATCCCCCGCCGGTCGGGACGCTGGCCTTTCTCGCCGAATGCGGTCGCACCGTCTACATCGTTTGCAATCGATGCAATCGCTTCGTAGTGGCGCAGCTGCAGGACATCGCCCAGCACGTGGGCTGGCGCGCGAATGCGCAGGAAGCGGGCAAGAAACTCCGCTGCAAGGAATGCAAGCACGTCGGTGCGAAGATCACCATCGAACGGCCGCAGGTCGGGCAGCGAGTGTGCCCGCGGTGTTTGCGGCCGTTTACCTGATTTCCACGAACGTCAGCCTGTTCCCGAACGGATCGGCTATCGTCATTTCGCGACCGCCCCAGGGCGGCACTTCGATTCCGGGTCGCGCGTTTTTGTAATGCTTCGCGAGCAGGTGCTTCTGGAAGCTCTCCAGCTCGTCCGTGTCGATGCGTAACTGTGCACCAGGACTGCCGTCGCCGTGATGCTCCGACAGATGGATGACGCATCCATCCTTCGAAATCTGCATGTACAGCGGCGTGTTGTCCTCGAAGTGATGCTCCCAATCGACCTTGAACTCCAGGAAGCCGACGTAGAATTCTTTCGCTTTGGCTTCGTCGAAGCTGCGCAGCGTAGGAATGATTCTTCCAAAGCTCATGAGCCTCATCCTGCGTCGAACGGATACGGGTACTATGACCATTGTCGATACGGCGAGTGCCGTCAGTCAGGCAGCATGATCATGACAATTGCAATCAATGTTCTCGGCGCGATCGGCAATACGCCGCTGGTACAGCTCAGGAAGATCGTGCCGCCAGGCTCCGCGCGCATCGTCGTGAAGCTCGAAGGCGCGAATCCGACGGGCAACATGAAAGACCGGATGGCGAAGTCGGCCATCGAAGCAGCGGAAGCCGACGGACGACTGCGACCAGGAAGCATCGTCGTGGAGTACACCGGCGGCTCGACCGGTCCATCGCTGGCGCTCGTGTGCGCGGCGAAACAATATCCGATCAAGATCATCACCTCGGATGCCTTCAGCGAAGAGAAGACGCGCACGGCGCAGGCGCTGGGTGCGCAGATCATTCTGATCCCGAGCGACAACAAGCGCATCACCGCGGAGCTCATCACGGCAATGGTCGATGCCGCTCGCAAACTCGGCGGCGAGCCCGGGCACTGGTGGTTCGACCAACTCAACAATGCCGACGCCGCTGCGGGCTATCATCCGATGGGAGAAGAGATCTGGAGCCAGACATCCGGCAGGGTCGACGCATACGTGCAAGCAGTCGGTACTGCTCACTCGCTCAACGGCGTAGCCAGAGTCCTGCGCCGTCACAATCCCAAGCTTCACGTCGTTGCCGCCGAGCCTGCGGAAACACCGGTGCTCTCTGGCGGACAGAAGGGCTCGCACCGGATCGAAGGGATCGGGATCGGGTTCATCCCGCCGCACTGGCGCCGCGAAGAGGTCGATGAAGTTGAGTCGGCGACGAGTGAAGAAGCGATGAGCATGTGTCGTCGGCTGGCGCGTGAAGAAGGCATCTTCGCCGGCACATCGTCAGGATTGAACGTGATCGCCGCGCTGCGCGTCGCCAGGAAACTCGGGCCCGATGCCACCGTCGCAACGATCATGATCGACTCCGGGCTGCGCTACATGAGCACGGACTTGTATCGCTAGCTGCGCGCATGCAGATCAGGAAAGCGCAGGCGAGCGATGGGCCGGCCATCCTCGAGATCATCCTCCCGGTCATTCGCGAGGGGGCGACCTATTCGCTCGATCCGAACATGAGCGAAGTCGCGGCGCTGGCTTACTGGATGAATGCCGAGAAGGACACGTTCGTCGCCGCAGAGAACGACGACATCGTCGGCACGTACTTCATTCGTCCGAATCAGGGCGGTGGCGGCGGACACGTGTGCAACTGCGGATACATGACTCGCGCGTCGTCGATCGGACGTGGCGTAGCGCGGAGCATGTGCCAACACTCGCTGGCGTATGCACGAGAGCGCGGCTATCGAGCGATGCAGTTCAACTTCGTAGTCAGCACGAACGAACGAGCTGTGCGACTGTGGCAGTCATTGGGCTTTGAGATCGTCGGCCGTCTGCCGGCTGCGTTTCGACATCCGACGCACGGATATGTCGATGCGTTGGTGATGTACCAACCGCTCTGAGGTGATCACATGCTGCGCTGGCCAGTCGTCGCATTACTACTGATTGCCGCATCGATGGCCGGTGCCGCGCCGCGACCGACCACTCCGCGCGGCGCGCTCACGGCCGAAGAACAGCAGAACATCGACATCTTCGAGAAGTGGAAGGCGTCGGTTGTCTACATCGCGACGACCGAGCAGGTGGTGGACTTCTGGACGCGCAATGTGACCAGCGTGCCCCGCGGCACGGGCTCGGGATTCATCTGGGATGCGGCGGGACACGTCGTGACGAACGTGCACGTCATTTCCGGTGCGGCCGCGGCCAACGTGAAGCTTGCTGACGGTCGCGACTACGATGCGACGCTGGTCGGCGTCAGTCTCGGGCACGACATCGCGGTGCTGCAGATCCGCGTGCCGAAGGATCAGCCGATACCGGTCGCGGTCGGCACGAGTCACGATCTTCGCGTCGGGCAGAAGGTGTTCGCTATCGGCAATCCATTCGGGCTGGACTGGACGCTGACCACGGGCATCGTCTCGGCACTCGATCGCTCGATCGAAGGTGAGAACGGCGCCGAGATCCGTCACCTGGTGCAGACCGATGCGGCGATCAATCCCGGTAACTCCGGCGGTCCGCTGCTCGACAGCGCGGGGCGGCTGATCGGCATGAATACCGCGATCTACAGTCCTTCGGGCGCGAGCGCTGGTGTCGGTTTCGCGGTGCCGGTCGACACTGTCAATCGCGTCGTGCCGTTGCTGATTGCGAATGGGCACTACGAGCCGCCGAGTCTGGGAATCGAAGTGGACGATCTGCTCAGCCGCGCGGTCGCGCGTGAGCTCGGTGTCACCGGCGTTGCAGTGATGCGAACTTCGAAGAACGCCGCGACTCAACTTCGCGGTGCTCGCCTGGGCCCGCGCAAGTCGGTCATTCCCGGCGATGTGATCCTCGCGGTCGATGGGAAGGAAGTGAGCACGGCGGCGCAGCTGGCCGCGACGCTCGACGACTACAAGGTCGGTGATCGAGTGACGCTGACGGTCTGGCGCGAAGGCAAGAAGATTCAGCTCGCGGCCGTGCTGCAATCAGGCGCCGAAGCCTGACACCGTCAGCTTCGCGATCCAGGCAGCGCCATAGAGTCCGACGCCGAACACTGCGTGCGTGATGAGACTCTGAACGCGCGCAGCGGTTGGGCGCGGCGTGCGACTCGCAGCGATCCCCGCGCCCATGCCCGGTTGCATCAGCAGAAATGGCGCTGCCACCGTGCCGAGGCCGACGAGCAGGGCAGGGCCGATCGTCGGCGCATCGATCCAGGCGATTCCGCACGCGAGCAGCAGCACGCCCGCAAAAATAATCCCGATCAGATAGTGCGCGGCCCATCCGATCAGGCGCTCGTGTCGCACTGGTGACGCCGCTGCGATCGACTCATGCCGAAAGCGTCCGCGTGGCATCCCGCCGAGCCAGCGGCCGACGAGCGCATAGTTCGCCCCGGGGATGCCCAACAATCGCTTGCGAACAATTCCCCAGACATCCATCGCGGCGGTGGCTCCCACGCCGACGATCAACGCGCTCAACAGACAATTCATCATGGCCACAGCATGGCACTTCAAGCAGACTTGAGGTCAAGGGGCCACGAGGGAGCACCGTGTTCGGATTCGGCAAGAAGCGCGTCGAGAAGGAAATGGCCGACTGGCTGGCACATCCGCTGGAGTTCGGCGTGCCGCCGAAAACCGTGCGCCTGAAGCGGACCTATCGTGGTGAGGTGATCACCCAGGGCGCGGTCACGATCCATCTCGTCGAGTACGAAATGCCGGACGGCACGCAGGGCCGCGGCTTCGTGAATGGATCGCTTACGTGGTCCTTCCCGGGCGAGGACATCAATGCGATAGCCGATGACGATCTCATGGTCGCGTATTGCGGCTGGGCATGGCTGTTCCCCGCGACTCAGGCAGGCAGTGTTGCGACGGAGTTTCAGTCTTTGACCGAAGAGCGGGCCTTCACCGAGAAGAAGCTCGCCGACGGCTTCGCAGACGTCCAGCTCGGCAGTCGGTACCAGATCGGTACCAGCGAGCTGTTCGAGTTCAAGGGCAGTTCGAGCGGACAACAATTCGTCGGCGCCGGCAACACGGAAGCCGAAGTCGTCTTCGCCGCGACGGATCCCAAGGCCGCCTTGCCGGCGATCTACTTCCTGCTGGGCCGCGAAGCCATCAAGTCGATGCGGTAAGCGCGACGAGTATCAGTCGAGCATGTTCGCCGGGACCTTCCCGCCGTTTGCCGCCAGTTCCTTCATGACACGCTGGTGCAGCCAGATGTTCATCGCCGCCGAATCGCCAGGGTCGCCCGTGTAGCCGAGCTCCTTCGCGAGCTCCTTGCGATTCTCGAAGCTCGAATCCATACCGACCAGCTTCATCAGATCCACGATCGACGTACGCCAGTTCAGTTGCTGGCCTTTGTCCGCCGTCATCTTTTGCAATACCGCTTCGACGTCCACGGGAGTTTGTGCAGGTGCTTGTGCCGGCTTGGTCGGCGTTACCGTGGGTCCGCTACTCGCTGCAGGTGTGCGGCTCGCCGGCGGCGGGCTGGCAGGTGTGTTCGGTCGTGCGGCAGCCGGATGGCCGAAGATGGCGTCTTTGATCTTGCTGAAGATGCTCATAAGTCCTCGCCGATGCGTTCGCAACACGAAGCACGCGCTTCGGATGACAATGAACGGCGACTGGACTCATTAGTTCCGGCTTCGAGCCAGGTCCGGCTTCGAGCCGATGCCGCCGGCTTACAAGCAGACGCAGGCGGATAGAGTCGTGAGTACCAGGACGGTAAAGATGACTCTCGGCAACAAGCTCCGGACTCTGAGCGTGACGAACGCTGCAATGCAGCCTGCAAGCACCAGGGCGAATGAAATCGCCTCCGCCTGGGTCACTGCGAAATCGAGCACGCTATAACGAGCGTTGACCCGGATCTTCTCGATCAACAGTCGCTCGAAGCCCGCGAAGATCAGATAGACGGCGAAGAGGAAGCCGGCGCGGTGTCGATGCGAGCGCAGTGTCCACAAGAGCCAGGCCAGAACCAGCGCCATCGCTGCTTCATAGAGCGGCGTCGGATACACGCCCGGCGGGGCAATCGTGACGCCCGCGATGTTGTTGTCGTACGTCTGCGCCCACAACCAATCCGGCAGCCAGGTTGGTTTGAGCGCGAGGTCGGCGGCGATGCCCCAATCGCCATCACCCGACAGCTGGCAACCCAATCGGCCCACGCCATAGCCCAGCATCATCGCCGGCGCAGCAGCATCGAGCATCGGCAGCACTGGAACTCGACGTCGCACGAGGAACACGATCGCAGCGAGAGTGCCGAAACACAGACCGCCATAGATCGAGAACCCGTTGCGGCTGAAGATCATGCTCAGCGGATGATCGAGCAGCTCATCCGTGTGCTCGAGCAGATCGAAGACCTTGGCGCCGAGGATGCCGACCATCACCGCGACGAAGACCAGGTCGCTGACGAGCGAGCCTGCTCCCGCTGGCACGACACCCAACTGCTCGCGGCGAGCGACTTCCTTGCCGAACACGAGCATGGACAAGAACACCGCGACGAGCACGACCATGCCGAAGACGGGAATCGGCAGATGCCACTGCGTCCCGAAAACTGCGTTCACTACATCCGTGACGTACGCAAAGGACATCGTCGCGGGTCGCTTCAGCTTCGACCGTGCAGCCAGTATTCCGACATGCCGCGGAAGCTCGGAATCGTCCGATACTTGTGTCCGCGCGGGGAGGGCAGCAAGCTCGAAAATCTCTTCAGCAGCGCTGCGATGGCTTCCTGCGCTTCGACGCGCGCCAGCGGCGCGCCGAGGCAAGTGTGCTTGCCGCCGCCGAAGGACTGATGCTGGATGTTGGCTCGTTCGATGTCGAAGCGCTGCGGTTCCGGATTCACCTCCGGATCGTGATTGGCCGCGGCCAGGGACACCGAGACGCTATCGCCGAGATTCATCGGGCAGCCGCGCATCGACAGCTCGCGCTGCACGTTGCGGCCCGAGGCGGTGACCGGTGAGTCGTAGCGGAGCATCTCCTCCACTGCCTGATTGATCAGCTCGGGTCGCGCGCGCAGCTTCGCCAGCTCGTCCGGATGATCGAGCAGCGCTTTGACGCCGTTGCCGATCAGGTCCGTCGTGGTCACGTTGCCCGCGATCAACAGCAG
>Ga0070675_100000537_pt1 | contig 25951 bp, 26 predicted proteins | sample KBSM43metaG_FD_65343 | JGI IMG/M metagenome (GOLD analysis project Ga0070675, IMG submission 65343) | Miscanthus rhizosphere microbial communities from Kellogg Biological Station, Michigan, USA - KBS M4-3 metaG | ecosystem: Host-associated > Plants > Roots > Rhizosphere > Soil ... | reverse complement strand
GTCCCGCGTTTTACTCTCGGCATTGCAGATCTCTCTCTACTTGTAGGGCAGCATCAGGCGGACCTTCACGGCGTCGCCCTCGGCGACCACCTTGCTTCCGCGCAAATGCCGCTTCGACTTCGTCGTCTTGCTCGTGAGGATGTGGCGCTTGAAGGCGCTCGACCGGGTCACCTTGCCCGTGCCCGTCACCTTGAACCGCTTCGCCGCACCCCGATGTGTCTTCAGCTTCGGCATTACGTTCCCTCTTCAACCGGCGCCTCTTCGGCGTCCGTCTCCGTCTCCTGCGGCCGCAGCGCCTTCGGCGCATTCTTGCGTCCCGCCCGCTGGCCCAGAATCACGTGCATCTGGTTGCCTTCCTGCCGCGGCATCGTTTCGGCGATGGCGATCTCCTGCAGGTCGTTCAGCAGCCGCTCGAGAATCCGCCGCCCGATCTCCGGGTGCGCCATCTCGCGGCCGCGAAAGAAGATCGTGGCCTTCACCTTATCGCCGTCGTTCAAGAAGCGCTCGATGTGCTTCTTCTTGAACTGGTAGTCGTGTTCGTCGACCTTCGGCCTGAACTTGATTTCCTTGACCAGGATCACGCGCTGGTGCTTTTTCGACTCCCGCGTGCGCTTCTGTTCCTGGTACTGGTACTTGCCGAAGTCCATGATCCGGCAGACCGGAGGCACCGCGGTCGGAGAGATCTCGACGAGGTCGAGCCCCTTCTGTCGCGCGATGGCCAGCGCCTGCGGCGGTGGCATGATCCCGAGCTGCTGTCCAGTGTCGTCGATGACTCGAATCTCTCGAACCCGAATGCGCTCGTTGGTACGAACGCGGTCATCACGTCGGGGCGAACGATCGTAGGCGATATGGTCCTCCGCTCTCTAGCCAGCCAGTTCCCGGCGTGCCGCTTCCCCGGCGGCGGCCTCGACGAACTCGGCCAGCGGCCGTGCCCCGAGATCCCCCTTCGACCGGCTGCGAACCGACACGGCGCCTTCCGCCACCTCGCGGTCGCCTATGACCAGCATATAGGGGACCTTCTGCAACTGCGCCTCTCGGATCTTATAGCCAATCTTCTCGACGCGCGCGTCGAGTTCCACCCGTAACCCCTTGCCGGTCAGCGCCTGCTGGACCGTTTCGGCGTATTCCAGGTGTCGGTCGGCGATCGGCAGCACGACAGCCTGCACCGGGGCCAGCCAGAGCGGCCAGGCGCCGGCGAAGTGCTCGATGATCATGGCCAGGAACCGCTCGAAACTGCCGAAAATGGCGCGGTGGACGACGATCGGCCGATGATGGGCGTTGTCGGCCCCGACGTAGTGCAGGTCGAATCGTTCCGGCAGCTGGTAGTCGAGCTGAATAGTGGCGCACTGCCACTTCCGCCCGATGGCGTCGGTGACGTCGAAGTCGATTTTCGGCCCGTAGAAGGCGCCGTCCCCTTCGTTGACCGTATAAGGCTCCCCGAGGCGGTCCAGGGTCGCCTTGAGCTGGGCCTCCGCGTCGTTCCAGGTCTCGATGCTGCCCAGGAAGTCTGGCGGCCGGGTCGAGAGCTTCATTTCGGGCTTGAGCCCGAAGTCGTTGTAAACCCGCTGGACCAGACGGAGCACGTGCTCCACCTCGCTGCCAATCTGGTCCTGCGTGATGAAGCAGTGGCCGTCGTCCTGTGAGAACTGCCGCACCCGGGTGAGGCCCGACAGCACACCCGAGGCCTCGTTCCGGTGGAGCGGTGTCTGCTCGTGGTAGCGAATCGGCAGGTCCTTGTAGCTGCGGACCTCGCTGGCGTAGATGAGCATGTGGCCAGGGCAGTTCATGGCCTTGAGGCCCATGGTCTCGCCCTCCGACTCCACCAGAAACATGTTCTCCCGGTAGTGCTGCCAGTGCCCGGACGTCTCCCACAGCGCCTTGTTGAAGACGATGGGCGCCTTCACTTCGGTGTAGCCCGCGGGGAAGATCACGCCGCGGATGTAGTTGGCCAGCGTGTTGTACAGAACGGTGCCCTTGGGCAGCCAGAAGGGCGCGCCCGGCGCCCACTGGTGGAACATGAACAGCTTCTGGTCCTTGCCGATCTTGCGGTGGTCCCGGAGCTTGGCTTCCTCGATCCGCTTGAGGTGATCGGCCAGTTCCTTTTCGCTGAGGAACGCGGTGCCGTACAGCCGCTGCATCGGCTGGTTGCGCGCGTCGCCCTTCCAGTAGGCGTTCGAGGTGGTCAGCAGCTTGAACGCCTTGAGCCGGCCGGTGGACGGCACGTGCGGTCCGACGCAGAAGTCCACGAAGGTGTCTTTGTCCTTGATGGTGTAGACGGACACCTCGGACTGCCCCTCGGTCTTCTCGTCGATCAGCTGGACCTTCAACGGCTCGCCGCGGGCGCCGAAGAAGCGCTTGGCCTCGTCGCGCGGCCACATCTGCCGCTCGTAGACCAGATCTTGCGATGCGAGCTCGCGCATCCGGGCTTCGATCGCCTCGATGTCCTCGGGCACGAACGGACGCGGCACCACGAAGTCGTAGAAGAAGCCCTCGTCGGTGGGCGGCCCGATGCCGCACTGGACGGTGGGGAAGAGCTGAGTCACCGCGGCCGCCATGAGATGGGCCGTGCTGTGCCGCGCGAGCATCAGCGCCTCGGGGCTCTTGTCGGTGACGATGCGCACCTTCGCGTCGGCGGTCAGCGGGTAGGTGAGGTCCACCACCTTGTCGTCGACCACTGCCGCGAGCGCCGCCTGGGCGAGGCGCGGAGAGATCGCCTCCGCGACGGCGCGCACCGGCGCGCCCGCGGATACAGCCTTGCTGGATCCATCCGGGAGTGTGACTGTGACCTGGCTCATGGACCTTAAAGTGGTAGGCGCGGGTGGACTCGAACCACTGACCTCCTCCGTGTCAGGGAGGCGCTCTAACCAGCTGAGCTACGCGCCTGTACTGCTATCTGCTGTGAAATCAGGCCTTAACCCGAACGGACAGTATAACAAACCTCGACCGGGCGGGCCTACTGCAGATAGCCGAGGCGCTTCAGGAAGGCCAGCAGCCCGGCGTCGGTTTCGGCCTGTTTCGCCCGCGCGACGTTGTGCGCGGCGTCGTCGAACCCCACCAGCTCGCACTGATTGCCGAGCGTACGTGCCTTCGTGCAGAAGTCTTCGACGGCGGTATAGGGCATGAGCGGGTCCTGCTTGCCGTGAAAGATGACGGTGGGCGGCAGGTTGCGCGCAAGGTGATGGACCGGCGAAATCTCCATGGTCCGCGGGCCGAGAAAGTCGAGCGACGCCTGCTGCTGGGGCGTGACCGAAATTCCCGCGTCAGCCACCGTGGTGACGACAGCAGCTGTGAGAAACAGTGCGCTCGCCTGGAGCTGATGGTGCGGTTCTCGGACGGTTCATCGAACGTGTCGAGCAGCGCCGCGGTCAGTAGCACGTGCGCGCCTGCTGAATCGCCTACTCCGATGATGCGGTCAGGATCGATCTGCAGTTCGGCCGCGTGCTCGCGCACCCATCGGATGACCGACTTGGCATCGGCGACCGAGTCGTAAGGGGTCGAGTTGTGCACAGAGCGGACGCGGTACGTCGCCGACACGCCGACCATGCCCATCGCGGCGGGCCTGCGTTCCGACGCCTTCAGGCCTGCGGGCTTGAAGACATACAACTTGAGGTCGGCGCCCCCGGCCTGTTTGTAGACGCGTTCGGTCGCCCCGGCCGGAATTTGCGCAGGTGCCTGGGCCCTGCCGACGGACGGACCGCCGGCGATGAGTGACCAGGCGACGAGAACGATGGCAGCGGCGCGCAGACGAATCATGGGCGGGGATGCTACCAGATGAGCTAGATGCGGAACAGAACGTACAAACGAAGGGCAGGTCCGAAGACCTGCCCTCGAAAGTGAGCCCACGCGGGTCTAGACCCGCGACGACGTACCTATGCGGCCTTCTTCGCCTCGACCGGCTTGCCTGAGGTGAGCACTTCGATCGCCTTGTCGAGCGTGGTGTCGCCGGCAGGCGGCTCGGCGCCGAAGTCCACTTCGGGCTCGTCGACGGCGACGTCGGGGGCGAGGCCGCGCTCGTGGATGGAGTTGTTCTTCGGCGTGAGGTAGCGCACGTTCGAGAGCAGCAGGCCGCTGCCGTCGGGGAGCTTCACGAGGCGCTGGCGGGCGGCGCGGCCCAGCGTGTGCTCGCCGACGAGCTCCGCGCGAGCGTTGCCTTCGAGCGCCGCGGCGAACACTTCGGCGGCGCCGGACGTGCCCTGGCTGACGAGCAGCGCCACCGGCTCGCGCAGCGCGCCGTCGGACGACGCAGCGCTCACGACCTCGCGCTGATCCTTGGATTGCTTGACCGTGAGCGTGCCCGACGGCACGAACAGCCGCGCCGTGGCAATGCCGTCGTCGATGTCGCCGCGCGCCGTGTTGCGGATATCGACCACGAACTTCGTCGCGCCCGTCTTGCCGAGCGCCTCGAACGCCTGCTTCACTTTGGCCGGTGTGTCCCGCGTGAAGTCCACCACCCGCACGTAGCCCGTGCTGGCGTTGGCCATCTTCGACGTCAGCTCCGGCCCGGCGATGCGCTCGCGAGTGAGGACCACGTCGTGTGGCTCGGCCTGATTCCCGCGGAACATCAGCAGCTTCACCTTGCTGCCGGCCGCGCCGCTCAGGAGCCGCGAGCCTTCGAAGGCCGACATGTCGCGCGTCGGCTTGTCGTTGATGCCGCGGATGAAGTCGCCGGTGCGCAACCCGGCCTTGGCCGCCGGTGAGCCGTCCCGCACCGACACGACGCGCAAGTAGTACTGCCGCGTGAGCACGATGCCCACATCGGCGGGGCCGGCGGGCTGTCCACCCTCGGCCGCCTTGACGAGGTCCGGCGTCAGGTAGGCGCTGTCGGGGTCCAGGCCGTCGGCCAACCCCTTGAGCGCGCCGCGCATGGCGTGCCGGACGTCCACTTCCTCGACGTAGTTGTTGAGGACGAGGGAGATGACTTCTTCGAACACCGGCAGCTGGCGGAAGGTGTCGTCCTTGCCGGCGCCGAGCACACGGCCCAGATAGCCGCCGACGATGGCGAACGCAATGATGGGCGTCGAGACGGCGAGAACCCAGAGCCGGGTGCGTGACGTCATGAAAAGTCCTGTCTTTAGCGGGGCCTGAGCCATTGTACGGGATCGACCGAGCGACCGTCGATCCGCAGCTCGAAGTAGAGCTCGGGCGGCCCGGCGGGGGAGGGGCCCACCCGGCCGAGTTCCGCGCCGGCTTCGACCGCCTCGCCTCGTTGGACGTTCAGCGACAGCAGGTAGCCGTAGAGGGAATAGTTGTTCGAGCCGTGGTCCAGGATGACCAGGGTGCCCAGCCCGGTGTATCCCTCGGCGTACCCGACCGTCCCGCTGTGGATGGCTCGGACGACGGTGCCCTCCGGAGCGGCAATTTCCATCCCGCTGCGGACGAGAGGCGCCCCCTGCCGGCCCGACGGCTGCCCGAAGCGCGAGGCAACGTCGCCGTTCACCGGCCACTCGAGCCCGCCGCGGAACGGCGCCAGGGGAACCGCCACCGCGCCACGGCCCGCGGCCAGCCCCGTGATCTGCTGATCGAGGCGCTCGCGCGCCACCTGCAGCTCGCCCACGTACTGCGCGGTGAGGTCGCGGCGCGAATCGATCTGCTCGATGAGGGCCGCGCGATCGGCCACCGCCTTCTCGGCAAGCCCGCGCGCGCGACGGGCGTTGGCGTCGCGCGTCTTCAGCTCCGCCATCTTGGTCTCCAGCACGGCGCGCTCGCTGCGCAGCGCGTCGACGGTGACGTGGTAGTCGTTGAGGACACGTTCCTGGCGGAAGGTGAGCGCGGTCATCGCGCGGGTCGCGCGGGCGAAGCCGCGCAGGTCGCCGGCCGAAATCAGCAGGCGCAGGTAGCCGCTGCGGCCACGCTTGTAGGTTTCCACGAGCTGCTGCTTGAGGTCGGGCAGCCCGCGCAGGCGCTGCTCGTCGAGGAGTTCGAGGCGGCGCGTGGCGTCGTTCAGTTCTTCCTTGGAAGCCGTCAGGGCACGTTCCGCTTCCTGCGATTCGGCCAAGCGGATGTCGCGCTGGACCTCGAGCTTGCGCACCTCGCCGAGGAGCGTCTTCGACTGGCTGGCGAGCCGGTCGGCTTCCTGGCGGAGCGCGCGCAGGCGATCGTCCACGCGAGTCTTCGTGCGCGAGCCGTCGGAGGCGGGTGGCTGCTGCGCGAGGGGCAGCGCCGTGCCGATCAGGCACGCGACGGCAATCAGGGCCAGACGTCTGAAAGGACTCGAAGTGCCCGCCATGACTCAGGTATCGGCGCCAGTTAGTATAGAGGTCAGTGCGGCTGGTGGGACTCGACGTGGGCGAACGCCGCATCGGCGTGGCGATCAGCGATGCAACCCGCACGCTGGCCCGTCCCCTGACCGTGCTGCAGATCGCGCGGCTCGATGCCGCGGCCGTCGCGCGTGCCGCCGAGGAAATCGGGCGGCTCGCGGCTGAGGACGACGGCGTCGCGGCCATTGTCGTCGGCCTCCCGCGCCGCCTGGACGGCCGCCCTAACGACCTCACCGCCGGCGTCCAGTCGTTTGCCTCGCAGCTTGGCGCGCGCACCGGGCTGCCGGTTGCCCTCCAGGACGAGCGACTCACCAGCGTCGAGGCCGAGAGCCGGCTGGCCGAGCGCGACAAGGACTGGCGTTCGCGCAAGAAGCGCCTCGATGCCGCGGCGGCCGCCATCATCTTGCAGGACCATCTGGACGGGTTGCCGCGGTGAAGCGCTTTCTCCTCAGCGTGCTGGTTCTTCTCGTGGTCGGGCTCGCGGCGGCGGGCGGCGGCGGGTACCTCCTGTGGACGCGCATGCACGAGCCGTTTCAGGGATTCGAGGGCGAGCTGTTCGTCGAGATCCCCACGGGCGACGGCTCGCGCGCGATCGCGCGGCGCCTGGCCGATGCCGGTGTCGTGCCCGATTCGTGGACCTTCCGCGCCGCCGTGCGCTGGTTGGGGCGCGGTCAGACGCTGCAGGCCGGGGAGTATCGCTTCGCCGACGCGGCGTCGCCGCTCGACGTCGTGGAGCGCCTGGCGCGCGGTGACGTCTACACCATCGCGATCACGTTTCCCGAGGGGCTGACGATCGACGAGATGGCCGGCGTGTTCGAGTCGCGCGGGCTGGGTACGGCGCAGTCGTTCCGCGACGCCGCGCGCGACGTCAGCGCCATCGCGGCCCTGGATCCCGCGGCGCGCGACCTCGAGGGCTACCTCTTTCCCGAAACCTACCCGGTGTCGCGTCAGGAGGATGCCGCGGCGCTGGTGGGGGTCATGGTCGAACGGTTCAAGAGCGTGTACGCCGAGCTGACCGCCGCTGGCGTGGCCACCGAGCTGACGACGCGTCAGGTGGTGACGCTGGCGTCGCTGGTGGAGAAGGAGACCGCGCGCGCCGAGGAGCGCCCCGTCGTCGCGGCCGTCTATCGCAACCGGATGGCGATCGGCATGGGGATGCAGGCCGACCCGACGGTGATCTACGCGCTGCGGAAGCGCGGCAAGTACGACGGCAACATTCGTCGCGTCGATCTGGCCATCGACTCGCCGTACAACACCTACCGGTATCGCGGTCTGCCACCAGGCCCCATCGCTGCGCCGGGCCGTGCCGCGCTCGAAGCCGCGCTGTCGCCGTCCGGCGCGAAGTACCTCTACTTCGTCAGCCGCAACGACGGCTCGCACGTGTTCGCCGAGACGCTGCGCGAGCACAACGCCAACGTGCAGCGTTTTCAGGTGGACTACTTCAGGTCAGGTAGGTCAGCTAAGGCGGGTAAGTCGGGTAAGTAAACTCGAACTGGACGCATGTTCGAAATGTCACCCAGCGGGGAGCCGGAGCGTCCGGCAGGGACCGCGCTGCGGCTTGGGTCCTAGTTCGAGTACACGACGGGCTCTTCAAGCGCCCATGGCTGTTGGCAGTCGCCGGCGCGATTCTGGTTTCGAGCTACTTGCTGATTACTCTGATTTTCGATGTGTTTCGAGCGATCGCCTCGTGAGCGACCTAGAGGAGCGTCTCTCGTTCGACACCTACCTGACCCACCTGACCCACCCGGCCCACCTGACCAACTAATCCAGGTACTTCGGGCTCTTCGGCAGGTTCGCGTGCGTGGGCTTGTCGTGCTCGATCCAGAGCTTGGCGCCGGTCTGTTTCACGAACGCCCGCATTGCCGCGCGGCTCTTCGCCGACATCGCCGCGTCGAACTCGAACGTCGGCGTCTTGCCGGTCGCGATCTCTTCCGGATAGTGATACAGGTCCCCGGCGAGCAGAATCGGGCCGGTCCTGGCGAGTTTCACGAACAGCACCTGATGGCCCGGGGTGTGCCCGGGCGTCGTCTTCACCACCACGGTGCCGTCGCCGAAGATGTCGAAGTCCTCGTCGTCGAGAATCTTCGTCTTCGACGTCTTCAGCGCGCTGTAGGTCGCCGGCTGAATGATGCCCTGCGGCTTGTCGCCGAACATGAAGTCGCGTTCGGCCTTCTGCACGATCCACGTCGCTCCGGCGAAGAGGTTCGCGTTGCCGGTGTGATCGGAGTGATAGTGCGACATCACGAGATAGGTGACGTCGGCCGGGGTGTAGCCGGCCGCCCGCATCTGCGGCACCAGCTTCTTGGTCGCCGTCATGATCCCTTCCTTGGCGGCGCCGCCGCCGGCGGGGAACTTGTCGTCGCCGATGCCGCCGGTGTCGAACATCACGGTGCCGCGCGGATGCACGATGAGATAGGACTGATTCACGAAGTCCACCGATTTCAGCTCTTCGCGCGCGAAGCCGAAGATCTTCGGGTCCAGTCCGCTGATGTCGCCGTTGTCGAAGATGTAGAGGCGCGGTGTTTTGGGCGCGGCGGGGCGCTTCTGCGCGCCCGGCGTCGCGGACCACGCGAGGGCGATAGCGACGAGGCCGATCAAGAGGCGTTTCATGGTTTCTCCAACGGGCCGCCTGAAGGCGGCCCCTACGTACGTCGGGTCGCGACTATTCTCGTCCGCCGCGTTCGCCCCACTTCAGCTTCTCGCGCAGCAGTTCGAAGTAGTTGCGCCCCGGCGCCTTCACAAGCTGAAGCGGGTGCTCCGAGCGGCGGATCCGGACTCTGTCGCCGGCGTGCAGCGGGTAGCCGGACTGTCCGTCGTAGGTCACGAAGATCTCGTCCTTGACGTCGGCCACTGTGGGCCGAACTTCGATGACCTCACCGGCCGGCACGACGATCGGCCGGTTGGTCAGCGTGTGCGGGGCGATCGGCGTCAGTACCAGCGCGTCCACGCGCGGGTGCACAATCGGTCCCCCTGCGGCCAGGTTGTACGCGGTGGAGCCAGTGGCGGTGGCCACGATGAGCCCGTCGGCCTTCACCTTCGTCACCAGGTTGTCGCCGACCGAAATCGTCAGCTCGATGATGCGCGACAACGCGGCCTTGGTGAAGACCACGTCGTTCAACACGACGCGGGAGTCGAAGCACTCGGCGCCGCGGTGCGTCTCGGCGGCCAGCATGGCGCGCTGGTCGATCACAGCGGTGCCGGCGAGTACGGCCTCGAGCGACGGCAGCAGCTCGTCGATGCGAGTCTCGGTCAAGAAGCCCAGGCTGCCGAAGTTGACGCCGAGGATGGGGACGTCGCGGCCCGACTGCGCGATGCGGGTGGCCATCCCGAGCAGCGTGCCGTCGCCGCCGAGGAGCACGATGAGATCGACTAGCCCGGGGAGCTCGTCGCGCGAGGCGTGCCGGCAGCCGGCGGCATACCCGGTGAGGCCCGCGGTCTCACGCTCGTAAACCGGCTCGATCTTTCTGCGCGTGAGCCACACGCCCAGCTGCTCGAGCTGCTCGGCGGCAGCCGTCAGGCCGCTCTTGGCGACGATGCCGACCCGGGTGATCAACGCAGCCATTCAGCGTGCGCGGCGGGCGGGGGAGGGGCGCAGGTGCAGCAAGAATTCGACGTTGCCCTTCTGGCCGGTGATGGGAGACGGGGTGGAACCCACGCGGTTCAATCCTACCTCAGCGCCCGCGGCGGTCACCTCGGCCAGTACGCGGTCGTGCACCGCGGGGTCGCGGATGATGCCTTTGCGCACTTCGTCGCGCCCGGCCTCGAACTGCGGTTTCACCAGCGCCACGACATCGGCCCCCTCTCGCAGCACGGTGGCCACCGGCGGCAGGATCTGGCGGAGCGAGATGAAGGACACGTCGATGACCACGATGTCCACCGAGCCGGGCAGGTCGGCGGGCGTGAGATGGCGGGCATTGAAATGCTCGATCACGACCACGCGCGGATCGTTGCGCAGGCGCCAGTCGAGTTGACCGTGGCCGACGTCGAGCGCCACCACGCGCGCGGCGCCGCGCTGGAGCAGGACGTCGGTGAAGCCGCCGGTCGAGGCACCCACGTCGAGCGCGTCGCGCCCGGCCACCGCGATCCCGAACGAGTCGAGCGCGTGCGCGAGCTTCAAGCCGCCGCGCCCCACGTAGGGATGGTCCGGCGCTTCGAGCGTGACCTCCGCGGCGGCGTCCACCAACGTGCCCGCCTTGCTCACCACCTCGCCGTTGACGCTGACGAGCCCCGCGAGCACCACCGCCTTCGCGCGCTCCCGCGACGGCGCGAGGCCCTTGTCGAGCACGAGCTGGTCGAGGCGGATACGTGCCATGGTTGTACGTAGAGGCGGGTCTTCAGACCCGCCTGCAGGGCGGTCTAAAGACCGCCCTCTACATCAGTTCCGTCGCTCCACAATCCAGCGCCCGATCCCGAGGAGCCACGAGTCGGCCATGCCGGCGCCGGCCAGTGCGTCGGCGGCGCGCGCGATGCAGTCGTTGGCCATCGATCGAGATTTGGCGATGCCGAAGAATGCCGGGTAGGTCGGCTTGCCGGCCGCCGCGTCCTTGCCGGTGCTCTTGCCCAGTTGCGCGGCGTCACCTTCCACGTCGAGGATGTCGTCCACGATCTGAAAGGCGAGACCGAACTCCGCGGCCGCCGCGTCGATCGCCGCGATCTGCCGTTCGACGCCGCCGCCGAGAACCGCGCCCGACACGGCCGAGGCGCGAATGAGCGCGCCGGTCTTCTTCGCATGCATCGCCGCCAACCCCGCGGCGTCGAGTATCGGTGCGGCATGGCCTCGCGGATCGGGCGTCACGGATGCGAGATCGATCGCCTGCCCCCCGACCATGCCGGTCGGCCCCGCGGCCTCGGCAATCACGCGGATCGCGCGCAGCACGAGCCCCGAGTCGGCGCTGCTGCTCGCGAGTACGTGAAAGGCCTGCGTGAGCAGGCCGTCTCCGGCAAGGATGGCCATGCCTTCGCCGGCCACGACGTGCAGCGTCGGCTTGCCGCGCCGCATCGTGTCGTTGTCCATCGCCGGCAGGTCGTCGTGGATGAGCGAGTAGGTGTGAATCAGCTCGATGGCGCACGCCGCGGGCAGCGCGTGGCTCCTCGCCCCGCCAACCGCTTCGGCGCTCGCCAGACACAGCGCCGGGCGCAGCCGCTTGCCGCCCGCTTCGAGGCTGTACCGCATGGCCTCCGCCAGCGCGATCGAGGCGTCGGCCGCCGCCGGCAGCAGCGTCCAGAGCGCCGCTTCGACCTCTGCCCGGCGCGCCCGCACGTACTCCGCGACGGCGGTCGCGTCGATCATCGGGTGCGTGTCGTGGCGTCGTCGTCGGCGTCGAGATCCGCCGGCGCCGATCGAAGCTGTCCGCGCTCGTTGAGGATCTCGATGCGCCGCTCGGCCTCTTCGAGGCGGCTGTGGCAGAACCGGGACAGGTGGACGCCGCGTTCGTAGAGCTGCAGCGAGGCTTCGAGCGCGAGGTCCCCCTCTTCGAGCTTCTTGACGATCGACTCGAGCTCGGCGATCGCTGCTTCGAAGTCCTTAATGGTGGTCGGTTCCATCGCCGTCAATGATCTCACGGACGTCGCAGCGCAGTTCGCCTTCGTGCAGCCTCACCGTTACCGCCTCCCCGGGGGCCGTCTCCGACGCGCGGCGCAGAACGCGGGTGCGCGCCTCGTCCCAGCAGACGGCGTAGCCGCGCCCCAGGACCGCGAGCGGGCTCAGGCTGTCGAGCCGCGCCGCGGCGCTGCCCAGGCGGCTCTCGAGCCGCAGACGGCGGTGCGCGACGCCGGTGTCGAGGGCGGAGGTGGCGGTCTGCAGCCGGGTCCTGACGGCGGCCAGCCGGTGCCGCGGGTCGAAGGTGTCCAGCGCCGCGCGCACGGCGCGGTGCCGGCGCGCCCGCACGTCAAGGCCGGCGAGGACCGCGTCGCGGAGATCCGTCGTCAGCTCGGTGGCCCGCCGGCTACGCATCAGTACACGCCCGTGAAAGCCGCCGTAGCCGGGCCGGGCCTCGAGGCTGCGCAGCCTCGCTTCGAGCCGGTGCAGACGCGAACGTTGACTGGAGTCGAGCCGTTGCGACAGCCGGTCGATGCGCGCCTGCACTTCGTCCTTGCGCGCCACCACCAGTTCCGCCGCCGCCGACGGCGTCGGCGCGCGCAGATCGGCCACGAAGTCGGCAATCGTCACGTCGGTCTCGTGGCCGACGGCGGAGATCGTGGGCACCGCGCAGCCGGCGATCGCCCGCGCCACCACCTCTTCGTTGAACGCCCACAGATCCTCGATGGATCCGCCGCCGCGCCCGACGATGACCACGTCGACGCCCTTGACCTTGCCGATCGCGGTGAGCGCGCGCGCGATTTCGAGCGCCGCGCCTTCGCCTTGCACGCGCGCCGGACGAATGACGATGTGCGCGTTGGCATAGCGGCGGCGCAGCACGCGGATGATGTCGCGAACGGCCGCGCCGTCGAGCGAGGTGACGACGCCGATCTTGCGGGGGAGCACCGGCAACGCGCGCTTGCGGCGCGGATCGAACAGCCCTTCCGCCGAGAGCCGTTCCTTGAGCTGCTCGAACGCGAGCTGGCGGGCGCCGAGCCCCTCGGGCTCGAAGTGTTCGCACAGGAGCTGGTATTCGCCCTTCGGGTCGTAGACGGTGACGCGCCCGCGCGCGACCACCCGCATCCCGTCCTTCGGCGTGAAGCGCAGGAAGCGGAGCGAGCCGCGGAACATCACGCCGCGGATCTGCGCGCCCTGGTCCTTCAACGTGAAGTAGAGATGCCCCGTATTCCACACCTTGCAGTTGGAGAGCTCGCCTTCGACCCACATTTCGAAAAACTGGCGTTCGAGCGTGCTGCGGATCTGGGCGGTGAGCTCGGTGACGGTGAGCACGCGGCGGGCGCGGGCGGGACGCTCCTCGGGGGCGGTCTCGTCTGGAGGTTCTTCGAACGGCAGATCGAAGAACGTGCTCATGTGGTCCCGCCGAGCGCCAGGAGGTCGCGCTCGCCAAGGTTGACGCGCATGATGCCGGTGGCCTTGCCGGTCGCGTCGTCGGCGTCCACGATGACGCCGTTCAGGCGCGGGTTGCCGGTGGCGGGCTCGAACTTCGACGGCATGCCGGTGAGGAAGCGCGACAGCGCCGGCTCGCGCTCCATCCCGATGATGGAGTCGTGCGGGCCGGTCATCCCGGCGTCGGTGAGATACGCGGTGCCGTTTGGCAGGATGCGCTCGTCGCCGGTCTGCACGTGGGTATGAGTGCCGACGACCAGCGTCACTTTGCCGTCGAGATGCCAACCCATCGCCACTTTCTCGCTGGTAGCCTCGGCGTGGAAGTCCACGATGATGATGCGCGCCTTCCCGCGGACGGCTTCGATCTCCTTGAGGACCACCGCAAAGGGATCATCGATCGGCGTCATGAAGACCCGGCCCATCACGTTGACAATGCCGACTGGTCGGCCATCGCCGGACTCGGCGACATACGACCCACGCCCCGGCGCCCCGGCGGGGTAGTTGGCGGGACGCAGCAGGCGCCGCTCGGTGGCGATGTAGTCCAGCGCTTCCCTCTTGTCCCAGACATGATTGCCGGAGGTCATCACGTCCACGCCGTATTCGAGCAGGGTATCGCCGATGTCCTTGGTGATGCCGAAGCCGGCGGCGGAGTTCTCCGCATTGGCAATCACGAAGTCCACGCCGTGGTGATTGACGAGCCCCTTGAGCCCTTTGCGCAGCAGCTCGCGTCCCGGCCGACCGATGATGTCGCCGATGAAGAGCAGCCTCATGCTGCGGGGCTGTCCGACGTGGTCACCGGGACGCGGTGCGCCCGTCCGCGGCGCTCGATCAGCTTCGGCAGCACGACGCTGAGCTCGCCCGACCGGAGCGTGGCACTGGCGCGGCCGACGTCGAAGGCGCCGGTCAGGCGCACCGCGCGCGCGAAGCGGCCGAAGTCGCGTTCCACCAGGTGATAGGTGGCGTCGGGCACCGTCGGGACGGCGGCCTTCTCGCCCGCCACGATGATGACGCCATTCCGGAAGACCACCCGCAGCGCATTCGAAGGGACTCCGCAGGTGTCGACCACCAGCTCGACCGCGGCGTCGGTCTCGAAGACGTCCACGGAGGGGCGGCACTGGCCGGGGTAGGCCGAAGGGTCGCTTCCGAGGCTGCGCGTCAGGTCGTCGAACAGCTCGCGAATTTCGTCGCCCAGCTCGCCCGATTCGCCAGGGGGAAAAAGCGTGAAATGCGCCACGGTTTGCCCATCATGGCAATCTCCGGGTGGCCCGTCAAAGGCTAAATATATGAGTGCGTTTACATAAGATAATATGCTTGACACGCACTAACTACGTGCTATCCTTTGGTTCGGAGCCGGAGAAGCACGAGCTCCGTTGGAGCAGAACAGCAATGAGCAAAGTCATTGGAATCGACCTCGGTACGACCAACTCGGTCGTGGCGGTGATGGAGGGCGGCGAGCCAGCGGTCATCGTGAACCAGGAAGGCGCACGCACGACGCCGTCGGTCGTCGGTTTCTCGAAGGACGACCGGCTCGTCGGCCAGGTCGCCAAGCGTCAGGCGGTCACGAACCCCGAGAACACGGTGTTTTCGATCAAGCGATTCATGGGCCGCAAGCAGGCCGAGGTGGCGTCCGAGACCAGCCGCGTGCCGTATCGCGTGCTGTCGAACGACAACGGCGACGCGTGGGTGGAGGTGCGCGGCAAGAAGTACTCGCCGCCGGAAATCTCCGCGATGATCCTGCAGAAGCTGAAGGCGGCGGCCGAGGACTACCTCGGCGAGAAGGTGACCGACGCGGTGATTACCGTGCCGGCCTACTTCAACGACGCGCAGCGCCAGGCCACCAAGGACGCCGGCAAGATCGCCGGGCTCAACGTGCTGCGCATCGTCAACGAGCCCACCGCGGCCGCACTTGCCTACGGGCTCGACAAGAAGAAGGAAGAGAAGATCGCCGTCTACGACTTCGGCGGCGGCACCTTCGACATCTCGGTGCTCGAAGTGGGCGAGGGTGTCGTGGAGGTGAAGGCCACCAACGGCGACACGCACCTGGGTGGTGACGACCTCGACCAGCGCGTCATCGACTGGATCGTCGCCGAGTTCAAGAAAACCGACGGCGTCGATCTGTCGAAGGACCGTATGGCCGTGCAGCGCCTGAAGGAGGCGGCGGAGAAGGCGAAGATCGAGCTCTCGACCGTCCTCGAGACCGACATCAGCCTGCCCTTCGTCACCGCGGACGCTACCGGTCCGAAGCACCTGCAGCTGAAGCTGACGCGGGCGAAGTTCGAACAGCTCGCCGCGGACCTCTTCGAGCGCTCGATGGGCCCGGTGCGTCAGGCGCTTGCCGACGCGGGGCTGAAGCCGTCGGAGATCGACGAGGTCGTGCTCGTCGGCGGCTCGACGCGCGTGCCGAAGATCCAGCAGCTCGTGAAGGAGTACTTCGGAAAGGACCCGCACAAGGGCGTCAACCCGGATGAAGTCGTCGCGGTGGGCGCGGCCATCCAGGGCGGCGTGCTCAAGGGCGAGGTGAAGGACGTGCTGCTGCTCGACGTCACGCCGCTGTCGCTCGGGCTGGAAACGCTGGGCGGCGTGATGACCACGCTGATTCCGCGCAACAGCACGATTCCGCTCAAGAAGAGCGAGACGTTCTCGACCGCGACCGACAACCAGACGTCGGTGGAAGTGCACGTGCTGCAGGGCGAGCGGGAGTTCGCGCGCGACAACCGCACGCTGGGCCGCTTCCAGCTGGTGGGTCTGCCGCCGGCGCCGCGCGGCGTGCCGCAAATCGAGGTCACCTTTGACATCGACGCCAACGGCATCGTGAACGTCACCGCCAAGGACGTGGCCACGGGCAAGGAGCAGCGCATTGCCATCACCGCGTCCTCGGGGCTCGACAAGAGCGAAGTGGATCGGATGGTGAAGGAGGCGCAGTCGCACGCCGCGGAGGACAAGACGCGCCGCGAGCTGATCGACGCGCGCAACCAGGCCGACTCGCTGGCCTATGCCGCGGAGAAGACGCTGGCCGAGAACCGCACGAAGGTCGAGGTCGGCACGGCGAGCGCGCTCGAAGGCGCCGTCGCGTCGCTGCGCGAGGCGGTGAAGGGCGACGACCTGGCGGCCATCAAGACCGCGAGCGAACAGGTGCAGCGTGCTTCCCACGCGGTGGCTGAGCAGCTGTACAAGGCGCAGTCGCAGCCGGGCCCGCAGGGCCAGGGGAGCGACGTTGTCGATGGAGAAGTCGTCGAGGTCTGAGCGACCGCGACGCGAATCTAGAGGGCGGTCTTCAGACCGCCCTGAAGAAGGAGAGACTGCGATGACCGTGACCCGAATCGACCCGTTTGCCGAGTTTGCCCGCCTGCTGGGCGACGCCGACGGTTGGGTGCCGCCGGTGGACATCTACGAAACCGAGGGGCACGACCTCGTGCTGAAGGCGGAGCTCCCGGACATGGGGCGCGAAGACATCGAGCTGACGGTGGAGCGCAACACCCTCACCCTGAAGGGCACCCGCAAGCGCCCCACGGACGTGAAGGAGGAGCAGATCCGCCGAATCGAACGCCGTTACGGCACGTTCTCGCGGTCGTTCGCCCTGCCGACCACCGTGGACGCGAGCAAGGTGACCGCCGACTACAAGAACGGCGTCCTGACGGTGAAGCTGCCGTTCCGGGAGGAAGCCCGCCCCCGGACAATCACGGTGGAAGTCGCCGCGTAATAAGGGGTTGAGGGGGGCAGGGCGGGGATGGTAGGCTCAAATGATGGCCGATAGTGACCTGACACCAGAAGCAGGGGCAGACCTCTCCGCTCCGCCCGCCCCGCGCCCCAAGGCCCCGCCGATCGAAAGCCGCTTCCTGTTCGTGGACGTCGCGGCGATGCGGGCCAAGCAGCTCCGTCGCGGCGCTCTGCCGAGGCTCGACGACGCCGACGAAGAACAGGCCGACCGGGCCCACCGCGTGCAGCCCTTCAAGTCCGAGCGCGTGGCGATGGAGGAAGTGCGGCGCAACCTCGTGCTGTACGAGGTCCCCGAGACGACGAAGCCCGCCGCCGAGTAATCGGAACTCCCGCCGGGGTTCCGACGTAACCACGAATTGACGATGGGCACCTTTCTCCTCGTCTGCATCATCGGCGTGGTCGCGTTGATGGTCGTTGGCACGGTGATCGGGGCGCTGGCGCACGCGCTCTTCTGGATCGTCACGCTCCCGTTCCGCATCGTCTTCAAGCTGCTCTTCGGCCTGGGCGGCCTGCTGTTCGGCGTCATCCTGGCCCCCGTCGTGGCCGCCGTCGCCCTGATCGGTCTTGTCGTCGCCGTGGTCGGGGCCATCCTGTCGCTGCTGACGCCGCTGCTTCCGGTTTTGCTCCTTGGCTTCTTCGGCTGGGCCATCTTCCGGGCCGGATGGAAGAAGCCCGCACCGCCTCCGCCGCCGCCACCCTTCTGGTCCTAGAGCGACCTGGGCTACGCTCTAGCCCGATGCGCCGAATCGCCTTCGTCGCCGCTCTCGTACTGGCCGGCTGCGCGCTGCGTGGTCCCACGGCGGCCCAGCAGCGTCCCGATCCTCCGCCGTACAACATCCTGGTGAGCAACGACGACGGCGTGCGGGCGCCCGGCATCGCCGCCGTGGCGCAGGTGCTGCAGGCGATCGGCAACGTCATCATCGTGGCTCCGGCCGACAACCAGAGCGGCAAGGGGCACTCCATCGTCACCACGGAGCCGGTCGTCCGGGAAGACCTCACGCTGCCCAACGGCATGAAAGCGATCGGCCTCACCGCCACCCCGGCCAGCACCGTCAACATCGCGATCCGGAATATCGTGAAGCCGAAGCCGGACCTCGTGGTGTCCGGCATCAACCGTGGCTACAACCTGGCCGATTCGGTGTATCTGTCCGGCACAGCAGGCGCGGCGCGGGAGGGGGCGATCCACGGCGTCCCTGCGATTGCCGCATCTCTCGACGCCAGGGCTGCCCCGCGCGACTTCGTCGCCGCAGCCGAAGAGGTGCTGGGCGTCGCCCGGCGAGTGAAACAGTACGGGCTCCCCGCGAACACGTTCCTCAACGTCAACATTCCCGGCGTGCCTGCCGGCGGCTATCGGGGCTACTACGTTACGACGCAGGAACGGGCGAAGAGCGGTACCGAAAGCTTCACGGAGTTCAAGGATTCCTCCGGCGGCACGATCTACCGCAACAAATTCGAAGAGCCGACGGGCGGCGGGCCGCAAGGCACCGACTCGTGGGCCGTGCAGCAGGGCTACGTGTCGGTGACGCCGATGCGCGTCGGCGAGGACGATCCCTCGCAGATGGAAACGTGGCGGCAGCGATTCACACAATGAGACAGTCAATGATTCGAGCCTTTGTGACGTTCGTTGTGGCGCTTGTCGCCGCGGCTGGTGCCGCCCCCGCAGGGGCACAGACGCGCCCCAACATCCTGCTCATCGTCACCGACGACGTGGGCTACGGCGACATCGGCAGTTACGGCGCGCCCGACGTCAAGACGCCGAACCTCGATCGCCTGGCGCGCGAAGGTACGCGCTTCAGCGACTTCTACGCAGCGCCGACGTGCTCGCCCACTCGGGCGTCGCTCATCAGCGGCCGCTACTACCAGCGGGTGCGGATCGAGCGGCCGTTGCCAACGGCGGCGACAGAGCAAGGGCTGCGCCCGACCGGGCGGTCGCTGCCCGCCCTGCTGAAGAGTGCCGGCTACGCCACCGGCCTCATTGGCAAGTGGCACTTGGGCTACAAACCGGAGTTCAGCCCGAACGCGCACGGCTTCGACTACTTCTTCGGGTTCAAGAGCGGCCTGATCGACTACTGGCAGCACACCGACGGCAACGGACAGCACGATTTCTACGAGAACGACCAGCCGGCGCACCCATCCGGTTACAGCACCGATCTCTTCGCCGACCGCGGCGTGAAGTTCATCGAGGAGCACGCGACCAGCCCGTTCTTCCTCGAGGTGGCGTTCAATGCCGCCCACTGGCCGTTCCAGGTCCCGGATCACCCGTCGGTGGCGCCCAACAACGCCAGGTTCGTGCAGCCGGTGGACGAGAACACGTCGACGCGCGCGGACTACGTCAAGGTGCTCGAACGCGCGGATCAAGGTGTCGGGAGACTGCTGGCGACGCTCGCCGCGCGCGGTCTCGATCGCAACACGCTGGTGGTCTTCATGAACGACAACGGCGGCGAGTGGCTGTCGCGCAACGCCCCGCTCTTCCACCGCAAGGACTCGGTGTGGGAAGGGGGCGTCCGCGTGCCTGCGATCATGCGCTGGCCCGGTCACGTCCCGGCTGGAAAGACGTCGCCGCAGGTGGGCAGCGTGATGGACCTGACGGCCACGCTGCTGGCGGCGGGCGGCGCGAAGGTGCCCGCCGAGGCAAGGCTCGAAGGAATCGACCTGATGCCGATCCTCGAGGGGAAGACGCCACCGGTGGAGCGCACGCTGTTCTTCCGCAATATCGTCGGCGGGCGGACGCAGCGGGCGGTGCGCAAGGGCAACTGGAAGCTGCTGGTGGACGGTCCCAACACGTTCGTCTTCGACTTGTCGAAGGACATTGGCGAGCGCAACGATCTCGCGTCCACGCGCACGGACATCGCGCGGCAGCTGCGTCCGCTCATCACGGCGTGGGAGAAGGACGTGGACGACGAAGCGACGGCGACGTTGGGACCGGCGCCGGTACCTGGCCGGCCCGGGGGCCCCGGACGCCAAGGCGGTTCCGGGAACTGATCTGATGCCGCCTCCCGAAGACGTCACGCTGCTGCTCCACGCCTGGCAGCAGGGCGACGCCGCGGCGGGAGATCGACTGGCGCTGCTGGTGCACGCGGAGTTGCGCCGCATCGCCGGCCGCCGGTTGCGGGCCGAACGGGACGGTCACACGCTGCAGCCGACCGCCCTCGTGAACGAGGTCTGGGTCAGGCTCATGGGCCAGCACGGCGTGGTCTGGCAGAACCGCCTGCAGTTCTACGCCCTGGCGGCCGTGGCGATGCGCCGCATTCTCGTGGACCACGCGCGCAAGCGCAGCGCCAGCCGCCGCGGCCGCGACGTGCCGCACGTGCCGGTGAACGACGACCTGCCGTCGCCCTTGCCCGATGCGCGCCTCATCGCGCTCGACGAGGCACTGGAGCGGCTGGCCGCGCTCGACACCCGCCACGCCCGGGTCGTGGAACTGCGCTACTTTGGCGGCCTGTCCGTGGAAGAAGTGGCGGAAGCGCTGGCGGTGTCGGCCGGCACGGTGAAGCGCGACTGGCGGACCGCGCGCGCGTGGCTCTTCAACGAAATGCGAGGACCGGGAACGACGTGACCGATCGTCTTGGCTACGAGCGGCTCTCGGCGGCGTTTGCCGAATGGGCCGAGCTCGACCCAGGCGGGCGGGAGGCCTTTCGTCAACGGGTGCACGACACTTCGCCGGCCTTGGCGGATGCCTTCGATCGTCTGATCGCCGCCGACAGCGAGGCGGGCGACTTTCTCGAGCCGCCGGCCGACGGCAGCGGCTCCTTCGAGCCCGGCGAGCGCATCGGCGCCTATCGGCTCGTCGCGCCGGTCGGCGACGGCGGGATGGGGGCCGTGTACCTCGCCGCGCGCGACGACGCGCAGTTCGATCAGCGCGTCGCGGTCAAGCTCATTCACGCCGGGTTGGGCGGCGCGGCCAGCGTCCGGTTCCGCGAGGAGCGCCAGATCCTCGCCTCCTTGAGCCATCCCTACATCGCGCACCTGATTGACGGCGGCGAGACGGCCGCCGGACAGCCCTATCTGGTCATGGAGTACGTGGCGGGGGAAGCCATCACCCGCTACTGCGACCGTCACGAGCTCGACACAGGCGCCCGTCTGCGGCTCTGCCTCAAAGTGTGCGACGCCGTCCGCTTTGCTCACGCCCACCTGGTCGTCCACTGCGACATCAAGCCGTCGAACATCCTGGTCACCGCCGAGGGCACGCCGAAGCTGCTCGACTTCGGCATCGCGCGCCTGGTGCACGCCGCCGCGGGCGTGTCGCCCGCACGCACCAGCCTGATGTTGACGCCCGACTACGCCAGCCCAGAGCAGGTGCGGAACCTGCCGCTGACGACGTCCGCCGACCTGTACTCGCTCGCCGTCGTCGTGTGCGAGCTCGTGACGGGGGGCCGGCCGCGGGCCGCGTCGCACGACGGGCAGGATCTGGTCGAATCGCCGCGCGACATCGCCAGACGCCACGGGCGCCGCCTCGGTGCCGATCTCGACACGGTCCTTCTCAAGGCGCTGCGCAAGATCCCCAGCGACCGCTACGCCTCGGTGGAGCAGTTTGCCGGCGATCTCGGCCGCTACCTCGATCGGCGTCCGATTCTGGCGCGCGGCGACGCCCGCCTCTATCGTGCGCGCAAGTTCGCCGCGCGCTATTGGGCCGGCGTGGCCGCGACGCTGGTCGCCGTGACCGGGCTCGGCATCGGTGCGGCGCTGTCGCAACGGCAGGCAACGATTGCCGAGGCGCAGCGCGCCGCGGCCGAGCGCCGGTTCAACGATGTCCGCGCGCTCGCCAACGCCGTGGTGTTCGAGTTCGACCGCTCGCTGCAGTCGGTGCCGGGGTCCACGGCCGCGCGGCGCCTGGTGCTCGATCGCGGCCTGCAGTATCTCGAGCGTCTCGCGAGCGACGCGGCGGAACCGCCGCTGCTGCGCGAGCTGGCGCGCGGCTATCAGCGCGTCGCCGAAGTGCAGGGCGATCCGTTCTTCCGCAACCTCGGTGACGTCGACGGCGCCGCGCGCAGCTACCAGCGCGCCGAAGACCTCTGGCTGCAGCTCGTTCGGCTCGAGGCGGGACGGGACGAGGATCGCGAGGGCTACGCGACGGCCATCACCGGCCAGGCGGACCTGTTGTGGGGGAAAGGCGATTTCGACGCCGCGTTCCAACGGTACGAGCGGGCGCTGTCGGTTCGAACGGAGCTCCATGCGAAAGCTCCATCGGATCCGGCACGCGCCTATGCGGCCTCGCGTGCCGCGTATACATCGGGCCAGGCGCTCACCAAACTGGGACGGTTTGGCGAGGCGCGGGAGCGGTATCGCGCCTCTCTTGCCATCGCCGAGGCGGAGGACTCAAAGCGCAAAGAGTTCCCGACCCGGGCCGCCACGGCAGCGATGAAGCTCGGAGACTGTGCGCGACGCGAGGGCGATCTCGACGGCGCCATCCGGCAGTACGAACGCGGCAAGGCGATGACCGAGGCGCTGCTCGACGAAACGCCCGGCTCGGAAGTCTTTGAGCGTCTTCAGGCGTTCATGGTCGGCCGGCTGTCGCTCGCGCAGGCGGAGCGAGGTGAGTTGTCAGAGGCGTACCGGAATGCCCGGTTGGCCCTGAACCAGCACGAACGGCTGGCCAAAGCCGATTCCGCAGACCGGCAGAGCCGGGTGGACGTGGCCACGGCGCGAAGCGACTTCGGCATGGTGGCGTTCCTCGCGGGAGACGTGGCCACCGCCCGGGACATGGTCGCGGTTTCGGTGTCGGAGTTCGAGTCGCTGGTGAGGACCGGATCCGTGACGGTCGATCTGCGCAGCGACTTTGGCGTGGCGCTGCGCCGCGACGGCGACCTGCTGCGGCGCGCCGGCCGCCCGGCAGAGGCTGTCGCCCGGTACGAAGCGGCGGTCGCGCGGCTGGCCCAGACGCCGCGGGACTTCGAATACGAAGCTGAACTCGCGGTGGCCCAGGCGCGGTTGGGTGAGATGGGCGGACCCCAGGCCGCGACGTGGCTGCGACAGAGTTTCGACACCTGGCGGCAGGCGGAGAGTCGCGGTGTCAAAGCCGGACGGATGCAGCCGGGTGGATCCGAGGCGGTCGCCCGCTTGATCAGCGCGCGGGCAACGGCACGACGTTGAGCACGATCCCGTCTGGCGCCGACGCCTGAAGCCGCGTGCCGGCGGGCAGTTCGAATGGCGGATCGAATGTGTAGCGCCGGTCCCATCCCGGCCGCGGCGCGAATTCGATGAGTCGCCGGGCCGCGCCATTCGGCAGCGTCGCGTCAAGAGTCACCGTGGCGCCGGTGGCTGCCGGCACTGGATATAGCGACAGCACGCGAACGCCTTCGGACAGCGTTTGTCCGGTAACGGCTAGCCGCTGCACGGGTGCTCCGGAGCCGGCGAAATAGAGCGCCAGCGTGCTGCGATCGGTCATCGCCTCGCGCTCGTGCTCCCACGTCTTCTTGAGGCGCAGCGTCACCACGATCTGCGCGTCGGCCGGCATCGCGAATGCCGCGCCCCGAGGCAACGCAACCGGCTGATCTCCCGGCAACCAAAGCCCAATCAGTGTCTCGGTGTCGCTGGAAGGGCGCGATGCGCTTTGCACGGTGATGCGCGCGCTGCGAACGAGGGATCTCGTGCCCGGCCGCAGGTCCACGGCGCGCAGCGGACGATGCGCCACCGCCTCGAGCGGCAGGCCGATCACCTCTGTCACTTCCCCCTTGTCCGCGGCCACAGAGACCTCAGGAAGCGGGAGCGTGAGGTCGGGCGTTCCGAGCGGCCACTCGACTGGCGCGGGTGCGGGAGGTGCCGGCTTCGCGTCTCCCGGCGGCGTGCCGCCCGTGACCCACGTGAGCAGCACGTTCAACTCGCGCGCGGTGAGCCCTTCCGCGTGAGGCAGCCGCTTGCCGCCCGACATGGCCGACCACGGCGGCATGTGACCGGCAACCAGCTCGAGCCGGATCGATTCGCCCCATGGCACGGTCTCTTCGGCGGTCGTGAGCGGCATCGGCGCGGGGCCCCCCGCAACGTGGCACGTGGCACAGCGCTCGCGCAGGATCGGTGCGACGTCTTCGGCAAACGTGTACGGCGACGTGATCGGCTTGTGCGCTTCGATCGGCAGAAGCCAGACACCCGCCAGCAGCAGGCCTATGCACGCAGGGGCCGTCACGCTTCTCATGGCGGCGTCGCGGAGAACGCGACGGTCAAACGCGACACCGCGTCGGTGAACAGCGTGAACGCCTTGCCGACCTCTTCGGCGTTGCCGGTGTCGCCCGCCGCGTCGAGCTGCCACGCCGTGCGCACGACGTCGGCCAGCGCCGGCTCGGCGTGGCTGCGTTCCTGCGGCGCCAGATGATCGACGTGTGGCTCGAGCGCGACGGCGACGTCCTTGGCCTGGAACGCCGGCACCCAGATGGCGCCGAAGTCGCCCTTCTGCACCAGGGCGCGCACCTCGTCACGCCGCTTGCCGAGATCCGCGAGCAGCTCCGCCATCGTGCCCGGGAGCGGCTCGGTGGGCACCGTATAGGCGGGGGCCGTTTCCACGGGCGTTGCGGGTGTGGCCGCGGCTGCGGCCGCGCGCGGCTTCGCCGTGGGCCGGCTCGCGACGAGCGTCGCGCCCGCCGGCTCCTTCGTCAGCTCGCGGAACGTGAAGTCGAAGCGGTACTCGGGCGTGTCGGGCTTGAAACGTACTTTCACGGTCATGGCCGCCGGCAGCGCGGCGCGGCTGATGGCCGCTTCGAGCGACCGGCCGTCCTTCGACGGCTTCAGCGTGAACGCCTCGTCCTCGATGGTCGTGCGCGTCGCCGCGTCGAACCGCTGCCGGGTGATGACCCGCGCGTTCATGGCGGTGAGCGCGGCGGGCGGCAGCACTCGCGCGTAGTCGTCGTACAGATGCAGCCGGAAGAGCCGATCGCGCGGCAGCGTGCCCTCGAGGTGGTGCCACGTGTCGGGCGCCATGAAGAACTGGCCTCCGTGCTGCGGGTTGTGATTACCGTGCGGCCGCAGCGTGCGCTTGCCGATGCGCGGCGAGCCGTCGCGGCACACGCCCGGCTCGAGGAACTCGGCGTTCACCTCTCCGCGGCACGTCCAAGTGAGCGACACGGTGACCGGCACGAGCGCGCGGCCGCACAGGCGGCACGTGCCCGCCTGCTGCTCGATGACGACCGCATGCACCGGACACATCCACGACGCGTCGAGGCGCACCGGGACCAGGTTCATCTTGCACAGCGGGCAGGTGCCGGGCTTCGATTCGACGATGTCCGGGTGCATCGGACACGTCTGCGACACTGGCGGCAGGGCAGTGGGCAGCGCGGCGCTGCTGCGCGCATTACCCTGGGCCGCCAGGAGCGACGCGCCGGCCAGGACGAGCGCCAGCGCGAAGAGCTTCGCCATCAGAGCTTCACGAGCGCCTGGATCTCCTCCAACACCATGTCAGGGACATCTTCTTGAAGATTATGCCCCCCGGGAAGCGGACGTCCGGTCACCTTGGTGCCGTAGCTCTTCCAGATGCCGAGCACGTCGTACAGACGCCCCATCGGCCCCTTCTCGGCCCACAGCACTCGCAACGGAATGGTGATCTTCTTCTTCTCGTCGGCCTCGTCCCACTTCAGATCGATCGAGGCGCTGGCGCGGTAGTCCTCGCACATGGCGTGGATGGTGGCCATGTCGGTCATCGAGCGCAGATATTCCTTCTGCACGTCGGTGGTGGCGCGCGCGAGCGCGGCGTCGTTGGTGGCCTTGAGCTCGTTCTCCGGCGCGGGCGCCGGGCGCAGGTAATTGAACCAATGTGGATAGGCCTGCGCGAAGTCGATGGAGAAGTGCGTGTAGAGATAGCGCGTCGGCACGATGTCGAGCACGGCCGCGTGCGACACCTTCTCGGGGTGATCGAGGAGCAGGCGGTGCGTCACGCGGCCGCCGCGATCCTGGCCGATCACCGGGAAGCGATCGTAGCCGAAGTGCTTCATCACCTCGACCTGGTCGAGCGCCATCGCGCGCTTCGAGTAGTTGACGTGGTTCTCGCCGTCCGGCGGCTTGCTGCTGT
>Ga0070675_100000536_pt1 | contig 25967 bp, 20 predicted proteins | sample KBSM43metaG_FD_65343 | JGI IMG/M metagenome (GOLD analysis project Ga0070675, IMG submission 65343) | Miscanthus rhizosphere microbial communities from Kellogg Biological Station, Michigan, USA - KBS M4-3 metaG | ecosystem: Host-associated > Plants > Roots > Rhizosphere > Soil ... | reverse complement strand
CACAAGGTGGGCGACATCATCGAGGGCAAGGTGACGCGCATGACCAACTTCGGCGCGTTCGTCGAGCTCGACGAGGGCATCGAGGGCCTGATCCACGTGTCGGAGTTCGACGACTCGCACGGCGGCGAGAAGATCGACCTTCAGGTGGGCAACAGCTACCAGATGAAGATCATCAAGCTGAGTCCGCAGGAACGGAAGATCGGCTTGAGCATTCGTGCGCTCAAGTCGGACGAGTATCGCGCGGACTACGAGGAATACCGGGAAAGCGAAGGCACCGGCGGTGCCACCCTCGGCGATCACTTCAAGATGCGCTAGTCGCGGGCTAGAAACACTGCGCTAGCGAGGCCATGCCTGAGTTTCCAAGGCGGCCTCGCTAGTCGCCCGCGCAACGCGCGGGCCAGAGATACTGTGCGAGCGGGGCGAAGCCTGAGGGTCAAATGGCGTAGCCCCGCGCGCCGTGAGGAGCGACAGTGAACACACCTGGCGGCAGCATGACGAAAGCGGAGCTCGTGGAGGAAGTGTCCCGCGTCTCCGACCTCACGAAGAAGCATTCCGAAGTCATCGTCGACACGGTCTTCAAGAGCATCATCGACGCGCTGCACCGCGGCGAGAAGATCGAGCTGCGCGGATTCGGCAGTTTCCGGCTTCGCAAGCGCGAGCCGCGCAAGGGGCGCAACCCGAAGACCGGCGACAAGGTGGACGTGCCGCCGAAGAAGGTCCCGTACTTCAAGCCGGGCAAGGAGCTCAAGGACCTGATCAACCGCGAAGCCGAGGCCGCCGAGGCCGCCGCCGCGCCGACCGATCCGGTCGTGCCCCCCGCGGCCTCCTCTTTCTGATCGGCAGGGCCGCTCCGCGCGCATGGAACGGCTCTGGTCGCCCTGGAGACTGGACTACGTGACGGGCAGCAAGGCCGACGTGGGCTGTGTCTTCTGCACCGAACAAACGCTGCCGGAATCCGATTCGCTGATCGTCCACACCGGCGCGCAGTGCTACGTCATCCTCAATCGCTTTCCCTACAACCCCGGGCACCTGATGGTGCTGCCGAACCGGCACATTCCGGCGCTGGCCGATCTGTCGGCCGACGAGCTCCATGAGCTCGCAGACCTGACGCGGCTGTCGGAGGCGGCGCTGGTGAACGCCTACCGGCCGCAGGGCATCAACGTCGGCATCAACCTGGGCCTCTCGGCGGGCGCCGGCATCCGCGAACATCTGCACGTGCACCTGGTGCCGCGCTGGAACGGCGACACCAACTTCATCAGCGTCGTCGGCGACACGCGCGTGCTCCCCGAAGACCTGCAGCAGTCCACCGCGCGCCTCCGACCCGTCTTCGCCGACCTCGCTCGCAAGCAGTCATCGTCGGCGTAGGGCGGGACTTCAGCCCCGCTGGCGCGGCTAAAGCCGCGCCCTAAGACCTACAATCTGGACATGGACTTCGCGCTCTCGGACGCCCAGCGCGCCTGGCAGGACACCGCGAGGAGCCTTGCGCGGGAATGGCCGCGGAACGGTCTGACCGCCGCCATCGCCGCCTCGGCCCATGCCGCCGGGATGTTTGCCGACGAATTGGACGCGCCGGCGGCCGTGGCGATCGTCGAGGCGGCGGGGATCGAGCACCCGGTCGGCGCGGTCGCCCTCGCGCTGCAGCTGGCCGTGAACGTGTCGCTCGCCGGCGCGGTCAGACTGCAGCCATCGACGGCCCGCGCCGTGGCGCTTTCGTCGGAAACCAGGCCGGGGCTCGAAGGCGACCGTCTCACCGGCCGCGCCCTCTGGGTGGGGCCGCTCGCCGACGACACCGCGCTGATCGTCGGCGCCGCCCAGGGCGACGAGACGGTGGCGTGCGCTGTCGCGCCGGGCGCGTCGGGCGTCACGGTGGAGCGCATCCATGCAGCGGGGCTGCATGGCTTCGACTGCGCGCATCTCACGTTCGCCGGAACGCCGTGCGTGATCCTGGGATCGCCCAAGCCGGTGATGGCCCGGGTGCGGGTGCTGCTGGCCGCAGCCGGCATCGGCATGGGCCGTCGCGCCGCGCGCGAGGCGCTTCGTGCCGCGCTCGCGTATGGCCGTACCGGCGCCGGCGGCGAGCAGACGGTACAGGGTCTGCTGGCCGATGCCGCCACCGAGCTCGATGCGGCGCTGCTGCTCGTGCAGCAGGCGGCGCTGCGCTCGCCCATGTCGCTGGCGCAGGCCTCGATGGCCAAGCTGGCCGCGACCGAGGCAGCGCAGCGCGCCGTCGCGCGCGCCACGCAGATCGTGGGGGCAGATTCGTTCCGCGAAGGGCACATCCTCGAGCAGCTCACGCAGGACGTGCGGGCGCTGGAGCTGTTCGCGGGCCGTACGGAGGCGTTGCGGGAAGCGGTCGCCGACGAAGTGTTGCCGCGGGGATGAAGGCCCAGGGCTCAGGGCTCAGGCAAGATCGCTTCTGACAAGCGAACAGTAATGGCGTCAGTCGCTCCAGGCCGTGAGCCGTGAGCCTTGAGCCACGAGCGCGAAGCAGGCGCCGCGCGCGTCAGCGCGCGAGCAACTGCTTGGCGATGGTCTGCAGCTGCAGGTTGCTCGTCCCCTCGTAGATCTGGCCGACCTTCGCATCGCGATAGAGCTTCTCGACCGGGTAGTCCTTTACGAAGCCGTACCCGCCGAACAGATTGACGGCGAGCGACGCGGTGCGCTCGGCCACCTCCGACGCGAACAGCTTGCACATCGCCGCCTCCTTGAGGAACGGCTGCCGCGCGTCGCGCAGGCGGGCGGCGTTGTAGACGAGCAGCCGCGCCGCCTCGACTTCGGTCGCGGCGCGCGCGAGCTGGAACTGCACGCCCTGGAAGTCGGCGATGGCCTTGCCGAACTGCCTGCGCTCCTGCGTGTAGCGCACGGCGTGATCGAGGGCGCCCTGCGCCAGGCCCAGCATCTGCGCGCCGATGCCGATGCGGCCTTCGTTGAGGGTCTCGATCGCGATCCTGTAGCCCTTGCCGACCTCGCCGAGCACGTTCGCGCGCGGCACCCCGCAGCCCTCGAAGAGCAGCTCACACGTGCTGCTGGCACGAATCCCCAGCTTGTCTTCCTTGTGCCCGACCACGAACCCGGGCATGCCGCGCTCGACCAGAAAGGCGGTGATGCCCTTGTACCCGGCCGCGGCATCGACGGTGGCGAACACGATGAACACACCGGCTTCGGCGGCATTGCTGATCCACAGCTTGCGGCCGTCGAGTACGTAGGCGTCGCCACCTGCCGTGGCGCGAGTCGTGAGCGCGAAGGCATCGCTGCCGGAGCCGGCCTCCGAGAGGGCATAGGCGCCGACGGTGTCACGCGCCAGTCGGCTGAGGTACCGGCCCTGCTGGTCCGGCGTTCCCCACCGGAGCAGCGCGTTCACGACCAGCGTGTTCTGCACGTCGGCGACGACACCGACCGCTGGATCGACCCGCGACAGCGCCTCCACCGCCAGCACGGCATGGACGAAAGTAGCGCCCGAGCCTCCGAACGACTCCGGGATCTCCACGCCCATCACGCCGAGCTCGAACAGCCGGGTCAGCAGCCCTGGATCGAGGACGGCCTGCTCGTCCATGGTCCGGACCAGGGGTCGGATCTCCTGCGAGGCGAAATCGAAGACGGTGTCGTGGAAGAGCCGTTCGTCCTCGGAAAGCGTCGTAAGAGCGGACGGGGGAGCGGCCTCCGGGCTCACGACCGCAATGCTATCATCGCGAAAAAGGACGGCTGGCATGCACAGATCGCCGCACGCGCGCCTCGCACGATGGCTCCGGCCCGCCGGCGTGGCCGCCTGTCTCGCGGCGCTCGCGCTCTCCGGGGTGCGATCCTCGGCGCAGCAACCTGCCGGAGGGCCGCCGGCCCAGCAGGGACAGCCGAGCCCTCAGGGGCAGCAGGGCGCGCCGCCCGCGCCCGCCGGTCAGCCGCCGGCGGGGGAACCCGTCGCCCCCGTCATTCCCGGCCAGGACGCACAGCCGATCTTCCGCGGCGGCATCAACTTCGTCCGGGTCGACGTGATTGCGACGGACGGCAAGGGCCAGCACGTCACCGATCTCAAGCAGGAGGACTTCGAGGTCTTCGAAGACAACCAGCCGCAATCGGTGGAGCAGTTCCGCCTGATCAAGGTGGACGGCACCCCGAAGCCCGGCGATCCGCCGCCACGCGTGATCCGCAACCGCGACGACGAGGAGACCGAGGCGGCGCGCGACGACGTCCGCATCTTCGCCATCCTGCTCGACGACTACCACGTGCGGCGCTCCAACTCGGTGTCGGTGCGCGAGCCGCTCACGCGCTTCATCCAGACGCAGCTGCGGCCCAACGACATGATCGCGGTCATGTATCCGCTCATGCCGGTCTTCGACGTGACGTTCACGCGCGATCACGCCTCGATCATCGGCGCCATCAACCAGTTCGAAGGCCGCAAATACGACTACCGGCCGAAGAACCAGCTCGAGGAGAACTACGTCCGCTATCCGACGGAGACGGTCGAGAAGATCCGCAACGATGTCGTGATGGGCGCCCTGCGTGGGCTGTCGGTGCGGCTCGGCTCGCTGCGCGAGGGCCGCAAGTCGGTGATCTTCGTCAGCGAAGGGTTTACCGCCATCCTGCCGCCGCAGATGCGCCGCCAGGACGCGTCGCAGCCGGAGAACCCGATTCAGGCACGCGCCGCCGGCGGCCTGCAGGATTCGTCGATCGAGGAGACCGCCGCCTGGTTCGGGCAGTCGGACGTGAACAGCCGGATGCGCGACGTCTACCAGATGGCGAACCGCAACAACACGTCGATCTATTCCCTCGATCCCCGCGGCCTGGCAGTGTTCGAGTTCGGGCTCGACGACTCGGCCGCGACTCCCACGTTCGCCACCGATCGCCGCGTGCTGCAGATGACGCAGGACACGCTGCGGTCGCTGTCGGAGGAAACCGACGGGCGCGCGATCGTGAACCGGAACACGCTGTACGAAGGGCTCACGCAGATGGTGCGCGACTCGAGCTTCTATTACCTGCTCGGGTACAGCTCGAGGGCGCCCACCGACGGCAAGTTCCACGAGATCAAGGTGCGCATCAAGCGCCGAGGCGTCGACGCGCGTTCCCGCCGCGGCTACTGGGCGGCTACGGCCGCCGACATGCAGCGGGCGGCGACGCCCGCCAAGGAAGTCGCCAAGCCGGTGCTCAACGCCCTGGCCACGCTGTCGAGTTCGATTCAGTCGAAGAGCTACGTGCGGACCTGGGTCGGCACCGAGCGCGGCGCCGCCGGCAAGACGAAGGTCACGCTGGTCTGGGAGCCGTCGCCGGTCCCGCCAGGCGCGCGCCGGGACGCGCCCGGAGCCCTGGGCGTGATTGCCGCGACCGAGAAGGGCGACATGGTGTTTCGCGGCCGGTCCACCCGGCCGGGTGCGCCCGGGACCGGATCGGCCGGCTCGGCCACGGCGCCGCCAGGGGGCGGAGCCCAGCGCGTCACGTTCGAGGCTCCACCGGGCAAGCTCGAATTGCGGCTGACCGTCGAAGGTGTGGACGGCGCAGGCACACTCGACCGCGAGGACAGGAGCCTCGAGATCCCCGACCTCACGACGCCGCAAGTGGCGATCACCACGCCACGAGTGTTCCGCGGACGCACCGCCCGCGACATGCAGGCGCTCGCGGCCGATGGCAACGCCACGCCGGTCATCGGACGTGAGTTCTCGCGCTCGGAACGCCTGCTGATCCGGTTCGACGTCTACGCCGCCGGCACCGACGCGCCGAAGGCCACGGCCACGCTGCTGAATCGCTCTGGGGACAAGATTACCGATCTGCCGGTGACGCCGGCCGCCGCCGGCGGGTCGCACGCCGTCGAGGTCGGCCTCAACACGATTCCGGGTGGGGAGTATCTGATCCAGATCGACGCCGCCGGCGCCAGCGGCACCGCCCGCGAAGTACTCGCGGTGAAGGTCGGGACGTAATCCGATCGGCCGGGTCTAGTCCAAAGAGGCGGGTCTGAAGACCCGCGGCCACCTGCCCACCTGCTTACCTGCCTACCTGCCTCCAGGTTCACTACGCGTACATCCCGCGCATCCTGGTGACGTTGCCGACGCGCGAGATGGCGACGATGTAGGCCGCCGTCCGCAGATCGACCTTGTATTTCATCGACGTCTGCAGCACGTCGTCGAACGCCTCGCGCATCTTCTGTTCGAGGCGGGTGTTCACCTCGTCGAGCTCCCAGAAGTAGCCGTAGCGGTCCTGCACCCACTCGAAGTACGAGGTGGTGACGCCGCCGGCGTTGGCCAGGATGTCGGGGATGACGAACACCCCGCGCTCGTGAAGATGCTGGTGCGCGTCGGGCGCCGTGGGCCCGTTGGCGCCCTCCACCAGGATCTTCGCCTTGATCGCCGGCGCGTTCTCCATCGTCACCTGGTTCTCGAGCGCCGCCGGGATGAGCACGTCCACGTCCAGCTCGAACAGCTGCTCGTTGGTGAGCGGCTCGCCGCCCGGAAACCCGTCGATCGACTTGTGCGTCTTCACGTACTCGAGCATGGCCGCGACGTCGAGGCCGCGCTCGTTGTGCGCGCCGCCCTTCCAGTCGGTGACGGCCACGATGCGGGCGCCGATGCCCGCGAGCAATTCCGCCGATACCGACCCGACGTTGCCGAAGCCCTGGATCGCGACGCTGGCGCCCTTGATGTCGATCCCGAGGTGCTTCGCGGCTTCGCGCGTCACGATCATCACGCCGCGGCCGGTGGCTTCACGCCGCCCGAGGGAACCGCCCATCTCCACCGGCTTGCCGGTCACCACCGCGGTCTCCGTGTGGCCGACGTGCATGCTGTAGGTGTCCATCACCCAGGCCATGATCTGCGCGTCGGTGTTTACGTCCGGCGCCGGCACGTCCTTTTCGGGGCCGATGGCGTCGATGATCTCCCCGACGTAGCGGCGCGTCAGCGCTTCGAGCTCGCGTTTCGACAACCGGGTGGGATCGCAGACGACACCGCCCTTGCCGCCGCCGAACGGCACGTGCGCCACCGCGCACTTCCACGTCATCCAGGCCGCCAGCGCGGTCACCTCGTCGAGCGTGACGTCGGGGTGGTAGCGGATGCCCCCCTTGGCCGGCCCGAGCGTGATGTTGTACTGCACGCGGTAGCCGGTGAAGACCTCGATCTCGCCGTTGTCCATCTGGACCGGGCACGACACGATGATCTGGCGCTTCGGATGGGTGAGGATGCGCCAGATGCCGGGATCGAGCGAGAGCAGCCGGGCTGCCTCGTCGAACGCCTCGAGCATGGCGGTGAAGATCGGTCCGTGATCGGCCATGGGCCTCATTGTGGCCGCCGGGTCAAGGCGGTGCAACCAGCAGGACTACAATGACCGGATGGCCGCGATGGATGCGGTGTACACGCGCGAGAGCCTCGACGGTCTCGACGTGGCGCACACCAGCCCGCCCCCGGGACAGTTTCCTTACACGCGCGGCCTGCGCCCCGACGGCTACCACGGGAAGCTCTGGACGATGCGGCAGTTCGCCGGCTTCGGCACGCCCGAGGACACCAACCGGCGTTACCGCGCCCTGCTCGCGGCTGGCGGCACCGGCCTGAGCGTCGCCTTCGATCTGCCGACGCTGATGGGCCGCGACCCGGACCACCCGCTGGCGCTCGGGGAAGTGGGCAGGTGCGGGGTGAGCGTGGTGTCGCTGGCCGACATGGAGGCGCTCTTCGAGGGGATCGATCTCGCCACGGTGTCCACGTCGATGACGATCAACTCGCCGGCACCGATGCTGCTGGCGATGTATCTGGCGGTGGCGGAACGGCAGGGCGTGCCGTGGACCGCGCTGCGTGGCACCATCCAGAACGACATCCTGAAGGAGTTCATCGCGCAGAAGGAGTTCATCTACCCGCCCGGCCCGTCGATGCGCCTCGTCACCGACATCGTCGCCTTTTGCACCGACGCCGTGCCGAAGTGGAACACCATCTCCATCAGCGGCTACCACATCCGCGAAGCCGGGGCCACGGCGGCGCAGGAGCTGGCGTTCACGCTGCGCGACGGCATCGAGTACGTGCAGCACGCGGTGGACGCCGGCCTCCAGGTCGATCGCTTCGCGCCACGCCTCTCGTTCTTCTTCAATGCGCACAACGATCTACTGGAAGAGGTGGCGAAATACCGCGCGGCGCGGCGGATCTGGGCGCACGTGATGCGCGAGCGCTTCGGCGCGCGCGACCCGCGATCCTGGCAGCTGCGCTTCCACGCCCAGACGGCAGGCGTGTCGCTCACCGCGCAGCAGCCGTGGAACAACGTCGTCCGAACGGCGGTCCAGGCGCTGGCGGCGGTCCTCGGCGGCGCCCAATCGCTGCACACCAACGCGCTCGACGAAGCGCTGGCGCTGCCCACCGAGCCGGCGGCGCTGCTGGCGCTGCGCACGCAGCAGATCCTGGCGCACGAGACGGGCGTGGCGGATGTCGTCGATCCACTCGGCGGTTCGTACTGCATCGAGCGGCTCACCGCCGACCTCGAGCGCGAGGCGCACCGGCACTTCGACGCCATCGACGCCATGGGCGGGATGGTGGCGGCCATCGAGGCCGGCTATCCGCAGCGGGAGATCGCCGAGACCGCCTACCGCGACCAGCAGGCCGTGGAGGCCGGTGCGCGCACGATCGTCGGGGTGAACGCGTTCGCCGACCCCGGGCACGAGCCGGTGAACACACTGTATATCGACGCGGCGTCGGAACAGGCGCAGCGGGCCGGGTTGGACCGCCTGAGGCGCGAGCGGGACGGCGCCCGGGTAGAGGCCACCCTGGCGGCGTTGAAATCGGCGGCAATCGGGCGGGAAAACACCATGCCGCCGCTCCTGGACGCCGTTCGGGCGTATGCGACGGTGGGGGAAATGTGCGACGCTCTGAGGGAGGTCTGGGGCGAGTACGAGGAAGTCCCGATAATCTAGATAAGGCGATGAACAGCCGGATTCGTGTCGTTATCGCCAAACCTGGGCTCGACGGTCACGATCGAGGCGCAAAGGTCATCGCCCGGGCGCTCCGCGATGCCGGGATGGAAGTCATCTACACCGGCCTGCGGCAGACTCCCGAGCAGATCGTCACCGCGGCCCTGCAGGAAGACGCCGACGTCATCGGCTTGTCGATTCTGTCGGGGGCCCATATGCATATCTGCCCCCGCATCGTGGAACTGCTGCGCGAGCAGCACCTCGACGACGTACGCGTGGTGGTCGGCGGGATCATTCCCGATGCGGACGTGCCGAAGCTGAACGCGCTCGGTATCACCGGCGTGTTCCAGCCGGGGACGCCGATGCAGGAGATCGTGGAGTTCATTCGCGTGCAAGTCCGAGGCGACGCCGTGGCGAAGGTCGAGTGATGCAGAAGCTCTTGCTGGCCGACGACAGCGTGACCATCCAGCGCGTCATCGAACTGACGTTCTCGGGCGAGGACATCCAGGTGGTGGCCGTCAACGACGGCGAGCAGGCGATCGCGCGGATCCAGGCCGAGCGTCCCGACATCGTGCTCGCCGACATCGGCATGCCCAAGAAGGGCGGCTACGACGTGGCGGCGTTCGTGAAAGGCCGGGCCGATCTCGAGCACATTCCGGTGCTGCTGCTGGCCGGCGCCTTCGAGCCGGTCGATCAGGCGCGTGCCGAACAGGTGCGGTGCGACGGCGTGCTCATCAAGCCGTTCGAACCCCGTCAGGTGATCGAACGCGTGCGTGAACTGCTCGAGGGCGTGAAGGGCAGCCCGGCGCAGGCCACTGCGGACGTCCTGCGGCCGGTCGAACGGATCTCGCCGCAGCCGGTGCCCGTCGCGCCGTCTGTCGCCGCGGTGGCCGTGCAGGCCGCAGTGGCAGCCGCGGCGCCGGCCGCGCCCATGGCCGCGGCGCCGCCGCCCGCCGTGGGAACCGAGCCTCCGTTCCAGGGCGACCCGACGCTCGACGAGTACTTCGAGAGCCTGAATTCGGCCTTCGAAAGCGTGGGACATGCCGCCCCGGCGGCCGCGGCCGCCTCCGACCGGCCGGTGTTCGAGACGGCGCCGCCGCCACCCGCCTCCGGGCCCGATCGCTCGATCCGCGCCAGTGCGCCGCCTGGTGCCGGCCGCCGGCGTGGCGACTCGCTGAACGACTATTTCGATCGCCTGAGCACGGCGTTCGATCACGCGAAGCCCACCGGCACGCCACACCAGCTGCCAGACGGGTTCGACGAACTGCTCGAGGAGCCGCGCGTGGGGACCGTGGACGCGCTCGTCGGTGCGCAGCGGGCGCCGGACGGCGACGGCCACGCCAACGGCAACGGGTCGCACGCGGCGCCGCATCGGGTCAACGGCCACGGCGATGCCGCGCCGCGCAACCCGATCGTCGAGGCGCTCGAGGCACTGCTCCGATCGCCCGACGATGCGGCGGGCTCGCCAAGCCAGCCTACCTTGCCCGGACTGGCCGACGGGGCCGTGCGGGCCAACGACGCGCCCGGACGCGGCGAGCTGGCCGACGCGATTACCGAACGCGTGCTCGAGCGCCTGCTGCCGGAGATCACGGCCACGGTGCAGCGGCTCGTGCAGGAAGAGGTCGATCGGATCAGGAAGCATCACTAGCGAACAGGGCGGTCTGAAGACCGCCCTCTACGTTGGCGTCTCGTCCCTGCGCGGTCGCACGCTCTCTTCCACCCACCCGACCCACCTGACCTACCTGACCCACCAGACCTAGAATGGTGGGGATGTCCGACGCCGCCGCCGACCGCCCGATCACCCTCCCGGAAAAGCCTGCGCTCGAAGGCCTCGAAGCCAAGTGGAATGAGGTTTGGGCGCAGGAGGGCACCTACCGGTTCGAACCGGGGCGGCCGCGCGCCGAGGTCTACTCCATCGACACACCGCCGCCCACGGTGAGCGGCTCGCTCCACGTCGGCCACGTCTTCTCTTACACCCACACCGACGTGATCGCGCGCTTCCAGCGCATGCGCGGCAAATCCGTCTTCTACCCGATGGGGTGGGACGACAACGGGTTGCCCACGGAGCGGCGGGTGCAGAACTACTACGGCGTACGCTGCGATCCGTCGCTGCCGTACGACGCCGCGTTCCAGCCGCCCGAGAAGCCGGGCAAGACACCGATCTCGGTGTCGCGGCCGAACTTCATCGAGCTGTGCGCGCGCCTCACCGCGGAAGACGAGAAGGCATTCGAGGATCTGTGGCGGCACCTGGGTCTGTCGGTCGACTGGTCGCGCACCTACGCGACAATTGGCCGGCCGGCGCAGCGGGTGTCGCAGGTTGCGTTCCTGCGCCTGTTCCGCCGGGGCCAGGCGTACCAGCTCGAGGCGCCCACGCTGTGGGACGTGGACTTCCGCTCGGCGGTGGCGCAGGCCGAACTCGAAGACCGCGACCAGCCGGGCGCGTATCACCTGCTCCGGTTCGCCGGGCCCGACGGCTCCCACGTGGAGATCGACACGACCCGGCCCGAACTGCTGCCCGCCTGCGTGGCGCTCGTGGCGCATCCCGACGACGCGCGGTATCAGCCGCTCTTCGGCAGCGAGGTGGTGACGCCGCTCTTCAAGGTGCCGGTGCCGGTGAAGGCGCATCCGCTCGCCGATCCCGAGAAGGGCAGCGGCATCGCCATGATCTGTACGTTCGGCGACCTCACCGACGTGACCTGGTGGCGCGAGCTGGGGTTGCCGGTGCGTGCCGTCATCCAGGCCAACGGAGCGCTGAAGCCGGTGACGTTCGGGAGTGAGGGGTGGCCGTCGGGCGACGCCGCCGCGGCGCAGGGTGCCTACGATCAGCTGGCCGGTCTGTCGGCAGCGAAAGCGCGCACTCGCATCGTCGAGCTGTTGCGCGAGAGCGGCGACCTGGTCGGCGACCCGCGTCCGATCACGCACCCGGTGAAGTTCTACGAGAAAGGCGATCGGCCCCTCGAGATCGTCACCAGCCGGCAGTGGTTCATCAAGACGATGGAGTTCCGCGAGGCGCTCCTGGCCCGCGGCCGCGAGCTGAAGTGGCACCCGGAGTACATGGCGCACCGGTTCGAGAACTGGGTGAACGGCCTCTCCGGCGACTGGTGCATCAGCCGCCAGCGATTCTTCGGCGTGCCGTTTCCGGTGTGGTATCCGGTTCGGGCGGACGGGACGATCGACTATGCCAAGCCGCAGCTGCCCGACGAGGCACGGCTGCCGATCGACCCCTCGACCGATACGCCCGATGGCTACCGGCCGGACCAGCGGGACCAGCCGGGCGGCTTCACCGGCGATCCCGACGTGATGGACACCTGGGCCACCTCGTCGCTCACGCCGCACGTGGCGGGCGGCTGGCTCGAGGACCCGGCCCTCTTCGCCCAGGTGTTTCCGATGGACGTGCGCCCGCAGGCGCACGACATCATCCGCACCTGGCTCTTCACCACGGTCCTGCGCGCGCAGCTCGAACACGGCCATCTCCCGTGGCACCACGCGGCCATCTCCGGCTGGGTGCTCGACCCCGATCGCAAGAAGATGTCGAAATCGAAGGGCAACGTCGTGACGCCGATGGGGCTGCTCCAGGAGCACGGCTCCGACGGCGTGCGCTACTGGGCGGCGAGTGGCCGGCCCGGCACCGACACCGCCTTCGACGCGGCGCAGATGAAGGTGGGGCGGCGGCTGGCGATCAAGCTGCTCAACGCCTCGCGCTTCGCGCTGCTGCAGGCCGAGCCGCGCGGCCCGATCACCGAACCGCTCGATCGCGGCATGCTGACGACCCTCTCACGGCTGGTCGGCGAGGCGACCACGGCGCTCGACGCCTACGATTACGCGCGCGTGCTCGAGCGGACCGAGAGCTTTTTCTGGAGCTTCTGCGACGACTACCTCGAGATGGTCAAGTCGCGCCGCTACGGCGACTTCGGTCCGGGCCCCGCGGCGAGCGCCAACAGCGCGATGCTCGTGGCCCTCTCGACGCTGCTGCGGCTTTTCGCGCCGTACCTGCCCTTTGTCACCGAGGAGGTGTGGTCGTGGTGGCGGCCCGGCCGCGTGCACCGCGCCCCGTGGCCGACGCCGGCCGAAGTGGTGGCGCCAATCGGCGGCGGCGACGACGCCGCGGTGGAGGTGTCGGTGAAGGCGCAGGCCGCGCTGGCCGACGTTCGCCGCATCAAGGCGATGGAGAAGCGGCCGGTGAAGTCGGTCATCGAGCGCGCGGTGCTGCCGGCCGCCCTGGCGGGGCTCGGTCCCGCCGCACGCGATTTCCAGGCGGCGGCCCACATCCGCGAATTGCGCTTTGCCGACGTCGCCGGCCCCGAGCTGGCGTTCGCCGACGAGAGCGCCGTGAAAGCGGGGGAGCCGGGCGCTTGATCCCGGCGACGTTCGAGCCGCTCGCCCCGGCCTCCTATCGTGACCTGGTCCGCCAGGCCCTGGCCGAAGACATCGGGGGCGGCGACGTGACGACGGCGGCCACCGTGGAGCCGCGGCAGCGGGCGACGGCGGTGCTCATTGCCAAGAGTCCGTGTGTCCTGGCGGGCCTCGAAGTGGCGTGCGAGGCGTTCCGGCAGTGCGACGCCGGCGTCGAGATTCGCCGGTTGCGCCGCGATGGCGACCGCTGCGAGCCGGGCGATGTCGTGGCCGAGCTCGGTGGTCACGCGGCGGGTCTGCTCAGGGCCGAGCGGACCGCACTCAACTTCGTGCAGCGGCTCACCGGCACGGCCACACTCGCGCGCCAGTTCGTGGATGCAGCGGACGGCCGCATCATCGTGCTGGATACGCGCAAGACCACGCCGTTGCTGCGGGTACTGGAGAAATACGCCGTGCGTGCCGGCGGTGCCGCCAACCACCGCGTGCGGCTCGACGACGGCGTGCTGATCAAGGACAACCACATCCGGCTGGCCGGCGGCGTCGAAGCCGCGGTGGGACGGATGCGGGCGGCGCAGCCCGGGATGCGAATCGAGATCGAGGCGCAGAGCCTCGATCAGGTGGACGGCGCCCTGCGCGCAGGCGCCGACATCGTGCTGCTCGACAACCTCACCACGCCCGACATCGTCGAGGCGGTGCGCCGCTGCCGGGGCCGGGCGACGACGGAGATTTCCGGCGGCGTCACGCTGGCGCGGCTGCCGGAGCTCGCGGCGACGGGCGCCGATTTCGTGTCGGTGGGAGCGCTGACGCATTCAGCGCCGGCCGCCGACCTCAGCCTCGAGATTGAACCCGACCCCCGTTCCTGACGAATTCGCCGAGGCGCTCGGGCAGGCGCGGCCGCGGCTCGGGCCGCTGGCGGCGCGTGTCCTGTGGTACGAGGCCATCGGGTCCACCAACGACCGCGCCCTCGCGTGGGCGGAGGGCGGCGCGGAGGAGGGCTGCCTCGTGCTGGCCGACGCGCAGTCCGCGGGCCGCGGCCGTCTGGGGCGGACGTGGACATCGCCCCCGGGTGCGGGCATCTACGCCAGCCTCGTGCTGCGCCCGCCACCGCACGCGATTGGCCTGCTGACGATGGCCGCGGGCCTCGGCGTCTCGGAGGGCATCGCCGCGGCCACCGGCCTCGACACGCACGTCAAGTGGCCGAACGACGTCTGCGCGCCCGGTCGAGTGCCGCGCAAGCTGGCCGGCCTCCTCGCCGAGGCCGGATCCGCGGGCGATCGCGTCCTGCACGTGGTGCTTGGGATCGGCATCAACGTGCTGCCGGCGGCGTATCCGCCGGACGTGGCGCCCCGGGCGGCCTCGCTCGAAGGGGAGCTCGGACGCATGGTCCCCCGTGGCCTGGTGCTGGCCGAATGCCTGGCGGCGCTGTGGAGCCGCTACGCGATGCTCTCCGCTGGTAACGAACGCGGGGTGCTCGCCGACTGGCGGCGGCGGGCCGCGGCGACGTTCGGTCGCCGCGTGGAATGGGATACGCCGTCGGGTGTGCGGACCGGCATCGCACGCGACGTCGATGCCAGCGGCGCGCTCGTCGTGGCCGCGGAGAGCGAAGTGGTGCGCCTGATGGCGGGTGAGGTACGGTGGGTGGAGTGACGCACGACGCGGACGACGCATCGATGTCCGGCGCCGGCGAGCCGGTGGATCTCGGGACGTACTGCCGGGCGATCGAGACCTATCTGTGTCAGCGCAACCACGGCCACTTGGTGCGGGTGGTGGGTCCGGCCTTCGACTGCGTGTCGGGCTGGGCGGCGCGGGGCGTCCCTTTGCGCGTCGCGTACCGCGGCATCGACCGCTGCGTCGAGCGCTCCGAGGCCAAGGCCACGCGGCGCCGGCCGATGCGCGTCGAATTCTGCGACGCCGACGTCCTGGACGTCTTCGACGAATGGCGTCGCGCGGTGGGCGTGCCGGCCGCCGACACCGGTTCGGAAGAAGCGCACGCGCGTCGTCAGGCTTCGCTCGCGGCCCATCTGGAGCGGGTCGTCGCCCGGCTGACGGTTCTGCGCGGGAGCGGCGGACTGGTGCTGAGCGACGTGGTCGATCCGATGGTGGCCGAGCTCGATGCCGCCCGACAGACGGCCAAGGGGTTGCGCGGCGAGGCGCGCCGGGTGCTGCTCGAGCGCCTCCGTGCCCTCGATGCGGCGCTCGTGGGGGCGGTCCGCGACCGCCTCGACGCCGGAACGCGCGCCGGCCTCACCGAAGAGGCCGACGACGAATTGCGCGCCTTTCGCGATCGCATGCCGCCGGATGCGTACGCGGACGCGCTGGCGGCTTGCGTCGATCGGCTCATCCGCGATCGGTACGGGCTGCCGGTCGTGGCGCTCGAATGACCGTCGCAGCCACTCGATCGACGCTCACGGCCGCGGGTCTGGCAGCCATGGCCGCGAAAAGCGTGGCCGCGGGTCGTCAGACCCGCCTCATGGAACGGCTTCTACCAGGCCGCAGGTCGTCAGACCCGTCTCATGGAACGGCTTCTACAAGGTCGCGGGCTCTCAGATCCGCCTCGTCATGTTGACCGCAGGAGACACGATCGCGCTCGACATCGAGCGGCCCGTGGCCGGCGGGCGCATGCTGGCCCGGCACGGCGGGCAGATTGTGCTCGTGTCCGGCGCGATCCCGGGAGAGCGCGTGGCCGCGCGTGTAGAGCGCGTCGCGCGATCGGTGGCGCACGCCGAGACAGTGGACGTCCTGGAGGCGTCGCCGGACCGGCGTCCCTCCGAAGACTGGCGCTGCGGCGGCCGCGAATACGCGCACGTCGCCTACGAGCGGCAGCTGGCGCTCAAGGCGGACGTGATTGCCGATGCGTTCCGCCGCATCGGCCGGCTGCCGCTCGCCACGCCGCCCCCGGTGCTGGCGTCACCCGAAGCCGGCTACCGCATGCGCGCGCGCTTCCACGCCGCGAACGGCCGGCTGGGTTTTTTTCGGAAAGGTTCGCACGCGTTGTGCGATGCGACCGTGACCGGACAGCTTGCGGACGGTGCTGTCGCGTGGCTGGCGGCGGCGCAACAGAAGCTGACGCCGCAGCTGGCCAGCGCCATCATTGCGGTGGAATTGGCCGAGAATCTGCCCGGCCGCGAACGCGCCGTCCACGTCGAGGTCCGCGGCAGCGTGGATCGCCGCGCGCTCATGCCGCTCGCCGACGGTCTCACCGGCCTCAGTGCGCACGGCCAGTCGCCCGCGGTGGAGGTGCTGGCGGGCTCGCCGTTGGTGACCGACAGCCTGTCCACGTCCGCGGGTGGCGGACTGCCCGCACTGATCCTGTCGCGCCACGTGCGCGCGTTCTTTCAGGCCAACCGGTTTCTGCTCGAGCCGCTGGTGCACCACGTGGTGAATCTGCTGCCGCCCGGTCCCGTGGCGGATCTCTACGCCGGCGTCGGACTGTTCGGCCTGGCCGCGGCGTCGACGGGCCACGAGCCCGTGACGCTCGTCGAGGGCGACCCCACGAGCGGCGCGAATCTCGAGTCGAACGCGCGCGCCTTTGGCGGCCGCGTGCGCCTACTGCGGCGCAGCGTCGAGGCTGCGCTGGCCAGCGGCCTGGGCCCGGTGGTGACCTGCCTGGTCGATCCGCCGCGGACGGGTCTGTCGGACGCCGCGCGGGCTGGCGTCGCGCGGCTGGGCGCGCGGCGCATCGTCTACGTGTCGTGCGACGTCGCCACGCTCGCGCGCGACAGCCGCGCCCTCGTTGATGCGGGATACGAGCTCGCGCAGCTGACGGGGGTCGATCTCTTCCCGGCAACCGCGCACATCGAGACCGTCGCGGTGTTCGACCGCGACCATCCTGGCAGGTAGGCAGGTGAGCAGGTAGGCAGGTGAGGCGAATCGAGCGCCCTACCCGCTTACCAGCCCACCTGCTTACCTGCCAGCACGGCGAATTCGACAGGCCTCGACAAACCCCTCGAAGAGCCGGTCGAATTCGCCCGTCTGATGGAAGTTCTCCGGGTGCCACTGCACGCCCACACAGAAGCGGGCGGCAGGGACCTCGGCGGCTTCGACGATGCCGTCGGGGGCGACGGCGGTGACGACGAGGCCGCGGCCCGGCGCACGCACGGCCTGGTGATGCCGGCTGTTCACTGCGCGGACGCCGTCGGGCCCGACGAGCCCGGCGAGGTGTGACCCGGGCGCGACGGTGACGGTGTGCGCGAGAGTCGTGGCCGGGCCTTCGGTGTCGTGGGGCAGGAGAGGACTGGGCTCGCTCGGAATGTCCTGGATCAGCGTCCCGCCGAGTGCGACGTTCAGCACTTGCAGGCCGCGGCAGATGGCGAGCACGGGGAGGTCGGCGTCGAGCGCGCGGCGAATCAGGTCGATCTCGAAGGCGTCGCGCCCCGGCTCGGCGACGTCGAAGGTCGGGTGCGGGATTTCACCGTACAGCGCCGGGTCGACGTCGTCGCCGCCCGTCAGCAGCAGCCCGTCGGCGCCGCGGAGGGCGTCGGCAGCCCCCTCGCCGACTGTGAGCGCGCGGGGCGTCGCGCCAGCCCGACGGACGGCGGCTTCGTAGTCGAGCGGCTTCCTGCAGGGTGTGATGGCGACGATCGGCATCCCCGGATCCCTCGGGGCGGTCTGAAGACCGCCCGCTACATTACATCCGCGCCGGAACCTCGACGCCCATCAGGTCGAGCGCCCGCGTGAGCTGGGTGCGGACGTAAATCACCGCGGCGGCGCGCCAGCGGCGGACGTCGTCGCGCTCCTCGGCCAGGATCGGCGCGCGATGGTAGAAGGCGCTGAACGCCTGCGCGAGCGAGAACGCATATTTCGCCAGCACCGAGAACTCGAGCGTGCGGACGACCTGCTCGACCACCTCGTCGAGGCGGGCCGCTTCGAGCGCGAGGCTCCACACGTCGTGGGAGCCGTTGGCCCCATCGAGTTCGCCCGGCGGCAGGCTGTCGAGCGAGGCCACGAGGCCATCCTCATCCACCTCGAAGCGCTGCGCCAGCTTCGCGAGGATGTTGTTGGCGCGCACCACCGCGTACTGGATGTAGGGGCCGCTTTCGCCTTCGAAGCTGAGCGCCTCGGCGAGGTCGAACGCGATCACCTTGCCGCGGGAGAACTTGATCATGAAGTAGCGCACGGCGGCGATGGCCAGCATGCGGGCCACGCGCTGCGTGTCCTCGGCGCTGAACTCCGCGTTGCGCTTCGCCACCTCGCCCGCCGCCTTCCCGATGAGCGTGTCGATCAGATCGTCGGCCTTCACGCCCAGCCCCTTGCGGCCCGACACCTCGACGAACGGCTTGCGGGCCTCCTCGGACTCCGGTGGCGGGGCGTGCCCCAGCTCGCGGGCAGTCTCGTGCGACAGCGCCACCATCTCGTACGAGAAGTGGTGCGACCGCTCGGCGCCCTCGGGGTTGCCCACCGCAATCAGCGCCTGCTTCAGCAGCTTCTGCAGATACGACTGGCGGACGTCGATGACGTTGTAGACGTACGAGGCGCCGCCGAACGGCGGATGGCCGGTCACGCCGCCGGTGCTGCAGGTCGCCCACAACGGATCGCCGGGCCGCTCGACGAAGACGCGGTACTGGAAGTCGCGCCCCAGGAGACCGAGCTTCCAGAACTGGTAGGCGATGTCCTTCCCGACGTAGGTGACGACCCCGTTCGAGCGGACGATCACTTTCTCGCGCTCGGCCTCGCCGCTGTCGTCGCTCCCATCCACCGGGTCGTCGGGCGTCACGCCGGGAGCGTCGGCGTCGCCCGCCGCGTCGAGGTCGTCCTGAATCGGCATCACCCAGCAGCCGGCGAGCCGCCCGTCCTGGCGCAGGTAGACGGCCCCTTTGGCCTTGAGCACATCGAACGCCTGCGCCCAGAACTTGAGTCGCAGGATGTCGCCCTCCCAGGTCAGGAGGTCGTAATCGACGTTGAGGCGCGCCATGGTCCGCAGGTGGCAGCGGACGATGCGATCGGCGATGAAGGCGGCCGCGGCGGCATTGTCGTTGCCGCCATGCTCGATGTCGTGCAGGGTCGCGGCGCGGACGGCCAGGCGCGCCTTGTCGCCGTCATACCACTCGGTCACTTTCGCGTAGAGATCCCAGCAGTAGTAATCGAAGCGCGTCGTGTCGGCGATCTGGCGCATCTCGTCGAGCGACCTGGATTCGAGCTCGCGAAAGCCGACGACGACGTCGGCGACCTGCACGCCGGTGTCATCGATGTAGTTCTGCACCTCCACGGCGGTGCCCCGGAAGCGCAGCGCGCGCACGAGTGTGTCGCCGAGCGCGGCGTTGCGCAGGTGGCCGATGTGGGCGGCCTTGTTCGGGTTGATGGCGGTGTGCTCGACGATGGCTTTGCCCGCGCCCGGCGGCGCGGCGCCTGGTGCGCGGCCCAGCCGCTCACGAAGGAAGGCCGACCGGTCGAGAAAGAAGTTGAGATAGCCGTTCGGGGCCGCGACGACCTGGCGGATACCCGGCACGGACACCGAGGCGGCGGCGATTTCCGCGGCGATGGCGCGCGGGGCCTTCCGCAGCCGGCGGGCCAGCTCGAAGGCGACGGGCGTGCCCAGATCCCCGAGCTCGCGCGTGGGCGGGGACTCGAGCGCAATCGGCGGCAGGGCGGTGGGGTCCAGGCCATAGAGCTGTGCCAGGACCGCGGCAAGATGCTCGCGAACGCGGGTCTGAACCGGAAGAATCATCGAGTGACGGTCGAGGGTCGGGACATCTATGCAGTGGGTATTCAGGGCGCCCTTGGCCGTTGCGGTCGCGAAGGACGTGCAGTACGCTGTCAGCCGCTCGGGGCCGCCGTTGAGCGCACATCTTCTCGTAGGGGCATGTTTTCAGACCTGCCCGCGTACGTCAGCGGCCGACGTTAACGTTATCAGAAATCGCACCCATGAATGACGCGGGCGTCGGACGCCTGCTCGTGGCCAGCCTCCACCAGGGCATCGCCGATGTGCTGCCGACCCGGCTCGATTTCTACGAGGCGTGGCTCAATCCGGCCGGCCTGCGTGACGGGCGTATCGGCCTGGCTCCCATGGCAGCGGTCCTCAGCTTCCTCCGCCAGGAAGGCGAGCCCTACCCGGAGATCGCGCGCCGCGCGGGCGCGTATACCGCCGAATGGCTGGTGCTGACGCTGCCGCCGCTCGAACGCCGTTTCATCACCTCGCTGCCGCCGCGCCTCCGGCTCTGGTACGTCATGCGGCTCGCGCGGCGCCTGGTGCGCCAGACCTACGGCGGCAGCCGGGCCGTCGTTCGCTGGCGTGCCCGCGGCGTCGGAGCCGTGGACCTGCGCGGCTCGCTCTTCTGCCAGGTGCGCGAGCCGTCGGAGCAGCCACGATGCCAGTACTACAGCGCCGCGATTGAACGTCTCACCGTGCTGTTCGGCCTCGACGTCCGCGTTGAGACCGACGGCTGCCGCGCCACCGGCGCGCCACGCTGCCTGATCGCGCTGGCCTTGCGGCCGGAGAAACCAGCCCGGTGATGCGGAGCTGTGCGGCCGTTCTGGCCGCAGGCGTGGCAGCCTGGGCCGCCACGAGCGGCGCCGCGCACGGGCAGACCCCGGCGGAGTCCGCCCGTCCGATCGTGATGCCGTTCCAGGCCACGTCGGACGAGCCGAAAGCGGAATGGCTCGGCGAGCTCGCGGCTGTGGTCGTGACGGGCGAACTGCGCGCCGCGGGGGTGCCGGCGATCTCGCGCGCCGATCGCCTGCTGGCGATGGAACGGCTCCGTGTGCCGAGTGTGCCGCTCCTGAGCCATGCCACCGCGGTGCGGCTGGCGAGCGTGGTCGGCGCATCCGCCGCGATCGTCGGGCAGGTCGAGGCGACGGCCGGGGACATCGTCCTGCGGGCCCGGGCGATTCGCGTCGACACCGGACAGATGGGCGACGAAGTCGTCGAGCTCGGCCCGCGCGCCGAGCTCTTCGACATCGCGTCGCGCCTCGGCCGGCGTCTCGTGCCCACCGGCTCGGCGCAGGTGGCCACGTCGGAGGCCACGAGACCGCCCGCGGCCGCGTTCGAGCTCTTCATCCGCAGCCTCGTCACCGCCAGCCCCGCCACCAAGCTGACGCTGCTGACCTCGGCGCTCGAGCAGGCGCCGTCGTTCGACGAGGCGCGCTTCGAGCTATGGCAGGTGTACTCCGATCAGGGTGAGCACCAGCGGGCCCGCTCCGCGGTGGACGCCATTGCTGCCAACGGTCCGAACGGCCGCCGCGCCTCGTTTCTCGAAGCCGTGTCCGAACTCCAGCTCGGACGTCATCCCGAGGCGATGGCCGGTCTCGGGGCGTTGCATCGCGTCCAGCCCGACGCCGCGGCGGCCAACGACATGGGCATCGTGCAGCTGCGCCGTCCCGGGCCGGGTCCCAAGGCCGCGGAGTTGTTCCGCGAAGCCACCGCGCTCGATCCCGGCGACGCCGATCTGTTCTTCAATCTCGGCTACGCGCACTGGATCGCGCGCGAGTATCCGCAGGCCGTTGCCGCGCTGCGGGAAGCCGTGCGGCGCGATCCGGCCGACGACGACGCGCACTACGTGCTCGGCGCGGCGCTGCAGGCGAGCGGCGCCGCCGAGGAGGGCGCGCGCGAGAAGGACCTGGCCGGGCGCCTGTCATCGACCTACAGCGAACTCGAGGCGCGCCGCAACGCCAACTCGGTGCCGCGCGGGCTCGAGCGTCTCAAGACCGAGCTCGACGCGGCGTCGCGCCCCCGCGTCGACACGGCGATTGCGGCCGCCGGACAGCGGGAGCAGCGCGAACTGGCCGGCGTCTACCTGGCCAACGGACGCCGGCTGTCGCAGGCGGGCCTCCACGCCGACGCGCTCGTCGAGCTGCGACGCACCGTGTTCCTGTCGCCCTACGACGACGAGGCTCACTTGCTGATTGGCCAGCTGCTGCTGCGCCTCGGCCGCGCGCGGGAGGCCATCGACGCCCTCAAGATTTCCGTGTGGAGCCGCGACACCACCATCGCCCGGGTCACGCTCGCCGAGGCCTACGCTGCGGCGCGCGAGTATGGTGCGGCACGGGCCGAAGCCGAGAGTATCCTTGCCGCCGAGCCGGGGAACACCGCCGCGAAGGAGCTGCTGAGCGTCCTCCCTCCGCCGTAGCGCGATACTCGGCTGGCCTGAAACGTGTTAGCATAAGCGCGACTAACCCATGTCAGATGAAGGACTTCACGAGATTCAGCTAAACGGGAAACAGCTCGTGTTCCTCTTCATGACGGCCACTGTGGTGGCCGTCGTGATCTTCCTGTGCGGGGTCATGGTTGGTCGGGGCGTTCCGGCTCAGCGGGCTGGGACCGTACTGACGGCCGAGGGCGCCGATCCCACCTTCCCGGACGAGACCCGTAGTGATGCCGCCGATGCCGTCGCGACGTCGGCAACTGGTGTGAGTCCCTCCGCCTCTCCGTCGAGCCGCCTCGGGTTGACCTACCCGGCCCGGCTCGAAGAGCCCGAGCCTGTCCCCGAGGACGTGCCCGCGAGTGCGCAGGTGCGCGAGCCGTTTGCGACGACGGCTGTGGCCAAGGCTCCGGTGGCCGCCAAGTCCGCTTCGTCGAAGCCGGCAGCGGCGGCGACGACCGCGGTGGGCACGGCTCCAGCGGCCGACGCGGTGCCGACGGGCAGCGGGTTCGTCGTGCAGGTCGCGGCCGTGCGGCAGCGTGGCGAGGCCGACACGATCCGGGGCCGTCTGGCCAAGAAGGGCTATCCCGCCTTCGTCACCACGGCATCGACATCCGGGGGGCCGACGACCTATCGGGTGCGCGTGGGCAAGTATCCCTCGCGCCGCGAGGCCGACACGGTGGCCGCGAAGCTCGAACGCGAAGAGCAGTTCAAGCCCTGGGTCACCCGATAACCATCCCGCGGCGCCGGACCTGGACATGAGCGACAGCAGCTATCGCCCCGCCGATCGGTCCGGCTCGGGTGCGGGCCTGGCGGATGCGAGCCCGGCGCCACTGTTCGTCATCCAGGATCACCGCCTGCGCTACGTCAATCGCGCCTTCGCGGTGCTGGCGGGCACCGAAGCCTCGGAACTCATCGGCCGCGCGTCGATCGACGTCATTCACCCCGACGACCGCGCACACCTGCTCGAGCGCGGCTACGAGCAGCAGCAAGGGGCGCTGGGCGCCTCGCGATCGCAGTTCCGGATTCGCCGGCCCGACGGCGCCGAGACGTGGGTGTATGCGACCACCGCGCCGCTCGTCTACGAGGGCCGGCCCGCCATCATCGGCACCGCCATCGAAGTGAGCGAGCGGCGCCACGCGCAGGACGCGGTGGCGCGGTCGCAGCGGCTCGAAGCCGTCGGCCGGCTCGCCGGCGGCATCGCGCACGACTTCAACAACCTGCTGCAGGTGGTGATCGGCCACGCCGAACGGCTCACGGGCGGGTTGCCGGCCGAGAGCCCGCTGCAGAAGTCCGCGGTCGAGATCCGAACCAGCGCGTCGCGGGCGGCGCAGCTCACCGATCGGCTGCTGTCGCTCGGACAGCGCCAGGTGCTCGAACCGCGATCGCTCGACCTGCCGCGTCTCGTCGGTGACCTCCGCAACGCCATCCAGCGGCGGGTGGGCGCCTCGGTGACGGTGGTGCTGCGGCGAGGCCGCCGCGCCGCCCCGGTACGTGCCGATCGCATGCGCCTGATTCATGTGCTGGCCCATCTCGTGGACAACGCCCGGGATGCGATGCGCGAGGGCGGCCGGCTGACGATCAGCACTGATCTGCTCGACGTGGACGAAGCGATGCGCGTGGAGCGTCCGTGGCTGCGGTCCGGCGCCTACATGCGCCTGCGGGTCGAGGACACCGGCACCGGCATGGAGCCGGCGCTCGCGGCGCGTGCGTTCGAGCCGTTCGTCACGACCAAGCCGAAGGGCAGCGGCGCCGGTCTCGGGCTCGCCACCGTCTACGGGCTGGTGAAGCAGAGCAACGGCTTCGTGTGGGTGGAAAGCGCGCCGCAGGCGGGTACCCGCGTGATCGTGCTGTTGCCGATCGACGGGAACCCGGTTACCGCCGAGACGCCAGCGCCGACGCCGGCCGCGGCCACCGTCCGCGATCGGCCGCGGGTGCTGCTCGTGGAGGATGAGAGCGCCGTACGCGAACTGCTGTCGTCGGCGCTCGAACGCAACGGTTTCGACGTGGTCGCGGCGGGCAGTGCGGAGGAAGCCCTCACGCTGGCGTCGCCGGTGTTTCGCATCCTTCTCAGCGATATCAGCCTCCCGGGGATGAGCGGGGTCCAGCTCGCCAAACAATTGCGCCGGACGCTCCCGGGGCTCCGCGTGCTGCTGATGTCCGGCTACGCGCGCGACGAGTTCGCCGAGGGGCCCAACGCGCTGGACGACCTGCCGTTCATCCCCAAGCCATTTGCGACGCGCACCGTCGTGGAGCGGCTGCGATCGCTGATCGAGCCCGCCCACGAAACGCTGCAGGCGTAGCCGGTGGTCCGCCGCGACGTCCTCCTCGCCGGCCTGTCCGGCGCGCTGCTCGCCCTGAGCTTCCCGAAGTTCGGCCATCCCGCGTGCGCCTGGATTGCCCTGGTGCCGCTCTTTCTCGCCCTGTCCGGTTGGACCGGACGCCCGGGGCCGCTGCCGGGGACGAGCGCGCGCCGCGGTTTCGGTCTCGGCCTGGTGACGTCAGTCATCTACTTCAGCGGCACGCTCTACTGGACCGGCGACGTGCTGGTCACCTTTGGCGGGCTGCCGGCGCCGCTCGGGCCGGTCAGCGTGCTGCTGCTGTCGCTCTACCTCGGGCTCTACGTGTCCGTGGGCACCGCGGCGCTCGGCGTGCTGCTGGCGCGCGCCGGCAAGGCGGCGTTGTGGCTGGCGCCCGCGACCTGGGTCACCGGCGAGTACCTGCGCGGCACGCTGCTGTCCGGATTTCCCTGGGTCCCGCTCGGCGACAGCCAGATCGAAATGATCGCCATCGCGCAAGCGGCGAGCGTCGTCGGGCTCTACGGCATGTCGCTGATCGTGGCGATCGTGAACGCCGCTCTCGCGTACGCGCTGCTGTCTCCGCCGCGCGCCCGCGCTGCGGCGCTCGCGGGCACGGTGCTCGCCCTGCTCGGCATCGCCGCCTGGGGGACGTGGCGCGTGGCCGACGGGTCGCTCACGCGGGCAGGCACGGCGGTCCGTATCGGCCTCATCCAGGGCAATGTCGAGCAGCGCGACAAGTGGGATCCGAGCCAGGCGCGGCGGATCTTCACGACCTACATCGCGATGACCCGCGACGCCGTCAAACGCGGCGCGCGCTATGTCATCTGGCCGGAATCGTCGACGCCGTTCATGTTCGAGGAGGATGCGGCCGGCGGTCAGGCGATCCGCGACCTCGCCGCCGAGGTGGACGTGCCGGTGCAGTTCGGAAGCGATCAGTTCGAGCGTGGCGCCACCCCCCGCCTCTACAACGCCGCGTTCCTCGTCACCCCCGATCGCCGCACGGCGGCGGTGTATCGCAAGATCCAGCTGGTGCCGTTCGGCGAGTTCATTCCGCTGCAGGAATGGGTGTCGTTCCTGGCGCCGCTGGTCGGCGGGCTGGCGACGTTTGCCGCCGGCAGCGAGGTGGTGATGCTCCCGGTGGCCGGACACCTGGCCAGCACCGCGATCTGCTACGAGGTGATCTTCCCGCACCTGGCGCGCGAGGCGGTCGAGCGCGGGAGCGAACTGCTCACCACTATCACCAACGACGGGTGGTACGGGCGGACGTCCGCGCCCCACCAGCATTTCGCGATGGCGGTCTTCCGCGCCGTGGAGAACGGAAAGTACCTCGTCCGCGCCGCGAACACCGGGATCACCGCCTTCGTGGACCCGCGCGGC
>Ga0070675_100000534_pt1 | contig 26016 bp, 19 predicted proteins | sample KBSM43metaG_FD_65343 | JGI IMG/M metagenome (GOLD analysis project Ga0070675, IMG submission 65343) | Miscanthus rhizosphere microbial communities from Kellogg Biological Station, Michigan, USA - KBS M4-3 metaG | ecosystem: Host-associated > Plants > Roots > Rhizosphere > Soil ... | reverse complement strand
TCGCCGCCATGGTGGCGCAGCTGACTCAGCATTTCCCCGAGCTGGTCGTGATCGTTGCAGGCAAGCGCGAGGACAGCGCTGCGCTCATGCAGCTGACCGCCACCGGCCGCATCTTCCGCTTCCTGCTCACGCCGCTGTCGCACGGCCAGACGCGCCTCGCGCTCGAAGCCGCGGTCACGCAGCACGCTGACCTGCTCGCACAGGGCCAGCGCATGAGCGCCGCCAGCGCTTCCGGCGGCGGCGAGAAGAAGAATTACGTGGTCACGTACGGCGCGCTCGCAGCCGGCCTGCTAGTCGTCGTCGGTGGCATCTGGTTCGCCGTCAGCAAGTTCACGGGCGAGCCGACGCCCCCGCCGGTCGTGCAGACCACGCCCGCACCGGGACAGCCCGGCGCCGTGCCCGAGAAGATCGATCCGGTTCAGGCCGAGCTGGCGCTCGCGAAAGAAGCGTTCGCTGCCGGCAAGTATCTGGAGCCCGCTGGCGACAGCGCGCTCGACTACTACCGCAGCGCCCTGGCGCTCGACCCGAACAGCCAGGCCGCCAAAGACGGCATCCGCTCCGTCGTCGACAAGATCCTGGAGCGCGCCGAGGCGTCGCTGACTTCCGAGAAGCTGGAAGACGCCAGCCGCAACATCGAATTGGCGCGCGACATCGATCCCGCGCATCCGCGCCTCGCGTTCCTCGACACGCAGATGGCGCGCGAGCGTGAGCGCATCAAGCTCAGCCAGGCCGCCGAAGTCGGCGCCAAGGTGAAGCAGCTTGTGAACCAGGCGAACGACCGCATGCAGAACGGCCGGCTGATCACGCCGGCGAACGCCAGCGCGAAGGATTCCCTGCTGGACGCACGCCGCCTCGATGCCACCGATCCGAATGTCGTGCAGGCGTCGCGTGAGTTCGCCGCTCTCACGACCGAGGAAGCTCGCAAGTCGCTGGCCGCCGGCGATCTCGTGGCGGCAGCGGCCTTCGTGAGCGTGTCACGCCAGATGGGGTCCGGCAGCGCGGCTCTCTCCGCTGTCGAGCGTCAGCTCGGCGACGCGACCAAGGCTGCCTCTGCGGCCGCGGCGCCGGCCGCGCGCAAAACGCCGTCGACCGCAGCAAGCGATCCGTTGGTTGCCGACATTCGTCAGCGCCTCTCCGAAGGCAAGCTGATCGATCCGCCGGGCGACAGCGCTCGCGATCTGCTCGTGAATCTGCGTAACACCGCGCCGACGCGCCCCGAGGTCGACGACCTCTCGAAGCAGCTGACCAACCGTCTGCTCGAGTCCGGCAAGGGTGCGACGGCCGCCAAGGCATTCCCGCGCGCCGAGCAGCTGATCGCTGCCGCCCGCGACGTGGGTGCGCGCTACAGCGAACCGGCGATCGCGCAGGCCGAGAAAGATCTCGCAGCCGCTCGCGAAGCCAACGCGTTGCAGACGAACATCGTGTCGGCCAACTCCCTCAAGCGCACGCGCACGGTGCAGCCGGTGTATCCGGAAGCGGCGCGCAAGCGTGGTGTCGAGGGCTGGGTCGAGCTGGCGTTCACCGTGACGCCGAACGGCACGGTCGAGGACGTCGAAGTGCGCAACGCGAGCCCGGCCAACGTGTTCGACGACTCGGCGGTCCGCGCGATCCGCGGCTGGCGCTTCGAGCCGGTCGAGCGCAACGGCGAGAAGGTCGCGCAGCGCGCGATGGTGCGGTTGCGGTTCGCCCAGAGCGGCCAGTAAGCACTCGCCCAGTAAAGACTCGCTGATAATTCTTCAGCCTCGGAGGGCCCGCCGCTGCACAGCGCGCGGGCCCTGTCTTTTATGATGTCCGCATGGGAGTGTCGTCGCGATGTTGCTGGCGATGCTCGTGCAGGTGACGCTCGGCTTGTTCGCGACTGACATCGACGGACTCGAGTCCGGCCCGTTGTCGCATCTCGTCAGCTTCGATGCTGGCCGCGTGCTCGCCGAAGCGCACGAGCTGTCGTTCAACGTGCTCATCGCGCTGGCCGCCGTGCACGTCGGCGCGATCCTGTTCTATCTGCTGTATGACCGGAACGATCTCACCAGCCCGATGCTGAGCGGACGCAAGCGCGTCGACAGCAGGAATGCAGCGAGTTCCGGTGTGGCGGCTCTGGGCGGGCGCGGCCGTCGCCGCGCTCGTCGTGTGGGGGATTATCAGAGGTTAAGGCGCGCTTACCTGGGAACGAGCACCAGCCGCGGCATCGCCCGGCGATGTTGTCGCTGATCGCGATGGAAGCCGTTTTCCGGGCTGTACGCGAGCTCGCTGATGCGCTTTGCCAGCTCCGCAGCATGCTGCGGGTCGGGCGTGACGCGCGGGCGCACGATGGACGACGGCAGATCCCTGAGTCTGAACAGCATGTGGGGTTCCTCCCGTGAACGAACGCTGTCGGCTATACGCCCGGCCGGGCGCGATGGATCCGCCGACCCGGCGTGTCCGTGATCCGTAACCGTTATGTCGGGGAACCTAGGGAACCGTCTGCTACTTCCAGACGTTCGCGTCCTCTTTGAAACCGGGCCGCTGCGGCCTGACGAGACAGAAGCGCTGACCGGTCGGCGCCTGCATCACGCACCAGGTGTGCACCTTGCCGACGCGCTTCGCGCCCAGCGCTTCCAGCCGGCGCGCTTCCGCCTCGAGGTCGTCCGTCTCAATGTCGATGTGCACGCGACTCTCGTGCTCGACCTTTTGCACTTCGATGTGCAGGCCGTCGCCAGTCATCAGCTGCCGATACAGCGTACTCGGCTCTTCGCTCGCGGGCTTCAGCGGCACGCCGAGCGCGGCGCTCCAGAACTGCGCCGCCTGCTCCAGATCATCGGTGCGGCAATCCATGATGAATCCGGCGAGACGGCTGCGATGCATGGGGAACCTCAGTCGTTAGGGTGTACGCCGCGACGCGCGGCATTCATGGCCGCGAGAATATCGTGCACGTCGGCACGCGCAAAGATATCGCCGGTGTCCTGCGTGACCTTGCGCTGCCAGTTCGAATACTCGGTGTCCGTGCCCGGCACGTTGACAGGATCGCCCATGCCGATCAGGTCCTCGATCTGGATCATCGCGATGTTGGCCTCCGACATGGCCAGGTACGCATGCACCGCGCGCGACAGCGCCGGTGAATACGGCGGCAGCGGCTGATCGGGCGACCAGCGCCACAGATTTTCCGCAACGAGTGCGAGCAGCAGCTCGCGCCGCTCCGATGCACGCGTGGCGTGTGCCTGCGCCCTGAAGTCCTCGCTCGGATACAGATCGAGACGATCGCGCAGCGCGAGGTCGCCCTCTTCCCACCAACCGCGCAGCGTCGGCAAATCGTGTGTCGTGACCACCGCGAGCGCAGTCGGGACATACGCGCTCGGCGGTTTGAATCTGCCGCTCGGCTCCTGCTCGAACAGCAGCACTTTGTAGTGGTACGCGCGATAGTGCTCCATCGCGATCGTCATCGCTTCGGGCACGGTGCCGAGGTCTTCGCCGATCACGAGACATTCGTCGCGCTCGCTTTCCAGCGCCATGATCGCGATCAGGTCCTCGAGCGGATAGTGCACATATGTGCCGTCCTTCGAGAGCAGGCCGCGCGGCACCCACCACAAGCGGTACAGCGACATCACGTGATCGAGCCGCAGCGCTGCGAAGTACCGCATGTTGTTGCGGATCAGCCCGATGAACGGCTGATACTGCTGAGCGCGCAGCTCGTTCGGATCCTGGGGCGGAATGCCCCAGTCCTGTCCTTTCAAGGCCAGCGCATCGGGCGGCGCGCCGACGGATGCGCCCTGCCGATAGAGATGACGATTCGACCACGTCTCGGAGCCGGCTGAATTGGCGCCGACTGCCACGTCGCCGTAGAGGCCGATACTCATCCCGAGCTGGCGCGCAGTGTTTTGCGCGTCAGTCAGCTGCTCGGCCGCGAGCCACTGCAGATAGAGGAAGTATTCGACATCTTGCGCCCGCTCGCGCGCAAAGCGGTTGACGATCAGCGACGCCGGATCGCGATAGTCCTCCTGCCAGCTCGGCCAACCCCAGTACTGCGGACCCTGCAATCGCAGGTGGGCGTCGAGCGCATCGTAGATGGCATGCAGACGCAGCGGCTCGCCCTGCATCTCGACGAAACTGCGAAACGCCTGGGCGCGCTTGCTGTCGCTATCCAGATGATGGAGGCGGAAGCTCGCGTACAGGAGCTTGAGAATTTCGAACTTCGCGGCGGCAACGCCGACGTAGTCGACGTTCGTGGCCGCACGCAAGCGACGCAGCGTCGACTGGAACTCCTCGGCAGCGACGCGCTCGCGAGCCTCGGCGCACTCGGCGAAATCCGGCACGTCTTCCACCGCGACGTACAGCACGTTGAGAAATTGCCGATTCGACGGACTGTAGGGACTGATGTGCGCCGGATTCGCCGGCATCAGCGCATGCAGCGGATTGAGACCGACGATGCTGCAGCCGAGCGGCGCGGCGTGACGAATCAGCTCGCGCAGATCGCGGAAATCGCCCATGCCCCAGTTACGCGGCGAGCGCAGCGCATAGAGCTGCGCAGCGATGCCCCATGCGCGAGTCCCAGCCGCGATGACCTGTGGCTGGTAGCAATGCTCGGGTGCCACGATCAAACGCACCTGGCCGCTGAGCCCGGTGTCCAGCGCGATCGAGGCCATGTGATAGCCGAGTGGCAGGGCCGGCAGGGTCAGCGAATAGCGGCGATAGGCGCGATCGTCGGCGCTGCCTTCTTCGATGACCTTGAGCTTGTCGAGCCGCGAGACGCCTCTGCGCCGCGTGCCATCTTCCAGAGTGACGCGCCATTCGAGCCACGTCGCATCGAGTTCGAGCGGCACCGAGACGGGCACCACGAGCGCCGTACCGACCTCGACCACGACGACCGGCGGCAGCAGCTTGGTCCAGCGAACGGTCTCGTGCTGATGGATGGCCGCGGCCGCAGCCTGCTCGTCCGCTGCATCGACGCCGATGGCCGCGAGGATTGCGGCCTGCGATTGCAACGAAACCTCACGAGGCTGCGCGCGATAGTCCACGTACGCGTCAGCGACGCCGTAGAGCCTGGCAAGTTCCTGGACCGCGTTCATCCTCGCTCAAGTTTGCATCGAGAAGCTGCGCACGCTCAACGGTGCATCGCCATCCGCGAGCAGCACGCAGGAGTGGAACGAAACGGCGCATGTCTCGCCGGCTGCCAGGCGCTTGCCGAAATCGCTCGAGCGCCAGCGGGCAGTGTCGAACACTACCTGCCAGACCGCATTGGTTTTCGGCGCCGGCAGGCGAAAGTCCACCGGCTTGTCGCCGGTGTTGCATAGAAACAGGAGATGCCCGTTCGGGGTTCCATGCGGATCCGCGAAGGCATGGCCGATCAGCACGCCGAGCGCTCGCGCGTTCTCGTCGTGCCAGTCGCCGGCATTCATCTCGTGACCGAGCGGATGGCGCCAGCTCACGTCCTTGTGCTCGCGATCGACCTGGCGCGCGCCCTTGAGAAAGGTGTCACGCCGCAGGCCCGTCGCGTGTTTGCGCAACGTGAGCAATTGTCGGACGAATGCAGTGAGCCAGACGCGGCGCTTGGCGAGATCCCAATCGACCCAGCTGATCTCGTTGTCCTGGCAGTAAGCGTTGTTGTTGCCTCGTTGCGTGCGGCCGAACTCGTCGCCCGCTTGCAGCATCGGCACGCCCTGCGAGACGACCAGCGTCGCGAACAGGTTGCGGACCTGGCGTTCGCGCAGCTCCATCACCGCGGGATCTTCGGTCGGACCTTCGACACCGCAGTTCCAGCTCAGATTGTGATTGTGGCCGTCGCGATTCTCTTCGCGGTTGGCGTCGTTGTGCTTGTCGTTGTAAGCGGTCGCGTCGTACAGCGTGAAGCCGTCGTGACAAGCAACATAGTTGATGCTCGCGGTCGGACGTCGGCCGCTCGCGCGGAACAGATCGCTGGAGCCGGCGAAACGCTCGGCGAAATTACCGAGGATCCCGGGGTTGCCGCGCCAGAAGCCGCGCATCGTGTCGCGGTACAGATCGTTCCACTCGGACCAGCCGGCCGGGAAGCGGCTGAGCTGGTAGCCGTCGACGCCGATGTCCCAAGGCTCGGCGATCAGCTTCACGTAACGCAGCGACGCCTCGTTGGCCAGTGCCTTGAAGAACGGCGCGTCAGTGCGGAAGCGACCGTTCTCGCGCCCGAGGATCGGCGCCAGATCGAAGCGGAAGCCGTCGACGTGCATCTCCTCGACCCAATAACGCATGCAATCGATCACAAGGTCGCGCGTTGCCTCGTGCCCGAGCGCGAGTGTGTTGCCCGTGCCCGCGCGATTGACGTATTGCGCGAGCGACTTCGGTTCCAGCCAGTAATACGCCGCATTGTCGAGGCCGCGCAGACTGAGCGTCGGTCCGGTTTCGTTGCCCTCGGCGGTGTGATTGAACACGACGTCGAGGATCACCTCGATGCCCGCTGCATGCAGCGCCTTGACCATCGTCTTGAACTCGGTGACTGCATCCTCGACCGCATACTCCGGCGCGGGTGCAAACCACGCGAGCGGGTTGTAGCCCCAGTAGTTGCTGAGCCCCTTGTCGGTCACGAACTGCTCGGAAATGAATGCCTGGATCGGCAGCAACTCCACCGTGGTCACACCGAGCTGCTTGAGATGCGCGATGACTTCGGGTCGTGCGAGGCCGAGATAAGTGCCGCGCTCGCGCTCCGGCACTGCCGGATGCAGTTTCGTAAAACCTTTGACGTGCAGCTCGTAGATGACCGTGTCACGCCATGGCACCGACGGCGATATGTCATCGCCCCAGTCGAATGCATTGTCGATAACGCGCGCCTTGTAGTTATAAGGAGCACTGTCCGCAGGATCGGGCCGATCGCTCTCGCCATGCCCGAGCAGTGCTGGATTCCACTGAAACTTGCCGACCAGCGCGCGTGCGTACGGATCGACCAGCAGCTTGTTGCCGTTGTAGCGCAGCCCGTGTGGCGGATCGTAAGGCCCGTGTGCACGCAGCCCGTACACCAGCCCGGGGACACCGTGCGGCGCCGGCAGCAGGCCGTGCCAGACATCGTCGCTGCGCTCGGGCAGTGCAAGCCTGGCGATCTCGCGCTGGCCGGTCGCATCGAAAATGCACACTTCGACGCTGGATGCGCCACTGGAGTGCACGGCGAAGTTCACGCCTTCGCCGGTCCACGTGGCGCCAAGCGGTTCGGGTGAGCCAGGCAGCATTGCTGCGGCGCTGAGGTCGGAGGCTAGTGCATGCATGGGGGGTGCGATGGTCGCAAATCGGAGGCGATCCGTGTAGGTCGGATTTCAACGCGACACGGATTGTCGGGCTAAAGCCCGACCTACAGCCTTTCGAATATCACCATCGCCAAGGGCGGCAACGTCAAGGCAATGCGCGCCGGAAAATCGCGCCAGCCTTCGGCCTGCGCTTCGACTTCGCCCTGTTGCGAGTAGCCCGAGCCGCCGAATGCCGGCGAATCGCTGTCGAGGATCTTGCGATAACGTCCGGCCTGCGGCACGCCGAATAAGTAATGATCGCGCGGCACCGGCGTCAGGTTGAACGCGATCACGAGCTGCGTGCCGCCTTCGCCCGGCAGACGCTGGCGCAGGAACGCGAACACGCTCTCGGCCGCATTGTCAGGATCGATCCAGCGAAATCCGTCCCAGGCGTGCTCGCTCGCGTGCAGCTCCGGATAGTTGCGATACAGGCGATTGAGCGCGCGATTCCAACCGTGTAATTCCTGGTGATGCGGGTGCGCCAGCGCGGCCCAGGCGAGATCCTCGTAGTCGCGCCACTCGTGCCACTGGCCGAACTCGCCGCCCATGAAGATCAGCTTCTTGCCCGGATGCGCGATCTGGTAGCCGATCAGCAGCCGATAGTTGGCGCGCTTGCGCCACTCGTCGCCCGGCATCTTGTCGAGCAGCGAGCGCTTGCCGTGCACGACCTCGTCGTGCGACAGCGGCAGGATGAAATGCTCCGAGAACGCGTAGACGAACGAGAACGTGATCAGGTTGTGATTGTGCCGGCGATAGAGCGGGTCGAGCGCCATGTAACGCAGCGTGTCGTTCATCCAGCCCATGTTCCACTTGAAGTGGAAGCCGAGCCCGCCGAGATGCACGGGCCGGGTGACGCCGGGAAACGCCGTGGATTCCTCGGCCATCGTCAACACGCCCGGAAAGTAGTGACCGATGGTCCAGTTGAGCTGCTTGAGGAATTCGATCGCTTCGAGATTCTCGCGGCCGCCGTAGCGATTCGGCGTCCATTCGCCCTGCTTGCGGCCGTAGTCGAGATAGAGCATCGAGGCGACTGCGTCGACGCGCAAACCGTCGATGTGGTACTCCTCGATCCAGAACATCGCATTCGCGACCAGGAAGTTGCGCACTTCGTGACGGCCGTAGTTGAAGATCTTCGTGCCCCACTCCTGGTGCTCGCCCATGCGCGGATCGGCGTGCTCATACAAATGCGTGCCGTCGAACTCCGCCAGCCCGTGCGCGTCCTTCGGAAAATGCGCGGGCACCCAGTCCATGAAGACGCCGATGCCTGCTTGATGCAGTCGATCGACGAAGCGCTTGAAGTCGTGCGGCGTACCGTGCCGCGCCGTCGGCGCGAAATGCCCGAGCACCTGGTAGCCCCACGAACCGTCGAACGGATGCTCGGCGACGCCGACCAGCTCGACGTGCGTGTAGCAGAGATCGTGCAGATATGGGATGAGCTGCTCGGCGATTTCATCCCACGTCAGGAACGCGGGCTTGCGATGCCACGAGCGACGCCATGAGCCCGGATGCAGCTCGTAGATGTTGATCGGCGCGCGCAGCGGATCCCATCCGCCGCGGCGCGCGAGCCATTCGGCGTCATTCCAGTGAAAGCCGCCGATGTCCGCGACGATCGATGCGTTGTCGGGCCGCAGCTGCATCTGGAACGCGTAAGGATCCGATTTGAGCTGCACCCGGCCGTGCGCGTTATCGATCTCGAACTTGTAGAGCGTGCCGGGGCCGACTTTCGGCACGAACGTCTCCCACACGCCGGAGGTACCGCGCCGCTGCATGGCGTGGCTGTGCCCGTTCCAGTGGTTGAAGTCGCCGACGATGCTGACGCGCCGCGCATTTGGCGCCCACACCGCGAAGCGCGTGCCTTGCACGCCGTCGCGCACCGCCGAATGCGCGCCGAGCTTGCGATGGATGTGGTGGTGATTGCCCTCGCCGAACAGGTGGAGATCGAAGTCGGTGAGGTCGGACATCGGACGTGCGTTCTACAAAACGGGCCTACAAAACCGGCTTGATACCCCAGATGTTATCGGCGTACTCGCGGACGCTGCGATCGCTCGAAAACGGCCCCATGCTCAGCGCATTGATCACCGACTTGCGCGTCCATTCGTCGGGATTCGTGTACAGCGCGTCGACGCGCTGCTGCGCGGCCAAGTAGGCGTCGAAATCCGCCAACACCATGAAATGTTCCCCGTCCGCCGTCAACCGATCGGTGACGACCTTCGAGTCGAAGATATTCTGCGGCGTGAAGTGGCCCGACTCGATCAGCTCGATGGCTCGCTTGAGCTCGGCGCTGCCGGCCAGCACTGCGGACGGCGAGTAGCCTTGCGCGCGCCGCGCGACCACCTCTTCGGCGGTCAGGCCGAAGATGAAAATGTTCTCTGCGCCCACCGCGTCGCGGATTTCGATGTTCGCGCCGTCGAGCGTACCGATCGTCAGTGCGCCATTCAGCGACAGCTTCATGTTGCCGGTGCCCGAAGCTTCCATGCCGGCGGTGGAAATCTGCTCCGACAAGTCCGCGGCCGGCATGATCTCCTGCGCGAGTGACACGTCGTAATCGGGCAGGAAGCACACCTTCAGCTTGTCGCCGACGCGCGCGTCGGTGTTGATGACCTGCGCAACGTTGTTGATGAGCTTGATGACCGCTTTCGCCATGTGATACCCGGGCGCGGCTTTACCGGCGAACATCACGACGCGCGGCACGATCGGCGCGGCCGGATTGTCGAGGATGCGCTGGTAGCGCACGACCACGTGCAACAGATTCAGTAGCTGGCGCTTGTACTCGTGGATGCGCTTGACTTGCACGTCGAACATCGCGTCGACGGTGAGGTCGACACCGAGCAGCTGATGAATCGTGTTCGCGAGTCGCTCTTTGTTCGCGCGCTTGACGGCGCGGAAGCGCTGGCAGAAATCGGCATCGTCGATCGCCCACTTCAGACGTTCGAGATCTTCGAGATCGTTCTCCCACGCTGAGCCGAGCTTCTCGGTGACGAGTGCAGCGAGACCGGTGTTCGCCTGCTTCAACCAGCGTCGCACCGAAATGCCGTTCGTGACGTTGACGAAACGCTCCGGCCACAGCTCGGCGAAGTCGTGGAAGATCGTCTCGCGCATCAGCCGCGAGTGCAGCTTCGCCACGCCGTTCACGCGATGTGAACCGACGACCGAGAGGTACGCCATGCGCACGCGCCGGTCGCCTTCCTCGAGGATCAGCGACATGCGGCGGCGCCGGTCGAGGTCGTTCGGATAGCGCGCGCTGACGATCTCCAGAAAATCGCGATTGATCTGGTAGACGATCTGCAGGTGGCGCGGCAGCAGCCGCTCGAAGAACGCGATCGGCCAGGTCTCCAGCGCTTCGGGCAACAGTGTGTGATTGGTGTAGCTGCAGGTCTCGCACGTGATCTTCCATGCGACCGGCCACGGCAGGTCGTACACGTCCACGAGCAACCGCATCATCTCGACGACCGTCATCGCCGGATGCGTATCGTTGAGCTGGATCGCGATCGCCTGCGACAGATCCTTGAGCTGGCGCCGCTCAGAGAGATGCTGCGCGAGCATGTCCTGGAGCGACGCGCTCACGAAGAAGTACTGCTGCTTGAAGCGCAGCTCTTTGCCCTGCGGCGTCGAGTCGTCCGGATACAGCACGCGCGTGAGATTCTTCGCCTCGATCTGATCGGCGACGGCTGCGGCATAGTTGCCGGCGTTGAACGCCTCGATCTTGAACGGCGTGATGCCGCGGCCGGACCACAGCCGCAGGTGATTCACCGTCGGGCTGCGATTGCCGGGGATGAGCAGGTCGTAACCGACGGCCCAGACGTCCTGCGTATCGACCCACTCGTAACGGATGCGACTTTGATCGTCGCGCGTCGCGTGGCAGCGGCCGCCGAAGCGCACTCGATAACGCACGCCGCCATGGCCGCGCTCCCAGTGGTTGTGCACGCCGAGCCAGGAGCTTGCGACTTCGCGCTGCGCGCCATCTTCGCCGATGACTTGCGTGAAGATGCCGTAGTCGTAGCGGATGCCGTAGCCCGTCGCTGCATAGCCGAGCGTCGCGAGCGAATCGAGGAAGCAGGCAGCGAGACGACCGAGACCGCCGTTGCCGAGGCCCGGATCTTCTTCCTCGGCGGCGATGCGATCGAGATCGTGACCGAGCGACTCGACGGTTTCGCGCACTTCTTCGAGCAACCCGTCCTCGAACGACGACAGCGCGTTGATGAGACTGCGGCCGAGCAGGAATTCCATCGAGAGATAGCAGACGCGCTTCACTCGCGCGCGCTTCACGCGAGTGCCGGTTGCGATCCAGCGCTCGGCGAGCTCCTCGCGAATGGCAAGCGTCAGCGCATCATAGATGTCGCGACGTGTCGCGCCCTGCAGCGGCTTGCCAAGGGCCCGCTCGAGTCGATCGATGATCGCGTCGCGCACTGCGCCGGGACGCAGCGCCGTCGCGGCATGGACTGCCGATGTTTGCGACTTCATGAGATGAAAGCAGAAATGGGGACTGTCCCCATTGCTACAGAGCGACTTTCTCCTCGACGATGCGCCACGAGCCGCTTTCGCGCACGAGTATCAGCTGCTTCTTCAGCGCGTTGACGCCGAACTGCTGCGTGAACGACACGATGCGGCGATCGGCGCCGTCCGGCTCGACCTTCAATCCTTTCACCATCGAGTCGGGCACCGGGCCGGTTGCGACCTGCTCGCGGCGCTGCTCGAGCCACTCCTTGGAGCCCGCCGAATCGGTCGGCGCGACGAACTGCGTCGAGTACAGCGAAACGACGGCGTCCGCTTCGCGATTCGCCCAGGCCTGCGCCCAGCTGGCGACCACTTCCTCCGGCGAGCGTGCCACGGTGCCCGTGGAGCGGAAATAGGAAGGCGGCGTGTCGAGACAGGCGGTGCGACCGGACGGGTTCGCTGCCTTCTTGGTCTCCGGAATCGCCAGCGCCTCGGAACGGTTCGGCTGCGTCATGCCTTCGGGGACATGGATCTGCGGATTGTTCTTGGCACCCAGGTAGGGCTCGTCCGGATCCACGCACTTCGGCTCGGAGCCGCCGCAGGCGGCGAGCAACACCACGGACCACAAAGCAAAAAGCCATCTCAACTTACGCATGGAGCTAACCGTAACCCATTTCCGCACCGACCGCTAACCGCGGCCACCAGGGATTCTCTGACGCCACCGCTTCGCCACAGTTCCACCCGTCTTACGGCACAATCCGCGCCCAAAATCCGTCGCAGCGGGCGGCGAACAAGAGGTCTCCATGGGTGCGGGCGAGCGGTTTCGGTCCGGGTTGCGGGCGGCTTTCGGACAGGTTTCCTGGCAGCCGCCGCAGTGGGTTTCGAGGTCCGCGTCGTTCCTGCACGCCCATGGTGCAGCAACCGCAAACGCCGCCCGGACAAATCCACGGCGCGCGGCTCTGATCAGTGCAAGCGCACTCGCACTGGTCGTTGCTGCAGTGCTGGTATGGCGCTGGTACGAGAATCGGCCCCAGCCCGTCGAAGTCACGTTCGCCGTTACGCCACCGCCGGTCACTTGCTACGCGTGCGAGCCGCCGCGTCCGCCGAATCCGCTGTTCGTGCGCTTCGACTCGTCGACTGCGCCGCTCGATCGCGCCGGTCACAGCGTCGAGCCGGAGCAAGCTGGCATCTCGATGAGCCCGAAGCTCGCCGGCCAATGGACCTGGGACGACGACAAGGTGCTGCGCTTCCAGCCGTCGAGTGACTGGCCCGTCGGTCAGCGCTTCGAAGTGTCGCTGTCGCGCAAGACGTTCGCCGCCGGGCACGTGCAGCTGCGTGAGTACACGTTCGAGTTCGACTCGCCTGCGTTCGTCGCGAAAGTCGCGAACACGGAGTTCTATCAGGACCCGGTGGTCGCCGCGAACAAGAAGGCGGTGGTCAGCATCTCCTTCACGCATCCGGTCGATCCGGAAAGCTTCGAGAAGCGCGTCAAGCTCGCGATGTTCGAGCGCATCAACGACAAGATCGAGAAGGAGCTGAGCGCGCCGACCTTCATGGTCACGTACGACAAGCTCAAGCTGAACGCCTACGTGCACTCCGGTCAGGTGGAAGTGCCGGCGAAGGCCGGTCGACTGCACATCGCGATCGCACCGGGCGTGCACTCCGCGCGCGGCGGCAACGAGACGCGCCAGGAGCTCGCGAGCAACGTCGATGTGCCCGGACTGAACAGCCTGAAGATTGCAGACGTCGCGCTCGACATCGTGCGCGATGAGCGCAATGAGCCGGACCAGGTGCTGCTGATCACGACATCGTTCTCGGTGCTGGAGAAGGAGCTGCCGCCAAAAGTGCACGCCTGGCTGCTGCCGATGAAGCATCCCGATCCGAAACTGCAGCAGCCGTACGACGCCGGCGGTGGCAACCGGCCGTTCGCGTGGAACGCGAGCAACCTGCGGCCGGAAGTCCTGCGCAGCGACACGCAGCTGCAACTCACGCAGATCCCGGGCGAGCGCGATCACTACGAGCTGCACAGCCTGCGCTACGAGGCCGATCCGGGTCGCTACATCTACGTGAAGATCGACTCGGGCCTGCGCTCGTTTGGCGGTTATCAGCTCGGCGAGAGCGTCGAGCGCATCATTCGCGTGCCGGATTTTCCGCGCGAGCTGAGCATCATGCATCAGGGCTCGCTGCTATCGATGTCCGGCGAAAAGACGCTGAGTCTGTTCGCGCGCAACTTGCGCAAGATCCGCGTCGAGGTCAATCGGCTGCTACCGCGCCAGTTGCAGCACCTCGTCACGCAATCGAACGGCAATTTCGCGACACCGATGTTCTCGAACTGGTCGTTCGACGCAGCGAACGTCGCAGAGCGTTTCGTGCGAGTGCTGGAGCTGCCGCCGGCGACCCCGGGCAAGGCGCAGTACGAAGCTGTGGATCTCGGCGAGTTCCTCGACGCCGAGGGCGGCGATCGACGCGGCATCTTCCTGGTGCGCGCGCAGGCCTGGGATGGCGACGAGAAATCTGCGCGCGAGTACGGCACGCAATGGAACAACACAGGTGGGTTGTCAGACGGGCGACTGCTCGTCGTGACCGATCTCGGTCTGGTCGCGAAACGCTCGGTCGACCGCTCGCACGATGTGTTCGTGCAATCGATCGCGACTGGTGCGCCGCTTGCCGGCGTGACTGTCGAGATCATTGGACGAAACGGCCTGCCCGCGCTCAGCGAGACGACGGATAGCGCTGGCCACGTGCGCTTCCCGGATCTCGCGAGCTTCAAGAACGAGCGCGCGCCGGTGCTGTATCTCGCACGACGCGGCGGCGATAGCTCTTTCCTACCGTTCGATGTACGCGACCGAGCGCTGGACTTCTCGCGCTTCGACGTCGGCGGCGTGGAAAGCAACGCCGACCGCGGCGCGCTCGCGGCGTATTTGTTCTCCGATCGCGGGATCTACCGGCCCGGCGAGGAGATCCGCGCGGCGGCGATCGTGCGTAGCCAGGACTGGCGCGGCGATCTCGATCGCTTGCCGCTGCGCCTGGAAGTGACCGACCCGCGCGGCATCGTCGTGCGACGCGAGACATATCTCGCTGGCGCCGCCGGCTTCGGCGAGATCCTGCATCCGACGAAAGCAACGTCGCCGACCGGCACGTACACGCTGTCGCTGTCGATCGTGCGCAGTCAGTACAACTCGGACCTGATCGGTTCGACGACGGTGCAGGTACGCGACTTCCAGCCGGATCGCTTGCGCATGAAGGCGGGGTTCTCGACCGAATCGCTCGACGGCTGGGTCGCGCCCGAAGCGCTCGAAGGTCATGTGCACCTGGAGAATCTGTTCGGCACGCCGGCGGAGAACCGTCGCATCACCGCACAGCTGACGCTCAACCCGAGCATTCCTTCGTTCCGCGCGTTCCCGGATTACACGTTCTACGACCCGCAGTACGCACGCGAGGGCTACACGGAGCAGTTGCCCGATACCACCACCGATGCGAAAGGCGACGCCAAGCTCACGCTCAATCTGCAGCGCTTCGCGCGTGCGACGTATCGGATGCATCTCGTCACGCAGGGCTTCGAGGCGGATGGCGGTCGCGGCGTGACTGCGGAAGCGGCGCAGCTCGTATCCAGCATGCCGTTCCTGATCGGCTACAAGGCCGACGGCGATCTGCAGTACCTGTCGCGTGGCGGCACTCGCAACGTTCACTTGATCGCGATCAATCCGCAGGCACGTGCCGCGGCGGTCGACAAGCTCGTGCTCGCGCGACTCGAGACGCGATTCGTCTCAGTGCTCATGCGTCAGCAGAACGGCACCTATAAATATGAGTCGCGGCGCAAGGAGACGACGCTGCAGGAGAAGCCGCTGGCCATCGCAGCGCATGGCTTCGACCTGCCGCTGGCGACCGATGCGCCCGGCAATTTCGCGTACGAAGTGCGCGATGCTCAAGGCGAGCGTCTGGCGCGCTTCGACTATCAGGTCGCAGGCGAAGGTAACGTCACGCGCGCGCTGGAGAAGAATGCGGAGCTGGAGCTGACGCTCTCGAAACGCGACTATGCGCCCGGCGAGGAAGTAGAGCTGTCGATTCGCGCGCCGTATGCAGGCGCGGGGTTGATCACGATCGAACGTGAGCGCGTGTACGCGTGGCACTGGTTCAAGACTTCGACGACCAGCTCGGTGCAACGACTGCAGCTGCCGGAGGGTCTCGAAGGCAACGCGTACGTCACCGTGACCTTCGTGCGCGACGCCGGCTCGCCCGAGATCTACACGAGCCCGCTGTCGTACGGCGTGCAGCCGTTTTCGATCGATGTCGATGCGCGACGCAATCAAGTCAGCGTCGAATCCCCTGCCCTCGCGAAGCCGGGACAGGAAGTCACATTCCGCTATAGCTCTGCGCGGCCGTCGCGCATCGTGCTGTTCGCAGTCGACGAAGGCATCCTGCAGGTCGCGAGCTATCGCACGCCCGATCCGCTTGGTCACTTCTTCGCCAAGCGCGCACTGGAAGTGTCGACGCTGCAGATCCTCGACCTGATCCTGCCGGAGTTCCGGCAGCTCGGCCTCGGCGCCGCGCCGGGCGGCGACGCGGAAGGCTTGATCGGTAAGCATCTCAATCCGTTCCGCCGCAAAGGCGAAAAGCCGGTTGCGTACTGGTCGGGCATCGTCGAAGCAGACGCGACCCCGCGTGAGCTGAAGTACCTCGTGCCCGACTACTTCAACGGCACGCTGCGCGTGATGGCTGTTGCGGTGTCGAGCGAGCGCATCGGCGTGTTCGACGGACGCACCGTCGTACGCGGTGACTTCGTGTTGTCGCCGAACGCGCCGACGACTGTGACGCCGGGCGACGAGTTCGACGTGAGCGTCGGCGTATCGAACAACGTCGAGGGCTCCGGCGAGAGCGCGACTGTCGCAGTCACGCTGCAGACCGACCCTGCGCTCGAAGTCGTCGGCGATCGCACGCAATCCGCAAAAATCGCCGAGGGCCGCGAAGGCTCCGTGCGCTTCCGCGTACGGACGCGCGATGAGCTCGGACCCGCGAATCTCACATTCACCGCGAAAGCGGGCACTGCCGGCGCGTCGCGCCGCATCGACCTCAGCGTCCGGCCGGCGACGCCGTACATGACGCAGATCAAGGCGGGTCTGTTGGAGCGCGGGCAGCGCGAGATCGCTATCGATCGTGCGCTGTATCCGCACTTCCGCACGCTCGAAGCCGGCGCCTCCATGCTGCCGATGCAGTTCGCGCACGGCTTCGTGAGCTATCTCGGGCACTATCCGTACGCGTGCACCGAGCAGATCGTGAGCCAGGCGATGCCGGCCATTCTGCTGAAGGCGCGGCCAGAGTTCGGCTATGTGCGCACCGAGACCGGGGCGGATATCGCAGGGCTCGTGGGCGAGCTGCGTGCACGCCAGAACGACGCTGGCGCATACAAGCTCTGGCCCGGCAGCGAGCAGGTCGTCGAATTCGTTGCGCTCTATGCGCAGCACTTCCTGCTCGAAGCAGCGGAACGCGACGAGCCGGTCCCCGGCGATCTGATCGGCAGTGGCAACGCCTACCTGCGCTCGATCGCTGCGCGCGACGGCAACAATCTGGTCGACGAGCGGCAGACTGCATACGCGATCTACTTGCTGACGCGGCAAGGAACACGGACGTCGACTGAGATCGCCGCCGCTCGCAAGCGACTGGAAGAGCGCTATCGCGGCCAGTGGGAATCGGATCTCACTGCCGCCTGGCTCGCGGCCGCGCTGGATCTCATGCGCCAGGAGCGCGACGCGAATCAGTTGATCGGCCGCACGAAGTTCGGCGCTGGCGCGTGGGACGACATGTACAACGATCCGATGACGCGCGACGCGCTGCTGCTGTTCATCATCTCGAAGCACTTCCCGGAGCGACTGCGCGACCTGCCGAAGGACGTGCTGACAACGCTCGTGCAACGAGTGAACGAAGGCTACTACCAATCGCTGTCGGCCGGCACGACCTTGCTGGCGCTCGACGCGTACGCGAGTGCGACGCAGGGAGCCGCCCGCAATCTGGCGCTGGCGGAAGTCTTGAAGGACAAGCGTGTGGACGCGCTGGAGCTTGCAGAGGTGACGTTCCCGAAGACGCCCTTCAGCGAGCAGGCGGCGGCGCTGCGCTTCACGAACAATTCGGAGCTGAACGCGTACTACACGATCGAGCAGTCCGGCTTCGATCGCAAGCCGCCGACGACGGCGCTGCGCAAGGGCTTCGAAGTGCTGCGTGAGTACACAGACGCGAGCGGCAAGGTGCTGACCGGCATCCAGATGGGTCAGCAGGTCGACGTGCATCTGAAGTTCCGCAGCATCGGTCGCGATTACGTCTCCAGCATGGCGCTGGTGGATCTGCTGCCGGGCGGCTTCGAGCTGGTCGTACCGTCGCAGGAAGCGCAGACGCCGTTCCTCGAAGCCAGCGCTGAGAACGACAACGAGAACTATCGCGAGGACTACACGGGCTGGAATTGCCAGGTGTGCGTCGGCGCGACCAAGGCACAGATGCAGTACGCCGACATGCGCGAGGATCGCGTCGTGTTCTATGTCGACGCGACCAAGGACATGTCGGAGATCGTCTATCGCATCAAGGCGACCAACGTCGGCAACTACGTCGTGCCGCCCGCATACGGCGAGGCGATGTACGAGCGCAGCGTCGTCGGCCGCTCGGCCGCGGGCAAGCTGGAGGTGTCGCGGCCGTGAAAGCCGTGGTCGCGTCGCTGGCTATCGTTGCCGTTGTAACTGCGGCAGTGATCGGCATTCGGTTCGCGCCGCGCGAGCCGTTAGCAACGCGTATTCCCTCGTCGACCGCAGTGTTCGATGAGCATGGACGACTGTTGCGACTGACGCTTGCGAGCGATCAGCAGTATCGATTGTGGACGCCGCTGAACGAAGCGACGCAGGAGTTCGTCGACGCGCTGCTGCTGCACGAGGACCAGCACTTCTATCGGCATGCGGGATTCAATCCGGCCGCGCTCGCACGCGCTGCATTCTCCAGCTCCTCCGGCGGTCCGCACATGGGCGGCTCGACGATCACGATGCAGCTCGCGCGACTGATGTACGGCCTCAACACGCGCAGCGTCGGCGGCAAGTTGCAGCAGATCGTGCGCGCGGTGCAGCTGGAGATGTGCTACTCGAAGCGCGAGATCCTGGAAGCGCACATCAACCTGATGCCGTATGGCGGGAACATCCAGGGCGTCGGCGCCGCCAGCCTCATCTATTTCGACAAGCCCGCCGCGCGGCTCGACATCGCCGAATCACTGGCGCTGGTGCTGATTCCGCAATCGCCCGCGCGGCGGGCACCCTCCGGACGCGAAGGCGAAGAGCTGCGCAGCGCGCGCCAGCGATTGTTCGCACGCTGGGTCGAGGAGCATCCCCGGGCGGCGGATTCGTCGCAGCACGTCGCGATGGCGTTGCAGTTCGGGTCGATGCGCGAGCTGCCGTTCAGCGCACCGCACTTCACGAACTATGTATTGCAGAAGGCTGAGGATCACTCGATTCGCACCACGCTCGATTCGCGACTGCAATCCCTGATCGAACGCGTCCTCGCGAACTACATCCGCGAGCGCAGCAGCACCGGCGTGCACAACGCGACCGCGATGCTCGTCGACTATCGCGACATGTCCGTGCGCGCGATGATCGGCTCTGCCGATTTCAACTCAGCCGCGATCGACGGCCAGGTGAACGGCACGCTTGCGAAGCGCTCGCCGGGCTCCGCGCTCAAGCCATTCATCTACGCGCTCGCGATCGATCAAGGCCTGATCCATCCGCTCACGGTGCTGAAGGACGCGCCGACTTCGTTCGGTCCGTACAGCCCGGAGAACTTCGACGGTCGCTTCGTCGGTCCGATCACCGCGACGGAAGCGCTCGCGCGTTCGCGCAACGTGCCCGCGGTCGCGCTGTCGGCGCAGCTCTCGCAGCCGAACCTCTACGATTTTCTGAAAGTCGCAGGCGTCTCGCATCTCGCGAGCGAAAGACACTACGGTCTCGCTCTCACACTCGGCGGCGGCGAAGTCACGCCGGAAGAGCTCGCCACGCTCTACGCGATGCTCGCGAATCGCGGCCGCCTGGCGCCGCTGCGGTATCTGGCGGACGAGCGCAACGAGCCCGGCCCGCGCCTGCTCTCTGAAGAAGCAAGCTTCATGACGCTCGAGATGCTGCGAAGCGCGCCGCGTCCCGACGACGCCTTCGCCCAGCGCCGCAGCAGCGTGCCCGTCGCGTGGAAAACCGGTACTTCGTGGGGCTTCCGCGACGCGTGGACGGCCGGCGTGTTCGGGCCGTACGTGCTCGTCGTGTGGGTCGGCAACTTCGACGGTTCCGGAAATCCGGCATTCGTCGGCGTGCAGACGGCTGCACCGCTGTTCTTCCGCATCGTCGACGCGATCGGCGCGACCAGCAAGCTCATCGAGCCAGCCTATCGTCAGCCGCCGCGACTGGAGCGCGTCGATGTCTGCAGCGCATCGGGCGATCTGCCGAACGCCGAGTGCCCGCAGACGGTGAGCACCTGGTACATCCCGGGCATCTCGCCGATCCGTGTGAGTCAGGTCCATCGACGCGTGTGGATCGACACGCGTACGGGCGACCAGGCGTGTCCGCCTTATGACCCGCAATTCACGCGGTCGGAAGTGTTCGAGTATTGGCCGACCGAGCTGCTGCAGCTGTTCGCGCAAGCCGGCATGCCGCGTCGTCGCCCGCCACCCGCGGCCGATTGCCAGCGAGATCTCCCAAGCGGCACGCCGCCGCACATCACCTCGCCGGTCACCGCCGCGACTTACACGATTCGCGCCGGCCGCGTCGGCAACGAGCCAGTGCCGCTCGCTGCGAATGCGGATAGCGAGGTTCGGCGCCTGCATTGGTTCGTCGATGAAAGCTACGTCGGAACCAGCGCGCCCGGCATTGCACTCGCGTGGAACCCGCACGGCTCGGGCCACTACGTCGTCCGAACTGTCGACGATCGCGGCCGAGCGGACAGCCGCCCGCTCGACGTCGCGCTCGTGAGATAGCCGGCCTGTAGCGATGCCCAAGGGCGCGGTGCTCCGGGCAGAACACCGTCGCGATACAGGGCGATGCTTCTGCGGCCGGCGTGCTGGATCTCGCGGCAATCGAGCACGCGCGCCTGCTCGTGATCGCATCGCCCGATGGCTTTCAGGTGCCGCGAACGCTCGAACTGGCGCGCGAGCGCAATCCGCGCATCGCTATCGTCGTGCGCACACACAGTGCCAGCGAGTTGGAGTATCTCATCGGCCAGGGAGTGGATCGCGCCGTCATGGGTGAGCTGGAGCTCGCTCTCGAAATGACGGACTACGCGCTGCGCAGCCTCGGCGTCTCCGAAGACCGCTCGAAGATGGTCACGCAATGGCTGCGGACGCAGGAAATCTCACGGCCGAAGTGAGCGGTGCCGGGGGAAGAAAAGGGCGTAGAACTCAGCAGTGCAGCAATTGCTGCGCTGCTGAGTTTTGCCCCTGTTTCTTCCCCCGGCACCAGCTAGCGTTTCGCTTCGGGCGCGAAGGACTGCAGCATGCTATCGACGGCTGCATCCACTTGCTCGACATCTGCCGTCTGCACGGGTTGATAGTCGAAGCGCAAGTGCACCAGCTTCTTCCATGTCTTGTACGCCTTGCAGACCGACCTGCGGCACTCGACGAAGACATCGCCGCTCTTCGACTTGAGGTAGTACGCCTTCGCGTCGTCGCTGGCCTTCGCGTTCGGGTACGTGTACGCAATCAAGCCCGGTTTCGACAATTCAGCCGATTTCACGATCGCGTCTTCCGCGGACTTGTGCTTGAGCAAGGCCGCCGCCTGCAGCTTGTGTGCAGCATCGACTGCGCTCGCCGTGGGCTCGATCAACACGCGAACTTCGGATTCAGGCGCGAACACTGCCGCTTCTGAAAAATCCTTGGCCTCAATCCTGAGGATCACGTTGGGCAGAACACCTTCGGGCTTCTTGGGCTCTTCGATGTACCCGCGAGGGATGTGCAGCGTGACCGGTTCACCTTTGTCAGCCAGAACGACTGGAATCTGTTGACGCCGGGACGCCTCGTTCTCGCAACCTGCGAGCACCAGCAACGTCAGCGCAACGGCACATTTCTGAGTGGTATTCATTCATCTCTCGAACAGCAGCATCAGGTAGGCCAGAAACATTAGCAGATGCACGGCGCCGAGCAGAACGTTGGTGCGCGGGAGCATGAAGGTCACGATGCTGAGCAGCAGGGTCAAGTGATAAGGCAGCGAGCGGAGCTCGCCGAGACCATGGTAATGCGCCTCATCCTCCATGCTGGCGCTCTCGCCGTCCGTGCCCACGATGAAGTATTCGCTCGCAATGCCAGCGGGTCTGCAGTGCGAGGAACGTGCCGTACAGACCGACTGACATGAAGATGAGAAACACGGATTGCAGCGGCGATGACGTCGCGCCGCCCGTCGTGGTCGTGAACGTCGGCATGACCAGCACCAGCACGGTGAGCGGGATGATGACCGCAAGAAATGCATTGGCGCCATACAGGTTCAGCGTCTGCTCGCGATAGCGCAGGCCGCCGAGGACCAGGCAGAGGCCGACCAGGCCGTTGAGCACGATCATGATGACGACGACATCGTGACACTCTCGGCGTGACGCACGAGCGCGAACGCGGAAACCAGAATCGCAGCGAGCGGCCACAGCAGCATCAGCGCGAACCAGAACGGGTTCGACAGATCCGCCAGCCATTGCTGGCCGAGCAGCAGGAACAGCAGCGTCGTAACGACGCTGGCCGCGAGCGGCCATTCCTTGAGCGCCGCGCTCACGGCCAGAGCGACAGCACCAGCGCGAAGATCACGAACTGCAGGGTGTGATAACCGCCGTCGATGGCCCACATCAGGAAGCTGCGGTTCGCAAACTGATAGTTGATGCCGAAGCTGGCCGCGACGAAGCCGGCGCCGACGGCGAGGCCTTTCACGAGCGCGTCGTTCAGCTGCGGATGCGGACCGATCCAGGACGCGAACACCCACGCAGCGATCAACGAAAACACGAACGCGATGCCGAACACACGGCCCGGATGCTTCGACTTCTCGGGATTCTCGCCGCGGCCGGCTTCGCGATTCCACGCCTTGTAGAACAGCACCGGCGAATACCAGAGTCCGCCGAGCGCGAAACTGGAGACTGCCGCGACCAGCACGGCCCAGATGTTCACTGCGCTCATGATCGAGACCTCGCTTTGGTTTTTGTTGGTGTGCGGCGTGGCCGCTGCCGCGCCGAGATCGACTTGATGACGATAGGTCCGCGTGCCGGTTTGCAACGAAGCACCGGAGCGCGCGCGAGCTTGCTGCATCAGCTCACGGATTTGCGGATCGTCGAGGACGGAGATTTCGGTGAGCACGACGTGGCGCACGAGGTTGCCGCTGCCCTGCAAACGCTTGTGAGGATCGGGCAGGCCGACGCCCTTCGCGAAGAACAGGCTGACCCAGCGCGGGTAGAAGGCGATCGAGAACACGATGTCGGTGCTGCGGTCGGTCGGGCCGAAGCCGACTGCGAGGGCGTTGTAGTTGTCGTAGACGAGGACCTGCGCGGCCGGCAGGAACTTGCGCATGCGTGCGATGGCGGCGCGGCCCAGCTTCGCAACGTCGGGCGAAAACTTGTCGATGAAGCGATCCAGCTGAGCTTGCGGTGTCATTCGACCCAGCCGAAGGAGCGCGTGACTGCTTTTTGCCAGGCGGCGTACAAGCGGCCGCGTTGTTCTTTCGGCATCGCTGGTGCCCAGCGCTTGGCGATGCCCCAGTTCTTCGTGAGCTCGTCGGTGTTGTGCCAGTAGCCGGTTGCCAGTCCCGCCGCGTAGGCAGCGCCCAGCGCGGTCGTCTCAGTCACCTTCGGGCGAACGACGGCGACGTCGAGAATATCGGCCTGGAACTGCATCAGCAGCTCGTTCACGACCATGCCGCCGTCGACGCGCAGCTCGCTGAGTTTGATGCCGGAGTCCTGCTCCATCGCGGTGAGCACGTCGCGGGTCTGATACGCAGTCGCTTCGAGCGCCGCTCGCGCGATGTGTGCGCGTGTGGCGTAACGCGTGAGCCCTGCGATCACTCCGCGAGCGCTGTCCTTCCAGTAGGGCGCGTAGAGACCGGAGAACGCGGGCACGATGTAGACATCGCCATTGTCCGCCACGCTCGCCGCGAGCCCTTCGACGTCGCTGCTCTTTGCGATGATCCCGAGGTTGTCGCGCAGCCATTGCACGAGTGCGCCGGAGATCGCGATCGAGCCTTCGAGCGCATAGTGCGCGGGCTGCTTGCCGAGCTGGTACGCGACAGTGGTCACGAGCCCGGCTGCGGACGACACCGGGTTCGGGCCGGTGTTCATCAAGAGGAAGCAGCCCGTGCCGTATGTGTTCTTCGCTTCGCCAGGCTGGAAGCACGTTTGACCGACCAACGCCGCCTGCTGATCGCCCAGGATGCCGGCGATCGGCACACCGCGCAGCGGACCTGTCGCGATCTCGCCGTACACCTCGCTCGACGACGCGATGCGCGGCAGGAGCGAACGCGGGATCGTGAACGCCTTGAGCAGCTCGTCATCCCACGCGAGCGAATCGAGCCGCATGAGCTGCGTGCGGCTTGCATTCGTCACATCAGTGATGTGCAGACCGCCGCGCACACCGCCGGTCAGATTCCACACGACCCAGCTATCGATCGTGCCGAACATCAGCTCGCCGGCCTCTGCGCTCCGGCGAACGCCCGCGACGTTATCGAGCAGCCATTTCAGTTTCAGGCCGCTGAAGTAACTTGCGAGTGGCAGGCCTGTGCTGGCACGAAAGCGGTCCTTGCCGCCCTCGCCCGAATAGAACGCGACCAGCGGATCGACTCGCGTGTCCTGCCACACCAGTGCGTTGTGAATCGGCCGGCCGCTGCGATCCCACATCACGGTGGTCTCGCGCTGATTCGTGATGCCGACCGCGATCAGATCGCGCGCGGTCAGCTTCGCGCTCTGCAGCGCGACCGCAATGACTTCTTCCGTATTGCGGGCAATCTCGACCGGCGAGTGCTCGACCCAGCCCGGCTGCGGGTAGAGCTGCTGGTGCTCTTTCTGCGCGACGGCGACGATCGAGCCCTGCTTATCGAAGACGATGAAGCGAGTGCTGGTCGTGCCCTGATCGATCGCGCCGACGTACTGGCCCATGGCGAAAGCATAATACGACCCACGGTCGATATGCCTTCAGCCTCACGGCATCCACGGACTGACAGCCTTTGCGCCCGCCGCTAGTCTCGGCCCCGTCTCAGCCCCTGCAATCCGCCTGGCCGCGGACCATGACAGAACAACGAGCCCTCATCTGCGAGGCCATCCGCAAGAAGCTGCTACTGGAGTTCCGGTACGGCGGCCTGCCGCGCGTCGTCGAGCCGTACATCCACGGTATTTCGAATCGCGGCACCGAAGTCTTGCGCGCGGTGCAGGTCGGCGGCTCGAGCAACTCCGGCGGCTTCGGCTACGGCAAGCTCTGGACGGTGGATGAGATCACCGCGTTGCGCATCACGACCGAGTCCTTCCCGGCCGACGACCCGAACTACGACCCCGAAGACAGCGGCATGAAGAGCATCCACTGCCGCATCGAACGCGGGTCTTAGTAACCGCTTCCGCCACCGCCGCCACCACCACCGCCCGCGGCTGCCGCCAACGCGCCCGCCGCGAGGATACCGAGAACGACGAACGTTGTGTTCTTGGTGTCGATTTCCTTGCGATTGATGCTCTGAATGTCGTTGTACGCGACGCGCTGGCCGCCACCTTGGAGGCCGGTTTCATCGACGCTATCGACCTTGAAGTTGAGCTGTTGACCTTTGGTGGTCGTTAGCTCGACTTTGTCGCCCTTCTTCAGCGTGTGCGACAGCTCGGAGCCGTTGGCGGAGAGGGGCTGGATAGTAGTGCAGCCGACCATTGAAAGAACAACGAGAGCAGCAAGGAGCTGCTTGAGAAACGATTTCATTGCGAATCCTCGGGATTTTGCCCGCATCGATCAAAGGGATCGGTGCGCGTAGGTGATCGCCGGGGAGGAAAAGGTTCTGTGGGGTTGATTACATCGGGCGGTGCATTTCTGAGTGAAGACCGACTGTGTGGATATGCAGAGAGGTAGTGACGCCATAGAAGGCAAGCGCTCCACATGAAACGGACAGCACTTCCTTCACTACAGCACTAGTGCCGGCGAAATCCTTTGGAAACGCGTCACTGTCGTGATTGGCGCCACGATCACGCCGAAGAGCAGAACCCAGATGACGATCGTGATCGGGATCGCAATGACGAGCACCCATGGTTTGCGCTCACCCCACCGATTGCAAAGCACGATCGCGGGAAGCATCGCAAGAACGGTGATCATGGTGTGGAGCAGTGCGACGGTAAGCCGGGGTTGGAGAGGCAGTTGCTCGTAACCGAGACCCAG
>Ga0070675_100000533_pt1 | contig 26031 bp, 25 predicted proteins | sample KBSM43metaG_FD_65343 | JGI IMG/M metagenome (GOLD analysis project Ga0070675, IMG submission 65343) | Miscanthus rhizosphere microbial communities from Kellogg Biological Station, Michigan, USA - KBS M4-3 metaG | ecosystem: Host-associated > Plants > Roots > Rhizosphere > Soil ... | reverse complement strand
GCTAAACGCGGTGTAGAAGCTTCCCGGGCGCATCGGCACGCCCTGGATAACCGCGGCACTACGGACCTCCGGCATCGCCTCGATCGAACGGATCACTTGTCGTGAAAACACGACGTTGTGTCGCCATTCGAATTTGTTATTGGGAAGCGAGATCGTCATCGTTAACAGGTTTCGTGTATCGAAGCCCGGATCGATTCGCCACAGCTGATTCGCACTCTTGACCATCAGGCCGGTGGCGATCAAAAGCATCAGCGTCATCGCCACTTCCGAGGCGACGAGAGCGGCGACCAGACGTTGCCGCCCGTGCCCGCCGGTGGAATTTCGCCCTTCGAGCTTCATGACCTCGCCCGGGTTGGCGGCCGAAACTCGAAATGCCGGGATGATGCCGGTAATCAACACAGTCGCTGAAGCAACGACCAACGTGAACAGGAGAACGGTGCGATCGACGGTAGCCTCCTGCGCGAGCGGAACGCCCGCGGGAATCAAAGGCCGCAGCAGAAGCAGGATGCCGTACGCAAGGGCGAAGCCGATCGCACCCGCCGCGAGCGCGATCAAAGCCGATTCGGCCAGGAACTGGCGCACGATTCGAAGCCGTGCGGCACCGAGTGCCGCGCGGATCGCGACTTCTTTCTGCCGCGTTGTGGCGCGAGCCAGCAGAACGTTCGCGACGTTTCCGCAGGCGACGAACAGCACCAAAGTGGTGGCGGCGAACAACAACAACAGCACCCGGCGTGACGCTCCCAACACATGAGCGCGTAATGGAACGACGCGAACGCTGAGACCGTCGTTCGTTTCGCGATGTGTCTCGGCAAGAGTGCGGGAAATCGTATCCATCTCCGCCTGAGCCTGCTCGAGCGAGACTCCAGGACGCAGTCGAGCGATCGCGTCGAGATCGCCGGTGTCACGTCTTCGCGGATCGAGAATTTCCGGTACCCAGAAATCCACGGAATCGCCGATCCCCGCGACACCCAGATTGAAATCGGCGCTGAAGGGCGGGAAATGCACCTGCGACAAAGCGATGCCGACGACGAAAGACGGCGTTGCCCCAACGCGGGTCAGATTGATGATGTTGATGTTCAGAACTCTCCCGACGAGATTGGTGTCCGATCCGAAGCGCCGCTGCCACAGGCCGCGGCCGATGATGATCTCGGACCTTCCACCGCTCCAGTCAGGCGACGACGGTCGTCGATCGTTTGGACTGAACGTGTCACCCATCAACGGGACGTCGAGAACCTTGAAGAACTCCGGCGTGATGTGAAGCCCGCGCAATCGCTCGCTTCGGTCGCCTTCGATCAGATCGACCGTCCGCCATCGGTATCCCGCGATGGCCTCGAATGATTTCGCTTGCGCTTGCCAATCGAGCAGGTTCGCGGGCGCAACGGTGGTCCAGAGCACACCGTGCGACGGATTCATTGGACGAAGTATGACCAGTCGATCGGCGCGGGTGTATGGCAGCGGACGGACCAGCATCACATAACCGACGCTGAAGATCGCCGCATTTACCCCAATGCCAACGGCGAGGCTTACCACGGCGACGACGGTTGCCATGCCGCCATGTCTGACCGTCCGAAGCGCGTACCGGATATCGGATGGAAACCCGCGCATCGCATGTGAGCTTAGCTCTATATCTGACTTCCGAAGTCTCCCTACGCCGACGGCCGCTTGACGCCGCGGGCGACCAATGTCGGGCCGACCCTCTGTTTTCCGATCTCCCTAATAGGGCCCCGCCGCATGAAGCGGCTGGACCCGGTGCGGAGGGTCATCGCTCATGCGTGCGCGTCTGGTTTTGGCATTCTCGATTGCCGTGTTGCTGGCGGCAGGCCGCGCGGTCTTCGCGCACCATTCGGGGTCCCCTCCTGACTTGCACGGCGTCTGGAACGGCTCCACTCTGACGCCGCTTCAACGGCCGCAGCCGTTCAGGGACCGGTCCGCTTTCACGCCCGAAGAAGCCGCCGAGTACCTTCGATCATTCTCAGATCGTATTCGCGGCCGACTCCCGACGGACGTCGACCGCCAGATGCAGATCGATATCGATGCCGATTCCGTCGAAGTGGAGAACATGCCGCTCGACGGCCTGCGCACGTCGCTGATCGTCGATCCCGCCGACGGCCTGTTGCCGCCGCTCCTGCCTGCGGCGAAGGCGCGAATTGCCGACCGGCCCAAACGGTCGTTCGACGATCCTGAAACTTTCGGCCTCGCCGAACGGTGCCTCCTGGGAAATTTCGGTGCCAGCGGTGGTTCGCTGGCGTCACCGCCGATGGTGCCGTCCGCGGCCATCCCGTCGTTCTACCGAATCGTGCAGAGCGACACGCACGTGCTGATCTTCACGGAGTGGGTACACGATGCCCGCATTGTCCGGCTGAACGGCACGCATCTTCCGTCCACCATCCGCAGTTGGCTCGGCGATTCGATCGGACACTATGAGGGGCAGACGCTGGTCGTGGACACGACGAACTTCCGCCGCGAGACGCATAACCTCGACTCCGGCGAACGGCTCCACGTCGTCGAGCGCTTCACGCGCATCGATCCACAAACGCTCTCGTATCGCGTAACCGTCGAAGATCCGGACACCTGGGCAAAGCCGTGGACAGCCGAGTGGCCGTTCAGGGCGGTGAACGTCGCGCTGTTCAGCGTCGAGTGCCACGAGGGCAACTACGCGATCGAGAACTTTCTGCGGGGCGCGCGCGCCGACGAACGGCGGGCCCAATCCTCGCGCCGCTGATCGACGGCATAAGCCAGGCTGACCCGCGCCGCCCGTCGACGGAACTTCGTGTTCAGTGAACACGCAGATAGTGTTAATATGACACTAACGTCGATGCGCGCGGTCATCCATCATGCGTACGGGGCGCCCGAAGCCGTGCTCTCGGTCCAGACCGTGAACAAGCCTATGCCCAAGGATGACGAGGTCCTCGTTCGGGTGCGAGCGGCGTCGATGCATCCGGATGTGTGGCATGTGATCGTCGGATATCCGTTGATCTTGCGACTCATGGGGAACGGTGTCAGCAAACCCGCGCGCCGTATTCCGGGAACGGACCTCTCTGGGGCTGTCGAATCGGTGGGCAGGAATGTCACGCGATTTCAAGGCCGGCGACGAAGTCTTCGGAGAGTCCGCGAAGTTCGGTTGGCTGAACGGCGGAGCGTATGCCGAGTTCGCCGCTGTTTCACAGGATTCCCTGGCACTCAAACCGAAGAACGTTACCTTCGAGCAGGCGGCAGCGGTGCCGACGGCAGGCACCATCGCCCTCGCGAATCTCGGCGGCGTGAACAGGCCGGCGAGACGAAACGTCCTGATCAATGGCGCCGGCGGATGCATGGGGCCGATCGCGGTGCAAATCGCAAAAGCCGACGGCGCGCACGTGACCGCCGTCGACTGTGCGGAAAAGCTGCCGATGCTCCGGTCCCTGGGCGCGGACCATGTCATCGACTATAGAAAAGAGGACTACCTGCGAAACGGCGAACGCTACGACTTCATCATGGATGTGGTGTCGGTCCGCGCTCCCCGCGAATACCGACACGCGCTGTCGACCACCGGAACCTACACACCCATCGGCCATGCGCATTACAACAACAGCAGACGCCGCGTTCTGGGAGACATGCCATATTTCGTCGGGCTGCTCCTGCGTATGCTGCTCGATCCGCAGAAACGCAAGAACTTCAAAATGCTGAAGAAGCCGGAAGCGATGGCGATCTTCAGAGAGTTGCTCGAATCGGGAAAGCTCACCCCGGTCGTCGCCAGGACGTTCTCGCTCGGCGAAGTTCCCGCAGCCATGCGATGGATGCAGGAGAGCAACTCGCCCGGGCGAGCCCTCATCACACCGTAACGCTTGACGGCATGCCGTACACCTACGAATACCCGCGCGGCGCCCTCACCGTCGACTGTGTCGTGTTCGGCCTGGACGAAGAGGATTTGAAGGTGCTGTTGATCCAGCGCGCGCTTCCTCCCTTCGAGGGCAAGTGGGCGCTGCCCGGCGGCTTCGTCCGCCTCAGCGAAACGCTCGAGGACGCGGCACGACGCGAGCTCGAAGAGGAAACCGGCCTGAGCAAGGTGTTTCTGGAACAGCTGTACACATTCGGCGCGGTCGATCGTGACCCGCGGGAACGGGTGGTTTCAGTCGCGTATTACGCGCTCGTGACGTTGAGCGATCACAACGTCCAGGCAGCGACCGATGCCCGCGACGCTGCCTGGTTCGGCGTCCATGACGTACCGAGCCTCGCGTTCGATCATGCCGGCATCCTGCAGTTGGCGCTCGAGCGGCTTCGTGGAAAGCTGCGGTATCAGCCGATCGGGTTCGAGCTGCTTCCCCGGAAGTTCACGTTGTCGCAGCTCCAGCACCTCTACGAGCTGGTGCTCGAACGAAAACTCGACAAACGCAATTTCCGCAAGCGCGTGCTCGCGATGGATCTCCTGATCGAGACCGACGAGGTCCAGCAGGACGTCGCACACCGTGCCGCGCGGCTCTATCGGTTCGACGAGCGGAAATATCGGCGGCTCGCCAGGGCCGGCTTCAACTTCGAGCTATGACTGTGACTGAAGATTTGGCTCTGCCACCTCAGCCAGCCGGGGCGGCCATGTCACATTCGGAAGATCTGTCCCGTCTAACGCTTGGAGGCACGAGGAGCGCCTATGAAACGAACCTTCGCTCTTATTCTCGCGGCCCTGGCTGCAGCCGCGCTGTTCGCGGGGCTTGTGCATGTGGTGCTGGTGGCCGCGCACGTTTCCGAGCCAGCCGCCACCACGGTTTACGGCCTGACCCCCCGGCGACTGTGGGCCACCACGGTCGCTATGCTGGCGGCGGTCGGCGTGGTCATCGGTGGGCTGGCTCTGGCCCGCCCTGCCAGTCGTTTTGGCACTGCCTCGGGGGAACTCGGAGCCATGGTGGGCCTGGTGGCAGGGCTAATCGCCGTGGTCAACGGCGGTCTGGTTTTGGCCGTCGCCAACGGTGGCCCCGGCACCGGCAACGGAGTAGTCGGTGGCGCTGGGGCCATGGTAGCGGGGCTGATCGGCATGGCGCTCGGCGGGGTGGCTCTGGTCCGCTCGCGCCGCACTGCCTGACAGCGGTGCGCACAGCGTGAACTCCGCAAGCGCGATGTCGAATCCGGCCACTTCCTTCGAGCCGTACCGCCGGCGCCTGCTCGGTCTCGCATACCGCATGCTTGGGTCGATGGCTGACGCCGAAGACGCGGTGCAGGAGACGTACTTGCGCTGGCATGGAGCCGACCGCAACAAAGTGGCGGACCCGAGAGCGTTTCTCATGACCACGACGACGCGAATCTGTCTCGACATGCTGACCTCGGCGCGCGCACGTCGTGAGGAGTACGTCGGTCCATGGCTGCCGGAGCCGGTTATCGACACGGCCGCGCTCGCGCCCGACAGTCGCACGGAGCTGGCCGAGGATCTGTCCGTCGCGCTCCTCTTGACGCTCGACCGGCTGTCGCCGCTCGAGAGGGCTGCTTTCCTCCTCCACGACGTGTTCGATTTCTCGTTCAGCGAAGTGGCCACGGCCCTGGAGCGGAGCGCGGCCGCGTGTCGGCAGCTTGCCTCCCGCGCGCGCGCGCATGTGCGCGCCGCGAGACCACGCGGCGCGACCTCGCCGCTGGCGCGTTCGGGCAAGATCGATGCGAAACACGCGCGGCTCATGTCTGCATTCGGGGCGGCCGTTCAGTCGGGCGATCTCAGTGCACTAACGCAGCTGCTCGCGAGCGACGTGCGCGTCGTGACGGACGGCGGCGGCAAGGTGAGGTCGGCGTTGAACGTAATCGACGGCGCCGATCGCGCGGCGCGATTCCTGGTCGACGCCGCGCGCAAACGTCCAGGCGCGTGGTGGCGCGAGGACTTCACGACGCGCTTTGCGACGATCAACGGCCTGCCCGGTATCATCGTGGACGCACCCGAGGGGCCGGTACAGTCTGCGGCGTTCGAGATCGACGGCGACGTGATTCGAGCGCTGTACGTGGTGCGCAATCCGGACAAGCTGCGGCATTTGGCGGCGGCGGCGGCGCAACAGCGCGGTCCCGAATAGCCGTTGTCGACGGGCTGGACGATTCGGTGCCAACGCTCGCCTATCGCGGCAAACGCTGCGGCGAGATTCCGAGCGCGACGGCGATCTCGCGCAGCTTCGCCTGAACGGCGAGCCCGTTTTCCGATCCCATGCGGAGCAGCTGCTTCTGCGCCCCGGTCAACGCCTCGTCGCGCGGATCCGCAAAGGCGTAGCCGATTCCCTGCAGCCGCAGACGCGTCGGGCCGCTTCGCATCGGAGTCTCGAGCAGCGACACGATCGCACGTTCGAGCGCATCATCGAACGAAGGGTCTGGATGTCCAAGCTCACGATAGGCTTCTTCGATGCGTGGCTTGACCGTGGCGTACAGCGAAGCGCTGCCCTTTGCATCGATCGATGCTACGGCCTGCGCCAGCGGAGTGTATCGCTCGTAACTTCGACTGTCGATGTAGATCCCACCGTCCTGTTCAGTGACACGAAAGGCAGCAGATGGTCGAACGGGCTGCAACAGGTTCGCGGGTGTCTTCCCGTCATTGATGCGCAGCACCACCGCCGCAAAATTGCGGATGAGTCCCTTCGTCGTCAGCCACGCCGCTACCTGAGGGTGCGACGACAGTTGGCGGACCAGGTCCGCCACGACTCCGTCGCTTTGGTCCAGCGGCGGGACGACGATCGACGCGGCCTCACCGCCAAGCGGCTGAGCAGCAGCGTTCGCCTGAACCGGCACCGAAGGTGGGATCCGTTGCACCGGAGCACGACGCGTGTAGAACACGACGGAAACGGCAACCGCTGCGGCCGCGAGAAATAGACCAGCTACGATCCGCGAGCCGCTCGAACTCGGTAGTGAGCGCCGCTCGACCAGCGGCTCATCACTCGGATGGTGGAGGGCTTCATCCCAGGCGTTCGGTCCAGCCTCATCAGTTTTCGTAAGACACCTCTGTACTTGTGTACTTGGACGCGATGTGGCGCCGTTCAGTCGCACATCTCGCGCAAGCATCGTCGAATCGCGGAACTGCTATTGTGCGAAGCGAGCGCCTACAGCTTCTCCGCCACCCGAAGCATGCGATCCACGTCGGCCGCCGTGTTGAAGAACGCAAACGCTACACGCACACGCGTCGGGAATCCCGAGGCGGCGGCCGCGTCCGGCCGCTCGAGAGCCTGCGGACTGACTTTCACGCGTTCCGCGTCCAGGATCCTCGTGGCCTCCGCCGCCGACTTGCGGGTGTAGAAGCTGACGATCGACGAGCGGTTGTTCTCGGGCGTCGCGACGGAGATCTTCCGCTCGGCCAGACCATTCCGGAAACGCTGCACCAGCGCCTGAGACTGCGCTTCGATCCGGTCGAGCCCGATCCGTCGCAGGTACGTGAGTGACGCGGCCAGCTCGTACAGCTCGCCGAAGGCCGGCGTCGCGTATTCGAATTTTCTGGCAGTCTGCTCGTGCTGGTAGCGGTTGTTGTCCAGTCGCCTGGCCGAGTGCCAGCCGACGTTCGACGGCTGAATCCGGTTCAGCAATTCGCGCCGCACATAGAACGCCGCCACGCCGAACCCCGCCATCAGCCACTTGTACGTGCCGGTCGTGAAGAAGTCCACGTCTTCGAAGTGTACGTCGACTGGCCCGGTCCCCATGAACTGCACTGCGTCGGAATAGAGGTAGGCTCCGTGCGCATGGGCCAGACGGGCCAGCGCCTTCAGATCGTGGCGATAGCCGCTGTTGTTGGAAACCCACGCCACCGACACCAGCCGGGTGCGGTCATTCACTAGCTTCTCGTAGTCCTCGACCCGCGCGGCGCCGTTGCGACTTTTGACGACGCGGACCTCGACGCCCTGCGTGTCCGCGAGCCGCTGGTAGATGATCGGCGTGCTCGGATATACGAGGTCGTCGAACACTACGTTGTCGCCGGCCTTGAACTCGAGCGAGTTCACGACGAGGTTTTCGCCGTCGGTCGTGGACGAGACGAATCCGATTTCGTCTTCGCCTGCGCCGACCAGGCCCGCGAAGAGCGTCCGTGCCTCGTCGGCCTTCGCAAACATTTGCTGGACGGTGTACCCGCCGCGGGCGCGCGTCTCGGTCCAATCGCGCGCGGCGTCCACGACCGCCTGGGAGATCAAGCCGGCGTACGCAGTGTTGAGGAACGTGGTCTCACGCAGGCCCGGAAAGTCCGTTCGGACGCCGAGCGGGTCGTCCTCGACTGCGGTCGCGGGGCGCTGCGCCGCGGCGACCGCCGCACCTGCGGTCACGCCGAGAAAGTCGCGACGGGTGACGTCCATGCGTGTTCCTCCCTGACCGGTTCATTCTACGGCGGTCAGGACGCGCGCACCCGCGCCGTCCGACTCCTTTACACGAAGTCGTTATACGATCCTCACATGCGGCGGACGCGGGCATCGGCTCGATGGATGCGGTTCGCACTGGCCTTTGCGCTGGCGCTGGGAGTGGCCATCATGAGCGCCGCGGCGCAGCGGGACACCATCCTGACAAACGGACGGAACCTCCAGATACCGATCAACCACGGGCTCCCCGACAAGCCGCTCGGCTTCACGTTCTGCCGCCTGCGGTATCAGAACATCCGCAGGGCGAGAAAGTCCGGCTGGGGCGACGACTATCCGCAAGCGGACTACAACTTCATGGTGCGTCTCGCCGAATTGACCAGAGCGCCGATCAGCCGCTGGAACAATGGCGACCCCGGCTTTGCGAACGTCACCGCCACGGATCCCGATCTTTTCCGGTGTCCGTACCTGCGCATGCAGAATGCGGCCAACTACGACTTCACACCTGAGGAAACCGCCCGCATGCACGATTACCTGGTGAAGGGCGGCTTTCTCTGGATCGACGACAACTGGGATCCGGACTTCGAGTACATCCGTCCGAATCTCATGCGAATCCTGCCCGGCGCACAGATCGTCGACCTGCCGGTCGAGCACCCGATGTTCTCGATTCTCTACCACGTCGACCCGCTGCCGCAGATCCCGTCGCTTGGCTCGTGGCAGCGTAACCGTCAGGATTCCGAGATCGGGCCGTCAACAGTGCACTACTACGGTGTGTTCGACGACCACGACGGACTGCTGGTGCTTGTCAGCATGAACTCGGATGTTTCAGACAGCTGGGAGCGGGAAGGCGACAACCGGGACTACTTCGAGACTTTTTCGGCGAAGGGCTATGCGCTGGGTGTGAACGTAGCGCTCTGGGTCATGAGCCACTGAGCCGGCTGGCCAACCTGCGACCCGAACGTCGAAGGCGGTCCGAACAACAAATCCTCCTAGCTCGACAGTATCTGAGACAGAATGTTGGGGACCACCAACCAGGAGATCCCCATGTCTGAACGGCTCTCGGGTCAGCGATCGTTGTGGCTGCGTCCTAAACATGCGGTTTTCATCGCTGTCGGGGCGATGACGCTCTACGTCCTGTACCACAACGAACGGTTCCTCATCGAGCCGAAGAACCCGATCTGGCGGCACTACGCCGAAATCGCATTCTGGCTGGTGCCTCACGCCGTGGCCGGCACCTGTGCACTGTTACTCGCGCCGCTGCAGTTCTCCGAACGGCTGCGCAAGCGTTACACCACGACGCACCACGTCGTCGGACGCGTCTACGTCGTCGGTGCACTGGTGCTGGCGCCGCTTGGCGCCTTCGGCCAGTACTTCGCCGAGGGCAGTGGCGCCCCGCGCGAGTTCACGACGCTGGCCGTCGTGGATGCGGCGATGCTGATGACAACGACTCTCGTGGCGTACCTCTTTGCGATCCGGCGGCGCATCACACAGCACCGTCAATGGATGACGCGAAGCTACGCGGTGGCGCTGGTGTTTTTCGAAGGTCGTCTGCTGGGAGGGCTGCTTGGTCTCGACAGCAACGTGAACGCGACGATGGCGGCGATCTGGGCGTGCCTGGCGCTGTCGATGGTATTCGCTGAACTCGCCAACAGCTTTCACGATATCAGTGTCAACCTGCGCGCGCCGGCCTCGTCGCGCAGTGAGCGCGAGGGGACGCCGGCCTATTCCGCCACGTCGTAGCTGTGACGCGGATCTTCACATCGGTCTGACTTACGGATTCTCGCGCCTCGCGATGGGCATCGTATAGCACATAGCATCACCGTCGAGGACGAGCGTACCGTCGTCTCTGACGACGCTGGTCTTGAGCTTCGTAATGGGCTTATCGGTTCGCACTTCTAATACCTCGGCACGGCCAGTAATCGTGTCACCGGGCCGAACCGGCGCTTTGAAACTCCAGTTCACCTGAAGGAATACGGTACCTGGCCCCGGGAGGTCCTCGGCAACGACAGCGTTGAGGATTGCGCTCGTCACACCACCCTGTACGACAATCTCGCCGAACCGGCTCGCCTTCGCAACGGCCTCATCGTAATGAAGTGGATTCCTGTCTCCGCTGATATCGGTGAACCGTTCGATGTCTTTCGCGTGCACCGTGCGCGAGCGCTCCGCGACTTGCCCGACGCGCGGGATCCCACCAGGCCAGACTTGATCGATATTGCTGCTCATGTTTCCCAATTGGCCTCGACTTGCCACCCTCTGACGTCGTGCTAATGTTAGCCCCATCGCTGCCCCATCCGTCGATTTCGACGTCGTCATTGCCGGGGCCCGTTGCGCCGGTGCGGCCACCGCTATGCTTCTCGCGAGACGGGGCCTTCGGGTGCTCGCGATCGACCGCGGTCACTACGGGAGCGATACGGTCTCGACTCACGCCCTAATGCGAGCCGGTGTTCTTCAACTCTCTCGCTGGGGTGTTCTCGACGGAATCAAAGCGGCAGGCACGCCCTTGATCCGATCGACGTCGTTTCACTACAGCGACGAGGTCGTGGCGGTGCAGATCAAGCCGCAACCCGGCATTGATGGTCTCTACGCACCTCGGCGTACTGTCATCGACCGGTTGCTCGTCGATGCCGCGCGAAGGGCCGGTGCCGAGGTTGCGTTTGAAACGCAACTCGTCGACCTCGTTCGCGCCGGCGACGGTCGCGTCTGCGGCGTACGCCTCAGGGATGGCCACGAGCGGGAGCGCCACGTGTCGGCCGAACTGGTAATCGGAGCCGATGGTGTGCGGTCCACGGTCGCTCGTCTCGTCGGCGCGGGATGTTATCGAACAGGTCGACATGCGACCGGTGTGATCTTTACCTACTGGTCAGATACTGGGGTCGACGGCTACCACTGGTACTACAACCTCGGCGTAAGCGCCGGCGTGATCCCCACCAATGGTGGGCTTACCTGTGTATTTGCCTCGGTTCCGCAAAGCCGTTTCCAGGAGACGGCGCGGCAGGGGGTGGACGCCGGATATCGACAGGTCTTGCGGGAATGCGGGTCCGACTTGGCGGCCATTGTAGAGCGGTCGGAAAGGGTTGAACGGTATCGTGGTTTTGCGGGAGAGGCCGGATACTTCCGACAATCGTTTGGACCGGGCTGGGCTCTCGTTGGCGATGCCGGCTACTTCAAGGATCCGCTTACTGCCCACGGAATCACCGACGCATTAATCGACGCGGAGCTCCTCGCGCAAGCGGCAGCCGCAGGCACGGAGATCGCGTTCGCCGGCTATCAAAGTGCTCGCGACGCGCTGGCGGTCGACCACTTCGAAGCGACCGATGCGGTGGCGTCCTTCGAGTGGAATCTCCCGCAGGTTCAGCAACTCCATCGTGCGCTGAGCGAAGAAATGAAGAAAGAATCGCTCGCGGTGACTAACTTCGTCCCTTCACCAGCGTAGCCAGGTAATGGCCAAGATGATCGATGACCTCGCGCGCGTCGTCATCGGCGCCATAGATGAACGTCGACTTGCGTCGTCGAAGAACCGGCAGCCCGAGGGCATACAGGCCGGGCGCTTCAACGACGCCTCCGTCGTGCCGCAGGTGTCCCTTGTCGTCAATCACCGGGACGTCCAGCCAGCGGTAGTCAGGTCGGAATCCCGTCGCCCACACGATGGAGCGGAGCTCTCCATTCCGCAGATCGATCTTCAGCCGTGACGACGCCGGCGCATGAGTCGGTTCGAAGCGTTCCGGAGGATCCACTTCGGCGTCGCGCTCGTGGCTCCGGGCCCATTCATCGAACGTTCCAAGCAAACGGTTCATCTTCAAGTCTGCCAGGGCAAACTGATTTCGCAGTCCTCCCGAGAACAATGCCTGACCGTCCCGCACGGCGGCTAGCCGGCCGATAATCTCGACGCCGGCCGAACCGAGCGCGTTGAGATCCAGCGTCGTACGCTGGGGCGTACCAATAAGTTGCGGTGAGGGGAGGCGGCGGACGCGTGTCACGTCGTCGATTTCGTCGTATCGCTGATCCCAGACGCCCGACCGATCCATCCACCAGAGCACATCGCGGCCTCGATAGGTCCTTGGCAGCCTGACATGCTCGCCGACGGAGAGCGTGACCGACCGACCGGAGCGACGGATTTCGTCGGCAAGTTGGACGCCGGTGGCAGATGCGCCGACGATCAGCACGCCACCCTCGGGCAAATCATTCGGGTTGCGGTAGCTGAATGGTGTGAAGGACTGGATCGATGGCGGCACGGCCTGGCAGAGCGACGGGACGCTCGGAACATTGCAGGCGCCGCTCGCCAACACGACGGCGCGGCAGCGAAGATTGCCGTTGGTCGTCGTGACATCGTACCCGGTGTCAGTTCGCCTCACACAGGTGACGGTGGTGTTCGTGCGCACCGGCACATCGGACACGGCAGCAAAGCGCGAGATGAAGTCGATCACCTCGCGCATCGTCATGTAGCCGTCCGGGTCGGCGCCCTCGTAATGGAAGCCAGGCAGTCGGCTTTGCCAATTGGGCGTCAGCAGCCGCAGTGAGTCCCAGCGCTCTCGCCGCCAGGAGTTGGCAATTTCGCCGCGTTCGAGCACCACGTGATCGATCGAGCGGGCATTGAGATGTCGGCTCGCCGCGAGACCCATGTGCCCGGCCCCGATGACGACTGTGGTGACCTGTTCGATGGTCGCGCTCCGCTCCTACACCACCTGGACGGTGACGTTCACGGGATTGGTGATAACGTCGTACACGGCCGAGCGCTTCTGTGACTGCGCGACGAGCGCCTCGATCTGGTCCTTCGACGCGTCCGCATCAATCTTGAACGTCACCTTGATGTCGTCGTAGCCGTTCCGCACGTCGGTGTCGATGCCAAGGATGCCGCGGATGTCCATCTTGCCTTCGAGTTTCGATTCGACCGACCGCAGCTGAATACCGCGATTCTGCGCAACCGCCGCCACACCAGCGGTCAAACAGCTCGCCAGACCGACGAGCACGTACTCGATTGGAGTGATGGCATGATCCTCCGAGGCGAAGATCTCCGGATGATCCGCACCGAGTGACGTCTCGGTCTTGTGGTTTTGTTCCTGCCCGAGCCCGAAGAAGCTCTGGATCTTCGTCTTGCTGTGAGTGCCGTTCTCCCACTTGCAGGACGCCCGCCATGTGAATTGAGCCGCCTCCGGCGCGCCTTTCAGTACTTCGCGCGCATCGAGCAGGGCCTGGACATTCACGCCGTTGTTGACGCCGGTGGTCGTCATGATGGAACTCCCCTTGTCGGATTTAAGTCGCTGGCAGAAGTGCCAGATGATACCTCATCACGCTCGAAGAACCTCCTTGCGCGTCGACGCCCCCGCATTCTGAATGAGCGTCCTGGAAATGCCGAGTATCTCCGACTTGATCGCCCGCATCTCCGTCATTTGTGCGGTCAATCCGGGGTACGATTCTCTTGGACGGGTCCATTCACGTGCCTCCCCCATTGTCGGAGACCCGCGCCCACCCAAGGACCCATTCATCACCCGGAGGCAGCCCTTCATGAAGATGCACCTGCGAACCGCAATCCTCGCCGCACTCATCGCCGCAGCGGCTGCCACCGCCTCGGCCCAGACCGGTGCGACAACGGCCACGCAGCCCGGGCCGGGTTGGTCCGCGCTCAAGAGCTACACCGGCACGATCGTTCGGGTCGATTCGGTCGCGCGCCTGGTGACGACGCGCGATGCCGGAGGGCAGACTTCGGTTTTCGAAGCGCCGCCATCGCTGACGTCGTCGCAGCTTGCCGGCTTCCTGCCGGGCGATCCAGTCACGGTCACCTTCTATGAAGGCGTCGAAGTCCGGCCGAGGCCAGCCGGCGGAGCCCCGTTGGCCACGAACGTGGATCCGGCGACCGGCCTCCGCACGGCCACGGTGACGATCACGGCCATCGACCCGGTGGCGCGCACGATCACCTTCACCGGGCCGCGCGGCCGCTACACGCGCACCGTGCCAGAGGGCGTCGATGCAAGCCAGCTCAGGGCTCTCACCATCGGTGAAAAGGCCGACCTGGCTTACTTCGAGTACGTGCAGTCGATGACACGGACCGCGGCCGCCGTCGCACCCACCGCGGCCCCGCCGGCGGCACCGACACCTCCCGCCCCCGACAGCTTGCGCAACCGCCTCACGGTTTACGCACTCTACGGCGTGGACAACCAGTTCAGCGGCAAGATGATCGAAGCGGCCACGGGCCGCACGACGGGCGGCGCGCCGATCAACTTGGACGAGACCACCTACGACGAGGTCTACGGCCGCATGGCGATGTTCAAGGTAGGGGTCGGCTACAGGGTGACGCCGCGCACCGAGGCCGTACTCAACTTCGTGTATTCGAGGAGCGCGGCAACAGAAGAGGCGACCCGGATCGGCACGGCGGGCACCAATCCGCAGGTGCCGCTCAACGTGAACTTCACCGAGTATCAGTACTGGGGCTTCGAGGGCGGACAACGGTGGTTCTTCTCGCGCGTGCGATTCACACCGTTTGTCGGCTGGCTTGCCGGCATCAATCGCAATCAGGACATCCGCGGCACGTTCGTCGGCGTGCCGTCGAGCGTCACACCTGGCCTCGCTGCCCAGGACGGCAAGTTCTTCGAAAGGTCGTGGGCGTTCAGCCTCGGACCAACCGGCGGCGTCTTGATCGGGGTCGGGCCGTTCGAAGTGATGGCCGAGACACAACTGCGTTTCCTCGGCGGCCTGTCGGATGTCGATTGGCTGGTGGAGGAAGGGCTGCGCGACGTGAACAGCAAGAGCGAGCGCTGGTCGGTGCCATTGCTCTTCGGCGCGCGCATAAGATTCTAGGCCCGTAGTGCTATCGCGTCACTCGTGCGTATGCCCTTTGCCGAACAGCCAGCCGAACGTCATGCCAAACTCGGCGCCGCTGTAATTCGAGTGCGCGCCGACCGGCGTCGAAAAGTCCGCCATCCAGTTGTAGCCGCCGGTGACGCCGACCGAGAACCATCGCGCCAGGTGGAAATCGACGCCGCCGCCCACGTGGCCGCCGATCGTGGCCTGGTCGTTGACGCCGGTCGCGCGCGCGCCGCGCCCCGAGAACGTGCCGACACTCTCGCCGATCACCGGACCGAGGCCCAGCGCGACGAACGGCTTGATCGCTTCTTGCTCGCGCCCCTTCGCAAAGGGATTCCATCGCGCGAGCACTTGCACCGCGCCGATTGAGGCAGTGCCGGAGAAGGCACCTTCGCTGCTGGTCGCCGTGCCGACGACCCCTTCAAGCCCGGTGCAGCTGATCGCGATCGAAAGATCCTCGCGGATATAGCGCGCGTACTCGATGCCTCCGAAGAGGTCGTCCGTGCCGACGCCCGTGGTCACCTGGTTGCTCGGCGTGTTCCACATGCCCCACTTGAGGGCGACCCGGTTCCGGCCGTTGACGGCGAGCCGCGGCGCATCATGTCCCCCACCGCGTTTTTGCGCGGTCTCCACCGCCACCGGACCGAATTGCTTCTCGTCGAGCGCCACCGTTCCGCCGACGGTCAGGTCGGTCTTCGCCAGCAGCGATCGCTTCTGGATCTCGAGACGTACCTCATAGACACCGGGTTCGACGCCCAGCTCGACGCGCCGGCCGCGCGGCTTGTACAGCTCGACGACCAGTTCGTTGCGCGCATTGCGCACGAAGAAGCGACCGTCCAACTCCTCCGTCAGCACCAGCGTGGCCGTCGTCTGGCGGAGGTCGGTCATGACGACGTCGCCAGTGCCTGAGAGGCTGATGTCGTACGACGGATGCTGCGCGCCGCCCTTGGTATCAACCGTACGGCCCAGCGTTTCGGTGAACGCGAACTGGTAAGCCTCGTTCAGTGTGACTCGGCCGTCGCCCGACAGATCGGCGGCGCCGCGGAATCCAGAAACGAGGTAGTGCGTGAAGTACGACGCGTGAATCCGATCCGATTCCTGCGCCGCCTCGGTCGCGGCACTCGAGGTCAGGAACGCGTGGCCGCGCATCGCCGACGATTCGTCGACGAGGAACGCAGGCCGCGGCTTGCCGCTCTTGACCCGCGTGAAGGCGCCCGATGCGCAAGCGTCGAGCACCGCAATCCGCACGTCGGCGGGAATTTCGTCCAGCCGGTCGCGAAGCGTCCGATAGGAATAGCGATCGTCGCCGAGCAGCAAGCCCTGTTCGTCGGCGTGCCCGGAATAGTAGAACAGTACTTCCGTGCGGCCGCCGCCCGCGATCCGACGCGCGTCGGTGACACGGCGCTGCAAGCGGACGAGCGCCTCCACCAGCTCCGACAGCCGCGGCTGCTTCAATACGATCTCGTTCGCCGGATCCACGCCGCCGAGCTCCACCATCACTCGTGCCACGCGCTCTGCGTCGGTGATCGCGTATTGGAGGCGCGGCCGATCGGCCCCGCCCAGGTTCGCGCCGATGATCAGCGTGAACCGCTGGACGCGTGATTGGGCGGCCGCGTTGATCGGCAGCAACACGAGCAGCGCGAGCGCGAGCAGCATCGAGTTCATCACGGCCTGACCTCTTTCTGGATCGAGAAGCGCGCCTGGGTGAAATCGGCCGGCAGCGGCAACGACTGCGGCGGCGAACGCCGGTTGTGTCCGCCGGCACGGCGCGCCGCGTCGCGGATCGTCTCGACCGCGAACGGCTGGTCCGCCGTCACGAAGTAGAACCCTTCCCACGCCGGCGCATCGTCGAGCTCGTAGGCCTGATCGAGCAGGACGAGCTCCCCCGGCCGCAGGCTGGCCGCAGCGTCGCCGGTCGTCGGCAAGTGAAGTGTGACGACGCCGCGGCCGTCGATCGAGAGGATGACGCCGTAGCGCTGCCCCGCCGAGACGTAGCCGACGCGCAGCAGATCGCCGCCATGGGCCGGCGCCCCGTCGGCCAGCGTCTCGCTGCCGTTCGGCGTCCGGCGATAAATTGTCAGGGACGGCTCGAGGCCCTTGATCACATCGCCGCCAGCAGCCGGGGCGTGTGGCGAGCTCCAGGGCTGTGCAATCGCGACGGCGATGAGCCCCGCGCCCAGCGCGGACGCAAGCACCAGCCTCCGCAGTGGCCGCGTGGTACCGGCCGCGCGGCGAGAGGCCGATCCTCGCTGCAGCACCTGCTCGGCGAGGCGGGCCGGAAAATCGTCGGCTGCGATTGCCTGGTCGGAGGCCGCGAGCGAGTCGAACCTGTCGCGCAGTTCCGGATCGGTGCGCAGCTGTAGTGCGATCGATTCCATTTCCTCGGGCGGCAGCTCGCGCAGACGGAATCGCTCCAGCGTCACATCAGGCACGCGTCGTTCACGCGCGGCGGTCATCGAGCATCTCCTTCATGCGCTGGCGCAGCCGGCGCAGCCGTTTTCGAACGCCGGACACCGACAGGTGCGTTTCGCGCGCTACTTCCTCGTAGGTGAGGCCGTCCACGTAATGCAGGACGGCGATCGTCCGAGTCGTAACGGGCTCGCGCCCGAACAGTCGATCCAGCAGCAGCCGCGCGTCGAGCGCGCCATCCGGTTCGGCGGTGGCGATCGCGGCGAGCCGTTCCTCGTCGTGGATCGCAGGCCGTCGCCCACCGTCTCGAATCCGGTTCAAGCACACGTTTGTGGCCATTCGGTACAGCAGGCTCGACGGATACCGATCGTTGAGCCTGTCGCGGCGTTCGAGCAGCCGCACGAACACGTCCTGGCACGCATCGAGCGCCTCGTCGTCGTCCCGCAGCAGTCGCCGGCAGCGCCGAAGCACCATCGGGCCATAGCGGTGGCAGAGGGCTTCGACGTCGAGCGCGTCATTCACGCTGTCCTTTGAACACTTCTGAGAGGTCAGAGTGTCACCGGCTGGTGTCGCGATTGACCGGAAAGTCACGATCGGCCCGTGTCAGGGGCAAAACACGTTCCTCTTCCACTCACGGAAATCCGTCAGCGGCCCGCGGTGACACTCGGGAGCGCGCTGGGTGTTGAAACTGTATGCATCGACTCATCGCGTGCGTGTGCCTCGCCGCCGCGGGCATGGCGTGCAACCGCTACCACGACGGCGCCTTCTCCACGAGTCCGTCGGGGATCCTGGTCGGATCCGGACGCCTGATCACGGAGGAGCGTCCGGTCAACGGATTCACGTCAATTTCCGTCAGCGGTGCGGTTCGGGCGGTAGTAACGGTCGGCGGCACCGAGTCGCTGCAGATCACCGCGGAGGACAACATTGCGCCGGTGGTGGAGGCGGTTGTTGCCGGCGGGCGGCTGACGATCGGTATCCTTCCCGGCACGCCCGGCATCAGCTCGTCGCTCGGCGTCGAGTGCCGCATCGGTGCCAGGACGATCCGCGACATCGAGATGTCTGCCGCCAGCCGGATTGAGGTGGACGGGATCGACGCGCCCGAGCTGTGGATTCGTCTCTCGGGCGCCGCGTCATTCAGCGGCTCGGGCTCGGTGGAGCGGCTGCGGATGGATCTGTCCGGCGCGAGCCGCTTCACGGCGCCGACGCTGCGGGCCGGTGCGGCGGACTCGACGCTCTCGGGCGCGAGCATCGCGCTTGTGAGAGTGGTGGACGCGCTCACGGTCCACGCGAGCGGCGCGTCCGTGTTCGAGTATCTGGGCGATCCCGCGGTGCAGACCGAGGCGTCTGGCGCGTCCGTGGTGCGGCGGGTCGGCTCGTAGACGCGGCGAAGCTCGAACCGTTTTCACCGACGCAACTTCTTGTCGTCGCGCTTCCCACGCGACGCCGTCGCGCCCCTCGGACGGGGACGCTTCCGCCACGGTGCCAGCACCGCTTCGAGATCCCGGGCAATCCAGTCGGCGGCCTTGCCGTCGCGATAGGTGGCCCACGACATCAGCGATCCACCTATGACGGTCTCGACTGTGCGCGCAAGCGTCCCCACATCGACGGTCCGCCGCAGTTCGCCGCGTTCCACCGCCGCCCTGAGCAGCGACTTTATCTCTCGGCGCGTCGCACGTGCGTTTTCCACGAGATGTCGTCGGAGGACATCGTCGGTGAGATCACGTTGCAGGTAGGCGAGGTTTCGCAGGAGCGCTTCGGGCGTCGGCGCCAGATCCGCCATGCAGATCGCGTATGCCCGCACAGTCGCCAGCGGCGCGCGATTGGCGGCCCGGAGTCCGGCGAACACGGCACTGGCGCTTCCGGCGAAACGCTCGGACAGCGCGGTCAGGAGGGCGCGTTTGCTGCCGAACCGCTGCACCAGCCGGCCGGCCGTGACGCCGGCCTCGCGTGCAATGTCGGCCAGGATGAGTTCGTGCGGACCGCGCCGGCTCATGGCGCGTTGCGCCGCCGCGAACACGTCTTCATCCGTAACCTTCAGCCTTGGTCTGGACATTCGATTTGACAGTTGCTAAATATACGTTTAGTGTGACGCTAAACGTCCATTTAGTCGAGGAGGCGCGATGCGGAAAGTCGTTTACGGCGGCGCAATGAGCCTCGATGGCTTCATCGCCGGGCCAAACGGTGAATTCGACTGGATCGTGATGGACCCGGAGATCGACTTCACGGCGCTGATGGGCCGGTTCGACACGTTTCTGATCGGCCGTAAGACCTTCGAGGCGATGCGGCGGATGGGCAGTACCGCGCCGCCTGCGCCTGGGATTCAGAACATCGTCTTCTCACGGACCCTTCGGCCAGCCGATTGCCCCGCCGGAACGATCCTGAGCGCCGATGCCGAACCGGTTGTCGCCGACCTGCGAAACACATCCGGCAAAGACATCGCCCTGTTCGGCGGCGGAGAGTTGTTTCGCAGCCTTCTGGCTGCGGGCCTCGTCGACGAAGTGCATTTCAACGTGATTCCCGTGCTGCTCGGTGGCGGCATTCCGATGCTGCCGCCGCCGGCCAATCGAGAACGGCTCAAGTTGAGAAAACACCGGGTCTATGAGAAAACCGGCACAGTCGGACTCGAGTACGCCGTTCTGAATACTTGATTGTGCGCGGCTGATTCTGCTGCGCCGCCGACTCGCGGACAAATCTGATTGATGTCATCACCACAGCCGCCAATCATTTCCGTCATGCTCGCGGTCCCGGATGCGGTCCGCGCGGTCGAGTGGTACGAACGGGCATTAGGCGCCAAACAACTCTGGAACCTTGGTTCAGTCGTCGGCCTGGACGTTCAAGGCGCGGCGTTCTTTGTGGGCGAGCCATCGAACAACGGGTGGGAGAGCCCGGAGAAGCTTGGCATGCCGTCGGTACGCATTGAACTCTTCTGTGATGATCCGGACGCATTCATTTCGCGCGCACTCGCGGCGGGTGCGACGGCTGGCCGTCACAAGATACAAGTGCACGCCATGCCCTGGGGACCGCACCGCCAGGGCGGGTTCGTCGATCCCTTCGGGCACGTCTGGTTCGTCGGCGACCGATCGCCGCTCGCTCGCCATCCGCGCTAGCACACCAGGTCAGAAACGGTTCGCGACGTGATCGTCTGGGAACTCGAGGAATACCGGGCGAAGACACCAGTCGGCGAACGAGCGGCGCTAACGTCGGCGGCGGAAAGCCGGCATAAGGAACAAGACGACATCGACTCTCTTCTCTGGTGATGCGGGTACAGCGGCCGGTAAACACCGCGGCCTGTAAACAAAAACCCGAGCGCGACATGCTGTTCGGCCTACTATTTCGTTGGCCATGGCTCACTTTCGGGCCTGAAGGGCTGTGGGTCGATGGCGCTGAGTAGAGTGACGATGGACCAGCGGTTCGTTTCCCCCAACTTTCCACGCTCGTCGGCGTATCACCCCGAGTGGATCATGGCCAGCGTCAGCGGCGGAGCCAATTCCTTGTGGTTGGCGGAGTGGTTGACCGAAGCGCTAGTTCTGCGGCCCGGCATGCGCGTGTTGGACCTCGGGTGTGGCCGCGGGGCATCGTCCATCTTCCTTCGCCGCGAGTTCGACGTGCAGGTCTGGGCCGCCGACTTGTGGAACAGCGTCTCTGAACGATTTCAGCGCGTCCGGGATGCGGGCGTTGAGGACGGCGTCTTTCCGATTCATGCGGACGCCCGGTCGCTGCCTTTCGCCACGGAATTCTTCGATGCCATCATCTGCATCGATGCATTCCCTTATTGCGGAGGGACGGACGACCTTTACCTCGACTACCTCGCGCGGTTCTTGAAGCCAGGCGGTCTGGTAGGAATTGCTGGAGCCGGCGTGACGCAGGATATCGAGGGCGGCGCCGTTCCCGAGCACCTTCGTGCGTGGTGGACGCAAGATCAGGGGTGGTGCCTCCATTCCGCGATGTGGTGGCAGCGGCACTGGGAGCAAAGCGGCATCATGGACATCGAAGTGGCTGACATGATGCCGGACGGTTGGAAGAAGTGGTTGGACTGGCATCGGGCAATCGCCCCTGACAACCGGGAAGAAATCCAAGCGCTGGAGATCGACCGGGGCAGGTACCTAGGCTACGTCCGCCTCGTCGGTCGCAGGCGGACGGACGTTCAGCTGCGGGATCCCGTGGTGGCGGTGGCGGTGGAATACAAGAAGATGCCGTTGCTCAGTGGCCCAAGGTGATTGTTTTGTCCATTCCGTGGCCGACGATCAGCCGGACGCGCCGAGCCGCCCGAACTGCCGCTTCAGTACGTTGATGTCTGCCAAGTAGCGGCGGGCGTCGTGATCGCCGCATCGCTGGCCGCGTCTGAGCCGGAAGCCGTCGTGCGCATAGGCGTTGCCTGCTCCACTCCCGCACAGATGGATGATCGCTGCGAGGTCCTGTTGCTGCTGCAGCGAGGCGGTCACGATGCGGTTCCGCTCGAGGATGCGCGCGACCGTGCGATCGAGCAGCGCTGCGGTCATTTCCACCGCGTGCCCGGGTACCACGCGCGTGTAGAGCGCGTTGAACCAACACGACCGCGGATCATGCCACGGGCCGTCCTCGACGACGATGTGGCGATGGATGCAGTAGCGTCGGGCTTCCGCGAACGTGCCGTCGGTGATCTGAAACATACCGACGGCGCTCGAGGCCGGCCGGTACACCTCAAATGGGTTCCAACTGAGGCGCCACCGCCAATAGGTCCGTGCTATCGGGTTGCCGCTGCCCTCCACTTGGGCCAGTGCGGCCAGCAATTCCGGGGTGATGACCGTCGTGGAGTGCGTGGCGAAAAGAGCGCCGTATTCCCGCCAGGTCTGCGCCGGAGCCTTCACGAACGAGCCGCTGACTGGGAAGAATACCTCGGTCGGCTTGCGGACCACTTGCACCATCCAGTTTTCCGCCGCCCAGATCGCCACCAAGAGGACCGCCGCAACGACGATCCGGATGGGCAATCGGTCGACCAGGCGCGAGACTGCTGCCGAGCGGTGAGCGCGACGGCGTCGAGAGCGCGTCCTCCAGGGTGCGGCGGGCGAAATCGTCGCGGATGGCATGACTCAGTAGCTTCTCCAGTATGCCCTGGGCCGCCAGCCGAGTCGCAGCGCTCGCGCCGCACGCCAAGGGCGTCGACATCGCGCTCGCGGCGTTCGGCGTCGGTAAGGGCAGCGCGAAGATGGCGGACGAGGAGGTGCGCAAGATCGAGATCGCTTACCCCACGGCCTTCGCGTCTGCGGCCAGGGCCGGCGGCGCTCGTGTGCTGGCGATGATGACAGCGGCCGGCGCCGACGCGCAGTCGTCGACCAAGTACCTGCGCAACATGGGCGACAAGGAGAAGAAGTCGGAGGCGCTCAAGTTTGACTTCCTCGGGGTCTACCGCCCGGGCATGATCCTCGGCAACTCCAACACGCCTTCTGCACTGGGTTTTCTCATGCCGCTGTTCCACTTGGGCGATGCCGTCTCGCTACCACTCGATTCACAAGAACGACCTGGCGCGCGCCATGGTCGCGCAGTCGGAGCAGGCGTTCCTCGCGCTCGCGCAGGGCAAAGGCCCCGCGGCTCCGGCGGTGAAGATTCTCGAGTACAAGGAGATGGAGCTGTTCTTCGCGGATTCATTCAAATCTCACGGCCCGCTCAGAGTTGGGTGAGGACTTTCGGGCAGAGCCTCCGTCACAGTGGACACATGAAACCCGCTCTCGTGAAACCCCGCAACTGGCTCATCCGTGCGGCGTAGCGAGTTCAATTGCAGGCTGAGTCTGCTCAATGTACCCTCGCCGCGTGGACGCTCCCGGCGCGCTGGTCGAAGCGCTTGCCGATCGCTATCGCGTCGACCGCCGACTCGGCGCGGGCGGGATGGCGACGGTCTACCTGGCCCACGACCACAAGCACGATCGGGAAGTCGCGATCAAGGTGCTCCGGCCCGATCTCGCCGAAACCCTCGGCCGCGAACGTTTTCTTCGAGAGATTCAGCTGGCCGCCCGCTTGAATCATCCGAACATCCTTCCGCTCTACGACTCGGGTGACGCCAACGGTTGGATGTACTTCGTGATGCCCGTCATGGAGGGACAGACCTTGCGGGATCGTCTCTCGAGCGGCTCACCGCTGCCGGTTGACGAAGCGGTCCACATCGCCGTGGAAGTGGCTGACGCCCTCGATTACGCGCACCGGCGCGACATCGTCCACCGCGACATCAAGCCTGAGAACATCTTGCTCCACGAAGGCCACGCGGTCGTCGCCGACTTCGGGATCGGCAAAGCGCTGGTGGCCGCGTCGGCAGCGACCGGCGTGATGTTCACGCAGGTCGGCGTTACCGTGGGCACCCCGGCGTATATGAGCCCGGAGCAGGCCGCGGGCGGCGACCTCGACGGCCGCAGCGACCTCTTCGCGCTGGGCTGCCTGATGTTCGAAATGCTGACGGGCGAAATCGCCTTCACCGGCCCGTCGGCGCACGCCGTGATTGCCAGGCGTTTCGCCTATTCGCCGCCACCCGTCACCGACTCGCGTCCTGAGATTCCGGCCGCCGTCGGCGAAACCGTCAGCCGCCTCCTGCAGCGTTCGGCCGACGATCGGTTTGCCACCGGTTCACAGGTGGTGGCGGCGCTGCAGCTACGGCCAACGCCGCCTGTGGCCGCGGCAGCTGTCGCGCCTGACCGTGCCCGCCGCGACAGCTCGATTGTGCGGGTCACCAGTACCACCGCAGCCACGTTCTGGCCGGCGCTCTCGTCAGACGCGCGCCTGGTCGTCTACGTCTCGGATGCAGGACAGGATGGCGCGACACCGCAGGTGTGGCTGCAGCAGGTGGGCGGTGCCGCCGTCCAGCTCACGACCGGCATGCGGGATTGCGCGGAGCCCGTGTTTTCTCCCGACGACACCCGCGTGATCTTCAGCGCCGGGACCGGGTCGACCCGGCAGATCTATGAGATGCCGGCACTCGGTGGGCAGCCGCGTGTGTTGAAGCGTTCGGCGCGAAACGGACGGTTTTCGCCCGATGGCACCTGGCTCGTGTATCTGGCCACCGATTCGCGCGACACCGTCCGACTGGTGTCAGCCACCGGCGAAGAACGCATGACGGCGACCGACCTCGTGGACATTACCTTTGCTACGTGGTCGGACGACTCGCGCCATCTGCTCGTCGTCGGCCATCCAAACTCCTCGGCCGATCTCGATTGCTGGATCGTGCCGGTAGATGGCGGAGCGCCGGTCGATACTGGCGTACTCCGCCGGGCGCGACGACAGGGCTCGGTCGTCATCTCGATGGCGGTCGCCTGGACGGGAGATTCGATCTTCTACACCGCGGCCGGAAGGCAGGGCATCCATGTGTGGAGGCAGCGTGTCTCGCCGACGACGTTCGAGGCGACTGGCTCGCCGGAACTGATGACGCCGGGCGCAGACTCTGCGTTCTTCCCCACCGTCGCTCGCCAGCGATTGGGCTTCGTCGCCGTGCACACCGATACGAACATGTGGTCTGTCGGGATCGACCCGCAGACCGGAATCGCCCAGGGGCAACCTCGACGTCTGACCCGCGGCGGAGGCATCGTCAGCAATTTCAGCGTGTCGCGCGACGGGAATACACTCGCGTATTGGGCAGCAGGATCTGGCGGCACCGAGGTGCACGTGAGGGATCTGCAGCGCGGCACCGACGCGACGCTCGCTGGAGACGCCGGCGTCAATCGCGGGTTTCCGGTGATCGCACTCGACAGCAAACGGCTCGCGTTCGGAACGCTGGTCGCCGGACCGCCCGTCAGACGTCCGGTGTTCGTGGCGAATCTCGCGGACGGAGCCTCCCGGTTGATCTACGAAGATTGCGGCGGCCGTCCGCGGCTCTGGCTCGACGACGATCTGCTGCTGGCCGAGACCTTTGGTTCGGGGCTGAATTCGTTTGTCGTCCTCGACACGCGCGAGGGTACGCAGCACCCGCTCCTGTTGTCCCGCGATCGCCGTTTGTCGAACCCTCGTCTCTCGACCGATGCGCAGTGGCTGGCATTCGACGCCACGCCGCCTGGCGGGTCTCCTTCCGTGCTCGTAGCGCGGCTCGCCGACAGTCGCGCGGCAGACGAAACGTCGTGGATACTCATCGATACTGGGGCGAGCCACCCGTTCTGGTCGCGAGACGGCCGTCTGCTCTACTACCTGCCGACGACGCCGACGGCTGATATCCGAAACAGAGTGGTCGCTCGAGCCTTCGATCCACTTGACGGCCGCGTCGGAGCAGAGCCCATCGACGTGCTCACGCTCTCAGAGATGATCGTGCCCGCCATGGTCAGCGCCGCCGCGCCCATCGTGGCAGGCGATCAGATCGTTTTCCTGCTCGGGAACTATCGGGGCGACATCTGGATGATGGATGTCTGAGCTGCGGCCTCGATTGGGCGTGACCAGAAGTTCGATGGCAAAAGCACCCTCTGCTGCAAGTTGTTGAAAATCAGGGCAGATTTTGTGGCTGGGAGGCAGGGATTCGGAACCGTTCGCGCCGAGTGAAACGAGGCGCGACGCTTCCCGAGCGACGTGCCGCACGGGAAAAACGAACGAGCCGAAGGCGAGAGAGTTTTGGCTGGGA
>Ga0070675_100000531_pt1 | contig 26038 bp, 21 predicted proteins | sample KBSM43metaG_FD_65343 | JGI IMG/M metagenome (GOLD analysis project Ga0070675, IMG submission 65343) | Miscanthus rhizosphere microbial communities from Kellogg Biological Station, Michigan, USA - KBS M4-3 metaG | ecosystem: Host-associated > Plants > Roots > Rhizosphere > Soil ... | reverse complement strand
TGCGGGCCGCCGTCGAATGGGTGGTCGCCGAGCAGCGTGCCGCTGGCCTCGACATCATCAACGAGGGCGAGCTCACCAAGCAGGGCGACTGGCTCGCCTTCATGGATCACCGGCTGGGGGGATTCGAGGAGCGCCCGGTCCCGGCGGGCGGCTCGATCGTCGCGAAGGGGCAGGACCGCGAGACGTTCGCCGAGTTCTACAGTCATGCCGCCGAGCGGCAAACCTTGTTCTTCGTCGCCGACAATCGCATGAAGCTGGTGCGGCGCTATACCGCCGCGACCGCCCCGATCACGTATGTCGGCGGCGCTGCGCTTGCGCGCGAGATCGCCACGCTGAAGGAGGCCGTGGGCGATCCGTCGCAGTGCTTTCTCACCAGCACCGCGCCCTCGAGCCTCGAGCCGTACCGCGGCAACGAGTACTACAAGACGCCCGAAGACTTCGTCTGGGCGCTTGCCGAAGCACTGCGGGAGGAATACGAGGCGATCGTGAACGCCGGGTTCCTGCTGCAGATCGACGACGCCTGGACCGCCGCGTTGTGGGACCGGATCGGCGTCGGCATGGGCCTCGTGGCGTTCAAGGCGCGCTGCTTCGTGCGCGTGGAAGCGCTCAACCACGCGCTGCGCCACGTGCCCGAGGATCGCGTGCGCTACCACTTCTGCTGGGGCAGCTGGCACGGGCCGCATGCGTTCGACCTGCCGATGGCCGACCTCGTGGACGTGATGCTGGCGGTGAAGGCGCGCTTCTATTCGTTCGAGGCCGCCAACGTACGGCACGGGCACGAGTACCACGTGTGGGAGCGCGTGACGCTCCCTGTGGGGAAGGTGATCCTGCCGGGCGTGGTCACCCACTCTACTGATCTCATCGAGCACCCGGAGCTGGTCTCGGAACGCATCCAGCGCTTCGCGCGCCTCGTCGGCCCCGACCGTGTGATCGGCAGCACCGACTGCGGGTTCGGCGGACGCACTCATCCCCAGATTGCCTGGGCCAAGCTGCGGTCGCTGAGCCAGGGCGCGGCCCTCGCCAGTCGAGCGCTGACCTAGCTCGGCCGCGCCGCGCGCGGAGAGCTTTTTGCAGCATCCCGAGCGCTATGAACGCGCAGCTTTGCCTGATTGTCGTGCTGGCCGCGTTTTCGTCCGTTTCCTGCACGGCGCTCGCGGCGCGCCGCCCGACCCCACCCGATGCGGGTTCCCGAAACGACAATGCCGCCCGTGCGGCCGTGCTGGCGCGGGCGCAGCTGTGGCAGCCCACGGCGATTCGGTCGATGAACGTGATTGCCGGCCCGCAGCGGCCCGGGAGCTTCCCTCCCAATGCGATCGTCGTCTGCGACTACGTTGACAAGACGCTGAGCGGCCGCTCGCCGAAGTTCGCGTGCCGGCGCGGGGAAGACGACGAGCTCAAGGTGAAATACGGCGGCACCAATGGCGAGGTCTACGGCGAAGTGCTGGCCACGCGGCTACTGTGGGTGCTCGGATTCGGCGCCGACGCGATGTATCCGGTGAATGTGATCTGTCGCGGCTGCCCGCGCGAGCTAGGCGGCATCGCGCGGCCGGGCAACGAGTACCGGTTCGATCCTGCGGTTGTGGAGCGGAAGATGCCGGGCAAGGAGTGGCCGTCGTCCGACGACGGCGGCTGGTCCTGGGAGGAGATGCTGCAGGCGGTGCCGCGCGCCGGCGGCGCGCCCAGATCGCATCGCGACGCGCTGGCGCTGCTCGCCGTGATGATTCAGCACACCGACACCAAGCGGCAGCAGCAACGTCTCTTATGCCTGGGCGGGGTGTCGGAGTCGGGCAGCTGCAGCCGGCCGTTCTTCATGGTCAGCGACGTCGGTCTCACATTCGGCGGCGCCACCCGCGCCAACAGCAACGAGCTGAGCGGCGTGAACCTCGAACGGTGGCGCGCGACGCCGGTGTGGAAGGACGCGCCCAGCTGTGTCGGCAACATCGAAAAGTCATTCAGCGGCACGCTCCACGAGCCGGTGATCTCGGAGGATGGCCGCCGGTTCCTCGCCACCCTGCTGGAACAGGTGTCCGACAAGCAGCTCCGGGATCTGTTCACCGTGGCGCGCGTCACGCTGCGGGTGCGCGAGCCCGGCCATGCCCTTTCGGGCTTTCCGGCGATCGAGGAATGGGTCAGCGCCTTCAAGGCCAAGCGCGACGAGATCGTGACCAGACGCTGCGCGTAAGCGGGCAGGCCCGGGGCCGCCCTGGCCACCCCCCCGGCCGGTCCGATGTACCATTCCCCCGACTGGTATGCGCTCAACCTACGGCCTGCTGATTGTCAGCCTTCTCCTCTTCCTGTTCGGGATCTGGTTCGTCATCGTCGGCGTGCGCGCCCGGTCGGTGCGGCCGGCGGCGCCCGCCGTGGCGTCGGTGCTCGAGCTGATGGACGGCATCGTGGTGCCGGCGTCCGGCGTGGTTTACGACTCGGTCGCCACCACGGTTTCGCGCGAGGGCGTCAAGGAAACCCGCCCGCAGAACGACCGCGAGTGGCAGCGCGTGGCGGGCAGCGCCGCGGCGCTCATCGAAGCGGCGCAGCTCCTGACGGTTGAAGGGCGGGGCCGCGAGTCCGAGGACTGGGGCGCTATCGCCAAGGCGATGGGCGACGCCGCCGCGCAGGTGCGTGCCGCGGCGCAGAAGAAGGACGCCGAGGGCATCCTGGCCGGCGGCGAGCTGCTGAACAACTCCTGCGACAACTGCCACCGCAAGTTCCAGGTGCCCGTCGAATAGCCCGAGGACAGCCATGTGTTCACTGCACCACCGGCGGATTCTGGTCGGATGCCTCGCTCTGGCCGCGCTCGTCGCGCTCGAGGGGCTGGCCGAAGCTCACGGCGTGTCACGACGTGACGCGAGCTTCGTCGAGAGCATCACTGGAGCCGCGATCGGTCCGTTCCTCTATCTCGGCGCCAAACACATGGTCACCGGCTACGACCACCTGCTGTTCCTGGTCGGCGTCATCTTCTTCCTCTACCGGCTCAAGGACGTGGTGCTCTACGTCAGCCTGTTCACCATCGGCCACAGCTTGACGCTGCTGGGCGGCGTGCTCGGCGGCATCCACGCCAACGCCAACATCATCGACGCCATCATCGGCCTGTCGGTCGTCTACAAGGGCTTCGAGAACCTCGGGGGCTTCACGTACTTCTTCGGGCGGCAGCCGGACACGCGGGCGGCGGTGCTGATCTTCGGGCTGTTCCACGGGTTCGGCCTCGCCACCAAGCTGCAGGAGCTGGCGCTCACGCAGGAAGGGCTGGTCACCAACATCGTCAGCTTCAACGTCGGCGTCGAGATCGGGCAGATGCTGGCGCTGACGTTCATTCTGATCGGGCTCACGTGGTGGCGCACCCGGCCGGGCTTCCTGCGCCACTCGTTCATGACCAACACGCTGCTCATGACGGGCGGCTTCCTCCTCGTCGGATACCAGCTGTCCGGCTACATGCTGAGCGCGCAATGACTCGCGAGGCTCCGCCTCGGACCAACGAACATGGAGGCTCCGCCTCGCTCGTCGCCAGTGTTGGCCTTGCCCCGCTTCGCGGGGCGGGCCGGCTTGACCGGAGAACGACGTGACGCAATTCCCTGCGAACGAGCCGGTCAAGCCGGCTACTGACATGACCGCCGCGCTTGCTGCCGCCGAGATGCGGGCGCGACTGGCGCTGGCCACCGCCGGGGCCATCCTCGTGGCCGGCGTCATCCTCATGATCGCCATCCTGCCGGCCGAGTACGGAGTCGATCCGCTCGGCACCGGCAAGCTGTTCGGCCTTACCAGCATCGCGCAGGCGGAGTCGGCGGCGGCCGGCGAGAGCTCCGCGGCCGGCACAGCGTCCCCGGAGGAACTCGAGCCGGTGCGGCCCGGCGCCAATACCCCGCAGACCGCGCCGCTGAAGGAGGACACCGTCACCTTCACCCTTGGCCCCTACGAGGGCCTGGAATACAAGTACCGGATGGAGAAAGGTCAGGCCTTCGTCTACCGCTGGACGTCCACCGGCAAAGTGCGCTTCGACTTTCACGGCGAGCCGGAAGGCGCGCCGAAGGGCTACGCCGAGAGCTACGAGATGGGAGAAGGCGAGCGCGCGTCGGGTGCGTTCTTCGCGCCCACCCCCGGCATCCACGGCTGGTTCTGGGAGAACCTCACCAGCAACGACATCACCGTGACGCTCACCAGCTCCGGCCACTACGCGTCCGGAATCGAGTTCAGCGCCACGGGCCAGAAGCCGCACACCCTGCCCGATCGGCCGTGACGCTGCGCGCCGGGTGAACGTGCTGTGGTAGCGCGCGGGGCGGCCGCCGGGGTGATACTGGCAGCGGCAGCACTGAACGCCGCTCCCATGTCCGATATCCTGATCATCGCGCACCGCGGCGCCAGCGGCCACCGTCCCGAGCACACGATCGAGTCCTACACCCTCGGCATCGCGATGGGCGCGGACTACATCGAGCCCGACCTCGTCTCCACGAAGGACGGTGTGCTCGTTGTTCGGCATGAGAACGAGATCGGCGGCACGACCGATGTGGCCGAGAAGTTCCCGGCGCGCAGGACCACTAAGACGATCGACGGGCAGTCGATCACGGGCTGGTTCACCGAAGACTTCACGCTGGCCGAGATCAAGACGTTGCGGGCCAGGGAGCGGCTACCGTTCCGGTCGCACGACCGCGACGGGCTCTACCCGGTTCCCACCTTCGACGAGGTGCTCGCGCTCGCGGACGCGAAGTCGCGCGAGACCGGCCGCACCATCGGCGTCTACCCCGAGACCAAACACCCGACCTACTTCCGGTCGATCGGCCTGCCGCTCGAGCCGCCGCTGCTCGAGACGCTGGCGCGCCACGGCAAGCGCGATCGTACAGCGGCCGTGTTCATCCAGTCGTTCGAGCCGGCCAACCTGCAGCTGTTGCGGCCTCAGACGACGTTGCGGCTGGTGCTGCTGCTCGAAGCGACCGCCGATGTCTCGCCGGCCCGGCTCGCCGAGATCCGCACGTTCGCTGACGGCATCGGGCCGAACACGCGGCTGATCGTGCCGGCCAATGCCGACGGGACGCTGCGCGAGCCGACGTCGCTCGTGGCCGACGCGCACCACGCCGGGCTGGTGGTGCACGTCTGGACGCTGCGGAGCGAGCCGGCGTTTCTGTCGCCGAGCTATGGCGGCGACGCGATCAAGGAGTACCGGCAGTTCGCGGAGCTTGGCGTGGACGGCATCTTCGGCGATTTTCCCGACGTCGCCACCGCGGCCCTGCGGCCGCCGGCGCGTTGATCGCTCCGGCTGGGCTTTCCTGGGCGGTGCCAGTGCGTACACTGGAGACATGCAACTGCGGAACGCCCGGCTGTGCCTCGATTGCGACGAGATCCACGAGGAAGCCCACTGCCCGATTTGCGCGTCGGAGTCGTTTGCGTTCATCAAACGCTGGGTGCCGGCCTCGGAGCGGCGGACGCGCCAGCGCTCGCCCGACGAGGCAGCCACGAACCGCGAGACGGTCGACACCTACAAAGGGCTGCTGGCCGCGAACCGGCAGTCGCGTCTCAGCGCGTGGGAATTGGTCAGGGGCGGGGCGATGAGCCTGGCGGTGCTGGGTGCGGCCGGGTGGCTGCTGCGGCGCAATTCGGCCGCGTCGCCGCCACAGGCGGCCGATTCCAACGGCGACGCCCGCGAGGACTGACCCGGGATCGTAGGTCGTGGGGGCCGGCGTTCCGCCGGCCCCGGGCCGCCTGAACGCGGCCCTACGGCCGACACGGGTCAACCCAACAATTCCATCAACGACCGAACGCTCGCTACGGCATCGAGACCGCGCACGCGGGCGATGATCGCGTCGGCGCGCGCGGCGCCCAGGACCGGCGCGATGAGCGCGCGCGCCTTCTCGTCCACGGCGGTGGCGTCGAGCGGGTTCTCGCGCGTCCCGGGGGCATGGCGCGTGAAGTGACTGCCGGTGCGGCCGTCGCGTAGCGTCACCTCGACGCGGCCGCTGCGCGGCGCGGCGGGGTCCATCAGGCTCTGGTCCGCTACGAGCTGCACCCGCGCCTGCACCGCGCGCACCCGCGGGTCCTGCATCCGCTCGTAGGAGTGGCTGCTCTCGAACGTCAGCCCGCCGTCCACGAGGGTGACCGCGATCACGTACTGGCAGTTCACGTCGGGCATGGCCCGGTTGTCCACGATACGCGCGCCGTCGGCCGGCAGCCGCACGACGATGCGCTCGACGTTGTCGGCGGTCAGGCCGTGCACCCGCTTCAGTTCGAGGAACGAGTTGAGCGGCGCCTGAATCGGATAGCCGACCGAGAACACCTTGATCGCGGTCTCCGAGACGAAGAACCGGCTGCCCAGCCCGGCGGTCATCTCCGCTCGCCGTGGCCTGGGCGACAGGGCCTCGAGCACGTTGTGCTCGCCGTCGAACACGGCGTCCACACCGGTGAACCCGGCCTGCGCCATCAGCGCCGCGGTCACGCCGTTGCGCGCGCCCATGCCGGCGAAGTCGAAGGCCTTTTCCACGTGTTCCGCGTCGCGCTCCCAGCTCCACAGGCCCGACACCTGCTGCGCCGCATACGACAGCGCGTAGCGGGTCTGGCGCTCGTCGAGCCGGGCCAGTGACGCGGCGGCTGCCGCCGCGCCCATCGTCGCGCTCATGCCTTCCGCGCTCCGGTGGGCACCGCGCACCGCGTCGGCGCCGAGGGCGAGCAAGAAGCGGCAGCACACGTCGTAGCCCAGGGCCACGGCGCGGACGACTTCAGCGCCGGATCGATCGTCGCGTTCGGCGACCGCGAGCGCCGCCGGGACGACCGTGCTTCCGGGATGCGCCTTGGTGACCGGTTCGAAGTCGTCGGTCTCGTCGGCGTGGGCGAACATGCCGTTCGCGAGCGCGGCATTGATGGCGGAGGTCCGCAGGCCGCTGGCGCACACCGAGGCCTCGGGCGTCCCGCCCTGTTGGCGGACGAATTTCACGGCGAGGTCGCCGGGCTTGAGGCGCGCGCCCGAGACGATCGCGCCGATCGTGTCGAGGATGCGATCGGCCGTGTGGCGCGCGACCTCCGCCGGCAGCGCACGGCTGCGGGCCGCCACCATGTAGGCGGCGAGGGTGGCCGTGAGGTTGGGATCGGACTCTTGCCGGGCGGCCTGAAGACCGCCCGCTACATCCTGAAGGGAAGACCTGCCCGCTGCATCCTGAAGGGCTTCGGCCCCCGCTGCGTGCGGAGACGCGGCTGCCGGGAGTGCCGCCGCGGCAAGGCCACCCCCCAGGCCCCGCAGCACCTGGCGCCGTTGCGCGTTCTGGAGGCGGGGGCGTGGCATGGGCTCGCGTGGGGATGATACCCCCGAGCTGTCCCTCCCGCGCCGCCGCGAACCGGCGCCCCGGCGCTCGGTTCCGGCGCTAGACTGAGGCGTGCGCAAACAACCCTCGCCGCTCTTCGCCGTGGCCATCGCCGTCGGGATCCTCGTCGCGGCGCCCGCTGCCGCGCAGCACCTCAGGTTCGAACGCGCGATCGACGTCACGCCGGGCGCGACGCTCGACGTCTCGACGATCCGCGGCAAGGTGGCAGTGCGGTCCGACGACGGCCGGCAGATCCGCATCGACGGCACCGTCACGGTGCGAGCCGGGGTGGGCGGGTTGACCGTCCCGTCCAATGCGCTCGAGCTGGCGCAGCGCGTGGCCGACCATCCGCGGATCGACGTGGCGGACAACGTGGTGCGGCTGCGGCCGCCGATCGACGCCGACGAACTGCGGGCGGTGACCGTGAGCTACGAAGTGCGCGTGCCGCGGGACACGCGGCTGGTCATCGCCACCGATTCGGGCGCCGTCACCGTGAACGACATGGCGGCGCCGGTGCTCGTCACCACGCAGTCGTCGACGATCGATCTGAGCGGCATCAACGGTGCCACGGAGATCAAGACCGGATCGGGCGCCGTCAAAGTCGATCGGGCGGCGGGCGGCCTGCGTGTCGTCACTCAGAGCAGCACCATCACGCTGCGGGGACTGAGCGGCCCGCTCGACGCGCGGACGCAAAGCGGCGCCGTGCGGGCGTCGTTCGCCGGTCCCGGCGCGGCGGATGTCGAAACCGGATCGAGCGCCATCCAGATCGATGGGCTGGCGGGCGGGCTGGCGGTGCGGACGCAGAGCGGCCGCGTCGACGTGCGCGGCAACCCCACCGCCGCCTGGAACGTGACCACGGGATCGAGCGTCATCGACGTCTCGCTCGAGCCGGCGGCGCGTTTCACGCTCGACGCCACGAGCCGTTCCAGCTCGGTGCACGTCACGGGAGTTGCCGTGGACGGCGTCACGGCCAAGGAGCGCGTGTCGGGCACGGTAGGCGGCGGCGGTCCGATAGTGCGGCTGGCGAGCCGGAGCGGGCAGATCCACATCGGCCACTAATCGATCGCCGGCGCACCGTGAAGAGCCCAGATCTCAACCTGCTGCCGATCGCGTTTGCTCTGTACGACGAGTTGAGCGTGAGCCGCGCCGCCCGGCTGCTCGGCATGAGCCAGCCGGCGGTGAGCATGGCGCTGAAGCGGATGCGCATCGCCTTCGACGACCCGCTGTTCATCCGGGTGCCGAGCGGCGTCACGCCCACACCGCGGGCCCACGCCATCGTGCGGCTGGCGCGGCCGCTGCTCGGCAGGCTCCAGGAAGACCTGCTGCGCGGCGAGAGCTTCGACGCCGCATCGAGCACGCGCACCTGGACGCTGGCCTTGTCGGACGTCGGCGAGATGGCGTTCCTGCCGCGGGTGATGACCGCGCTTCAGGCGCGGGCGCCGCAGTGCGGCATCCGCTCGGTCTCGGTGCCCACGGCGCAGCTCGCCCACGAGCTGGAGAAGGGCGAGGTGGATCTGGCGGTCGGCTACTATCCGGCGCTGTCGCTCAAGACGGTACGCCAGCGGCGGGTGTCCACCCAGCATTGGTCGATTCTCATGCGGGCCGACCACCCGCTGCGGTCGCAGCCGATGACCCTGGCGGCGTTCAGCGCCGCCGAGCACCTGGTGGTGCGGGCCGAAGGCCGCAGCCAGGAAGTGCTCGAACGCTTTCTCGAGCGGCGCCGCATCAAGCGCAACGTGGCGCTGATGTCGCCACACTTCCTCAGCCTGCCGTTCCTGGTGTCGCGCTCGGACCTCATCGCCACCATCCCGCACTCGGTGGCGCTGCTTTTCGCCTGCATGTCGCCGACGCTGGTGGGCGTCTCGCCGCCGTTCGAGGCGCCGACGTTCGACCTGAAGTTCCATTGGCACCGCCGCTTCGACAACGAAGCGAGGAGCCGGTGGCTCCGCGACCAGCTGGCCGAGGTGTTCCGCGAGGACCCGACGCTGCCGCAGCCGACTCCGCTCGCCGCCGGGCCGCGGACCCGATCGGGGAGCCGGCGCGATCGACGGTCAGTCTAAAGACCGACCGCCGCGGGGCTTTGGCCCCGCCTCACCGCGTCCCCACATTGCCCAGCAGAGACCGCCCGTCGCGGTTCGACCACTGGATGCCGGCCGCGCGTGCCAGCGTCGCGGCGACGTCGAGCGGGGTTGCCGGGGTGGTGTTGCGGCCCGATGGCACGCCCATGCCCAGGAGCATCAACGGCACGCGCCGGTCGTACTCGTACATCGTGCCGTGCGTGGTGGCATCGCCGTCGGCGCGCTCTGCGATGATCCAGTCGCGCCGCGGAATCAGGAACAGATCGCCGCTGCGATCGGCCCGGTAACCCCGCGCGATGGCCTGGGTCACCTCGTCGCCGCGGTCGAGCTGATCCCGCCGCACGACACGTACGAGCCCCGGCACGTCCAGCAGGGCCCGTTCCACCGCCTCCATCGCGGCGCTCGAGGCTGCCAGCCGATCGAAGACACCGTCGGCGAAGTAGATCTGCTCGGCCAGGCTCGCGGCCACGTACCGGCCGGTGACCGGCGCACCCCAGTGGTCGACGAGCGCCTGCTCGGCCACCGCTCCCAGGTCTTCGTTGGCGAGCCGTCCTGCGGCGGCCTGTTCCGGAATGTCCGCCACGCCGTGATCCGAGGTCAGTGCCAGCACGTAACGGTGCCGGCCAACCGCGCGATCGAGGTGATCGACGAGCGTGCCGATCGTCGCGTCGAGCCCGATCAGCATGTCTTCCACCTCGCGGCTGCGCGGCCCGAAGTCGTGGCCCACCATGTCGAGCGCCGAGAAGCTGATGCCGAGGAAGTCGGTGGTCTCGCGCTGACCGAGCTGCCACTGATCGACGAGCCACGACCCGAGGCGGCCGAGGTAGGCGTCCGAGTACGGGCTCTTCTGCCAGTGGTCGGCGAACGCGGCGTCGGCGGGGGCGCGGTCAGCCAGCACGTGCGGAAAGACGGCGGTCCAGCCGGCATTGGGCTGCTCGCCCGGCTGCACGTCGCCGTAGTGGTAAGAGGCCGCGGGCGCGGCGAGCGCCCACACGCGGTTCTGCTGCGACTCGAAGGGCTGCTCGGCCATGAACCGGGCCACCTCGGGCACCGGCGTCCGCGCAAACGCCGTGGACGTGACAAAGGAGCGCGACGGATCGTCGAACCAGACCACGGCGTCGCCGCCGTGCCCGGCCAGGCCGATCGCGCTCCGCGGCTTGAGCGACAGCGACACCACGCGCGCCCCTGGCTTCTGCGAGCGCAGTTCATCGGCGAGGGTCGTGACCAGCATGCGCGCCGCGCTGGCGTTGGCGGCCGCCGGCCGCTGGTACGACACGGCCGCCGCACCCGGATCGTCGTTGCAGGCGACGACGCGGTGTGCCGCGCGATCCCACCAGCGGTTCAGCACCATGCCGTGGGTGCGCGGCAGCGTGCCGGTGGCAATCGAGGTGTGGCCGGCGCAGGTGATCGTGCTCCAGTACGGATACTCAGCGTGGGTGAACTGCGTGCCGCGTTCGAGCAGGGTGCGAAAGCCGCGCTGCCATCGCGACGCGAACGTCGTCAGGTAGTCGGCGCGCATCTGATCTACCACGAGGATCACGACCAGCGACGCCGGTCCGCCCGTCTGTGCCGCCGGCGCGGCCGCCCGCGCCGCCGCCGTCAAGCCAATGCACACCACCACCGCCAGCGCACGCCACATGAGGTGACGTTATTGTGCCGATGTTTCGCAGGCGTGAACAGCTCAGGGCGTCGATTCGACGAAGGCCTTGAACCGGGCGATCGCCGAATCCCATTGCCTCGAGATGAAGTCGAGGGCCTGGCGCGCCTGCGCCAGCCGTCGCGTTTCGAGCTCCCAGATCTGTTCGCGGCCCTGCCGCCGGGGCCGTGCGAGCCCCGCGCTTTCGAGGGCCACCAGGTGCTTGGTGACGGCCTGACGCGTCACGTCCACGTCTGCGCTGAGCCGGGTGATCGACAGCGGACCATCGGCGCTCAGCCGCGCCACCAGGCGCAGCCGCGTCGGATCGCCGAGCGCGGCAAAGACCGGCGCCGAGTCCCCCAGCTTCGCCGCAGCCCCGCTACGCCTCATGGACGTGGCGCGCGATGTTCTGCATCTGCTCGATCCACCCGGTCTCGTTCGAGCGGAACGCCTCGTCGCGGCGGCCCGGCGGCAATGCGTCGAACCCCGATTCGACCACGGTGAGCCTGGTGCCCTCGGGTACGTCCTCGAGCGTGAACTCGACGAGCGTCGTCGGCTCGCCCGAGTAGTCCTTTGTGAGGTCCACCTCGTGCGGATGCCAGCGGAACGCGAAATAGCGCTCGGGCTCCATCTTCACGATGCGAATCTCCATCGTCAGGTGTTCGTAGCCGGGATAGGTGAGCCGGGCCCGCAGCACGGCGCCCTCGGCGAACGAGCCCGTGAAGACGGCACGGAACCACGTGCCGAATTCGTTGGCGTCGGTCAGCCCGCGCCACACGCGGGAGCGCGGCGCCCTGAGTATCGCGGTCTTCTCGATCCGGTCCGTCGCGGATGTCTGCATATGCAACCTCTCGGTTGCTCAATGTAGATCAGGCGCCGGAGAGACGCAACCTCATGGTTGCGTAATGGGCGCGGGGGCGGCGAGCGCCTTTTTCAGGAGGGCTTCCGCGGCCGGAAACTCCTTTTTGGCGTTGGCGAAGAACACTCCCTGCGCGACGCGCAGCGGGGTCCAGCCGAGCACGGTGGCGGCATCCGGACGCGCGCCGCGATCGAGGAGGTACTGCACGATCGACGGCTGACCGGAGACGACCGCGCCGATGAGCGGCGTGCTGCCGCTCCATCGCGGGTCGCCGACGCCGAGCTCGAGCAGGTCGTCGATGTTGTGCGGGTAGTAGAGCAGCGTGTAGTCGACGTCGCCGTCCATCCGGTAGCTGCCGAAGACGGCGTGCGCGTTGACGTCGTTGCCGAGCTCCACCGCGAGCTTCACGGCCTCGAGCCGCTCGGCCTCGGTCACCCCGGTGAACGGGCCGGGGCTCTCGCCCTCCCAGTAGTCGAGCCCGGCAGCCACCATCAGCGGCGTGATGCCGGCCTTCGTGGGCGCGGTCGGGTTGGCGCCGTGATCGGCGAGCAGGCGCATCAGCGGCGCGTCGCCGTTCTTGGCGGCGACGTAGAACGGCGTCGCCCCGATGTAGCTGAGAAGATGGCGGCCCAGTCGCACGTTCGGCGGGTTGCGCGCCGTGCCGCCTTCCTTGCCGAAGGTGGACTCCTTCCACTCGATCCGGGCGTTCGGATTGGCGCCCCGCTCGAGCAGCTTCTTCGCGAGCTGCAGCGCCGTCGTCTCCCCGGTCTGGACCGGCGTGCCCTGCGGCGTATTGCCCACGCCCGCGGCGCCGTCGGCGCCAGGTTTGCGCAGCCACGCGACGGTGTGCAGCGGTGAGCCGCGCGGATCGGGCAGGTTGGGGTTGGCGCCGCGGTCGAGCAGCATCGCGGCGAGCTCGAAGTAGGCGTTGACGACGGCCATGCCGAGGGCGCTCGAGCCGTCGGGCGCCACGTCGTTCACGTTGCCGCCGCGCGCCAGCAGCATCGCGGCGGTATCGAGGCGCGCGTTGCGGACCGCGAACAGCAGCGGCGTGAAGCCGCCGGTGGATTTGGCGGCGATGTTCGCGCCCGCTTCGAGCAGCACGGCGGCGGCATCGGTGTTGCCCTCCGACGCGGCCCACATCAACGCCGTCTGCCCGCGGTACGGTTCGGCGGCGTCCACCCTGGCCCCACGCTGCAGAAGCAGGCGCACCGCGTCGGCCCGGCCCGAGAGGGCGGCCGTCATCAACATCGTCTGGCCTTCGTAGGCCGTGGCGTTCACGTCGGCCCCTGCGATGATCAGGCGCTCCATGATCTGCGCGTTGCCGTTGAGCGCCGCGAAATAGAGCGGCGGCACGTTGTACCGGGTGGAGGCCTTCGCGCTGGCGCCCGCGCGCAGGAGCTGATCGACGAGCGCCAAGTCGTTGCGTTGCGCCGCCCAGTGGAGCGCGGTCGATCCATCGGCGGCCAGCATGTTCACGTCCACGCGCTTGGCGAGCAGCGTGCGTACCGCGGCGGCATCCTGGCGCCTCACGGCGTCGATGAGTTCGGCGGGCGGCTGTGCGGCGGCGGATGCGGCCGGGCCGGTCAGGCAGCACACGACGAGGAGGCGCGTGGCCATGCGGTTCATCGGGTCCCCTCCGGGGGGTGTATCTTACTGCCGGACTGGCTATGGATTCCCGGTCGAGCGCCGTGCGCCCGCCGCCTCGATATCGTATGGCCGTGTTGGCCGGACTCGCCCTCGCGCTGTCGGCGCTCGGGCAGGGCGGACTCGCGCAATCTCCTGCCGGGGGCGCCGCGTTGGGTGCTGTACGTGAAGCCGGGCCTGAGGTTGCACGTGCAGGCGGATCATCAGACCCCGCTGCAGTGCTCACACGCTACTGCGTCACCTGCCACAGCGAGCGGTTGAAGACCGCAGGGTTCGTGATCGATCCCACTGGGTTGGCCGCCGCGGCCGAGCACGCGGACAGCTGGGAGAAGGTCGTCAAGAAGCTGCGGACGACTTCCATGCCGCCGGCCGGCGCCCCCCGCCCGGACCAGGCCACCTACGACGCAGTGGCGACGGCCATCGAGTCGGTGCTCGACCGCGCGGCGGCCGCGCGCCCGCAGGTCGGCACGCTGCCGCTCGCGCATCGGCTCAGCCGCACCGAGTATCGCAACGCGGTCCGCGATCTGCTCGCGCTCGGCGACCTGCCGAAGGAAGCGAGCATCGACTACCTGCTGCCGGCCGACAACATCAGCAGCGGCTTCGACACCATCGCCGACCTGCTGTTCGTGTCGCCAAGCGCGATGGAGCGCTATCTCGACGCGGCGCAGAAGATCAGCCGCCTGGCGATCGGCGACACCACGCTGCCGGTGCTCGTGAACATCCATCCGCTCGATCCCGAGCACCCGCAGGACGAACGCGTGGACGAACTGCCGTTCGGCACCCGCGGCGGGCTGGCGGTGAAGAGCGACTTCCCGGTCGACGGTACCTACACGGTGAACGTGGAGCTCGCCGGCGGCGCCCCGCGCGAACAGCACCAGCTCGAAATCACGGTGGACGGTGAGCGCGTGAAGCTCGAGGCGATCGGTGGTGCGCCGGGCGGCCGCGGCGGCCTTGGAGGACGGGGTGGCGGCGCGCCGGAACCACGCCTGGAGTTTCCGCTGCCGATCAAGGCCGGCCCTCGGCTCGTGGGCGTGGCGTTCGTGCAGCGGACCGAGGCGCGCGACGAGTCGACGCTGCGGCCGCGGACGCGCAGTCGCGGCACGCAGCCGGCCATCGCGTCGGTGACGATCAGCGGGCCGCACGGCGCCAGCACGCCAGGCGATTCGCCGAGCCGGCGCCGCATCTTCATCTGCCATCCGCCTTCGCCCTCCGGGCTTCGGCGGGACGAGCCCGCGAGCCCGCCCGACGAGACCGCGTGCGCGACAAAGATCCTGTCGTCGCTCGCGCGGCGTGCCTACCGCCGGCCCGTCACCGAGGTGGACCTGGGCGACCTGATGCCGTTCTTCCAGCAGGGCCGTGCGGAGGGCCGCTTCGACCTCGGCATTCAGAAGGCGCTCGAGCGGATGCTGGTCAGCTCGCACTTCCTCTTCCGCATCGAGCGCCCCGTTCCGGGCAGGTCTCAAGACGTGCCCTTACGAGTTGAAGCCGTACGTGGCCGCGGGGCTTTAGACCCGCCCGCAGGTGGTGCTGCGTATCCCATCAACGATCTCGAGCTGGCTTCGCGGCTGTCGTTCTTCCTGTGGAGCAGCATCCCCGACGACGAACTGCTCGACGTAGCGGTGGCCGGGCGCCTCAAAGAACCGGCGATGCTGGACCGGCAGGTGCGCCGCATGCTGGCCGATGCGCGGTCGTCGGCGCTGGTCACGAACTTCGCCGCGCAGTGGCTCTACCTGCGCGACATCGAGGCGAAGCTCCCCGACGAGGTGCTGTTCCAGGACTTCGACGAGACGCTGCGCGCGGCCATGGCGCGCGAGACCGAGCTCTTCGTGGAAAGCGTCTTCCGCGAGAACCGCAGCGTCGGCGACCTGCTGGCGGGCAACTACACGTTCCTGAACGAGCGGCTGGCGAAGCATTACGGCGTCCCGAACGTGCGCGGCAGCTACTTCCGGCGCGTCACGCTCCCCGACGGCAGCCCGCGCGGCGGTCTGCTCGGGCATGGCAGTGTTCTCACGATCACGTCGTACTCCACCCGCACCTCGCCGGTGCTGCGCGGCAAGTGGGTGCTCGAAAATCTGCTGTCGGCTGCGCCGCCTCCGCCCCCAGCCGACATCCCGGCGCTCGAGACCAAGGGCGCCGCGCCGGGCGAACAGCTGACGATGCGCGAGGCCATGACCCGGCATCGCGCCAGCCCCGCATGCGCCAGTTGCCACGCCCGGATGGATCCGATCGGCTTCGCGATGGAGCACTTCGACGCGGTGGGGCGCTGGCGCAACACCGATGGCGGCCAGCCCATCGACGCCGTGGGCGTGTTTCCCGACGGCACGAAATTCGACGGCGTGGCCGGGCTGAAGCGTGAGCTGCTGCGCCATCCGGAGCAGTTCGCGGGCACCGTGGCCGAGCGCCTGCTCATGTATGCCGTGGGGCGGAACCTGCAATACTATGACGCGCCCGCCGTGCGTGAAATCCTGCGCGGCGCCGCGCCCGGCCGCTACACGCTGTCGTCGCTGGTGCTGGGCGTGGTGAAGAGCCGTCCGTTCCTGATGCGGGAGGCCAGTTGATGTTCCTCGCGAAGAAAGCGCTGCCGCGGCGGACGTTCCTGCGAGCGATGGGCGCCACCGTCGCGCTGCCGATGCTCGACGCGATGGTGCCGGCGCTCAGCGCGGCCCCCAAGCCGGTGCCGCGCTTCGGGTTCGTCTACATCGCCAACGGCGTCATCCAGAACCAGTGGATCCCAGCGGCCACCGGACCCGGTTTCGCGCTCACGCCCACGCTGCAGGCGTTTGCCAGCGTCCGCGATCAGATCAGCGTGTTCAGCGGCCTCTCGCACTTGCAGGCCGACACCTTCGGTGACGGCACCGGCGATCATCCACGTGCGTCGGCGGTGTGGCTCACCGGCGTGCACGCCTACGATCGCACGGTGCCCGGCGTCGAAGTCCGGCTCGCCACCACGGCCGACCAGATGATCGCCAACGTGGTCGGGCGCACGTCGCGGCTGCCGTCGCTCGAACTCGCGGTGGATTTCCCGACGCAAGGGGCCTGCGACTCGGGCGACTGCTTCTACGTCAACACCGTGTCGTGGCGGAACGCGACGACGCCCAATCCCACCGAATCGCATCCCCGGGTCGTATTCGAGCGCCTGTTCGGCGACGGCGGCAGCGCCGAGGCGCGCCAGGCCCGCCGGCGCGGCCAGGGCAGCATTCTCGATTCGCTGCGCGCCGAGGTGAGCCGCGTCAATGCCGACCTCGGCGGCGGCGACCGGGTGAAGCTGGGGGAGTATCTCGAGTCGGTGCGCGAGGTGGAGCAGCGCATCCAGAACTCCGAGTCGCAGCCGCTCGACGTCGAGCTGCCGGAGCGCCCGCTCGGCATCCCGGAGCGCTTCGACGAGCACACGCGGCTGATGTTCGACCTCCAGGCGCTGGCGTTCCGCGCCGACGTCACGCGCGTGTTCAGCATGATCATGTCGCGCGAGCTGAGCACCCGTACCTTCGCGCACATCGGCGTGCCCGAACAGCATCACGCGGTGTCGCACCACCGCAACGATCCCGACCTCATCACGAAAAAGGCAAAGATCGACTTCCATCAGGCGCAGATGCTGGCCTACCTGCTCGAGCAAATGCAGGCGGCTCCGGACGGCGACGGCACGCTGCTCGACCACTCGCTGATCCTCTTCGGCGGCGGCATGGGCGACGGGAACCTGCACCGGCACGCGGACCTGCCGTGCCTGATGGCGGGGAAGCTGGGCGGCGCCTTCAAGCCGGGACGGCACCTCCGCTACCCGGCCGACACGCCGATGTCGAACCTGCTGCTGACGGTGCTCGACGCGGCCGGCGTCCCGATCGACAAGCTGGGCGACAGCACTGGCCGGCTGCCGATCGAACCGGTCTGACCCAGCAGGGCGGTGCGGGGCGGTCTGAAGACCGCCCTCCCCATCACAGGACGTAGCGGTCGGTCTTCAGACCGACCGCCAGTTCTCTGAAGCAAACGTCAGGCGGAGTTCAGGTTCCGGACCGCTGGAATCGCATACCATGGCCTCTGTGAACGGGTTTCGTGTCGCGGGCGCCTTAGCGGCGGCGGTCCTGGCGGTGGCGCCCCTGCTGCCGCCCGCGCACGTGCACGAAGCCGAAGAGCACGGGCACGTCCGGTGGACGGTGCACCAGCATCTGTCCCGGCATGCGCTCGTTCCCGATGCGGGGCTGCCTGGGCACGTCGAGGATCACGACGCGCCGATCCTCACCCGCACGACGGTCTTCACGCTTCCCGCCCATCACCACGGCGTCACCGCGCCGCTGGCCGACGTCGTGGCATTCGTCGAGCCTCTGCCGGTCCGCATCGTCCACCGCAGTGCCGCGTTCGTCGAACCGCTGATTCACGGGCCGCCCCGCGCCCCCGCCCCGGCTCGACCCCCGCCTTTCTCTCCCGCCATCTGATCACGCGGCCCGGCCTGGGCTGCCGTGCAGGTCCCCGTCTGTCTTGAAGGAGCCGTATGTCCTCACGCACGTGGTGCGTGGCCGCGCTGCTGTGTGTCAGCGTGCCGGCCGCGGGCCAAACCGTCCTGTCGGAGGAAGACGCCATTGCGCGCCTGTCGTTGGACAGCCCGCGCGCGCGCGCCATTCGCGCCGCGGCTGACGTCGCCCGCGCCGACGCGCTCGCCGCCGGACGCTGGCCGAATCCGCGCCTCGCCCTGGAGCGCGAGTCGGTCGCCGGCGTCCGGGAAACGCTGTTGACCGTGTTGCAGCCTCTGCCCGTCACGGGCCGCCGCGACCTCGAACGCGCGTCAGCGTCGTCCCTGGCCGACGCCACCAGCCTGCGGGCCGGCGACGAGGTACGCCGCGCCCGGGCCGATCTGCGGCGGGCCTACGCGGCCCTGGCGGCGGCACAGGTGCGTGAGCGGGAACTCGGCCGGTCGCGTGACCAGCTGGTCGAGCTCGCGCGGATTCTCGAGCGGCGCGAAGCGGCAGGCGACGCGGCGGGATTCGATCGCCTTCGGGCCGAACGCGAGGTGATCGACGTCGAGGCCGATCGGATGATCGCGGCCGCGGACCGGGCGCAGGCGCAGGCGCGGCTCGCCGGCTTCTTTGCCGGCGGCACGGATCCGGCGACGCTCGCCGCCGCGGAGCCGGTCGGCGGCGCGCGCGAGCTTCCACCGGCCGAGGCGCTGATGGCGCGCGCGGAGCAATCGCGCGGTCAGCTGCTGGCGCTGCAGAAGGACGCCGAGGCGGCCAGCCTGTCGATGCGCGCCGCCGACCGCCGCTGGATCCCGGAGCCTGAGGTACGGGTTGGCACGAAGTCGTCGAACTTTGGCGGAGGCGACATCGGCAGCGTCATCGGCGTGCAGGCCACGCTGCCGGTTTTCGATGCCGGGCGTCCCGAGCGGGCGCAGGCCCAGGCCCGCGCCAACCAGGCGCAGGCGCAGCTCGACGCGCTCCGCCTCGTGTTGCGCGCCGACATCGGGGCCGCGCGCAGCGCCGCCGTGGAACGCCGGCGCGCCGCGGAAGCCTACCGCGCGGCCGCATCGAAGAATGCCGGCGAGGTCGAGCGCATCGCCCAGGTCAGCTACGACGCGGGAGAGCGCGGCATCCTCGACCTGCTCGATGCGTTCCGCATGTCGGCGTCCGCGCGACTGCGGCAATCGGCGCTCGACGCCGCCGCACGGGACGCGGAAATCGAGCTGGAGTTCGTCAGCGGATGGGAGATTCGGTGATGGGAGCCATGAGACGGACGACGTCCTGGGCGGCGGTGATGCTGGCGATCGGACTGGCGGTCGCGTGCCGCAAACCGCCCGCCGCACAACCGGCGGAGGTGCCCTCGCTCGACGTCACGAGCTGGACCGGTTCGAGCGAGCTGTTCATGGAGTACCCGCCGCTGGTCGCGGGCCAGACCGTGCGTTTTGCTGTCCACCTCACGCGGCTCGGCGACTTCAGCGCGCTCAATGCCGGGCGGCCGCGCATCGAGATGGTGCCCGAAAGCGGCGGTGCCATGGTCACGCTCGCTGGCTCGGGGCCGCTGCGGCCAGGGGCATTCCGCGTGGAGGGTCAGGTGCCGACCGCTGGTCGATACAAGTGGACGCTGGTCGTTGATGCGCCAGGCCTCTCCGATCGCCACGACCTCGGGATCGCGACAGTATTCGCCGACCAGACGGCGGCGGTGGCCGACGCGGAACAGCACGGCGAGGACGATCCGTCGGCGATCGCCTACCTGAAAGAGCAGCAGTGGACCAACCCGTTCGCGACCACGCTCGTGCGTGAGACTGATGTGCGCGGCTCGATTCGCGTCCCCGCCGTCATCCAGCCGGTCACCGGAGGCGAGGCGATCGTGAGCGCGCCGGTGGCCGGCCGGTTCGCCGCCGACACGCTGCTGTCGATCGGCGCATCGGTCGGGGAAGGGCAGGCGCTCGGCCGGATCGAGCCGCGGCTCGCCGCCGGCGTCGATCGGGGCACCCTGACGGCCGAGGTGGCCGAGGCGCAGGCGACGGCCGACGCCGCGCGCGCGGAGCAGACGCGGGCAGAGCGGCTCGTCGCCGACCGCGCCGTGCCGGCACGGCGCCTCGAGGAGGCCCGTCGCACGGTCACCGTGGCCGACGCGCGGTTGCAGGCGGCCGAGGCGCGCCTGGCCCAGCGCGATCAGACGCTGGGCACGGGCGGCGGCGCCGCGGCCGGCAACGCCTACATCCTGCGCGCGCCCATCGCTGGCCGCGTCGTCGACGTGATGGCCACGCGCGGCGCGTCCTACGAAGAAGGGGCGCCCCTTTTCAAGGTCGTCAAGACCGATGAAGTGGAGCTGCAAGCCCTGGTGCCGGCCGCCGATGTCGCGCTGACACGTGGCGTCCAAGGCGTGGCCCTGGAGATACCAGGTGTCGCCGACGCGATGCCCTTGCGGCTGCACCACCAGCACGACTCGGGCGTGATCGACGCCGACACGCGGGCGCTGACGGTGCAGTTCGAGGTGGACAACCCGGGTGGCCGCCTGCTGATTGGTCAGACCGGAACCGCGGTCCTGTTCACGAACACCCGCCAGCGGATCCCAGTGGTGCCCAAGGACGCGGTGCTGATGGAAGCCGGCCGGCCGTACGTGTTCGTTCAGACCGGCGGTGAGGCCTTTGCCCGACGATTCGTCGAGATCGCGGTGCGCGACGGCGACCTGGTCGGGCTCGGGAGCGGCGTCAAGCCCGGCGAGCGTGTCGTCGTGCGTGGCGCCTACGACGTGCAGCTCGCGTCGGCGGCCAAAGGTCTGCCGGCCGAAGGCCACGTTCACTGAGGGTGCGATGAAACGTCTGATTCAGTGGTCGATCGACCACCGGTGGATTGTCGTCGCGCTCTCCGTCCTGTTGCTGGCCGCCGGCGCGTGGACAGCCCGGCAGATGCCGGTGGACGTCTTTCCCGACCTCACCGCGCCCACGGTGACCATCCTGGCTGAGGGCCACGGCATGGCGCCCGAAGAAATGGAGTCGCTGGTCACGTTCCCGATCGAGAGCGCCATCAACGGCGCCTCCGGCGTCCGCCGGGTGCGATCGGCCACTGCCGTGGGCATTGCCGTCGTCTGGGTGGAGTTCGACTGGGGAACCGACATCTTTCTGGCGCGCCAGCTCGTGTCGGAGAAGCTGACGCTCGTGGGCGGCACGCTGCCGCCGCAGGTCGAGCGCCCGGTACTGGCGCCGGTGTCGTCGATCATGGGCGAGATCCTGTTCTTCGCGATCTCGTCCGACACCGACGACCCGCTCACCCTGCGCACCATCGCCGACACCACCGTCCGGCGCCGCCTCCTGGCGGTCCCAGGCGTCTCGCAGGTGACGCCCATCGGGGGCGCAGAGCGGCAGTTTCAGGTGATTGCCGATCCCGAGGCTCTGCGCGCGAACCACGTGTCGCTCACGGAGCTGCTGACCGCGGTCCGGAGCGCCAGCCAGAACACGTCCGCCGGTATCTACACCGAGGGCGCGCAGGAGTACGTCCTCGAAGCCGTCGGGCGGGTGCGCAGCGCCGCGGAGGTCGGTGACACGGTGGTGGCGCTGCGCGGCGGGCGCTCGGTGCTGGTGAGGGACCTCGCCGACGTGCGCGAAGGCGCGGCCTTCAAACGCGGCGAGGGGTCGCGCAGCGGCCGGCCCGCGGTGATCGTCGGCGTGCAGAAGCAGCCGGGGGCCAACACCATCGAGGTGACCGGACGCCTGGACCTGGCGCTCGACACGCTGCAGGCCGAGATGCCCGAGGGGATCCATATCGACCGGCGGATCTTCCGGCAGTCCGACTTCATCGAGGTGGCGGTCGACAACGTGGTCGCGGCGCTGCGCGACGGCGGCATCCTCGTCATCGTGGTCGTGCTGCTGTTTCTCGCCAACCTGCGCGCGGCCGCGATCACCCTCACCGCCATCCCCCTGTCGCTCGCCGCGGCCATCCTGGCGCTGCGTGCCTCCGGCGCCAGCATCAACACGATGACCCTGGGCGGCATGGCCATCGCCATCGGCGCCCTCGTCGACGACGCGATCATCGACGTCGAAAACGTGGTGCGGCGCCTGCGCGAGAACCACGCCAAGCCGGAGGGGGAGCGGCGGCCGGCGGCCGCGATCGTCCGCGACGCGACGCTCGAAATCCGTTCCTCGATCGTATTCGCCACGATCATCATCGTGCTGGTCTTCCTGCCGGTGTTCGGCCTGGCCGGCGTCGAGGGCCGGCTGCTGGCGCCGCTGGCCTTCGCCTACATCGTCGCGCTGCTGGCGTCGCTGGCGGTCGCGATCGTGGTGACGCCGGCGCTCTGCTACGCGTTCCTGCCCCGGGCGGCGTCGATTCAGCGCGGGCACGACGGCTGGCTGACGCGCGTCCTGAAGGCGGGGTATGCGCGCCTCCTGCCGCGCGTCATCGCTCATCCCGGCGCAGTGGTGGTGGGCGCGCTGGCCCTGCTCGTCGTGGCCGGGGCGGCGCTCACGCGCGCCGGCACTGCCTTTCTTCCCGAGTTCCACGAGAGCAGCCTGACGGTGCAGGCGAACACGCTCCCGGGCACGTCGCTCGCGAAGTCCGACGAGATCGGGCGCCGCGTGGAGCGGATCCTGCTGTCGCAGAAGGAGGTCATCGCCACGGCCCGGCGCACCGGCCGCGCCGAGTTCGACGAGCACGTGCAGGGCGTGGAGGCCGCCGAGATCGACGTCGGCCTGCGCGACACCGGGCGGCCGCGGGCCGAGCTCCTGGCCGAGCTGCGCCGGCAGTTCTCGACCCTGCCGGGCACCAACGTGACGATCGGGCAGCCGATCTCGCACCGGATCGATCACATGCTGTCCGGCACCCGTGCCAACATCGCGGTGAAGGTGTTCGGCGACGACCTCGGCACGCTCCGCCGCCTGGGCGAGCGCGTCCGCGAGGTGATGGCCGGCGTGCCCGGCGTGGCCGACCTGGCGCTCGAACAGCAGACCGACGTGCCGTTCGTGCGCTTCATCCTCGACCGTCAGGCGATGGGCCGCTACGGCCTGCGCCCGGGCGACGTGGCCGAGGCGATCGAAACCAGCTTCGCCGGGGCCACGGTCGGCCGCGTGTTCGATCGCGGCACGGCGTTCGACCTGACGGTGAAGTTCAACGCGTCGAGCAGCGCCGACTTCGATCGGATCGCGGACCTGCCGATCGACACGCCCACCGGGGCGGTCGTGCCGGTCCGGGTCCTGGCGGCGGTGCGCCGCGAGCAGGGGCCGAACATGGTGCTGCGCGAAAACGTCCAGCGGCGCATCGTGGTATCGAGTAACGTCGCCGGCCGCGATCTGGGCAGCGTCGTCGAGGACATCCGCACGGCGGTGTCCCAGGGGGTGCCGATGCCGGCGGGCTATCGCGTCGAATACGGCGGGCAGTTCGAGAGCGAGCAGAGCGCATCGCGGCGGCTGCTGGCGCTCGGCGTTCTGGTGATTGCCGCGCTGTTCATGCTGCTGGTCCTGGCGTTCGGGCGCACGCGGGATGCCCTGTTGATCATGGTGAACCTCCCCCTGGCGCTCATCGGCGGGGTGGCCGGCGTCTTCCTCGCGGGCAGCGTGCTCAACGTCGCGACCCTGATCGGGTTCATCACCCTGTTCGGGATTGCCACGCGCAACGGCATCATGCTGGTGTCGCACGTCCGGCACCTCATGGAGGCCGAAGGCGTGGTCAGCTTTCGCGACGCGGTGATCCGGGGCGCGGAAGAGCGGCTGGCGCCGATCCTGATGACGGCGATGGCCGCGGGGCTGGCGCTGGTCCCGCTGGCGCTCGGTGGGGGGCAAGCAGGCAGCGAAATTCAGACGCCGATGGCCATTGTCATCCTGTGCGGGCTGGTCACCTCCACCCTGTTGAACATGTTCGTCGTGCCGGCGCTGCTGCTGATGGCAGGCCCGGGCGCCGACGAAGCGGGCCCTCCCACGGCGTGACCCGGCGTGGTTTAATCGTGATCTCGCGCGCGCCTGTCGGTACGGGCGGTGGGGGCCGTGGAGGAGTGATGAAAGCGACAGGGTTTCTCGCCGGCGTGCTGCTGATGGGCGCGTCGGTGTATGCGGCAGGCACAATCGTGCCCAGGCCGGCGGTGCCGGGCGAAGGGGCCGCGCCGCCGATTACCTGGGTGACGATTCCCGCCGGCACCTTTCAGATGGGCTGCGTGCCGGCCGATCGGCAGTGCAACACCGACGAGCAGCCGCGGCACGCGGTGACGATCTCGAGAGACTTCCAGCTGATGGAGACCGAGGTGACGGCCGGTGTCTATCGGGCGCTGATGGGCGAGCTCGACGAGCAGCCGCCGTGGAGCACGACGCCCGATCATCCCGCGGTGATCGTGACCTGGGACGAAGCCGAGGCGTTCTGCGAGAAGGCCGGCGGCCGCCTGCCGACGGAGGCCGAATGGGAGTACGCGGCGCGCGGCGGCCGTGAGGGCGCCATCTATCCGTGGGGCGACGAGACGCCGGCCGACAAGCCCGGCGCGCCGAACGGCGCCGCCCTCGAAAGCGATCGCCCGCGGCCGGTGAAGTCCTACACGGCCAACGGCTACGGCCTGTTCGACATCGCCGGCAACGTCTGGGAGTGGACCGCCGACGTGGGCACGCTGTACCGCGACGAGGCGAGGATCGATCCGCTGGGCGCGGCCGCCGGGTCGACGCGCATCGTGCGCGGCGGGTCGTTCGGCGACGACCCGGGCAACCTGCGTGTCTCGAACCGGACCCCCAACCGTCCCGACCGCGTCAACGTGAACGTCGGGTTCCGCTGCGCGCGTTTGTTGCCGATCGTCTAGGCCCCACGCAACTCTTCGGCAACGGGCAGCTGCAGCGTGGCGCGGACGCCCCCGATCGGCGAGCGCGTGAGCGCGATCGCCCCGCCGTAGATGTCCGCGAGATCGCGGACGATCGCCAGCCCCAGCCCGGTGCCCTCCACCCGCTCGTCGGCGCGCACGCCGCGCTCGAGCACCTCGGCGACCATGTCAGGGTCGATGCCGGGGCCGTCGTCGTCCACGGTGATGACGATCGCGGACCCCGCCGCCTCGCTGTCGACCTCGACCCGCGAGCGCGCCCACTTGCACGCGTTGTCGAGCACGTTGCCGAGCATCTCCTCGAGATCTTCGCGCTGGCACCGCACCGCGTGTGCGGGACCGACGGCCGACCGCAGCGAAATCGACCGCTCGGCGTGCAGGCGCTCCAGGGTACGGAAGAGCGCGTCCACCGACGGCCCCACCAGACTGCGCGTGCCCGCCAGGGTGCCGGCCGCGGACGCGCGGGCATGCGCGAGGTGGTAGTCGATCTGCCGCCGCATGCGTTCCACCTGCGCCGCCATCGACGCCGCCAGCTCGATGTCGCCCGAGGCCGTGGCCCGGTCGGCGTCGCGGGCCAGCACCGCGAGCGGCGTCTTGAGGCCGTGCGCGAGGTCGCCGGCCTTGGCGAGCGCGCGCTGTACCCGCTGCTCGCGCTCGCTCAACAGCGCGTTGAGATCGTCCACGAGCGGCTGGACCTCCGACGGATAGCGCCCGGTGAGCTGGCGGTCCTCGCCCCGGTGCACCGCGCCGAGCCGCGAGTGGAGCAGCGCCATCGCCGCGACGCTCCGCCGGATCTGCCAGACTCCGGCGACCATGGCCAGCGCGGAGAGCGCGAGAATGGTGACCATCGGTGCGCTGGCGAACCAGTGGAGAATCGCCATGTGAGGTGACGGGTTGTTTGCGAGCAGGTGAATACTGAGGATGCTCACCGCGAAGAGCAGCCCGAACGTCCACAGCACCGAGCCGACGAGCAGCTGCGACCGGAACGACATGCGGCTCTTCACGCCGGATGCCCCTTGGGCGGCGGTGGCGGGCCCATGCGATAACCGAGGCCGCGGACCGTCTCGATGGTCGCTGGCCCCAGCTTGCGGCGAAGCCGCGCGACGAACACTTCCACGGTATTCGAGTCGCGCTCGAAGTTCTGGGCATAGATGTGTTCGGTGAGCTCGCTGCGCGAGACCACGCGCCCTTGCTGGTGCATCAGATAGGCGAGCGTGCGGTATTCGTGGCCGGTGAGCGTCACCGGCGCGCCGTCGAGCGTCACCACCGCGAGGCGCGGATCCAGCGTCACCCGGCCGCTCCGCAGCGC
>Ga0070675_100000529_pt1 | contig 26091 bp, 28 predicted proteins | sample KBSM43metaG_FD_65343 | JGI IMG/M metagenome (GOLD analysis project Ga0070675, IMG submission 65343) | Miscanthus rhizosphere microbial communities from Kellogg Biological Station, Michigan, USA - KBS M4-3 metaG | ecosystem: Host-associated > Plants > Roots > Rhizosphere > Soil ... | reverse complement strand
CCGTCATCTCGCTCCGCGCCGACGGCAACACGGCCAGTCAGGCGGGGCAGAGAGTAGCTCACGCCCACGACGGCGCTTTCTTTGCCGCCCAAGGCAGGATTATGCGATTCGCTCTTTGCCACGTCGCCCGAAACGGCGAAGCGCCTCCAGCCGACTGCGACCCCGAGATTGTAGCTCGCCGGCGTGAGCACGGTCAGAGGCGAAGCAGACCCGGATTCAGCCGCATTGGCGGCGACTTGCGAATCAGGCCGCGCACGAATCGCGACTCGCACCTGCGACGGCCGGCTCTTCGCTGCGGCCGGCGTGAACTTGAAATCGGTGAGTGAGAGGCCCTTGTTCCCGAAGGCAGCCGACAGCTTGGGATCCGCACCCGCTGGCGTAAAAGTCGAGAGGGGATCGAAACTTACGGCGACCGGCGGCGCCTTTTTCTTGCCTGCCGGAGCCGCGATCGCCGGAGACAGCAAAAGGCCAACCGCGGAAACCGCGGCAAGCAACACTGTTCCGGAACGGCCGAGACTCGGCAAAAGGGACCTCCTGTTTCGAGTCCGATATAGTCTCAGCAATCTGAAGGTTCCATGACAGGAATCGAATACGTGCCATTCTGTTGCAAGGACAGCACAGAATCGGCGGAGTCGCGACGCTTGCGGCGGTCTGTCCAGTATCTATAACGCCCCTTCTGAATTCCCAGCCCCCAAGAGGATCGCCGATGACCCGCCTGAAAACCGTTGCCGCAGCGCTTGTTGTTCTCGCCGTGGCGACGCCGGGCTGCTCAAAAAATAAGCAGGTCCCCGTCCAGCTCGCTCCATCGCGGATGACGGCGATCGGCGTGAACGCCTACCTCTGGCGCGCGGCCTTGGACACTGTCTCATTTGCGCCCCTCCTCCAAGCGGATGCAAACACCGGGGTGATCATCACCGACTGGTACGCGAACCCCAGTTCGCCGGGCGAGAGAGTGAAGCTGACCGTCACGATTCTTGACCAGGATCTCCGCGCGGACGCCCTTCGCGTCGCTGCGTCACGCCAGATTCAACAGAATGGCACCTGGGTGGGGGCGCCGGTCTCCGCCGCGACTGTCCAGAAGCTCGAGGACATCATCCTCACCCGCGCCCGCGACCTTCGCCGCGCGACCATCGCCGGATAAGGACGAAGCCTATGGCTAACGGCCGCTTCGATCCGGCCGTCGCGGACGTCCGATGGCAGGCGCGCTGGGACGAAGAGCGCTGCTTTGCCGCCGACCCAGCGAGCCCCAAACCGAAGACCTATGTGCTCGAGATGTTCCCCTATCCCTCGGGGCGCATCCACATGGGCCACGTCCGCAACTACACAATGGGTGACGTCCTTGCCCGCTATCGGCGGATGCAAGGCCGCGAAGTGCTCCATCCCATGGGATGGGATGCTTTCGGAATGCCGGCCGAGAATGCTGCGATGGAGCGCAAGGTCCATCCCGGCGAATGGACACGGGCCAACATTGCGACAATGCGCGAGCAACTGAAGCGGCTCGGCTTTGCGCTGGACTGGGACCGCGAGCTGGCGACCTGTGACCCGGAATATTACGGGCATGAGCAGGCGCTGTTCCTCGATCTTTTCGAGGCCGGGCTGGTCTACCGCAAGGAAAGCGAGGTCAATTGGGACCCGGTGGACTGCACGGTTCTTGCGAACGAGCAGGTCATCGACGGCAAAGGCTGGCGGTCGGGTGCGCCGGTGGAACGGCGACGTCTCTACCAATGGTTCCTGAAAATCACCGACTTCGCTGAGGACCTGCTGCAAGGACTCGGCGAGCTCGACAAGTGGCCGGACAAGGTCAGGCTGATGCAGGAGAACTGGATCGGCAAGAGCCGCGGCCTACAGTTTCGTTTCCGACTGGCGGAAGCGAGCTCCGGGACCGACGGGATCGATGTTTTCACTACACGGCCTGATACCATCTTTGGCGCAAGCTTTGTGGCGATCGCCCCGAGCCATCCCATCGCCGAGGCGTTGGCCACCAGTCATACCGGGGTAGCCGAGTTCATCGCCGAATGCCGACGGGGCGGCACGAGCGCGGCCGAGATCGAGACGGCCGAGAAGAAGGGTTTCGATACTGGCTTCAAAGCGGTTCATCCGCTTGATCCCGATTGGCGGTTGCCGGTCTACATCGCGAACTTCGTTCTCATGGAATATGGCACCGGCGCAATCTTCGGCGTCCCGGGCCACGACCAGCGCGACTTCGAATTCGCTTCGAAGTATCGACTGCCGATTAAACGCGTGGTCGCAGCCTCACTCGAGGAAGCAGGGCAGCCGATCGTCGGCGAAGCAGAATCGACGGATGGCATCGCCGTCAATTCGCGCTTCCTTGACGGGCTGACGACAGAGCAGGCGACTGCAGAAATCATCAAACGGGCTGAAACCGAAGGTTGGGGCGAAGGAAAAACGACCTATCGCCTTCGCGACTGGGGCGTTTCTCGCCAACGCTACTGGGGCACGCCGATCCCGGTCATTCATTGCTCAGCCTGTGGACCCGTTCCGGTGCCGCGCGACGAGTTGCCAGTCGTCCTTCCCGAGGACGTGAGCTTTGATCAGCCCGGCAACCCCCTCGACCGGCACGAGAGCTGGCGGAAGGTCGACTGCCCGTCTTGCGGCGGACCAGCACTTCGCGAAACCGATACGCTCGATACGTTCGTCGATTCCAGCTGGTACTTCATCCGCTTCGCCAGCGAGCCTGCGGACAAGCCATTCGACCAAGCAGAAGCCGAGAAGTGGCTGCCGGTCGACCAATATATCGGCGGCGTAGAGCATGCGATCCTGCACCTGCTCTACGCGCGCTTCTGGACGCGTGCCCTGAATCGCCTTGGCCGGCTTGGCATGAGCGAGCCGTTCAAGGGCCTCTTCACCCAGGGTATGGTTACGCACGAGACCTATCGTGCGGGCGACGGAAGCTGGCTCAGCCCGAACGAGGTCAAGCGTCAGGGCGACGACTGGGTCCACATCGAAAGCGGCGCGCCGGTTAGCCTCGGCCGCATCGAGAAAATGTCCAAGTCGAAGCGGAACACGATCGATCCCGAGCCGATCATCGCCCGATTCGGAGCCGACGCAGTGCGCTGGTTCATGCTGTCCGACAGCCCGCCGGAGCGCGACCTCGAATGGTCGGAAAGCGGGATCGAGGGCGCTTCGCGCTTCGTCCAACGCGTGTGGAAGCTTGCGACCAGTGACTCTGCAGCGGAAGGCGTCGATGAGACCCTCGCACGCAAGCTGCATCGCACGATTGCCGCAGTGTCCGAGGCGCTCGACGGACTCCAGTTCAACAAGGCTGTCGCGCAACTCTATGAGCTGACCAGCGCGGTCGAAAAGGCGGAGCCGTCTCAAACGCGCTCGCAGGCGATACGCATTTTGGTCCGTCTTGCCGCTCCGGCGACGCCTCACTTGTCGGAAGAGGCCTGGGCTGCACTTGGAGAGACGGGCATGGTCGTCGACGCGCCGTGGCCCGAATTCGATCCCGCGATGCTGGTTGAAGATCAAGTAACGCTCGCCGTCCAGGTGAACGGCAAGCTGCGCGACACGTTGCATGCACCCCGGGGGCTCGACCGCGCCGCCGCGGAGGCTCTCGCACTCGCGTCTGAAAAGGTGCAGCGTCAGCTCGGAGGCAATGCTCCGCGCAAGGTAATCGTTGTACCCGACAGACTGGTGAATATCGTCGCATGATCCGTTCGCTCGCCATCGCGGCGGCGGCCCTCATGCTTTCCGGCTGCCAGCTAGAGCCTCTCTACGCAGGTGGAACGGGCGGACGGGTCGCGACGACGCTTTCTTCAGTCGCCGTAACGCCGATTCAGGGCCAGGTCGGTTGGCTCGTGTACAATAAGCTTAAGGAGCGGCTGGCGACCGGCAATCCGAGCGGTGCGCGCTACAGGCTGGACGTAGAACTAGATGACGACATCGTCGGGTTGGGTATTCGGGGAGACCGCGCCGTCACCAGGGAGCGCCGTACGCTCCGCGCGCGCTATCGCCTGACGGACCTTAACTCGGGCCTGGTCGTCCTCGATGCCACTGCGGGCTCCGACGCAGGCATCGACGTGGTCAGCTCGGAATATGCGACCGTCGCCGCGGAGCAAACGGCCGTGGAGCGCCTCTCGGAAGTCGTTGCCGATCAGATCGTGTCCCGGCTCGGCGTATTCGCGTCGCGGACCGCTCCTTCGCAATGAAAGTTGCCAAGGGACTCATCGACCGCGCGGTAGACGATCCCAATCAGGACACCCGCATTTATCTCTTCCACGGTCCCGACGAGGCGCAGTCGGCAGCGTTGGGCGACCGCCTAGTCAGCGCACTGAAGGCGTCAAAACATTCCGTGGCGGCTAGCGCGCTTCGTAGCGACCCGGCACTTCTGGCTGACGAAGCTGGTGCGATCGACATGTTTGGCGGCGCCAAGGTGATTTGGATCCAGGATCCCGGCGACGAAATCGTGCCCGCCGTCGAGGCGCTGTTCGAAGCTCCGGCGAGCGAGAGTCCGGTCGTGGCGATCACCGGACGGCTGTCAAAGGCATCGAAACTGCTCAAGCTTGCTGACGAGCACGCCTTGGCGCTCTCGCACATCTCCTATGAGTTGGATTCAAGGGATGCGGAACGCCTGGTCATTGAACTGGCTCGGGTTGAAGGGCTTCGTCCGCAGCCTGGAATTGCGCCGCGCCTGGCCGAGGCCTGCGGGAACGATCGAAGAATGATGGAGCAGGAACTCGCCAAGCTTGCTCTTTATCTCGATGCATCGCCCAATTCTCCCAAAGACCTCGATCGGGAAGCCCTGGACTCGGTGGGTGCGGCTCTCGGCGGCGACTTTCTCTCCCTTGCCGACCTGGCGCTGGCGGGCGACGCTCGAGCGCTCGGGGACGAGCTTTCACGCCTTGATGGCAGCGGACGAGACGCGATACCGGTCCTCCGCTCGCTTCAACGCCGGCTTTTGATGCTCGCCCCAATCCGCGCTCGGGTCGATGCCGGGGAAAGACCCCAAGCCGTCATGACGTCACTGGGTAAGTCATTGTTTTGGAAAGATAAGCCGCTCGTAGAGAAGCTCATCGCTTCGTGGGATTCGGCTGGCCTGGCGCGGATCTCGGAGCGGACCGGTGCGCTCGAGCGCAGCATGATGCGGGGCGAATCGCCGCCCTTGTCGGAAGCACTCGGGGAGGAATTGATGGCCATCGCACGCCAGGCACGGCGTCGCTGATCTGTAGAACCTAGATCGGCTCGCCCGATAGCCGCTGGCAGATCATGTCGAGTTGATCCAAGCTGCTGTAGTGCAGCGTGACGGTGCCCTTCTTGCCGTTGTGGGCAACGTCGACCTTAAGGCCGAGCATGTCGCCCAGTTGCCGCTGAAGCGCTAGCAGATCGGCATCCGCCGGCTGCTTGTAGTTTCGTGCACTACCGCGGGCGATGTCGTGGCCAGCGCCCGGCTTGACCTTGCGCGCATGGTCCTCCGCTTGGCGCACCGACAAGCCCTTGGCGATGATTTCCTTGGTCAGTTCTTCCGGATCCGGAGCCGTCGCAACTGCGCGCGCGTGCCCCATTGTGATGTCGCCGCGGACCAGGGATTGTCTCACGAAGTCCGGCAAGTCCAGCAATCTCAGTAGGTTGGCGACGTGACTCCGCGATTTATGGACGAGTTTGGCCACCCCGTCTTGAGTGTGTGCGTGCTTCTGGATGAGCTGGCGATATCCTTCCGCCTCTTCAATGGCGTTCAGATCCTCTCGCTGGATATTCTCAATCAGCGCAATCTCTGCGGCGCTTGAATCGTCGATCTCGCGGACCAGGGCAGGAATCGTATGAAGGCGAGCCCGCTGCGCTGCACGCCACCGGCGTTCGCCGGCAACAATCTCAAACCCTTCCCCGTGCGGTCGCAAGAGAATTGGCTGCAGAACGCCGCGCTGTGAGATAGAATCGGCGAGCTCTTCGATCGCCTCTTCTGTGAATTGCACGCGGGGCTGTTCTGGATTGGGCCTGATGCGGCCAATCTCAATCTCGCGTACTCCGCCTGGCCGTCCTGCAGGCGCTTCCGCTGAAGCGGAAGGCACGGCAGCCTCTCCCAGGAGCGCCTGGAGACCGCGGCCCAGTCCTGCAGCGGGCTTATTCGTGCTCATGCTGCCTCGGCTTGGTGAGGAAGACGCGCCATCAGTTCGCGCGCGAGGCGCACATAGGCCTCGGAACCGGAGCAGCGCAAATCGTAGATGAGCGCCGGCAACCCGTGACTCGGCGCCTCGGAGAGCCGCACGTTCCTTGGCACTACCGTGTCGAAGACGGCGCGACCTAGGCATGCTCGGACATCGTCGGCAACCTGCTGAGATAGCTTGTTGCGGCGATCGAACATGGTGAGCGCGACCCCAAGGATCTGCAGATCCGGATTGAAGGCAACGCGAATGCGCTCCACCGTTTGTAACAGCTGGCTGAGACCCTCGAGCGCAAAGAACTCGCACTGCAGCGGCACAAGGAGGTGCTTTGCCGCGACCAGGGCGTTCACAGTCAGCAGGCCGAGCGACGGCGGGCAATCGATGAGGCAGATATCCCACCGGCCGTTCGGAGCAGAGGACAATGCCTTGTCGAGGCGATGCGCCCGGTCGGCGAGCGTAACCAACTCAACTTCCGCACCGGAGAGATCCATTGTCGCCGGCAGCAGCTCCAACCGCGGGACGCGGGTCGACACTACGCTGTCAGCAAGTTCCGCCGATCCTATGAGGACGTCGTAGCTCGTGAACGAACGTCCGGCCTGGCTCACGCCAAGGCCAGTCGAAGCGTTCCCCTGAGGGTCCAGGTCTACCAGCAAGACCTTCCAGCCGATCGCTGCAAGTGCCGTTGCAAGATTAATCGCAGTGGTGGTCTTTCCCACCCCGCCTTTCTGGTTCGCAATGGCGACCCGCATCATGGCTTCTTCCCCACCCCACTGGCGACCACGATGTAGGAATCGGGGTCGGTGACGCTGTGTTCCACGTGAAACACACCTTGCCACGCTTGTTTCGCCTCGGCCAGTTCAGTTCGGGCGCTTCGGCCCTTTGGAAGCGCCCAAACAGTGTTTTTTGTGGACAGATGGGAGGATATCTCGAAAGTCTTCGACAGCGACGCGACGGCGCGGGCCGTGACGACGTCGAATTTCCCCAATATTCTCTCAACCTTCGCCTGATGGACGACGACCCGCGAAGACAGGCCCAACGTCTCCGATACGTGATTTAGGAAGTCTGCCCGCAGGCGCCGCGGCTCGACCAAATGGACGGGTCCCTCGACAAGAAGCGCTATGACGATGCCCGGCAGCCCTCCGCCAGAACCGATGTCGACCCAAGACGAGTGTAGTCGGCGCTCGAAGCGGACCAACTGCGCCGAGTCGACAATGTGGCGCTCCCAGATCGACTCCAGAGTCGTCCGCGCAATGAGGTTCTGAGCTTCCGCCCCTCGCTTCAAGAGCTCGACGTAAGCCTGCAGCCGAGCGAACGTTTCACGTGAAATAGGGCGCGCAGCTGCGTCCGAAACTCGCTCGATCATGCGGCGCGGCGCGACGCTGCGACGTACAATGCCGACAGGGCCGCCGGTGTTACTCCGCGGATGCGCGACGCCTGGTCCAATGTTTCCGGCCGGGCCGCCTCCAGCCGCTCAGCCATCTCGGCTGAAATACCCGGAATCGAGGCGAACCGCAGCTGCGGGGGTATCGCGACCCGACTGTCCCTCTTGACGGCATCCCATTCGCGTTGCTGGCGATCGAGGTATGGTGCGTACAGCGCGTCGGCCTTGCCCTCCTCAGTCTCCAGCCAATTCGCGTTTCCGCGAGCCGCGAAGTGGGTCTCGATCTGTTCGCGCCGGCGGGTCGAGATACAGTTCGCTGCCAGTGCCGTCTGACCGAGGCGTGTGGTGGCGTTATCTGCTCTGAGCGCCAACCGGTACTCGGCTCGCGCTGTCATCATTCGATAAGGCTCGCTCACACCTTGCAGCGAAAGGTCGTCGATCATCACGCCGGTATAGCTTTCACGCCGGTCGAAGCCGGTAGGCTCGAGATCGAGCGCATGCGCCGCAGCGTTGAGGCCGGCAGCGAGACCCTGGGCGGCCGCCTCTTCATACCCTGTTGTGCCGTTGATCTGTCCTGCGAGGAACAGCCCGCCAATATCGCGGACTCCCAGCATGGAATTCAGACAGCGGGGATCGACGAATTGATACTCGACCGCATAGCCGGGGCGAACGATCTCGACCCGCTCCAGCCCTTCGATGCTTCGCAGGAAGTCGAGCTGGACGTCGACCGGCAGCGACGTCGACACTCCGTTCGGATAAACGAGATGATCGTCTAGTCCTTCAGGCTCAAGAAAGATCTGATGACTGCCACGGTCCGTGAAACGCTTCACCTTATCTTCGATCGACGGGCAGTAGCGGGGGCCCCTCCCCCCAATAGCGCCAGCGAATAAGGGTGAACGATCAAAATTCGATGCGATGATTTCATGGGTGCGGGAATTGGTCCGCGCGATGGCACACGCAAGCTGAGGCACTCGTGCGCCATCATCGAGCACCGACATCGACCATTGCTCATGGTCGCTCGGCTGCTCTTCGAGCCGGGCCCAGTCGATGGTCCGACCGTCGAGCCGTGGCGGAGTGCCAGTCTTGAGCCGTCCCTGTGCGAGTCCGATTTCCTGCACTTGCCCCGCAAGCGTGATCGACGCCCGCTCGCCGCGGCGGCCGCCTTCGCGAATCTCCTCGCCCACGAAGATGCGCGCATCGAGGAAGGTCCCCGTCGCAATGATAAGCGCGCGACAGTCCAGAACACTGGCGCTTGTTTCCAAGCCGGTGATCCTGCCGGCCTCGGTGCGCATCGACAGCGCTTCAGCGACGACGATCTCAACCCCACTGGCCGCCATCAACTTGGTCATAGCCAGTCGATAGAGTTTGCGATCCGCCTGCACGCGCGGGCCCTGAACCGCTGGGCCCTTGCTTCTGTTCAGCATTCGCCGGTGGATCGCCGCACTATCGGCGGCACGAGCCATTAGCCCGTCGAACACATCCAGCTCGCGAACCAGATGCCCCTTCCCAACCCCGCCGATCGAAGGGTTGCAGGACATTTGACCGATATCCTCAGCGCGAAAAGTCACAAGCCCGACGCGCGCGCCACGGCGCGCCGCGGCCGCCGCAGCCTCGCAGCCGGCGTGGCCGCCGCCGATGACCAGGACATCAAACACGCAAAAGCGCTTAGTCGATTTTGCCCCAGAGAGAAAATCGTCTCAGACGAAATGTTTCACGTGAAACATCCCGCTATTTGCCAAGGCAGAAACGACCGAAGAGAGCGTCCAGCACATCTTCGACACCTGCCCGACCGGTCAGTCGATCGAACGCCGACCGCGAGGATCGGAGCTCTTCCGCCAGGAGGACGGAATCCTTGGCTACGGATGCTCTGTTGAGGGCGGTCCAGGCGTCAGCCAAACCCGCCGCCTGACGGCGATTCAAAGCAATAGCGCCCTCTCCCGGCAAAAGCGAACGCGCGAGCTCGCCCACTCGCTCGAGCAACGTCATCAATCCCTCGCCCGTCTTCGAAGAAACCGGAATGGATCCAGGCGAGACGTGGCTACGATCCGGCAAATCTGCTCGAGCATGGACCAACACCAGTTGGCGGTGCGCCGGAGCACCGTCCGGCTCGCCGAGCCAAATCACAACGTCAGCGGAATCGACGAGCGATTGGGCGCGGGCGACGCCGATTTGCTCCACCACCTCATCCGTCTCACGCAGACCGGCAGTGTCTGTAAGTAGAATAGGGACTCCGCTGAGCGACAACGGCACTTCGATATGGTCACGCGTCGTACCTGGAATATCGGTGACGATAGCTCGTTCTTGCCCTGCTATTGCATTGATAAGGCTAGACTTTCCGGCGTTTGGCGGCCCCGCGATAACCACTCGGACGCCATCTTTCAAAGGCTCGACCCGGGGCCGGTCAAGCCACAACCCCAATTCGGATGCTAATGCGCCGCAATCTCGAGAGAGGAGGGGATCTGAGGTTACGTCGTCCTCATCGGCATAATCGATTGTCGCTTCGGCCCGGGCTGAAAGCTGCAGAACCTGATTTTGCCAATCCTCGACCTGGCGCCTCAGGCCGCCTTCCGCGAGCCTGAGGGCGGCCCGGCGCTGACTCTCAGTCTCGGCCTCGATGAGATCGGCGAGGCCCTCAGCCTCCGTAAGGTCGATTCGGCCATTCTCAAACGCTCGGCGAGTGAACTCGCCCGGCTCGGCCAGCCTCACGCTCTCCAGGGAGCCAAGCTCCCGAAGGAGCGCGTCGACGACCGCGCGGCCACCGTGGCACTGGAATTCCACCGCGTCCTCTCCTGTGGCGCTTCCCGGCCCGTCGAAACGCAGAACGAGCGCATCGTCGAGCGGCTCGCCCGCCGCATTCCGTAATGTTCGCAACGATGCTCGGCGAGGCTCCGGAGCCCTGCCTGCCAGCTTCCGTGCAACGTCATGCGCTCGCGGACCGCTGATCCGGATGATGCTTACTGCCGCGGGCGGACGGCCGCTTGCCAGAGCGAATATGGTGTCTGCGGACATAAGCCCGCTTAGCGCAGCACGCGCGTCAGGCGAACAGCCTGCCCAGTCCCACGTCCGGATGGACCCAGCCGTCGTAGATCATCTTGAAAGCGACATAGATGATCACAAGCAGGCCGAGGTAGCCAATCCAGCGGTATCGCTCGATGTACCGTGCAATGAGGTTCGCTGCGACGCCCATCAGGATGACGGCGAAGATCAAGCCGACGATCAGGATACCCGGATGGTCGCGAGCCGCGCCGGCAACTGCGAGCACGTTGTCCAAACTCATCGAAACATCTGCGACTGCAACCGCCCAGACGGCTGCACCGAAGCTCTTCGCAGGCCTCAAGCCGGAATGCTCGTCTCCATGGATCTCCTCGGAACCCGCCGATTCACCTTGGTGTCGGAGTTCGCGCCACATCTTCCAGGCAACCCACAGGAGCAACAGGCCGCCGACCAGGATCAGGCCGATCACCTGAAGCAGCTGGGTGACAATCAATGCAAAGATGACCCGAAGGACAAGCGCTGCAAGCACGCCGATGAAGATCACCTTGCGGCGCTGGTCCGCCGAAAGCCCGGCTGCCAGCGCGCCGACCACGATCGCATTGTCGCCGGCAAGCACCAGGTCGATCATCAGCACCTGCAGGAACGCCGCGAAGGCGGTCGGCTCGGCGATATTGGAGAAATCGTGGACGATGGCGCCCCAAAGGTCGGCGGGCGGGCCATAGTGCGCGGCCACAGCGGAGAGCGTGGTCAGCAAGTATTGGAGCAAGTCTTCCCCCTAGGGTGCGTCGAGCGCCTGTCCTGACCCAAGCCGCGCGTCGAACTTTTGTTCCTTACGCGAGACCCAGAGCGCTCCTCAAGCCGAGGACGTGCTCGCCCCCGACCCAACCCTCATAGATCATGTTGCAGGCGACGTAGAGGATGACCGCAAGGCCGATGTAATTGATCCAGTGATAGCGCTGGATAAGCCGAGCCACATAGTTGGCAGCGAAGCCCATGAAGAGCACGGAGAAGGTAAGGCCCACGACCAGAAGCGCCGGATTGTCTCGCGCGATCGACGCGACCAGCAACACATTGTCGAGACTCATCGACAGATCGGCGATCGTGATCTGAATGGCTGCCTGAAGGAAGGTCTTCGTCCTTGGAGGACCCTCAATCTCAGGCGTGTCGGGATCGTCGCAGACGACCTGCTCGCCCGGATGCAGCTCCTTCCACATGTTGTACGCAACCCAGAGCAGCAGCAGGCCGCCAGCAAATACAAGTCCCGTAATCTTGAGTAGCTGCGTCGCAAGCACTGCGAAGGTGATGAGGAAACCCAGCGCCATCGCGACGCCGAGCATCAAAACCCGCCTGCGATCCTTCTCCGGAAGGCCGGACGCGAGCGAGCCCATGATGACGACATTGTCGCCAGCCATCGTCAGGTCACCGACGATGATCTGACCAAGCTTGGCCAATCCACCCGCGGTGAAGATGCTCGAGAAGCTGAAACCGGAAAGCATAAGCGAGCTGGCAACGCTCCGATTTGCGAGTTGAGCCATGCACCAGCACAAATGAGGCGTGCCGGTGTGCCGGCTCAGCTTACTGGTTCATCGAGGCGAAGAAATCCTCGTTGGATTTGGCGTCCTTCATCTTGTCGAGAAGGAACTGCATCGCGTCGACTGTCCCCATCTGCATGAGGATCCGGCGAAGGACCCACATCTTGCTGAGCGTTCCTTGGTCGACCAGCAACTCTTCCTTGCGGGTGCCGGACTTGCCGACATCCAGCGACGGGAAGATGCGCTTATCGGAGACCTTGCGGTCAAGCACGATTTCACTGTTACCGGTGCCCTTGAACTCTTCGAAGATGACCTCGTCCATCTTCGAACCGGTGTCGATCAGGGCGGTGGCAATGATAGAAAGCGACCCGCCTTCCTCGATGTTGCGCGCGGCACCGAAAAAGCGCTTCGGCCGCTGCAAAGCATTGGCATCTACACCGCCGGTGAGCACCTTGCCCGAGCTCGGCACCACCGTGTTGTAGGCGCGGCCCAGGCGCGTGATGGAGTCGAGCAGGATGACGACGTCCTTCTTGTGCTCGACGAGGCGCTTCGCCTTCTCAATCACCATCTCGGCGACCTGGACGTGCCGCTGCGCCGGCTCGTCGAACGTGGAGCTGATGACTTCGCCGTTCACTGACCGCTGCATGTCGGTCACTTCCTCCGGCCGCTCGTCGATCAGCAGCACGATGAGGATGACTTCGGGATTATTGTCGGTGATCGCTCGTGCGATGTTCTGCAACAGCACGGTCTTACCGGTCCGCGGCGGGGCGACGATGAGAGCGCGCTGACCCTTGCCGAGCGGCGAAACGATGTCGATCACACGCGCCGACTTGTCCTTGATCGTTGGATCGAGCGTATCGAGCTTCAGCTTCTGGTCCGGATAAAGCGGGGTCAAATTGTCGAAATTGACGCGATGGCGGACCGCATCCGGCTCATCGTAATTGATCTGGCTGACCTTAGTCAGGGCGAAATAGCGCTCGCCTTCCTTCGGTGCGCGGATCTCGCCTTCAACCGTATCGCCTGTTCTAAGCCCGAAACGACGAACCAGGCTCGGCGCAACATAGATGTCGTCCGGACCCGCCAGATAGTTCGCTTCGGGCGAACGCAGGAAGCCGAAGCCGTCGTTCAGAACCTCGATCGTTCCCGATCCGTTGATTTCGGCGCCCGTATCGGCGCGGACCTTGAGGATGGAGAACATCAGATCCTGCTTGCGCAGGGTAGACGCGCCCTCGACGCCGAGCTCCTCGGCCATGGTGACGAGTTCAGCGGGAGTTTGTTTCTTGAGATCTTTGAGATGCATGTGGTGGGGCTTCGAGCGAAGGTGGGGAGAAACGGCTTTAGACAAAAAGCACAGAACGGGCAGGACGCCTCATTCCTGAATAACGGTTCATCGGCGATAGAAGTGAACTGGCCGATTCAGCCGTCCATTTCGAGGTATGTCTCGCGACCTCTTAAGTCAATGCTCCCGCTCTTAAGTCAATGCTCCCGGACGTCAGAAAGGCTTGACGATCACGAGGACGACGATGATCGCCGCGGCCACGCCTGGAAGCTCGTTCATGATGCGCAGCGTTCGACTGTCGAGCGGGCGCTTTCCGGACGCCAGCCTCTTGCCGTAGGTGCCGAGCCAGCCCTGATAGCCGCTTAGCCCGATCACGAAGAGGAGCTTGGCCTGAAGCCAATGTTGCGACCATGCATGGGTGATGTAGGCCAGGGTAAGCCCCAACACCCAGACGATGATCATTGATGGCGTCAGGATGATTGTCCGGACGCGGTCTTCGCGTTCGATCCACGCCCTGTCCTCGGCCGAGCCGGGCGTAGTCTCGTGGTGATAAACGTAGAAACGCGGAAGGATGAAAAGACCCGCCATCCAGAAAATGACGAAGGTGACATGCGCGGCCTTCACCCAGGGGTAGGCGGCGCCGGCCAATGCGGCGAGATCGCTCATCCGCGTCCTTTCACTGCGGCAAGCATCTGCTCGACGTGAGCGATCGGTGTGTCCTGAAGAATGCCGTGCCCGAGATTGAAGATGTGCGGGCGTGAAGCGAAAGCGTCAAGAACGGCGCTGATCGCTGAGGTCATACGCTCGCCGCCGGCGAGTAGAGCAAGGGGATCGAGATTGCCCTGGACCGGCAAGCCCTCGGGAAGTTGCGCGCTCGCCCAGACCGGATCGACCGTCTCGTCGAGGCCGATCGCATCGACTTCCGTCTCCCGCGCGTAGGCAGCGAGCTTTCCACCCGCGCCTTTTGGAAAACCAATGATCCGTACATCGGGGTGCTTCTTCCTAAGACCCGATACGATCCGTGCCGTGGGAGCAATCACCCATCGCTCGAACTCGGCCGGGGCTAGGCTCCCTGCCCAACTGTCGAAGATTTGCACCGCTTCCGCGCCCGCCTCGATTTGCGCCGACAGATAATCGATGCTGACCTCTTCGATCCGCGAGATGATCTCTTGGAAGCGCTCGGATTGCGAATAAGCAAGACGCCGTGTCTCGGACTGGTCGCGGCTGCCCTGGCCCGCCACCATATAGGTCGCCACGGTCCACGGGGCTCCTGCAAAACCGATCAAGGTCTTGGAGGGATCCAGCGCCGCCTTCACCTTGCGAACCGTCTCGTAGATCGGGTCGAGCCGTGCTTCGAAAGGCGTCAGCGCACTAAGCTCGCTACTGGCAAGAGGCGGCGTCAGGCGCGGTCCTTCGCCAGCAACGAAGCTAAGATTCTGGCCGATTGCGAAAGGGACAATGAGAATGTCCGAGAACAGGATCGCAGCATCCAGCTCGGGGAAACGGGTCAATGGCTGAAGCGTCACGTCCGCCGCGGCGTCGCTATCATAAACGAGGTTGAGGAAGCTGCCCTTGTCCGCCCGAAGCTCGCGATACTCGGAGAGGTAGCGTCCGGCCTGGCGCATCATCCAGACGGGTGCGGGATCGACCCGCTTCCCGCTGAGCACGGAGAGCAAGGGCTTGTTCGAACCGTCAGCCTGGAAAGCATTTTGCGGCGTAGACGCCACCCTCTCTTTCTCCCTTATTATAGATTCTTAGAAAGACTGTTGATGTTAGTAGGGGCGCGGGACGCGGGGTTTAGGCGGACGTCCCGAATTTGCCAACAAGGCCCAATCACAGACTCGCTAGGAGACCCCGCGAGTCGCTACGGCTGTTTCCCGTGATTCACAGGCTGGGGATGGAATCCGGCGCCCGTGGATGAATCATGGGAAGGTCCGAAACGGTGGTCGGACAATCGCCGAGTTGAGCCGATCCCCATCTTGGCGCTAGTAATTCGCACGGTCTTTTCCACAGGGTTGTTCTTTGCCTCTCATCCTTGCCTCCGGAAGCTCGATCCGCCGGAAGATGCTCGAGGACGCAGCAGTGGATCATATCGCCGTTCGGCCGGATATTGATGAAACGGCGGTAAAAGAGAGACAGACCGATCCGGCCGACATCGCAGCAGAGCTCGCTGAAGCAAAGGCCACGGCGGTGAGCGGGTCGCACCCGGACGACTGGGTCATTGGAAGCGATTCGGTGGTCAGCGTTGCAGGTCGCCTGTTCGACAAGCCGCGTAGCCGAGACGAGGCCGCGGATCATCTGCAATTCTTCTCTGGAAAATCGCTCGTCCTTACGAGCGCAGTAGCGCTTGCGCGTGGCGGAACGGTCGATTGGACTCATGTCGATCAAGCCGAGCTCGATGTGCGATCGCTATCGTCGGATTTTATCGAAGCATATCTCGAGGTTGAATGGCCCGAAGTCAGCTACTGCGTCGGGGTCTTTCGCATGGAGGGTCCCGGCGTCCAATTGTTCGACAATGTTCTTGGGAGCTATTTCACGATCCTCGGAATGCCGCTCATTCCGCTGCTCGGCGCTCTTCGAGAGAGGAGAGTGCTGCAGTCATGACGTCACGAAGGCATGACGTCAGTCTTACCGCGGGAGCACAAATATGATGCGCCTGGCGCTTACCGGATCCATTGGAATGGGCAAGTCGACCGTTGCGAAGATGTTTGAGCGTGCCGGTGTCCCTGTTTTCGATGCGGACGCTGTCGTTCGCGATCTGCAGGCGAATGATCCGAACCTGATTGCCGCGATTGGTGCCCGGTTTCCCGAAGCGGAGAGTGGTGGCGTGCTCGACCGAGACATGCTTGCCCGAATGGTCCTCGGTTACCCCGACGAGCTCGAAGCGCTCGAATCGATCGTTCATCCTGCCGTTCACGCGGTTCGAACGCGCTTCATCCTCGATCATGCCGCAGCGCCGGCTTTGCTTTTCGATATTCCGCTGCTCTTCGAGACCGGCGGCGACGAGGTCTTTGACAAAGTGATCGTGGTTTCGGCGCCGCTCGAGATCCAGCGCGAGCGTGTGCTCGCGCGACCTGGAATGACGGAACGAAAGTTAGGCGCAATCCTCGCTCGTCAAATGCCGGATGATGAGAAAAGGCGTCGCGCGGACTTCGTGATCGATACGGGCGGTGACCTATCCACAACTGAACGCCAAGTGCGCGACATTCTGTCTTGTCTCGAGATTCCGGCGGTCCGATAAAGTCTCCGGGGCAGGGTAGAGCAATGCGTGAGATCGTTTTCGATACCGAGACAACCGGGCTGAATCCCGCCGGCGGAGACCGCATGGTCGAGATCGGTTGCATCGAGATGATCAACCGTGTCGAGACCGGCCGCTCCTTCCACGCATATTTCAATCCGCTCCGTCCGATGCCCGCAGAGGCGGAAGCCGTCCATGGGCTCAGCAATCTGTTTCTTTCTGCCCAGCCTCTCTTCGGCGACCGTGTCGAGGAACTGATCGAGTTCTTGGATGACTCGCCCCTCGTCGCGCACAATGCTTCGTTCGACTTCGGCTTCCTCAACCACGAGCTCCAGCTCTGCGGCCGGCCCCTCGTCTGCATGAGTCGGATGGTCGATACGCTCATACTCGCGCGCGCAAGGCACCCGGGAGCGAAGCATAGCTTGGACGCCCTTTGCACGCGCTTCGGCGTCGACCGAACGATGCGCATCAAACACGGCGCGCTTCTCGATGCGCAGCTTCTGGCGCAGGTCTATGTCGAGCTTACAGGTGGTCGGCAGATCGGCCTCGGACTTGTTGCTGATACCGACCCCTCTGAAATCAGCGTAAGCGGCAAGCCTGTTACGGTTCGTGAACCGCGAATTCCGCGCCCGCATTTTGCGAGTCCGGAGGAACTGGAGCGGCATCGTGCGTTTATCGCACATATGGCCAGCCCTTTGTGGGAGCGCTTCGCTCCTCCTGTCTAAGGCGCTGGTTGACGCCCAAGCGGTGCGGGTCCTAACGGGCCGCGCCTCGCGAGAAAGGAGGGGTAATCCACGTGGACGTACGAGTTACGGGCCATCAGATCGACGTTGGCGAATCGCTGCGCGACCAGGCTGCGGGCCGGATGGAAAATATCGCAGACAAATATTTTTCGCGCGCGGTTGCGGCTAATGTGACCTTCAGCCCAGGACCGCAGAACGATTTCGTCTGCGACATCGTCGCGCCTGTGTCGCAAGGCATTGTGCTGAAGTCGCATCACCGCGCCCAGACGTCGAGCATTGCGTTCGAGGCTGCTGCGGACAAGATCGAGAAGCAGCTGCGGCGGTATGCGAAGCGCCTTCGCGAGCACAAAGGCGATGGTGCGGACGAGCTTGTGGAGAATGCGGGCTACACGGTCTTTGCATCGCGGCCCGAGCCGGAGCTTGCGCCGGAATTGGACGGCAAAGGCGACCATCCGGCGATCGTTGCGGAGACGCGAATCGATATCCCAGAGGCGAGTGTCTCCGATGCGGTCATGCTTATGGATCTCAGGAACACTAACGCGCTCATGTTCAAGAACAGTGCGTCGGGTGAGCTGAACATGATCTATCGCCGCGAGGACGGAAACATCGGCTGGGTGGAACCGCAGGCCCGCTGACAAGATTCGTTATTCGTGCAATTTAGTGCCGGTGTGGCAGGGGCCGCATTGGTACGAACTTGGTCTTAGACGATGCACCTTTCCGACTTCCTGGATTTCGATGCGATCAAGCCGTCCCTGCCAGGCGGCAACAAGCGCGCCCTTTTGCAGCAGCTGGCGCAGATTGCGTCACAGCGACTGAATCTGGATGGTGGCGAAATCCTCTCGAGCATCAGCGAGCGTGAGCGGCTTGGCTCGACCGGCTTCGGTCAGGGGGTGGCAATCCCGCACGGCAAAATCGACGGCCTGAACCGCATCTATGGCCTGTTCGTGCGAATGTCTGAACCCGTCGATTACAAAGCCATTGACGGTCGTGACGTGGATCTCGTTTTCCTGCTGCTGTCGCCGCCCGATGCCGGCGCCGAGCATCTCAAGGCACTCGCCTCGATCAGCCGCGTCACGCGCCATGCGCCGACGTTGGAGAAGATGCGCGGCGCGCGGAGCCGTGACGCGCTTGCGGCCGTGCTCCTAGGAGCGGACGAGCGGGACGCCGCCTGATGAAAGGCGAGTGACGAATCGTCTGCCGGCGCATGTCGAAGCGGCCGGCTTCATTCGCCGTGCGCAAGCCGAAGGAGGCTTCGCGGCGATCCTCAGGAAAGGCGATCCGGATAGCGGCGCGTTGACGCTGGTCGTACGCGAACGGGGGGATTTGCATGGTATTCTTGAGCGAGAACTCGGCTCGGATTTCACTTACCACTGGTCGCTCAAGCGGCTCGACCCACGTTCGGCCGACGAATCTGTTGCAGAGCTTGTCGCCCGGAAGGAGCGATTCGACCCCGATTTTTGGTTAATTGAACTAGACATCGCGGACCCGGAACGATTCATCGCTGAAACGACCCATCCGGGTTGACCCTTAGTCCTGAGCGCGGGAACAAAGGACAACACAAAGAGCGGGGGGCATTTCTCAGCCAGAAAAGCTGGCGGGAATGTCACGCGAGACGGGGAATTATCTAGGGCGCAAGTTGTTGCTTTTTAAGCGTTTTGTGACGCGCCCATAGACGGTTCACCGCACCGAATACGGAAAATATGTTGGTTTCCCTTCGATCGGCACTGCTGGTCATCGCCGCTGCAAGCGCGAGTTCTGTTGCTCCTGCCCAGGTTGGACCGAGCTCCGAGCCACTGATTCCAGTGACCCTAGCGTCTCTGCCGACGGTGGTAGTGCCTGAGAAGATTGAATATCCTGCGCTCCCGGATTCGATGGATCCGGTTGAGAGCGAGACGACCGACAAAATTCCTCAAACGAAAGCGGCTCCAGTCAAACCGACCGGCGACCTGAGTTCTCTTGTTGCGCAAATGCGCGGAAGCGACGCCGGCAGCCGCGAGCTCGAATGCCTTGCTGCGGGCGTCTATTTCGAATCGAAAAGCGAGCCGCTCGCTGGTCAGCTGGCCGTTGGTCAAGTGATTGCCAATCGCGCCAACTCGCATGGGCGATTTCCCTCTTCCTATTGCGGCGTGTTGTTCCAGCGCGGGCAGTTCAGCTTCATTCGAGGGGGGCATTGGCCTGCCGTGAACCGGTCAGGCCGTCAGTGGCAGAATGCTGTCGCCATCGCCAAAATCGTCGATCAGGACCTTAAAGACTCGGAGGCCGAGAACGCTCTGTTCTTCCACGCCAAGCGCGTGTCGCCGGGCTGGCGCCTGAAGCGCGTGACGTCGATTGGTAATCACGTCTTCTATCGCTAGAGGCGTTTCTCCTATTCTTGGTTTGTTCTAGGGTGGTCAGCGATGGCCACCCTTATTGATTCGTGCTTCCAGGATGCGCCCCCGATCGCGGCGGAAGTCGCCCGCGGCGTGACCCGCCTGTTTTGCCGCCAGGATCTGTTCGCCATCTGCGAGGTTCCGCTTCCCAACGGTCGGCGCGCCGACATGATGGCGATCGATGCAAAGGGCTCACTGACCATCGTGGAGATCAAGGTGGCCAAGTCGGACCTGCTGGGTGACGGCAAATGGACCGCCTACTTGGAATTTTGCGACCGCTTCTTCTGGGCAGTTCCGCCGCATCTGGCAGGAATCTGCGAAGGGGAGCGTTTCCTTCCGAACGAGGCCGGCCTCATCGTCGCGGACCGTTATGACGCAGCGCTCGTCCGCGATGCGATGCATCGCCCCCTTGCGCCGGCTCGTCGGAAGGCCGAGTTGCTTCGTTTTGCGAGGCGAGCTGCGCGGCGTCTCTCGGCGCAAATCGATCCGAGCCTAGGCGATGACTACTGAGGTTTTTTCAGGTCGAAGCTGTTGAGGTCGTTCGGTTTCGCAGGAGTGCTGGCAGAGGTCGCCGCTTTCGGCTTTCCGGCCGCCTCGATCGCGGCCAGAAGCTGCGGCGTGCGCGTGTCGCGCTTGGCATAGTCGCGTGCCGAATAGCCTGCAGCGGAATCGGCTCGGTCCGGGTTGGCGCCCTTGGCAAGGAGAAGCTTCACTGCGTCCACTTCCCGCTGCTGGACGGCGATGATGAGCGGAGTTTCGCCCATCCTGTTGGCAAGATCGACGCGAGCCCCGCGTCTCAGCAAAGTGTCAATCGCGTCGAGGTAACCGACGCGCGCCGCGGTGATAAGCGGAGTGTCGCCCCTTCCATCCTGAAGGTTCACATCGGCGCCGTTGCCAAGCAAAAAACCAGTCCAGAGCTCGTCGCTGCGGCTAAGTACGACATTCAGGGCCGTCTCGCCTTTGGCGTTGCGCGTGTTGACGACCGTCGGACGGCTATTGAGGAGCTCTGTCGCCTTGTCGCCGTCACGCTCGCGAACCGCATTGATGAAGGGCTCGACGTCGGAAACGTAAGATTGCGCGAGCGCGGGCGCGGTAAACCCTGTCACCGCGAAAACAATCAATGCGAAGCGCTTCAAATTCCCTGACCTTTTCATCCCCAGCTCCTTGAAGGAGCGCAGATAGCAGAGCATGTCTGAACTTGTCATGGCCGATGAACGCACATCGTCGCAGCCCTTTTGGGAAAAGCCTCTGTCCGAGTTGGACCGCGGGCAGTGGGAAGCCTTGTGTGACGGTTGCGGCCGGTGCTGTCTGCACAAGCTCGAGGACGAGGAAACAGGGCTGCTCTATCCGACGAATGTCGCGTGCGAGCTTCTCGATCGGAAGAACGGCCGTTGCACAGACTATGCGCATCGAAAGAGCCGAGTGGTCGACTGCGTCGTCCTCGACCGGAAAAGCGTCGGCAAGCTCGACTGGCTTCCGGAGAGTTGCGCCTATCGTCTAAGGTCGGAGGGACGGTCGCTGCCCGGCTGGCATTATCTGATCTCCGGAAGTCGCGAGACAGTGCACGAAGCGGGGCAGTCGACCAGGGGCTGGACGGTTAGCGAGGCGGATGTTGAAGAACTGGAGGATCATGTCGTCGACAAGTCGCTCTGAGGCGCTGGTTCGACACGATGAGCTTCCGTTGCCCGTCGAGATCCGCGGCATTCGCGGCGCCAGGCGCCTCCGACTCCGGTTGGACGAAAAGAGAGGCTTGCTGAGACTGACGGGCCCGATGCGGATGAATCGCAAGGCCGCACTGGACTGGGCTGCAGAGCAGAGCGGCTGGGTCGAGACTCAACTCCAGGCGATGCTTCCTGGAGAGCCGTTCGTTGCGGGCGCTCGAATTCCACTCGAGGGCGAAGAAGTCGAATTGGTTTGGGCGGAGCGCGCGGCACGCACTGTGCGGCTTGAAGGCTCGCGACTGATCTGCGGGGGGACACCTGAGGGTTTCCCTCGCCGGATAGAGCTGTTTCTCAAGCGTCGGGCACTGGAAACGCTTTCCAACGAAACGGCCGAGATCGCCGAAGCGGCTGGTGTCACCGTACGCGCCGTGACCGTCGGCGACGCGGACACTCGATGGGGAAGCTGCTCTTCGGCAGGACGCATTCGATACAGCTGGCGGCTGATTCTCGCCCCGCCCCATGCCCGCCGCTACGTCGTCGCGCACGAGGTCGCCCACATGCTGCACATGAACCACGGTGCCGATTTCAGAGCGCTGGAGCGCGAACTCTTCGGCGGCGACATCGATGCTGCGAAGCTATTGCTGCGACGTATCGGGAGCCGGCTGAAGCGGATCGGGCGGGGGAGCTGACCGCGGCTGCGGCGGCCGCACGACCGGCGGCTGCTGCTGAGGTTGCGGTTGTGGCTGCGTCGGCGGTTGCCGTGTCGGCTGGCCCGGCCGCTGCTGTCCTGGCGGCAGAACCTGGTCCAGCCACTGCTGGTCGACCTGCCCGCCCTGCGGAGGCGCCTGAGTACCAGGCGCCGGCATTGTGTCCGTGGGCTGGTTCGGCAGCGGGTTGCCGTTCTCGTCTACCAGCGGCTCGAAGCCGACCTGGTTTTCGTCGACATATTCTGCGCCGTCATCTCCAAGGTCCCAGTTAGGGATCGGTACTTCGGTCTGGAACTGCTCTACTGGCCGCTTCGCGACCGCGACAGCCATGAAATCATGGAACGCCCTGGCCGGCGCGGTTCCACCCTGCAGTCCGGCAATTGCCTTGGCGTCGTCGCGGCCCATCCAGACGCCGGTCGTGAGCCCGCTCGAAAATCCGATGAACCAGCCATCCCTGTTGGACTGGGTCGTGCCGGTCTTTCCGGCCACGGGCCGACCGATCTGGGCGGCCCGGCCAGTACCGGTCATCACCGCCGACTGAAGAAGGTCGGTCATTCCAGCCGCAACCCACGGGGCGACAAGCACGCGGCCTTCCTCGGCATCATGTTGATAGAGCATGCGCCCATCCGCTGTGACGACACGCCGGATCGCGTAGGGAGCGACTGACACGCCCTGGTTTGCGACCGATGCGAATGCCCTGGTCATATCGATCAGCCGGACATCGCTCGTCCCAAGCACCATGGACGGGAAGGTAGAGATTCGGCTGCTGATGCCGAACCGCCGGGCCATGTCCGCGATAGTGCCAAATCCGATCTGAGCGCCGATCTTCGCGCTGATCGTGTTGATCGATAGGGAAAACGCCTCGCGGAGCGTCACCTGGCCCCTGTAGGTCCGCGTTGAGTTGCGAGGAGTCCATCCATCAATCGTCACCGGCTCATCGACGATGGTGTCGGTCGGCTTCATCCCTGATTCGAGCGCGGAGAGATAGACGAACAGCTTGAACGCTGACCCCGGCTGGCGCTCAGCTTGTGTCGCGCGATTATAAATAGAGGACACGTAGTCGCGTCCGCCGACCATCGCCCGAACGGCGCCGTCGCGATCGATGGCGACAAGCGCGCCTTGCGCATTCTGAGGCGCATTGGCGGCGATTGCGCGGTCCGCTGCCGCCTGCATGTTGGGATCGAGCGTCGTCCAAACCTCGATCGGCTCCTTGCTCTCATCGATCAACGTATCGAGCTGGGGCAAGGCCCAGTCGGTGAAGTAGCGGACGCTGTTCTGCTTCGTTGTGGGCTGCAGCTTGATCGAGTTCGCATCGACCTGGGCGGCGCTGGCTGCATCCACGAACCCATTCTGAACCATCGTCTGCAGCACGACCTGGGATCGCGAGCGCGCCGCTTCTACGTCGGCGGTGGGCGAATAGTTTGAGGGAGCCTTCACCAGACCTGCGATGATCGCGGCTTCGCCAAGCGAGAGTGAACGTGCGCTATGGCCGAAGAAGCGACGCGAGGCAGCGTCGATGCCGTAAGCGCCGCCGCCGAAATAGACACGGTTGAGGTAGAGCTCGAGGATCTGGTTCTTCGAGAATTTCCGCTCCAGCGCAATTGCGAGGATAGCTTCCTTGATCTTGCGTCCGAACGTGCGGCTGCTTGTGAGGAAAATGTTGCGCGCAAGCTGCTGCGTGATCGTCGAGCCGCCCTGCGCCCAGCGGCCGCGTTGAACGCGGGTCTTCACCGCGCGCGCCATTCCGATGGGATCGACGCCGATATGGGAGCGGAAGCGCTTGTCTTCGACCGCGATCATCGCGGCGCGCATCTCCGGCGGGATCTGGTTGTAAGGCAGCCATTGGCCGAAGCTGGGCCCAATGTTCACGAGTACGGCTCCGTTGGCGGCTCGAACTCGTATCATCTGCCCAAGGTCAGAACGCTGCGATAGTGCGCGATAACTGGGCAGGTTTGCGTACGCTACGGCGACCGCGACGATCAGGGCGAGGATCCCGACCAGCGCCAGATAGATGAGAGCCTTCAGAGCAGTCGCGAACGGCCTGCGGGACGAGGTGGGACTAACGCGGGCCATTTCTACTCAACGGATAGAAAGTCGTGAGGGCATCGACAAGCTTCTGTCGGAGGCGCCTGTAACAGCGGAGGTTAGCGTGCGATTAACCCTGTCTTGAACTTTGAACGATATCAGCTCCAGCATGATGGGGCGATCTGCGTTCCTAGTGTTCGTTCCTTTTGCCGCGGCGCTGTTGGCCTGGGGCCCTGACGCGCGCGCGCAATGCCGGCTGTGCCAGACGCCCTCAACGGGGCCGAAGGCCGATGCGGATGCACGTCCGATGGAGCTGGAGGTCCAAGCAATCCTCGATTTCGACCGGATCGTCGTAATCGGTGCTGGAGAAGGAACGGCAACCCTACGCCCGGATGGCACGCGCCAAGCAACCGGCTCTGTTCAAGCCATTAGCGGTCGGGCGATGGTCGGAGAGGCGCGAGTGCACGGTGAACCCGGCAGGACCGTACGAGTCGAGATGCCCGCGCGCATTGAGCTCCATTCGGTGAGCGGGTCGACCATCAGCATCGACGAGATAACCACCGATCTTCCGTCCGAGCCGAAGCTCGATTCGTCTGGCGGCCTCGTTTTTCGCTTTGGCGGGCGATTGAAGTTGAGCGGCAACAGCGACGGCGACTTCCGCGGCGAAATGCCGATCACTGTCGAATATCTCTGACTCTCTCCGAAACGGATGAAAGTCTTTCCGGATCGGTAACCATCCCCTTGAGGAAAGCCGTAAGCGACTGCGGTTAATGGGACAAATACGGGTGACCTGACCGCGTTCGGCCAGCCGGCGATTTTTGGACCAAGTGGGGAAATTCCAAATGAAGAACATTCTTCGAGTGACGCTGGCCGCTTCTGTCGCGGCTCTCACGCTGGCTTCGACGCCGGCTTCTGCTGCGGCTGTCGGCGCCACCACGCCGGCAACAGCAACGGCTAAGATCGTCAAGCCGCTGACGCTCACCGCGTCGGGTGCGCTCGACTTCGCGACGATCCTGATCCCGTCGGGCGGCGTGACCGCTACTCGCACGATCAAGGTGAGCGCCGGCAACGTCCTGGATTGCGCCGGTGGTAATGCGGAAGTCGTTTGCTCCGGCACGACCTCTGTCCCGACGTACAATGTCAAGGGCACGAACAAGATGGTCGTGAACATCATCAAGACGGCCAGCTCGCTCACCGGTTCGAACGGTGGCACACTCGCGTTCCGGCCGACAGGCCAAGCGACGGCGACGCTGCCGAACTCGGGCAACACCGGTGTCGACTTCCAGATCGGCGGCGACATCGACATCGTCCCGGCGACCGTCGACGGCACCTATTCGGGCAACATCGACGTCACCGTCGACTATCCGTAAGAGTTCCAGCCTCACCGGCTGACCAGACGAAGGGGCTGCGGGAAACCGCAGCCCCTTTTTGGTTATCTGGAGCCGGTGAAGCGGCATGGTTAGCCGAATATCAACCACTTTGGACGAAACCTGCTCCACGAACCGTGGGGAGTATTTCATGTCCTTCATCCGTATTGCGGCGCGCGCCGCATTGCTCGCTCCGATGCTGTTGGCCACCTCCGGCGCGCAGGCGGGCGTCGGCGATCTGCTTGTCGCTCCGACGCGTGTCGTCCTCAACGGAAGCCGCGGCACTGAAATCATCCTCAACAACATTGGCGAGGATGTCGCGACCTATCGCATCTCGGTCGAGTTGAGGCGCATGAAGAGCGACGGGACGCTTGAGGACGTAGGTGACCCGAATGCGGAGGAAAAGCTTGCCGAGTCCATGATCGTCTACGCTCCTCGGCGCGTGACGCTGGCTCCCAACGAGCCGCAGACCGTCCGCATTTCGGCGCGGGCTCCGAAGGACCTTCCGGACGGAGAGTATCGTGTGCATTTGCTGTTCCGCGCGGTTCCGCCTCCTTCTCCTGTCGAAGCTCCGAAGGACGTGAAGGGCATCGCGTTCAAGCTGACCACGATTTACGGCGTGACGATCCCCGTGATTGCCCGCTTCGGGAATCTCCAGGCGAAGGCGGGAATC